>Ga0207428_10004196_pt1 | contig 13805 bp, 14 predicted proteins | sample RhiMethybrSRZTD1_FD_187600 | JGI IMG/M metagenome (GOLD analysis project Ga0207428, IMG submission 187600) | Populus rhizosphere microbial communities from Tennessee, USA - Rhizosphere MetaG P. TD hybrid SRZTD1 (SPAdes) (version 3) | ecosystem: Host-associated > Plants > Roots > Rhizosphere >... | reverse complement strand
TGCCCGCCCATGGCACGCGCGCCCGCCCGGGCGCGGCCGATCGTGTCGATCTCGTCTATGAAGATGATGGCGGGGGCGACCTTGCGCGCTTCCGAGAACAGCTCACGGACGCGGCTGGCCCCGACGCCGACGATCATCTCGATGAACTCGGAGGCGCTGGCGCTGAAGAAGGGCACGTTGGCCTCGCCCGCGGTGGCGCGCGCGAGGAGGGTCTTGCCGGTGCCGGGGGCGCCGGCGAGGAGCACGCCCTTGGGCGCGCGGGCGCCCAGGAGCCGGTACTTCTCCGGGCTGCGCAGGAAGTCCACCACCTCGCTGATCTCGGCCTTGACCTCGTCGATGCCCGCGACGTCATCGAACGTGACTCGAACGGTCTGCGGATCGACGGGCTTGCGCGCGGCGCCGCCCATGAGCCCGCCGAGGCCGCCCATCCCTTTCTGCTGCCGCTTGAACATCCAGCTGTAGAACGCGAGAAGCATGAGGATCGGGGCCAGGGAGATCAGCAGGTTCGCGAGTGCGCCACGCTCGCGCACCAGGGGAGTTGCCTTGACCGTGGCCTTTCCTTGCGTCAGCTCTCCAAGGAGGTCGTCGGCCGCAAACGTCGGCCGCTCGGTCGTGAACTGCTGGTACGTCTGCTCCGCCTGGTCGGGCAGCGGGGCCGGTTTCTTCAGCTCGCCTTCGATGGTCGACCCCCGCGCGAAGACGGCAGAGACGTTGCCGGCGGCGACCTGGGCCTTGAATTCGGTATACGACACGGCGTGCGGCTTGGACACGCGATCCTGCATCGTCACGAGGCCGAAGAGCAGGGCGTATCCGATCAGCCAGAGGACGTTGTTTCGGCTCGGCCGCCATTTCGTGCCCTGGCCTTTGGGAAGCCCTTCAGTGCGCCAAGGCTTGGGGCGCGGCGTGCCCGAGGGCTGGTCCTCGCTCGGAGGCGAGGAGGATGACGGCGCGTCGTTCTTGGTCATGACTCGTCCTCCAGCGCGGCTCGCTCCGGATAGGGCGCGGAGTTTCTCTTCTTCATTGGATACCGCCGCGTTAGGCTAACGATGGGCCTCGCGTTGAAAACGCGCTTTCCCGGGGGCGATCCATGACGAAGCCAGGCCATATGGATGATATGTCGGAGGCCGAGCGCGCGGTCCGAAACCGGTTGTCGATAGGACGATGGGGCACTCCTTCCCGGCGACATGTACATTGACAGGCCGGAGGTCGGCGCCAGAATGCACCGACGCCACCTGAGGGAGCGATGTTCCCCTATCGCGACGAGAACGAGACGATCCGGACTGCGTATGCAACGTATGTCGTCATCGCGCTCAACGTCGGCGCCTGGCTCCTCGTCCAGGGTGGTGGACAGCACTTGCCGCTCGCGCGTTCCGTGTGCGAGCTGGGGCTGATCCCCGGTGAGTTGACCAGCTCCTTGCGCCCGGGGACCGCCTTCCCGATGGGCGAAGGGCTGGTCTGCCTCACCGACCCCGGACGTCAGACAACGCACGTGCTGACGTCCATGTTCCTTCACGGCTCCTGGATGCACCTCCTTGGGAACATGTGGTTCCTCTGGCTGTTCGGGAACAACGTCGAGGACGCGATGGGGCACTTCCGCTTCGTCGGGTTCTACCTGCTCACGGGCGTGGCGGCCGCCCTGGCCCAGGTGGTCCTCGATCCGGCGTCGGGGGTGCCCATGGTGGGCGCCTCGGGGGCGATCAGCGGGGTGATGGGCGCCTACGTCGTGCTCTATCCCCGTGTCCGGGTCTTCGTGCTCGTCCCTCTGGGGTTCTTCATCACTTCGATGGCCTGGCCGGCCTGGGTCATGCTCGGCTACTGGCTGCTCCTTCAGTTCCTCAGCGGCCTGACCGCGCTCGGACAGGAGGGCGGCGGGGTCGCCTTCTGGGCGCATTTCGGCGGCTTCGTGGCCGGCGTGGTGCTCATCAAGATCTTCGCGCGCGCGGACTACATTGCCGAACACAAGGCGCGGCACTGGCGGCCGCAGCGCGTGGGGCTTCGTTCCTCGCGCTAGGTGAACCTTGCGGTTTCGCGTGCTGGCGCTCGACTACGACGGAACCATTGCCCAGAGCGGCAAGCTCGACCCCGAGACGGGCGCCGCCATCCGAGAGGTTCGTGAGCGGGGCATCAGCGTGGTACTGGTTACCGGGCGGATCCTGGACGACCTTCGCAAAGTGGCCGGGAGCCTCGCCCTGTTCGACGCCGTGATCGCCGAGAACGGCGCCGTCCTGACATTCCCGAAGTCGGGCCGGACCTTCCCTCTTGTTGCTCCCGTCCCCGCCGCGCTGATCGAGGCGGTGCGCATGGTCGGCATCGAAGCCGACGTTGGACAGTGTGTCCTGGAAGCGAATGCGGAGGAGGCGGAGCGCGTCCTCGCCGTGATTCGTGCCCTCGACCTGCCGCTCGTCATCTTGTTCAACCGCGGCCGATTGATGGTCCTCCCGCAGTCGGTGAGCAAGGCGACCGGTCTTGGCGAAGCCCTGGCCGCCCTCCGCCTGTCGCGCCACAACGCGATCGGTATCGGGGACGCCGAGAACGACCACGCGCTGCTCGAGACCTGCGAGCTGGGCGTCGCCGTGCCCTGGGCGACTCCGGGGCTCAAGCGCGCGGCGGACGTGGTGCTCGCGGGCGAAGGTGCAGGCGCCGTCGCGGCCTACATCCGCGGCCTGGGCTCCGAGCTTCGCCTCTCGCACGCCGGAGCCGCACCGCGGCGAGTGGTGCCATTGGGGAGGGCCCGCGACGGCCGCGCGTCAACCCTGGCCATCCGCGGCCGGAACGTGCTCGTCGCCGGCGAGGCCGGGTCGGGGAAGTCGTGGATCACGGGCCTCATCTGCGAGCAGCTGATCCTCGAGGGTTACAGCATCCTGGTGATCGATCCGGAAGGAGACTACGGGACGCTCGAGGGGCTGCCCGGAGTGCTGGTCCTCGGCACCGACGGTGCGCCATCGCTCGCCGATCTGAGCCGGGCGTTGCGTTTCCCGGGCGCGAGCGTGGTCGTGGACCTCTGCACCACACCGGAGAGCGAACGGCTCGCGTTCGTGCCGGCCCTCCTGAAGCTCGCGTCGGAGAGTCGTCGGCAGTTCGGGCTGCCCCACCGGATCGTGATCGACGAAGCGCAATATTTTCTCGGCCATCCGGACGTGCGGACCAGCCTGGATATGGAGCTCGCGTCGTACATGTTCGTGACCTACAAGGCATCGCAACTGGACCCGCACGTGCGCCAGTCGTCCGAGGTGCTGATCGTGACGCGCGAAACCGACGCCGGCGAGGTGAATGCCCTCCGCACGGCGCTCGGAGGATCCGGGCCGGAGAGGGAATGGCGCGAGACGCTGAGCTCGCTGGCCATGGACGAAGCGGCCGTGCTGGAGGAGGGGAGCGGTGTGCCGCGGCCGTTTGTCATCTCCCCTCGCCTTACCGCCCACGTCCGGCACCGCCACAAATACGTAGAAGTGCCCGTCGCGGAGCATCTGGCGTTCGTCTTCACCCGCCGCGGCGTGCGCACGGGGAACTCTGCCCGAACCATGAAAGAGCTCGCCGCGCTGGTGGCTCAACGCCCGGCGGAGGAGCTCGCCGGGCACATCCACCGCCACGACTTCTCGCGCTGGATCGCGGACGTGTTCCGGGATCGTGCGACCGCAACCGCAGTGCGCGAGCTGGAGGCGAGCCTGCGAGCCGACCCCGAGGCGGACAGTGGGGTCCGCATCGCCGCCGCCATCTCGGCGCGTTACCTCTTGCCCGGCTCCCCTTCGTAGGGCCTAGGCATTCCTGGGCAGTACGGTGTACACGCGGGCGACGAAGCCGTGGAACTCCGCCATGTAGTTGCGCAGGAACTCGGCCGTCGTCTCGTTCGTGACCTCACCGTCATCCGCGATGAGCCCGGGCTCGAACTGGATGTACGCCTCGATCGAGTTCATCAGCGGCGAGTTGCAGAAACCGAGGATGCTGCGCAGGTGCTGTTGGGCGATCGCGGTGCCGATCTTCCCCGGGGAAGTGCCGATGACGCCCGACGGCTTGCGGGTGAAAGCGTTCTGGCCGTACGGGCGGCTGGCCCAGTCGATCGCGTTCTTGAGGGCGCCCGGAATCGAGCGGTTGTACTCAGGGGTGACGAACAGGACGGCGTCGACGGCGGCGATCGCCGCCTTGAACGCCTTGGCGACCGGCGGATAGTCGGCGTCGTAGTCGTGACTGTAGAGCGGGAGCTGTCCGAAGGGGATTTCGGACAAGAGGAGCTGCGGGGGCGCGAGCCTTGTCAGAGCGTGGGCGAGCTTGCGGTTGATCGAGGCCTTGGCCAGACTTCCGACGAAGTATCCGACCTTGAAGGTGTGCATGGCATCCTCCGATGAACGGTGTATCGCGACGAGGTCCGCATTCTGGTTGGTTCATTTGCGCGTGACTCGGAAGATCGTGCCGTTGGCATCGTCGCTGACCAGCAGCGCGCCGTCCCGGGTCACCGCCACTCCCGCCGGCCGGGCCCAGACGTGGTCGTTGTCCACGAAGAAGCCGGTCACGAAGTCCTCGTACTCGCCGGTGGGAGTGCCATCCTTCATGCGGATCCGGATCACCTTGTATCCGGTCCTCCCGGGCCGGCTGTGGGAGCCGTGCAGCGCCACGAATGCGTCGCCGCGGTATTCGGCCGGGAAGGCGTCGCGGTCGTAGAACGCCACGCTCAACGCGGAGGAGTGCGGCTGGATCAACACCTCGGGCACGCCCACGTGGCCCTTGAGGTCGGGACGCTTGCCCTTCAACGCAGGATCCTCATTGTCGCCGATGTAGTACCAGGGCCAGCCGTAGAACCCGCCATCCTGCAGCAGCACCATGTGGTCCGGCACCAGGTTGGGGCCAAGGTGGTCTCTCTCGTTGACGACGCACCACAGCTTGTCCGTGGCCGGCTGCAGGCCGAGACCCGAGCAGTTGCGCAGCCCGGTGGCGTAGTTGCGAATGCTCTTGCCCTCGGGATCGAACACGCGGACCACCGCGCGATTCTCCTCCTTGCCCCAGGCGGCGCCGCGGCCGTGGGTCGCTTCATGCTTCCGGATCTGGTCGGGCGTCATGTCGGGCATGCCCGCCACGCCCAGATTGGACGCCGAGCCGACGGCGAGGAACAGGCGACTCCCGTCCCGGGAGACGGCCAGATCGCGCGTGAAATGCCGCTCGGTCGGGATGTTGCCGACGATCACTTCGGCCGGACCGGCGGCCTTGACGGCTCCGCTGCGGTACGCGTAGCGCACCACCTGGTTCGCTGCCCCCACGTACACGTACCGGGGATCGGCGGGGGGCAGGAAGGCGATGCCGTAGGGCCGGTCCAGGTTCTCGGCGAAAACTTCGGGCTTCGCCGGCGCGGCGCCCGCACCAGCGCGGAACACGAGCACGCGTCCGGCGCCGGTTTCCGACAGGAAGACGTCGCCGTTGGGCGCGACCCGCAGGGTCCGCGGCATCTTGAACCCCGTGGCGAACACCGCGGCCGAGAAGCCGTCCGGTACCTTCGGAGCCGCGCCCGGCGGCGGCGCGACCACCTTCACGACGCCCGCGACGGACTTCTCGGGGTCCGTGCCCGTCGGCGGCGCCGGAAGGTCGGCCGGCCTGATGTGACGGCGAACGCCGGGGCCGTCGCCTTTCCAATCGTCGAGGGCGGCGGCGCCGGTGCGGATCTCGCCGGTCTGAGCGGATGCGAGGGAAGCCGCCAGGAGCAGCGGAACACGGACGAGAAGCTTCGAGAACGTCGAGGTGCGCATGAGTGCCTCCTTGTTTGTTCGTGTCATCGCGACGGCTCTGATGTGGGGCAGGCGAAGGGAGCGCTGCGTGGATCGTCCTCCACACCACTTACCACGACCAGAAGAACGTCAGGCGAGCGACCACATCGTGAGACACCGCGGGCACGGAATCGTCATAGCGGATCCATTCCACGTTGGGGGCGAGGCGGACCGACGGGTGCAGGTAGTACTCGAAGCCGCCGATGAAGGCCTGGAACGGCGCATCCGGGCTGAGGGCCAGGTAATCGATGCCGTCGGCCCCGGGAAGGCCCGCCCGCACGCCGCCGGCTCTGCTCTTCACGCTGTCGAGTCGGGCGAACAATGCGGCTTTGTCCGGCCTCACCTGCCAAACCGCGAAGCCGGACCAGACATCGATCTCGACGTCCGGCTGCGCTGTCCCCGACTTGCGCTTCTGGTACACGTATTGCCCGGCCAGGCGGAAGTTCTTGCCCTGGTATCCGGCCACGCCCTGGGCCGTGACGCGGTCCGTGCCGCCGGCGCGTTCGCCGAAGGAATAGAAGGCCTCGGCCACCAGTCGAAGGTGGGCGTGGGCTGGAGGCCGACCATCACCTGCTGCTCGCCGTGGTACTGCCACCGCAGGAAGAGGTCCTTGACGAAGGGCACGAGATTGCCGCCCGCCAGTTTGCCGTTGCTGTTCGCTTCCAGCCGGAAGCGCGCGTAGAGCTTCTCGCTGAACGTGTGCTCGTAGGTGAGGTACGCGCGCCGGATCCAGAAGCCGTGCTGGCCGTCCCACTCGGGGTCGTGGTGGTCGGTGAAGGCGTAGTAGTCGCCGAAAACCAGGCCGGTGATCTTCGACGAGGGATACGTCGGGGGCGTGTCCTGGGCCCTGCCGGCGGCCGTCACGGCGGGCGTCAGCATCAGTGTGGCAACGGCCGTGGAGGCCGCGAGCGGTCTGCGCCCGTGCGGTGCGGTGCGGCGGAGGGAGGTCGTGTCCGTCATCGGCGTGTCCGGAATCTCGCGTTTGCGGGGGCGCGTCTTCCACGCTAGCACCGTTCACCGGCAAGGTGTCGAGTGGATCACTCGCGCGGCGCCCGCACGAGCACCTTCATGCCGCGGCCCGCGCGCAACTCGCCAAACGCGCCGACCACGCCTTCGAGCTCTACTTCCGCGACCCAGCCGTCGGCGGTGTATTTCCCCTCCGCCATCGCGCCGATGACGGCGTCGAAGTCCGCGGGCAGATACGCAAGCGATCCGTTCATGGCCGTTTCCGCCATCACGAGCTGGGTGGGATTGAACTCGAAGCCCTTCTCGTGCAGCGCCACCACCGTCAGCGTCCCCAGCGGGGTGAGCTGGGCGAGGGCCTGTCTCACCGCGGGCCCGGCGCCGGAGGCGTCGGACGCGACGTCGACGCCCTGGCCGCGCGTGGCGGACTTCACGGCGTCGGCCAGGCCATCCTTCTGGGTGGGGTCGACCACCCTCTCGGCGCCGAGCGCGCTCATGGCGCGGCGCCGGTCCGGGCTCGGCTCCGAGACCACGATCGTCTCCACGCCGCGCGCACGCAGAGCGAACCACACTCCGATGCGTCTTCCTTCGCGTGAAACCGGGCTGCCTGCATGGGTCACCCCTCTCTCGCGCCCGCGGGCGCTCCGCGGCATCAATAGGCGACGCCGAACCGTAGGCCCTGGTGCCGCGGCCGCTCCAGCTCGTCGACCAGCGCCACCGCGTAGTCCTCGAACGAGATGAAGCTCTTGCCCTGCGCGTCGGCCAGCAGAGTGTCGGCGGTCGTCCGATACCTTCCAGTGCGCTCGCCGGGAGCGATCTCCGCCGCCGGGCTCAGGAACGTCCAGTCGAGGCCGGCCGCTTCCGAGCGGAAGACGGCGAGGCTCTCCGCCCCCTCCTGCGCCTCGCCCCGGTACGCCGCCGGAAAGCCGGGCGCGTCCATCAACCGGACCCCGGGGGCGACCTCGAGCGTTCCGGCCCCGCCGACGACGAGCACCCTCTTGACGCCGGCCTCGCGCGCTCCGGCGACGAGCGCGCGCGCCGCGCCGCTCAGCGAGGGGGCGGCCAGCCCGCGCGGGTTCGGACGCGGCGAGATGGCGCTGACGAGCGCATCGGCGCCCCGCGCCAGCCGAGCGACGTCGCGGGCGCTGGTAGCGTCGCCCTTCAACAGCGGCAGCCGGCGGTCGGGGCTTTCGACCTTGTCCGGATCGCGCACGACCCCGACCACCTCGTGTCCGCGGTCGAGGGCCTCCTTCGCGATCCGCCTTCCGATGTTGCCGGTTGCTCCAAACAGGACGATCTTCACTGTCTCCTCTCGGGTGTGGGCTTGGCTCGTCGACACCTCTCGCGAAGAAGTACGGGGTCATTCGCAAAGAGGTGACAGTTCCTTTGGCGGCGGGCACCGGCAGAATGGCAGCGGTTCGCCTTCGGGAATACTCGCGGCGACACCGCACTCATTCCTGCGCATGTCACCATGGGTACACGACGAAAGTCGTCCCGCGAGGGTTTGGATGTCAAGAAGGCACTCTGAAGTGCCTAGGCACCTCGTGGTAACAGCGTCGGGAGCGGCGCTATCACAACGCGAGCGGCGGTCAGCGATGAGGCGAGGGAGGCGAATATGAGCTCGACCAACGAGCGTGGGTCCATTTGGGACGGCGCGGCGCAATGCGTCGTCGAACGGATTGCCGAGAAGTGGACTCTCCTCGTCCTGGCCAGGGTCGCCGTGGCGCCGACGCACTTCCTCGCCTTGCAGCGGACCCTGGACGGCATCTCACGAAAGGTATTGACCCAGACGCTTCGGCGTCTCGAACGCGACGGCCTGGTCAATCGCCGACCCGAGCCAAACCATGCCGCGGTCGAGTACTCGCTGACAGCGCTCGGTCAGAGCTTGTGCCGCCCGCTCGATGGGCTTCGGCAATGGTGTGAAGAGAACTTCGCGGCCGTGGAAGACGCTCGGCGGAGGTTCGACACGCTCACGGCGACTGCCGCCGAGAGTTCGCGGCGCTCGACCGCGGCACAACTCGTCTCGTGAAGGTAGCCGCAGCCTCCCGGATCAGGTCGTTGCGGCTTCGGGGCCAAGCCAGGCCCCGGCGGCGGCGAGCATGGCTTGCAGGCCCGTTTCCAGGGTTGGATGGAGCACGGGAGCAAACTTGGGTGAGTGGTTACTGGGAATCTGATTGAGGGTCTTGTCCCTCTTGGCCTGGGCGTACACGGCCGGATCCGTACCCCCCACGAACCAGAACACATAAGGGACGTTCCAGGCGCGACCAAAGACGCTGAAGTCTTCGCTGGCCGAGGCGGGCTGCGGCGCGAGGGCGGAGTTGTCGCCCAGCACGGCGCGCAAGGCAGCAGCGACCTTCTGCGTCGCCACCGGGTCGTTCTCCGTCAGCGGATAGCGGTTGATCGTGGTGAACTCGGGCGGCCTCTTCGCGCCGGAGGCCTCGGCCTCGGCGCGGCAGATGCGCCGGACGGACTCGAGCATGGCGGTGCGGGTGTCTTCGCTGTACGTACGCATGTTCAGCTTGATGGTCGCGTCGTCGGGAATGATGTTCTCCTTGGTACCCGCCTGCAGAGAACCGATCGTGAGCACGGCCGGCTCCGAGGGTGCGACCTCGCGGGAGACGATGGTCTGCAGGCGCAGGACGGTGGCGGCGGCCATGACGACGGGGTCGATGGACGTCTGGGGCTGCGAGCCGTGTGAGCCCCGGCCGAACAGCTTGATCTCGAGGCTGTCACCCGCGGACAGAGTCACGCCCGGCCGGTACCGGACCGTGCCCGCCGCGCCCACCATGACGTGCTGGGCCAGGATGACGTCGGGCCTGGGGAAGCGGCCTTCGCCCCACCCGCCGACCATGGCGGTCGCACCCTGCGCGGTCTCTTCACCCGGCTGGAAGACGATCATCACCGTGCCGTGCCAGGCCGATCGGCTTTCGGCCAGGATGCGGGCCGCACCCAGCATCCAGGTGACGTGCATGTCGTGACCACAGGAATGCGCGACATTGACCATCGCCCCGTGCTCGTCCTTGGCCGTGACCGTGCTCGCGTACGGGAGTCCCGTGTCTTCCCGCATCGGGAGCCCATCCATATCGGCCCGCAGCATCACCGTCGGGCCGTCTCCGTTACGGAGAACCGCCACGACGCCGGTCGCGCCGACCTCACGAGTCACCTGGTATCCCAGCGCCTCGACGTGGTCCGCCGCGATCTTGGCGGTGCGATACTCCTGCATGGAGAGTTCCGGGTGCTGGTGCAGGTCGGTGTAGATCGACCCGAGCTCGTCGAGAAGGCCATCATGACGGCCGCCGAACGCGCCGGAAAGGGCGTTTGCCATTCTCGTCCCATTGCTCGGCAGAGCGAGCAGGTACGATGCTACTTCGCCGCGAGGGGCCTCGGCAATCTGGCTCAGTCGGATCGAGGCAGGAAAGGACGGGATGCCATGACGACGGGACCCACCTCCGAATACCGAGGAGACGACCGGCTGTTGTTCGGGATCATCTTCGGCGTGCTGGGCTTCTGGCTGTTCGCGCAGACCACGTTGAACATCGCGCCGACGATGGCGGCCGACCTCGACGTGGCCACGAACGTCATGAACATCGCCGTTTCGATCACGGCGCTCTTCTCCGGCATCTTCATCGTCGTGATCGGAGGCCTGGCTGACCGTCTGGGTCGGGTGAGGATGGTGATGTGGGGATTCGCCTTCGGCATCGCCGGCTCGCTCCTGGTCGGCGCCGCGCCGGCGGGCACCTTGGCCGCGCCGTTCCTGATGCTGGGCCGCATCTCCCAGGGCCTTTCGGGTGCCTTCATCATGCCCGCGAGCCTCGCGTTGCTGAAGGCCTACTGGGATGGTGCAGAGCGCCAGCGTGCCATCAGCTTGTGGTCCATGGGCTCCTGGGGTGGATCCGGCTTCGCGGCCTTGTTCGGCGGGCTCATGGCGGAGAACGTCGGCTGGCGGTACATCTTCTTCGCGTCGGCCCTGGTGTCGCTCCTCGGCATGCTGATGGTGCGCGGAACACCGGAGAGCAAGGCCGCGGTCAAGGGCGACTTCACGTTCGACACGCTGGGAGTGCTGACCTTCATGGTGACGATGGTGGCACTCCTGGTGGTGGCCACCCAGGGCAGCAGGATGGGCTGGACGAGCCCAATCACTCTCGGGCTGGCCGCGACCGCCATCGTCTTTGGAGCCCTGTTCCTCCGAATCGAATCCAGGGCTCCGAACGCGTTCGTCAACTTCACGCTGTTCCGAAACTCGACGTACACGGGGGCCACGATCTCCAACCTCCTCTTGAACGGCGTGGCCGGCATGCAGTTGGTGTCGATGACGCTGGTGCAGCTCGGCGGGGGCCTTTCGGCACAAGAGGCGGGGATGCTCACGCTGGGGTACGCGATCGCGATCGTCGGATTCATCCGCGTGGGTGAGAAACTGTTGCAGAAGTTCGGCGCGCGCGCGCCCATGATCTGGGGCAGCCTGATCGTGGGCCTGTCCATCGCGCTCTTGATGCCGACCCATCTGCTGCTCGGCCAGTACAAGGTGCTCGCCGTGATGGCGTACACGCTGTTCGGTCTGGGGCTGGCCTTCTACGCGACGCCCTCGACGGATGCGGCCTTGTCGAGCCTTCCCGACGATCAGGCGGGGTCGGGCTCGGGAATCTACAAGATGGCATCCTCGCTGGGGGCCTCTTTTGGTGTCGCGATCTCCGCCGCGATCTTCACCGCGCTCAGCGCCGGTGAGCCGTTTCATTGGCTCGATGGAGTGATCACCTTCTCCGGCCGCCAGGACAACCTGGCTCTCCGCCAGGCCGCGGTGATCGCTCTCGGGTTCAATCTGCTCATGGTCGCCACCGCGATCGCGTCGATCATGCTGACCGTTCCCAAGGGCCGGCCGCGGTGAAAACGATCGATCCCGCCCCGGCTCCCAACGCTACTTCGATGCGAGAACGCCCCAAGAGAGATCCCGAAGACAGGGTGGTCGAGCCGAATGATCACGTGGGTGTCCGCGAGAAGATGTTCGACAAGACGGTCGCGGATTCATTTCCGGCGAGCGATCCGCCGTCCACCATTCCCGACCCGGGAGACGACTCGTTCTAGACAGTCAGGGTTCAGCTCGGGGACGGGCAAGGAGTGAATCCTGCTCGGCCCCCTCCTCGACGTGCGTCAGCCAACGGGGCATTTCGAGGTGAAAGTGTATGGCCAGCGCTCGGAAGCCGAAGATGACGGCGAATCCCACGAACGACGTGTATCGGTACCCGGGGACGAAGTGGCGGAGCAGCACGTAGGCGGTGCAGCCAATCAGGATGGGTGTGGCATAGATATCGCGGGACATGAGGAGGGTGGGCCGGTCGGCCAGGACGTCACGAGCCAGACCGCCGCCGATTCCCGTCAGGATGCCCATGATCACGGCCACGGCGGGGTGGGTATGGATGAACATCACCTTTTCCGCCGCCGACATCGCAAAGAGCGCCGCTCCCAGCGCATCCAGATAAAGAAGGAGGCCGGACGTATTGCGCAGGAACGCCCCGAGGAAGAATGCCCCCAGCGCTCCCATCAGTCCGGCCCAGACGTAGTTGATGTCCTGGATCCAGAAGACAGGGACGCGCAATAGGACATCCCGTGCCGTGCCGCCACCCAGGGCGGTCACCAGGCCGAGCACGAGCGCGCCGAACACGTCGAGGCCGCGCCGCGTCACCACCAGGACCCCCGTGATGGCGAAGATGGCGGTCCCGAGCATCTCGAAGTAGTAGAGCCACACGAGGCGCATTATCGGCCCGCGGGTTCGAACCGTCGAGCCGCGTCACGGGCGCGCAAAGGGGGCAGCGCCGCCGACCTGTTCCGGCTCCGCTTGCCGCCATGAGAAGCGGAGCACCCAGTCTCCCTTGTCCTCGTCACGCTCCACTTGACGCAGGCATGCGGCCTCGTCCACGGGATCAGGTCTCCAGACCGCCCCCTTCGTTGTCCGACGCAAATAGGTGAGGACGTACGCCGCATACGCGTCTTCGGGCGAAAACCCGCGAACGATCCCGAATCTCGTGTTCATGAATCCTCCTTTCCACGCGCGTTGACGGGACGCTCTACCTTGACTTCAGGGCGCTCGCCGGGGCGATCCCGTCGGCCGTGTCTCTGGAGCGTGCGACTCCTCGCAGGACGTCGGACCTCGTGAGGATTGCGACGAGTGACCCGCGTTCGAGGACGGGGAGGCTTCCGAGGCCTTTCCGGAGCATCACGTCGGCCGCTTCCGCCAGGGCCGTCTCCGGCCCAACGGTGACGACCGGTTTCGACATGAGGTCCTCGACACGAAGGGCCCGGCCGGCGGCCCTGGTGTCATCGATCCCGTGGAGATGGGCAAGAACGGCGGGCGCGCGCAGGAGATCCCGGTCCGTGACGATCCCCACGAGCTCGCCATCCACCACTACCGGCAGATGACGAAAGCGGCCGAGGGCCATGATCCCTTCGGCAACGTGGACGGTCTCCTTCGGCTCCACCGTCGTTACCGGCGTCCTCATGACGTGACTGACCTTCATCGCTCCTCCTTTCGGTGACGGCGTCAGGCGACGTCCCGACCCGACCGCTCCGGTTGATAGATGACCTCGTCCACGCGGAGCGTTCACGTCGGCCGTACGCGGGAACATCACGTGGATGGTGAACGCCTCACCCGTCCCGACCGTTTGGAAGGCGCACCGCTTGGGGGCGCACCTGATGGCGTCAGGGTCGGGTCGGCGAGCCGCGCGTGGGCCCGCAATGCCGGTCAGTCAGCCCGAGAGGGCGCCGAGCACCGGACGACCCTCTAGATGGCAATCATCGGGCCAACGTGACGAATCCGAGAGCAATTTGGAAGCAGCTGTGAATCAAGGAGTTAGAGAGGAGGGCACGGCGGCCGTCAATGTCCCGGTCCTTCGAGCATTTCATATCGAAATCGTCTTTCCGCAGTCATCATTAATGAGGTTGCGACCGGGGTGGGCCACCATCTTCCATTCGTGGCCCTTTCTCATCTCCCGCTCCGCGCGGCGGCCATACCTTCGCGCGGTGGATTGCGGGCCGACGCCGGGCCGGATATGGTCGTCGAACGGCTTTGACCCATCTCGCGCCCTGACGTTGGTGTTTCGATCG
>Ga0207428_10004190_pt1 | contig 13815 bp, 10 predicted proteins | sample RhiMethybrSRZTD1_FD_187600 | JGI IMG/M metagenome (GOLD analysis project Ga0207428, IMG submission 187600) | Populus rhizosphere microbial communities from Tennessee, USA - Rhizosphere MetaG P. TD hybrid SRZTD1 (SPAdes) (version 3) | ecosystem: Host-associated > Plants > Roots > Rhizosphere >... | reverse complement strand
AGCCGTGGACCAGTTGCCGCCGGAAACACCGCCGGCAATTCGGAGGCTCTTGCGCCGTTGCCTTGACCGGGATCCTCGGCGGCGTCTGCGCGATATCGGTGAAGCTCGCATCGCGATTGAAGAAGTGCTGAGCGGCACACCCCCCGAGCCTGCCGTTCCGAGTGGGCCATCGGCGAGCCAGTCACCCTCTCGTCCCCTTGTGTGGATGGCCAGCACTGGCATCCTGGCAGTCTTGCTGCTCGCGAGTCTGGCTGCACTCGTGGGCCATTTCCGCGAGACACCTCCAAAAGCATCGGTGGTACGTTTTCAGGTCCCTCTACCTGAGAAGGCAAGCCTGAGGTCGTTGGATTTTCCAGTTGTTTCTCCAAACGGGGAATATCTCGTCTTCGCGGCCCGAATCGGCCCAGGGAGCACAACGGGAGGGATTCTCCGGGTTCAGCCCCTGAATTCTCTGTCCTTTCAGGACCTGCCCGGGACCGAGGACGCCATGATGCCCTTTTGGTCTCCCGACAGCCGATCCATCGGGTTTTTCACTGAGGGAAAACTGAAGAAGGTTGACCTCACCGGAGGACCTCCGCAAACGATTTGTGACGTCGCAGTTGGCCAAAGTGGCGCATGGAGCCCGGATGGAACCATAGTCTTCGCCACTTCAGTCTTCCCCACTTCCCCCCCTGGTCACCTCCGTCGGGTCCCGGCTGCGGGAGGCGAAGCCACGCCGTTGTCTGCGTTGGACTCGTCGCGGCAAGAGATCCAGCATGGGCGGCCCTTCTTCCTGCCTGATGGCCGAAGTTTTCTTTATCTCGCGGTAAGCTCGCAACCGGAAAAGAGCGGGATCTATGCAGGATCTTTGGATTCGAAAGACACCAAGCGCCTGATGACCTCCAGCAGCCACGCAGCGTATGCACCCGGGCTTTCCGGGGCTGCTGGTTACTTGATGTTTTCGCGAGCGAATACGCTGATGGCCCAGCCGTTTGACAGCCGGAAGCTGGAACTCTCTGGCGAGCCCTTTCCCATTGCCGAACAAGTGGCGGAAGCCGAATCGGTCGGATGTTTCTCGGTTTCGGGAAATGGTGTGCTGGCCTATCGTAGCGGCGGTGCCGGGGGCAACACGGAGCTGGTGTGGTTTGACCGTTCGGGCAAACGCTTGCAATCCGTCGGTGACCCAGCCGTTTACTCGAACCCTGCACTCTCTCCTGACGAAAAGAGGCTGGCTGTGGATCGCCGCGATCCAAGAACCGCGATGCGTGACATCTGGACTTTCGACCTGGTGCGTAAAACAGCTTCGCGGCTGACGTTTGATTCAGGCGACGACTCCAACGCCGCCTGGTCGCCTGACGGAGCTCGGATTGCGTTCGCCTCTAACCGCAAGGGACACCGAGACCTTTACCAGAAGCTGGCCAGCGGTACTGGCGAGGATGAACTGTTGCTGGAGTCAGCAGAGAGGAAAGCTGTGGAAGATTGGTCTCCGGATGGCCGGTTCCTCCTCTACACCCAAGAGAGTGTCGACGTGTGGGTGCTGCCCTTGTTTGGAGAACGAAACCCGTTTCCATTCCTGAAGACGCCGTTCAGCGAGAGCCAACCTCAGTTCTCCCCCAATGGCCGCTGGGTTGTTTATGGCTCGAACGAATCGGGAAGGAGCGAGATTTATGTTCAGGCCTTTCCGCCGACAGGAGACAAGTGGCCGATCTCAACAGCCGGGGGGAGTGATCCCCAATGGCGGTTTGACGGCAAGGAGCTGTTTTACCTCGAGCGACAGAAGATGATGGCAGTTCCGGTAAACACTGTCGGGCCGGCTTTCGAAGCCGGTATTCCTGCCGCCCTTTTCATGACACCCATCCCAGTGGCCTCGCGCAGAAATCGTTACGTAGTCGCCGCGAACGGCCAGCGTTTCCTGGTCAACACGGTCCCCGAGCAATTGCAGAGCGTGTTTACAGTGGTGCTTAATTGGGAGGCTGGCGTAAAGCGATGAGGGAGGTATGAGAGGTCCGGACGAGATCCCGTTTGCTATCGGCTCTGGTGTGAGGTGAGAAAAAATGGCATCTTCCTAGGAGTTTTTCATGCCGCTGACCCGCGACACGGCCTATGAAGATCGTGTAGCGCTGACCGTGCTTTCTACGGTCTGCGGGTTTTCGTCTCCGAATTAGCCGCAGACCTCCTTGAGATGCAGGAAGTCTGCGCTACATGGCTCCAAGACTTCACATTCGCGCTACCTCTTCCGAGAGGGGATTCTCTAAGATGGGGGGACCATGAAAGGTCACGAAGAGCTCTTTAGCGTCTCCGGCAAAACAGCAATTGTAACTGGCAGTTCCTCAGGCCTTGGCGTGGTCTTTGCACAGGCGCTGGCGCGCGCCGGGGCGCGTGTGGTACTGGCTGCGCGACGTGTGGAGAAGCTGCAGGAAGTTGCCCGTCAAATAGAAAGTCAGGGCGGGCTGGCGGAAGTGAGTGCGTGCGACGTGGGAGAGCCCGCCCAAGTGGAAAAGCTGGTAGAGACGGCTTGGAGCCGATTTGGACGAGTCGACATCCTGGTCAACAACGCGGGAATCGTTCCGGACGGTGGGATCATGCCAGAAAAGCTGCCACACGATATTTTCGAGCAAACGGTGCGGATCAATCTGCTTGGCGTGTGGTACTGCTGTCGAGCTGTCGGCGCCCGCATGCTGGGCGACGGCAAGGGCGGTTCCATCACAAATATTGCATCGATTGCCGGAATGGCCGGATGGAAGGATCATCCGCCGGCCTATCAAGCCAGCAAGGCGGCGGTAATCAATCTGACCCGCAACTTGGCCTGCAGTTGGGCTGATCGAGGCGTTCGTGTCAACGCGATCGCACCAGGGTGGTTTCCCAGTGAGATGACCGACCCCTTGTTCGCCATGGGCTCCATGAAGGCCTGGGCTGCCGGCTGTGCCCCGATGGGAAGGGTGGGAACTCCAGACGAACTGGCCGGCCCGGTGCTGTTTCTCGCTTCCGATGCCTCCAGCTTTGTGACTGGCCAGACTCTGGTTGTTGATGGGGGACTCTCCGCGACCAGTGGTTATTGCCCGATGCCCGAGGAATTCTATCAGCAGTTGGCGTCCGCCATGCCAGGCGGTCTCGGGAAACGGATTGTACCGGGCGCAAAGTGAGTGCCAGAGTCAGCGATCCTTGAAACGCAGTGCATACACTGAAGCCTTGCCTTCAGTGGGACCTGCAACCAGCAGGATCAGGTCTCTGCGTGCATCATACACAAGCGCGTCGTTCCAGCCCATCCGGCGAGGAACCTCCTTACCTGCGATCTCCAGTTCTTCCCACACATTCTGAGACGAACGATAAGCCCATATCGTCCAAGTTCGGGGCTCTTTGGATGAAGCTGCGTAGATGAGGAGTAAATCCTGCTTTGCCAGAAACACCGCTTCGCGACCCGACGTTGGCAGCTTTCCGCCCTGCGGCTTCATCACCGTCGGAGTCAGATTTTTCCAGCGCTTCTCCTTAAGTTCGAAGCTCCACAGCTCGTCACGATTTGCTCCGCCACCGTGCAGCAAAACTCGGTCGCGGTTGGAGTCATAAGCCAGGCTGGTTCGCTCGTAGAGATTTTGCGGAGAGGTTTGCTTCTCGCCCAAGCGCCGCCACTGTCCTTCTTTCGCATCGAACAAAGAGAGCGCCGTATCCTCGGGCGGTTGGGCTGCCGAAGGCAAATGGTAACCGGCATCATTCAATCGGCGAGGCCAATTCACATTGAGACCAATCACACCGTGGGGAGTGCTCAGCAAAGTGTCCAGTCCTTCGGGTGCAGCACCGACCAACTCAAACGCACCCGTGTCTGCATCAAACGTCCAGGTGGCAAACTTCACGTAGGAGGACGGTGGGCTCACGAGCGCATCCACTCGCGACTGATAGTCGGAGGTCAGGGCCACCGGAAAACGGCGCAGCGCCTCGGGATCGTAGCCGGCGGTTAAGCGAATGGTCCGAACCATGATCAGTTTGCGGCTCACCGGATCGTAGGCGTAGATGCTGCGGCCATGCTCGGTCCAAGGACCGCCGGCAAAGGTTACTCCGGCCAGCCGGACGCCGTGGTTCGAAAGGCGCTCAGGATATTCAGCAACCTGGCTGAGCCGGCGCCAGGTGTGATCCCGAACGGAGTATGTGTCCACGTCGTTGCCTTCGTAGCCGCAATGCCCACCCCCCCAGTAGAGAATTTCCTCGCGATCTGAGTCGAATGTCGCCGCCCCCCAGGTCCGAGTGGGTGCGGTTCTTCCTGGATTGGCCAGGTGAACCCACTGGTTGACGGGAAGGCTGTCGAAGGTCTGTTTCTGCGCGGCGCTGCGGCGCGCAAGCACATCCTGCGATTCGACAATAATGGTTTCCCCCTTGGGGATTGACTGTGGCGGTCGTCCGACGTTTCCAGGTTTCAGAATACCTTGAGACTCGATGCGGTATCCATAGGTAGAGCGCACCGGGTACAGGATATTGCAACTCATCCTATCGCCCGGTTTCCGAGTATTTGCAGCGAGCAAGATGACCCGTTTTTCTGGCGCCAGATCGGCGCTGAGATAGAACCCGGTGGGCACTTCGCCTCGCAGTGCCATCCAACGATCAGAAGAGGCATCGAAGGCCCACATGTCGGTGAGGTCTTTTTGGTTGTAACCACCGCCGATGATCACCCAACCGGTGTCGGGATCGTACACGGTAAAGTGTCCAGCTCGCGCCTCGGGACCCGACGCTGCTTTGGACTGATGCCAGGTTCGGGTCTTCAAATCAAGAATCCAGGTGTCAGCGAGATAGTGACTTTGGGCATCGCCACCAAAGAGCACCAGTTGCTGGTTCTTTGTGTCGCAGACCAAGCGGGTATTCATTCGAGGCGGAGGCTGAGTTTCCAGAGCCAGCGGGAGCCAGCGATTCTCTTGAAAGCGATACAACCAGGTGCCGGTGTATCCGACGATTCGCCCATCCGGTCCCTGTTCTGCGACGTGTCCGCCCCCAAAGAGGACCGTTTCGTCGTGCAATGGATCGTACGCCAGAGAACCTGCCATCACGGGCGGTGGAGACTGGGCCGGCCTCAGATCTGTCCAGCGCCGCTGTTGAACGTGGTAGGCGGCCGTCAAGCCGCCTGTGAAGTAAATCAGCGAATCGGTGGGAGGATGATAAGCCACCTGATCGAAAACGATGTTGAGATCGGGACGGGGAACACCTTCCCGGTCTGCGGTGGGACCTCGCAGAACAGTCCGCTCGCTGCCCGTGGTGATGCCTGAATAAGTGCGAGGCACGTAGGCCAAAGGCAGCTGCTTCCTCCAGGCTGCTTCCCACTCGGCGGGAAACTGGCTCTGCCATTGCTTTGCCGCCAGATCAAACGCCACGACATCGTATTCCGGGATGCGCATAAGAGGATGTTCCTGCAGCAGGTCCGGGTCGTCGTTCATGAAGCCCCAGAGGATGAAAACACCGGCCTTGGGGGCATACCGCAATGCCGAGCCACGCCGCGCCCCAGCGGAATCCTGGCGCAAGAGAGTCCAAGTATTTGCGGGAGGCTGCGCATACAGTGTTCCGGTCAGAAGCATTCCGACCAGCACAGTGGACCAAAGGCAGTGGCTCTTGCCTATTTTGGTTTCGAGGCGAGCCGCTTCAAGACAATCCATCGCGTTCCATAGTTGACGTTTCATTTTCACGATTGCCGGAACCCAAACCAAGTGTACCAACACTTTGTCCGAGAGCTGAAGGAGAGCTTTTGGGGCGAGTCGTATGGTGGAAAACCCGCACTTCCGAGTTCTTAAACAAGCTTGACACCACCTATGAACGAGAGTACTTAGCGTGAAACCGGGAAGCGAGAGAATCCTATGAATCGGATGCTTGTTTTAGCCGCATTGATCCTTTGCGGACTATTTGTGCTGCCATGTTATGCGCAATCGGGAAAACGCCCGAACATCGTCGTCATCCTCGTAGACGACATGGGCTGGTCGGACATCGCCTCGTACGGCGGCGAAATCCCAACGCCGAACCTGGACGCACTTGCCAAACATGGCGTGCGGTTCACACAGTTCTACAACACGGGCCGTTGCAGCCCGACGCGCGCTTCGCTGCTCACCGGGCACTATCCCCATCAGGCAGGGATGGGCCATCTGGACAATCTGATTCGCCAGGACTCAGTGGGCTTCCAGGGAAAGATCTCCGACCACTCGGTGACGATGGCCGAAGTGCTGAAGACCTCGGGCTACTTCACGGCGATGACCGGTAAATGGCATCTCGGCCAACAGAACGGCACGCCCCCCTGGAAGCGGGGCTTCGATCGTAGCCTGAACATCCGCGCCGGCGGAATCTTCTTCCCCAATCAATCGAGCGATCCTAACGACCCTCTGTCGAGCCGCGCCAAGGAACCTTTATACCTCAACGGCGTCGCGCTCCCGCAGACCGCGCCTGAATTTGGCCGGGACTGGTACTCGACCTACCTTTGGACGGACTTCGGGTTGAAGTTCATTGACGAGGCTTTGAGGGAGCAGAAGCCGTTCTTCCTTTATCTTGCCCACAATGCGCCGCATTTTCCACTGATGGCGCCGCGGGAACTGATCGCCAAATATAAGGGGAAATACATGCCCGGCTGGGACAAGTTGCGCGAAGAACGGTATCGCCGGCAGCTAAAGATGGGCATCGTGGACCCTAGATGGCCGCTCAGCCAGCGGGCGGCTGATACTCCGGCGTGGGATTCGCTCCCCAGGACAGAGAGGCAACGCTACGATCACATGATGGCTGTCTACGCCGCAATGATCGAGGCGATTGACCGGAGCGTCGGCACGCTGGTGAAGGGGCTGAAACAGCGCCAAGTGCTCGACAACACGCTGATCCTATTTCTCTCCGACAATGGCGGCAACGGCGAGGCCGGACCAAAAGGACGGACCGAAGGCAAGGAGTTGGGCAGCAAGGACTCCACCGTGTTCATCGGCATGAACTGGGCTGGGCTGAACAACACGCCCTTTCGCCGATTCAAACACTTCACGCACGAAGGCGGCGTCTCCACGCCGCTCATCGCGCACTGGCCGGCAGGCATACCCAAATCGCTCAACGGCAAGCTGGAACATCAACCTGGCCACCTGATTGACGTGATGGCGACCGTCGTGGAGATCAGCGGCGCGAAGTATCCGGACGAGTTCAACGGCAAAGCGATCATTCCAATGGAAGGGGTGAGCCTGCGCCCCGCCTTCAACGGCAAACCACTCCAACGCGTCGAACCGATCTTTTTTGAGCACGAAGGAAATCGGGCGATCCGCTTCGGCAAATGGAAGCTCGTTTCGAAGTACATGGGCGGCTGGGAGCTCTATGATCTGGAGGCGGACCGCACGGAGCTCAACAGCCTGACAGAACGCCACCCGGAGGTTGTCAAAGACTTGTCGGCGCGCTGGGAGGCCTGGGCGAAGCGAACCCACACTGATCAGTGGATCGGCCCGCGCCGCAATGACTGGGGAGAGGTTCCGGAGGCGAAGAGTCAGAACTGATTGATGAGAATGCAGAGGGGTTGTGGCAATCACCCTTGAAAATCCCCTCCGTTGGAGGGGTGGCGCGGAGCGACAGCGGTCGCGGAGTGCCGGGGTGGGTTTGTTCCCATCATTCATCGAACGTGGCGGCGCAACGCGGCTTGACTCCTCGCTTGCCAGCGCGATGAGCACGGCTTCTGAACCGACGGTTATTCAGCAACTCGTGCCGCTCGGAGGGACAATTGACACTCGATTTTGGCATCAGCTAAGATGGGCGTGGCTTTCGGGAAGAATACGGTGACAGCGAGGTGTAAGCAAGTTTATGGAGACCAGCGATCGTCGCTTGATGCGCGAAGAGTTGAAGCCGATTGCAGATAAGGTGTTTTCGGGGCAACGGCTTTCGTTTGAAGATGGCGTGGCGTTGTCCACGACTTCGGATCTCCATACGGTTGGCGCGCTGGCAAACTGGGTTCGCGAAAAGTGGAATGGCAACGTTGGATATTTCAATGTCAACCGGCACCTGAATCCCACGAATGTCTGCGTGGTGGACTGCAAGTTCTGTGGGTTTGCTCGCAAGCCTAACAAGGGCGGCTACACGATGTCTCTGGAAGAAGCGTACCATCACGCTTCGCAGGGCTACACCGAGGCAGTGACAGAACTTCATATCGTCGGTGGCCTTCACCCCTATCTACCGTTTTCCTATTTCACAGACCTTTTGCGGGGGCTGAAAGAGCGCTTTCCGAAGGTCCATCTGAAGGCCTTCACCATGGTCGAGTTGGATTTTCTGGCACGGCGGGCCAAATTGTCGGTCGAAGACACGATTCAAGCGCTGAAGGAAGCCGGCATGGACAGTTGTCCGGGTGGCGGGGCCGAGATCTTCGCGGAGCGTGCACGCGAGATCATCTGCGACCACAAGGTTTCAGCAGAACGCTGGTTAGACATAGCCCGAAAGGTACACAAATCGGGTCTCAGGTCTAACGCGACGATGCTGTATGGGCACGTGGAAACCACTGAGGAGCGTGTGGATCACCTGATGCGCTTGAGAGGACTTCAGGACGAGACTGGCGGGTTTCAATGTTTCATCCCGCTGGCGTTTCATCCAGCGAACACCCAACTCACGCACCTGCCTGCGCCCACCGCGATGCTAGATTTGAGAACCATTTCGGTCGCGCGCCTGATGCTGGACAACTTCCCGCACGTAAAAGCCTACTGGATCATGATTGGCGCCAAGACGGCACAGCTTGGGCTGAATTTTGGCGCCGACGACCTAGATGGCACGGTCGTCGAAGAGAAGATTGTTCATATGGCCGGAGCCCAAACCCCGGTTGGAATGACTCGCGCTGAGATCGAGCATCTGATCCGTGATGCTGGCCGCGACCCCGTCGAGCGCGATACCTTATATCGCCCCGTGCATCGCGCAGCCGCTGCTTAAACCGAATTGCCAGAGGAATTCAGGTTGCTTCCTGCAAATCGATCCCCTTTCTTCCCCGAACACCGATTCAATAGAGTGGACCTGGAAATCCGGTTCAAAGATAGATGAGCTCTCCCTGCGGTTTGCCGTTCTGACATCTCAGCAAACCCACTGAGCGCGGAAGTGAGAATCTCTTTGGTCCGGCACTACCTGGGTTGAAATACAGCACCCTTCCGTGTCTCTCGATGAGCGGCTTGTGGCTGTGACCAAATACGACTACCTCGGGCTGCACTTGGTTAATTCGTTGCTCGAGCGCTGTGGTAAGTCGCTGCGGGTTGCCGAGAATGTGGATCATGAAGATGCGCAGGCCACCGAATTGGAGGGTCTGTATCTCCTCCACACCCGGTGGAACATTGCCTTCGTCGACATTGCCCCAAACGGCTGTCACGGGGGCAATCTGTTCAAGCTGCCGAAGCACTCGCAGGTCACCAATGTCTCCCGCGTGGAGGATGTGGCTCACGCCTTTGAACACGCTGGGAATCTTGGGATCAAACAACCCGTGTGTGTCGGAAATGATTCCGATGAGCTCTTGACTCATGGCTTCCCTTCTCCGTTGAATCACGCCTTCGGGGGTTGTGTTATACTCAGGCCCGCCAAGGGGCAGCTGGTTCGTTGCTGACATGCCAGAAAAACAGCCGCCGGACTCTCCCGCGCTGGTTTCTCATCAAATGAAAACAGAGAAGATTTCCGAGTTCACGATCAGCCGGCTTTCAGTTTACCTGCGTTGCCTGAATCTTCTGGCTGCCTCGGGGGTCACCACCACTTCGTCGCAAGCGCTCGCCCAACAGTTTCAATTGAACTCAGCCCAGATTCGAAAGGACCTCACCTATTTCGGCGAGTTCGGTGTTCGCGGCGTGGGGTACAACGTGGGCGAATTGCGAAGGCACTTGAGCAAGATTCTCGGCCTCGATGTAATCCATCGCGTCGGCATCGTCGGCGCCGGAAATCTGGGCATGGCCTTGGCAAACTATCGCGGGTTCGATCCGCGTCATTTTCAGGTGGCAGCGATGTTTGACCTCGACCTGTCGCGCGTGGGCGATACTTCGCGAAGCGGCGTCTTCGTTTACCACATCAAAGATTTGAAGCCGATTGTGGCCCGCGAAAACATTCGGATCGGCGTCATCTGTGTGCCTGCCGACGAAGCGCAGGAAGTGGCCGATATTCTTGTCGATGCCGGCATTACAGCTATTCTGAATTTTGCGCCCGTACGACTGAGCACTGAGCCCGGAGTGAAGCTGAAGAACATGGACCTGGCGATTTCATTCGAGAGTCTGTCCTATTTCATTACCAAACCCGCTCTGACTCAGGCGGATGCTAGCAAGTTCGTCCCTGACTCTGCCGACGAGATTCTGTCCGACTGATTATCCTGAAACCAACAATTCAATCGACCGCAGAGACCCGGAGATGCAGAGAGATAGGCGAACGCCCAGGACCAACCCTACTCCAATCCCTCGCGGCTGGCTGTTATCCCGTGAAGCTTTCCTTCTCTCAGCGGTAGCTTTTACTCCGCTAGTTCTTCCATGACAATCTTGGGTCTTGGCTTGGCGAGCAGGTCCTCAGTTAGCTCAGTCTGTCCTAGAGCCATCCCCTCAAAAAACTGTTTCATCTGTTGAACAAAGCGGGCGACGTGCAGTCCAAGAAACGCTTCCGGCAATTGGCTGAATTGCCTTTCTGCCTTTTGCAAACAGCTCAAGGCACCCTCCAGGTTCTCATTGCCAAAGTGGTACAACGACACCGCAGACATGATCAGGGCTTGATAGAACGTTTTGTTCTTGCCCTTGGCATCTCCCCAGATTTCCTCCCAAACATCGTGGCACTCAAAATAGAAGCCGCGATTGAAGAGTTCCAGTCCGGTGTAGAACTCAGGTGGGTGGAGCTTCTCGGATGGGGTCATATGAGGAGCACACTCATGGGTTGACGCAAAATTTCACGCTAGTGCTAGTATACCTGTAGAACGTATGACCCTGTTTGGAGGTTGGTCAAAGTGATGAAACGTTACTGGCGACTGAGGGTGGCCTTCCTAGCATGTCTTTTGGCCTTGCTTACTGACTCTGGCAGCCTGCTTTCGCAAAACGATCGCGAGGTCGAACGCAAGATAATCGAGTATCTCAAAGTGAACCTCAAGGCGGGCCAGCCCGTGATTGTCAGCAAGCTTCACAACGAAGTGTTTACGTCGCCAGAAGAACGCAAGGCTCTTGACCGGCTGTACAACATCTTTTTCAAGGTGCCTGCTTACATCGCGGAGTACTACGCCTCATCTCACAAGCCGCCCACGCTGGCCGAGATTACTCATCAGTTCAATCTGCCCATCGAGGGAGAGGCGGATGTCATCCTCAAGATCATTGAGTACGACCGACGCGTGCCGAGATTCCTGACACGCGATGCCCGAACTGGCGAGATTGCGCAGGTGGACATTGAAAAGGTGAAGGCTGACCCACGCTTCAACAAAGTGATTGAACGAACGATTGCAGGTTGGGAAGGGAAAGTGGCGCCGCCATTTTCAGTTCAATCCCTGGACGGGAAGGCCCTCAACTCCTCGGATCTCAAGGGGAAGCCCCATCTGGTGTATTTCTGGTTTACGCATTGCCCCCCGTGCGTGCAGATTACGCCTCATTTGGTTTCGTTGCAGCGCAAATTCACCGCGCGAAACTTCACGGTTGTCGGGCTCAACGCGGACAAGATTCTCGAGCTTGGGTACGAGGATTCCGAACGGAAAGCCTACTTGGAAAAGCACAAGATCAACTTCCCGATGGGACACCTGTCACCTGCGGCACAGGCGGCCTACGGCGGCGTGCAGCTCTTCCCGACTCTATTTCTCGTGGACAAGGATGGAGTGATCCGCGCGCACTTTGTGAACTACAAGGACGAGGCCACACTTCAGCAGGCGATCGAAAAGGTGCTTTAGCGAGCGGAGAGGAACGGATTCATACGCCTCTCCTCGCCAATAGTGGTAGGTTGGCCGTGTCCTGGATAGACGACCGTTTTGTCCTCTAAGGCGAGGAGCTTCTCGCGTAAAGAACGGAAAATTGTTTCCTGCGATCCTCCCCACAAGTCGGTTCGTCCAATACTTCGATAAAATAACGTGTCGCCCGAAAAGAGCTTGCCGCTGCCTTCTCGCAGGTGCAAGCAAATGCTTCCGGGCGTGTGGCCAGGGGTAAAGAGAACGTCTCCCGTGTGCTTCCCGAAGCGAAGTTCGTCGTGGTCGGCGATGAAATTGTCGATTGTGATCGAGGGAGGAATGGGAACTCCAAGCCAGGCAGCTTGTATCGGTAGGTTTTGGTAAAGAACCAGGTCCTTTTCATGCAGAAGCGCTTGAGCTCCCGTGGCGTCCTTCATTTTTTCAAGGTCGCCGACATGATCGATATGTGCATGAGTGCTGAGAATGTACCGGACGTTGAGCCGATGTTTGGCGATGAGTGGCAGAATCAGATCGGCTTCTTCACCGGGATCGATGAGCAGGGCTTCACGGGTTTCTTCACAACCAAGGATATAGCAGTTGCATTGCAGCGGTCCGACGGCAACCGATTCGAGAATCAAGGTCCCTCCATATCTTCAAACAAATCAAATTTCGCAGCCAACCGAAGCATTCTAGTTTATTTAAACCCGGTCGTTCCTCGACAAATTCAACTTGAAAGCATCTTGGCAACCTCATCGGGGCGGTTGGAGATGATGCCATCCACTTCATAGTCGATCATCTTCCGAATATCCCGGGGGCGATCCACCGTCCAGGCGAAGACGCGTCCGTACTTACTCTTCAGATCTGCGACTTGCGAAGCCGTCAAGCATTGGAAATCCAGGCAGGCATCCTCGAAGTGAAGGCCCATTTTTCTTGCTTTCGACAGCTTGGCGAGTGTCTTGCAAACCACGCCCAAGCGAAGCGACGGCACACAATCCTGCAATTTCTGCAACAAGCTCAGGTCGAATGACGTCGCCAGCACCTCGCGATCGTGTGTTTGGCGCTGGATGAAGGTTGCCAACTTATGGAAGCTTCGAATCGCTTTGATTTCGACCATGACGCCGACCATTTTTGGAATTGTAGCGAAAGCCTGGGACAGCGCCAGCAACCGATGGCCATCATTGAGCTCAATGCCAAACAGCTCTCTTGAATCGGTCTGGCAAACAACGTCGCGGCGAGAGGAAATGCGTCCGACGTGGGTATCGTGAATCACGATGAACTCACCATCGAGAGACTCGTGCACGTCCAGTTCGATCATGCCGACGCCGAATCGCACGGCCGCTGCAAAAGAAGCGGCAGTGTTTTCCAGGACGCGTGCGGCAGCGCCGCGATGTCCGACAATAATGGGTATCACGCAGTTTTCTGGCGGTCCAGCAGGCTGCTGAGGAACCTGCCAGGCTTGCGATACGCGGCAGGCTGGACTTTGATGATATCGAAGTTAGGGCTCAGATCGAAGTCTTTGGGTTGAATCTGGGAATGATGGTAAGGAACAATCTTCTTGGCAGTTCTATCGTAGTAGTGCAGGACATCGAGACCCACCTGCCCGAAAGCCGCTGCCAGCAGGCTGGAGCAGGTGAACTTATCCTTGCTTAGTTCGCCAATGTCATGGGTGGGAGGCACCTGTTCCTCAAAAGGCAGACTCATAAACTGCAGCACGTTTTCCAAATCGTAGGAAACGCCGACCTTGCCAAGCACCCAGCGGATCACGGTTTCACGCTGGACGCGCGTCAGGTTGCGCGGACGGCAAATGCGCAGGTTGCAGCCCTCATACTTCGAAAGGCTGCCCAGGATTACGCCTTTCCCCATGATCGCTTCCAACAGGCTTGGATGATCTTCAACAAACTCCTTGGGCGCCCACGAGATCGCCCGAGACTGATCGCCAACGAATAGCGCACAGTGGCTCCAGGTGTGTGAACTATAGACCTTGATCCAGTCACTAACTCCGTAGTCGC
>Ga0207428_10004189_pt1 | contig 13815 bp, 27 predicted proteins | sample RhiMethybrSRZTD1_FD_187600 | JGI IMG/M metagenome (GOLD analysis project Ga0207428, IMG submission 187600) | Populus rhizosphere microbial communities from Tennessee, USA - Rhizosphere MetaG P. TD hybrid SRZTD1 (SPAdes) (version 3) | ecosystem: Host-associated > Plants > Roots > Rhizosphere >... | reverse complement strand
TCGATGTTCCACCGCGCGCCCGGATCGATCGGCGCGTCCTCGTATCCGTCACGCGTCATGCCCGGCATGCGCGCGCACGGCCACATGGGCGTCGATCGCGTCACCGTGCGCAACCTCAAGGTGTTGAAGATCGACACCGAGAACCATTTGATTCTCGTCAAGGGCCCGGTGCCCGGCGCGAACGGCGGCTACGTCGTGATTCGCAAGGCCGTGGCCGCCAAGCCCGAGCCGCAGCCGCAGCTGCAAGAGAAGCCCAAGAAGGGCAAGAAGTAGTCATCATGAAAATTGATGTCGTAAACGCGGACAACAAGAAGGTCGGCTCCGTCGACCTCAACGACGACGTGTTCGGCGGCCGGATCAAGGCCGACCTGATTCACGAATCCGTCGTCCGTGCCAACGCCGCCGAACGCCGCGGCACGCACATGACCAAGAACCGCGCCCTCGTCAGCGGCAGCGGCAAGAAGCCGTGGCGTCAGAAGGGCACCGGCCGCGCCCGCGTCGGCGAGATTCGCAACCCGCTGTGGCGCAAGGGCGGCACCGTGTTCGGCCCGACGCCGCGCAGCTACGAGTACTCGATCCCCAAGAAGGTCGAGAAGGGCGCGCTCCGCGCCGCCCTGATGCAGAAGCTGCAGGAAGGCTCGCTGATCGTCATCGACGCGCTGACCGCGTCGGAGGTGAAGACCAAGGCGGCGGCCGGCGTGCTGAAGTCGATCGGCGTCACCGGCAAGGCCGTGCTCGTCGACGCGCAGCTCGACGAAAAGTTCGCGATGTCGGTGCGCAACCTCGACGGCGTGTCGCTCGTGCAGAGCAACCGCGTCACCGCGCGCGACGTCGCCAACAGCCGGCAGGTCGTGTTGACGAAGGCCGCGGTCGAAAAGCTGGAGGCAGCGCTCGGCGCATAACTATGAAACTCACTGAAGTCATCCGCCGTCCGCTGGTCACCGAAAAGACCACGACCCTTCGAGACGATGGCCGCACCGTCGTGTTCGAGGTCTCGAAGGACGCGAACAAAGTGGACATCAAGCGCGCGATCGAAAAGCTCCTCGGCGCCAAGGTGTCGGACGTCCGCACGTCCATCACCCGCGGCAAGTTGAAGCGCCAGGGACGCTACGTCGGTCGCCGTTCGGACTGGAAGAAGGCCTACGTCACGCTGCGCGCCGGCGAGAAACTGCCTGACTTCCTGGAGGGCGCATAACATGCCGATCCGCAAGTTCAATCCCGTAACGCCGGGCCGCCGACAGATGACGGTCCTGACGTTCGACGAGATCACGACCGACACGCCGCACGCCCCGCTCACCGAGAAGCTGCAGCCCTCGGGCGGCCGCAACAGCACCGGCGAGCAGACGATCTGGTGGCGCGGCGGCGGTCACAAGCGCCTCTATCGCGTGATCGATTTCAAGCGCGACAAGGCCGGCATCCCCGGCAAGGTCTCGACGATCGAGTACGACCCGAACCGCTCGGCGCGCATTGCGCTCATCACCTATGCCGACGGCGAGAAGCGCTACATCCTCCAGCCGAACGGGCTGAAGGTGGGCGACTCGATCATCTCGGGCGAGAACGTCGACATCCTCACCGGCAACGCGCTGCCGCTGAAGAACATCCCGCTGGGCACGATGGTGCACAACGTGGAGCTCAAGCCGGGCAAGGGCGGGCAGATGGCGCGCAGCGCCGGCGCCGCCGTGCAGGTTGTCGCCAAGGAAGGCGACTACGTGTCCGTGAAGATGCCGTCGGGCGAGATTCGCAAGATCTATCTCGACTGCCTCGCCACCATCGGCCAGGTCGGCAACCTCGATCACGAGAACGTCTCGATCGGCAAGGCCGGCCGCAGCCGCTGGATGGGCAAGCGTCCGCACGTTCGTGGCGTCGCCATGAACCCGGTCGATCACCCGCTCGGTGGTGGTGAAGGCAAGACCTCGGGCGGACGTCACCCGGTCACGCCGTGGGGCGTGCCGACCAAGGGTTACAAGACTCGCCGGCCGCAGCCGAGCGACAAGTTCATCGTTCAACGCCGGAGCAAATAACTGTGAGCCGCTCACTCAAGAAGGGTCCGTTCGTCGACACGCATCTCCTCGAAAAGGTCGAGGCGATGAATCGCGCGAACGAAAAGAAGGTCGTCAAGACCTGGTCGCGCCGCTCCACCGTGGTGCCCGAAATGGTCGGGCACACGCTGGCGGTGCACAACGGCAAGAAGTTCGTGCCCGTGTATCTCACCGAGAACATGGTGGGTCACAAGCTCGGCGAGTTCTCGCCGACGCGCCAGTTCAAGGGCCACTCCGCGCGCTCCGACAAGGCGGCCGCGGCGGCGCCGGGCGCACCGGGCGCGCCGGGCGCACCCGCGGGCGCCCAGGCTGGCGGAGGAAAGGGCTAAGCCATGGTGGTCGCAGAGGCTACGGCCAAGTACGTGCGCACCTCCGCCCAGAAGGCGGGACTGGTGCTCGATTTGATTCGCGGCAAGAACGTGAACATGGCGCTCTCGGCGCTGCAGTTCAGCCGCAAGGCGGTCGCGCGCGACGTGGCGAAGGTGCTCCGCTCGGCGGTCGCCAACGCGCAGCAGCAGGACGCGTTCGGCGGCGACGTGGCGCGGTTGTTCGTGTCGAAGTGCCACGCCAACAACGGTCCGTCGCAGAAGCGGGTGCGTCCCGCGCCGATGGGCCGCGCGTTCCGGATCGTGAAGCGGACCACGCACCTCACTGTCGAAGTGACGGAGCGTGCCCAGGTGATTAAGGCCGTCGGCGAGCCGGAGGCGAGCAAGAAAAACAGCAAGCGCGGCAAGACGGGGCAACCCGCCGCCGCCGGTCAATAGGAGATAGCGTGGGCCAGAAAGTTCACCCGTACGGGTTCCGGATCGGCTTCAACAAGACGTGGAAGTCCCGTTGGTTCGCCAGCAAGGACTACGCGACGCTGCTGCACGAGGACCTGGCGCTCAAGAAGGATCTCAAGAAGCGCTTCCAGCACGCCGGTGTGGCGATGATCGAGATCGAGCGCGCCGCGCGCAACCTGAAGATCAACATCCACACCTCGCGTCCCGGCATCATCATCGGCCGCAAGGGACAGGAAGTGGACAAGTTGAAGCAGGAGATCCAGAAGCGGACCAACCGCGAGGTCTTCATCAACATCCAGGAGATCCAGAAGCCGGAGCTGGATGCGCAGCTGGTCGGCGAGTCGGTGGCGATGCAGCTCGAAAAGCGCGTCGCGTTCCGCCGCGCGATGCGCAAGGCCGTCGAATCCGCGCTGCGCTTCGGCGCGCGCGGCATCAAGGTGCGCGTCTCGGGCCGCCTGAACGGCGCGGAAATCGCCCGCTCGGAGTGGTACCTGCACGGCCAGCTGCCGCTGCAGACGCTGCGCGCCGACATCGATTACGGGTTCGCGGAAGCCAACACCACCTACGGCCAGATTGGCGTGAAGGTGTGGCTCTACAAGGGTGAGCGCCTGACGCCGCGCGTCGGACGCGAAGAGGAATTTGGCGGCAGCGGCGGCGGCGGACGTGACCACCGGGATCGGGATCGAGACCGCGGTCCGCGTCGTCCCGGCGGTGACCGTCCTGGAGCGCGAGGCTAAACATCATGTTGATGCCGAAGAAGGTCAAGTACCGCAAGCAGCAGCGCGGCCGCATGCGCGGCAAGGCGTGGCGCGGGTCGGATGTGTCGTTCGGGGATTACGGCCTCAAGGCGATGGAGCCGTGCTGGCTGACCGATCGACAGATCGAGGCGGCGCGCGTCGCGATGACGCGCTTCGTCAAGCGCGGCGGCAAGGTCTGGGTGCGCGTGTTCCCCGACAAGCCGATCACCAAGAAGCCGCAGGAAACGCGCATGGGCAAGGGCAAGGGCGCGCCCGAGGGCTGGGTGTGCGTGGTCAAGCCGGGCCGCATCCTGTTCGAGATGAACGGCGTGCCGCAGAGTGAAGCGCGCAAGGCGTTCCAGCTCGCGTCGGCGAAGCTGCCGATCAAGACGCACTTCGCGACGCGGTTTGCCGAGGAGAGAACGTCATGAAGGCCGCTGAATTGAGAGACATGGACGTCGAGTCGCTGCGCGCCAAGACGCAGGAAATCGACGATCAGTTGTTCCGCATGCGGATCCAGAAGTCGATGGGGCAGCTCGAGGCCCCGGGCAAGATGCGCACCATCCGCCGCGAGCGGGCGCGCATCCTCACGATCCTGAAAGAGAAGGCGAAGTAGCGATGGCGGGCAAATCGGAAGTCCAGGGCATGGTCGTCAGCGACAAGATGCAGAAGAGCATCATCGTCTCGACCGAGCGTCGCGTGCAGCACAGCGTCTACGGCAAGACGCAGAAGCGCACCTCGACGTTCGTCGCGCACGACGAGAACAACGAAGCCAAGATCGGCGACACCGTGGTGATCGCCGAATCGCGGCCGCTCAGCAAGCGCAAGCGGTGGGCCCTCGTGCGCATCGTTGAGCGCGCGGCGCAAGCGTAAGGAGACGACGCCATGATCCAGATGCGATCGATTCTCGACGTCGCCGACAACTCGGGTGCGCGGAAGATTTCCGTGATCAACCCGATCGGCGGCTCGGCCGGGCGCTACGCCTACCTTGGCGACATCATCACCGCCAACGTCAAGGAAGCGGCACCGGAAGGCCAGATCAAGAAGGGCCAGGTGGTGAAGGCCGTCGTCGTGCGCGTGCGCAAGGAGCAGCGCCGCAAGGACGGCAGCTACATCCGCTTCGACCGCAACGCCGCGGTGCTGATCAACGACCAGGGCGAGCCGATCGGCACGCGCGTGTTCGGCCCGGTCGCCCGCGAGCTGCGCGAGCGCCGCTTCATGAAGATCATCTCGCTCGCTCCTGAGGTGCTCTAGTGGAGCGTATGAGCGATTTCGCCGCAAGTGGCATCGTTTCTCAAACCACGTTTCCGGGCCGTTCCTACGGAACGGCCCCAGCTGAAGTCACTAGGATAAACCGGTAGAACCATGGCGATGTCGATTCGAAAGAACGATCAGGTGATAGTGCGCGCCGGCAAGGACCGCGGCAAGAAGGGCCGCGTGCTGTCGGTGGTGCCGGGCAAGAACCGCGTCATCGTCGAAGGCGTGAATTTGATCAAGCGCCACACGCGCCCCAACCCGCAGAAGAACATCAAGGGCGGGATTGTCGAGCGCGAGGCCGCGATTCATGCCAGCAACGTGATGCTGCTCGATCCGGATACGAGCGAGCCGACGCGGATCGGCAGCAAGACGCTCGCCGACGGCTCGCGCGTGCGTATCGGCCGCAAGAGCGGCGCAGTGGTGGACAAATGAGCAAGACGAAGCCGACCGACGAACAGATCGCCGAAGCCAAGGCCAGCAAGGCCGCCAAGGCCGCGGCCAAGGACGCGCCGAAGTCCGACGCCAAGCACCTCAAGGAAGCCAAGCCGTCCGTGGTGCGGCTGCGCGATCGCTACCGCACGGAAGTGATCCCGGCGCTGCAGAAGGAATTCGGCTACAAGAACGTGATGGCCGTGCCCAAGGTGACGAAGGTCGTCGTCAACATGGGCCTCGGCGAGGCGACCTCGAACGCCAAGGTCGTCGACACCGGCGCCGACGAGCTCGGCAAGATCACCGGCCAGAAGGCCGCGGTGCGCAAGGCCAAGAAGTCGATCGCGCAGTTCAAGGTCCGCCAGGGCATGCCGATCGGCGCCATGGTCACGCTGCGCGGCGATCGCATGTATGAGTTCCTCGATCGCCTGATGAACATCGCGCTGCCGCGCGTCCGCGACTTCCGCGGCGTCTCGGCGAAGGGCTTCGATGGCCGCGGCAACTACACGCTCGGCCTCAAGGACCAGCTGATCTTCCTCGAGATCGATTACCTCAAGGTCGACAAGGGCCGCGGCATGAACGTCAGCGTCGTGACCACCGCGCGGACCGACGAAGAGGCGCGCAAGCTGCTGCAGTTCATGGGAATGCCGTTCAGGACAGGAAACTAAATCGATGGCGACTACGGCGAAGAAAGCGCGTGAGCGCAAGACGTTGAAGTTCAAAGTTCGGCACCGCAACCGGTGCCGCCGGTGCGGACGGTCGCGCGCTTACATGCGCAAGTTCGCGCTGTGCCGTTTGTGTTTCCGCGAGCTGGCCCTGACGGGCGACGTCGCGGGCGTGACCAAGAGCAGCTGGTAGCAAAGTAGAGAGAACGAGAATGACTGATCCGATTGCCGACATGCTGACCCGGATCCGCAACGCCGTCACGGCGCGCCACGCGCGCGTCGAGATGCCGGCGTCGAAGCTGAAAGCGGAGATCGCGCGAATTCTGCAGGACGAGGGATACATCGCGGGCTTCAAGATGGTCGAGACGCCGGCCGAGCGTCCGGGAAAAGCGGCGCGTCAACACATCCGGCTGTTCCTGAAGTACAGCTCGACCGGCGACAAGGCGATTTCCGGTATCGAGCGCGTCAGCCGTCCCGGCCGCCGCGTCTATGCGAACCGCGACGAAGTGCCGGCGGTGCTCGGCGGCCTCGGCGTGGCGATCCTGACGACGTCACGCGGCGTGATGACCGGCCAGGCCGCGAAGAAGGCGGGCGTCGGCGGCGAAATTCTTTGCAACGTTTGGTAACAAACCAGGAACCTGGAACCAGGAACGAGTCATGTCACGAATTGGTAAAAAGCCCATCACGATCCCGAAGGGCGTGACCATCAAGGCCGACGCCGGCGGCGTCGACGTGAAGGGCCCGAAGGGACAGATGAAGCAGGCGCTGCCTCCGGGCATCACGGCCGCCGTCGAGGACGGCAACGTCGTCACGAAGAAGACCTCGGACGACCTGGAGCTGAACAAGTTCCATGGCCTCGCGCGCAGCCTCGTCAACAACGCCGTGCTCGGCGTCACCGAGGGCTGGAAGAAGGAACTGGACATCGTCGGCGTCGGCTACCGCGCGGAGATGAAGGGCCAGCAGATTCACCTCGCGCTCGGCTATTCGCATCCGATTGTGTTCGACATCCCGAAAGGGATCGACGTCGCCATCGACAAGCAGACGCACATCACCGTGACGGGCGTCGATCGGCAGCTGGTCGGCCAGGTGGCCGCCAATCTGCGCCGCCTGCGCAAGCCGGATCCCTATCAGCAGAAGGGTGTCCGCTACACGGGTGAAGTGTTGAAGAAGAAGGCCGGAAAGACCGGAGCCTAAAGGGATCTCGGATCTCGGATTTCGGATTGCTGATATGAGAATTAAGACAAAAGAAGATCGCCGCGATCGCATCAAGTTCCGCATTCGCAAGCGCATGACCGGCACGAGCGCGAAGCCGCGGTTGAGCGTGTTCCGCAGCGTGTCGCACATCTACGTGCAGGTGATCGACGACATGAGCGGCCAGACGATCGCGTCGGCGTCGACCGTCGATCCGAAGGTCAAGGGCAAGCTGGCCAAGGGCATCGCCGGCGGCAACATCAAGGGCGCCGAATTGATCGGCACGACGATCGCGGAGCGCCTGAAGGAAAAGGGCATCACCAAGGTGGTGTTCGATCGCAACGGGTTTCTCTATCACGGGCGCGTGCGCGCCGTCGCCGAGGCCGCGCGATCAGCAGGCCTGGAGTTTTAGCCACAGAAGGCGCAGAAAAGACGTTTATGAAAACACGCGAGAAGATTGACCCGGCGCAGCTCGACATCAAGGACACGGTCGTTTCGATCAACCGCGTCACCAAGGTCGTCAAGGGCGGCAAGAACCTGAGCTTCAGCGCGCTGGTGGTCGTCGGCGACGGCCACGGCGTGGTCGGCTACGGCGTCGGCAAGGCCAAGGAAGTGCCCTCGGCGATCAAGAAGGGCATCGAGGCCGCGAAGAAGAACCTGATCCGCGTGCCCGTGCAGGGCACGACGGTGCCGCACCCGGTGGTCGGGCGTTACGGCGCCGGCCGCGTGCTGCTCAAGCCCGCTCCGGACGGCACCGGCATCATCGCCGGCGGCGCGGTCCGCGCGGTCGTCGAATCGGCGGGCGTGACCAACGTGCTGACCAAGTCGCTCGGCTCGGCGAACCCGCACAACGTGGTGCGCGCGGCGTTCACCGCGCTGCAGGAACTCAAGGATCCGCAGAAGCTGATGCGTCTGCGCGGCAAGGACACGGCCGAAGAGCTGGCCGGCGGGCGCGCGCAGTAACTCTTGACGGACCCCCGGTCCGTCGATTGGTTGGATGAGAACAATGGCCAAGGCGAAGCAGGCAAAGAACGAAGGCAAGACCGTCACCGTCACACTGGTGAAGAGCCCGATTGGATTCCAGAAGGTCCAGGGCAAGGTCGCGGAAGGCATGGGCCTCCGCCGGCTGAATCACTCGGTGACGCTGAAGGACACGCCCGAGACGCGCGGAATGATCTTCAAGATCCGTCACCTCGTGACGGTGTCGGATGAGAAGGCGAGATAGGTAACGCTATGGGTTTGAACACTCTCAAGCCGGCCGACCGGTCCAAGTTCAAGAAGAAGCGCGTCGGCCGTGGTCCGGGTTCCGGCCTCGGCAAGACGTCGGGCCGCGGCCACAAGGGCGCGCAGTCACGCGCCGGCTATCACTTCAAGCGCGGCTTCGAAGGCGGCCAGATGCCGCTGCATCGCCGCGTGCCGAAGCGCGGCTTCACCAACATCTTCCGCACCGAGTACGACGTGGTGAACCTCGATCAGCTCGAGGCGTTGTTCGACAAGGGCGCGACGGTGACGGTGGCGGCGCTGCGCGAGCGCGGCATCGTCAGCAGCCGTACCGCGCTCGTGAAGGTGCTTGGCCGCGGCGACGTGACCAAGGCGCTGACCGTGCAGGCGCACAAATTCAGTGGCAAGGCCGCCGAGAAGCTGGCCGCCGCTGGTGGCAAGGCAGAAGCGATCGCTAGCTAACTGAGGCAACCAGTGCTGGATACGCTGAAGAATCTTTTCGCCGTCGTCGATCTCCGCAACCGGGTGTTGTTCACGCTCGGCATGCTCGCGGTGTATCGCGTCGGCAATCACATCCCGACGCCGGGCGTGAATTCCGAGGCCCTGCGCATTCTCGCCGAGCAGGCGCAGAACACGCTCTTCGGGATGTACGACATGTTCACCGGCGGCAGCCTGTCGCGCATCACGATCTTCGCGCTGGGCGTGATGCCGTACATCAGCTCGTCGATCATCCTCCAGCTGTTGACGGTGGTGTGGCCGTACCTCGAGCGCCTGTCGAAGGAAGGCGAGCTCGGCCGCCGCAAGATCACGCAGTACACGCGCTACCTGACGCTGCTGCTCGCGGCCGTGCAGTCGCTCGGCATCGCGATCTATCTCGAGCGCCAGACGCAGATCGCCGGCGGCCTGCCGCTCGTGTATGACCCGGGCTGGACGTTCCGCCTCGGCTGCATGCTGACGCTCACCACCGGCACGATGTTCATCATGTGGCTCGGCGAGCAAATCACCGAGCGCGGCATCGGCAACGGCATGTCGCTCATCATCTTCTCCGGCATCGTCGTGAATTTCCCGCGCGCGGTGATCTCGACGTTCGGCCAGTTGCAGACCGGCCAGATCGGCCTGCTGACACTCGCCCTGCTGGTGGTGCTGATGGTCGCCGTCGTCGGCGCGATCATTTACGTGGAGCGCGGCCATCGCCGCATCACGGTGCAGTACGCCAAGCGCGTCGTCGGACGCCGGCAGTACGGCGGCTCGAGCACGCACATTCCGCTCAAGGTCAACACCGGCGGCGTCATCCCGGTGATCTTCGCGAGCTCGATCCTGACGTTCCCGCAGACGTTCGCGGGCATTTTCGCGCCCGACAGCTGGATGGCCGGCGCGGTGCGGCAGATTGCCTATGGCATGCCGCTCTACAACCTGCTCTACGTGCTCGGCATCATCTTCTTCGCGTACTTCTACACGGCGATCATCTTCAATCCCGATGACGTGTCGGAGAACATGCGCAAGTACGGCGGCTTCATCCCGGGCATCCGCCCGGGCAAGCGCACGGCGGAGTACATCGACGCGATCCTGGCGCGCATCACGCTGGTCGGCGCGGTTTACCTCGCGCTGGTGGCGATTCTGCCGGAGTTCCTGCTCACCGGTTTCAAGACCGGGCCGATTCCGTTCATCGGACCGACGCTCGAGGCGAACCTGCCGAGCTTCGTGACCAACGGTCTTGGCGTGACGTTTTTCTTCGGCGGCACGTCGCTGCTGATCGTCGTCGGCGTGGCAATGGACACTGTGAACCAGGTCGAGTCGCAGCTGATCATGCGGCATTACGACGGGTTCATGAAGAAGACCCGGATCCGCGGACGGCGCGGCTAACGTGGCGCTCAACCTGGTGATGCTTGGCCCGCCCGGCGCGGGAAAGGGCACGCAGGCGGAACGTTTCGCACGCGAGCACGGGATTCCCAAGGTCTCGACCGGGGACATCCTGCGCGAAGCGGTGCACAGCGGCACCGAGCTCGGCCGGCAGGTCAGCACGCTGATGGAGCGCGGGGAGCTGGTCGGCGATGACCTGATCATCGGCATCGTGCGCGAACGGCTGGCGCGCCCGGATGCCATCGCCGGCTTCGTGCTCGACGGGTTTCCGCGCACGGCCGCGCAGGCCGACGCGCTCGACGCGATGATGGGCGAACGTGGCCCGGTGATCTGCGTCGAGATTCAGGTGCCGGACGAGGAGTTGATCCGGCGCGTGCGCGCGCGGCGGGTGTGTGAAGACTGCGGCGCCAACGCCGATGCGTTCGTGAATCAGGGCGAGGCGCTGCCCGAGCTGTGCCAGAACACCGACCGGTGCCGATCGATCGGCCCGAAGTGGGTGGCGCGGTCGGACGATTCGGAAGCGGTGGTGCGGGAGCGGCTGAAGATCTACTGGCGCGATACGCGGCCGATGATCGAGTACTACAGCGCGCGGCCGACCTTCCGCCGGATCGACGGGATGCAGACGCCGGAACAGGTGCGCGAAGCGCTGGTTTCGGCGGTGGCATCGGCGCTCGGGTTGCCCGCGGGGCAGCTGCGGTCGCTGGTGAAGAAGTTGAGCGGCAAGATTGTCGTCCCGCCGCGGGGCGCGCGGCAAGGGTAATACCGCGCGAGCGCGGGCGGAGTAGTAGGGCGCACATGAGCATCGTGCTGCGATCGGCATCGGAAATCGAGAAGCTGGCGCGCGTCAACGCGCTCGTGGCTCGTGTGCTCAAGGAGCTCGCCGCCGCGGTGAAGCCGGGCGTGACGACGAAGCAGCTCGATGACCTGGCCGAGCAGCGATTGCGAGAAGCGGGCGCCGAGCCGGCGTTCAAGGGATACCACGGCTACCCGGCGACGATTTGCGCGTCGGTGAACGAGCAGGTGGTGCACGGCATCCCGAACGATCGCCCGATGGTCGAAGGAGACATCATCTCCATCGACATGGGCGCGAAGCTCGATGGTTTCTTCGGCGATTCGGCGGTGACGGTGCCGGTCGGCCGGGTGACGCCGGAGGCCGAGCGGTTGTTGCAGGTCACCAAGACCGCGCTCGATCGCGCGGTGGCGACGGTGAAGGCGGGCGCGCGGGTCTCGGATATCGGCGCCGCGGTGCAGTCATACGTCGAGGCGCACGGGTTTTCGGTGGTCCGCGAGTTCGTGGGCCACGGCATCGGAACGGCGCTCCACGAGGAGCCGCAGATTCCGAATTACGGCACGGCGGGACGCGGTCCGCGGCTGCAGGAGGGCATGGCCCTCGCGATCGAGCCGATGGTGAACGCGGGCAAGCCGGCGGTGAAGGTGTTGCAGGACGGCTGGACGGCGGTCACGAAGGACAAGGGACTGTCGGCGCACTTCGAGCACACCGTCGTCGTGACCGGGGACGGGTGCCGCGTGCTGACGCTGCCGGATGCGGCGGTCGAGGATGGACGAACCGCTACAGCCGCAGGTTAAGACGGCGGACGGGATCGTCAGGGAGTTGCTGCCGAGTCAACTCGTGCGCGTCGAGCTCGACGGACGCCACATGGTGACGGCACACCTCGCGAGTCCGGTGGGACGGAACTACGTGCGGGTGATCGTGGGTGATCGGGTGCGGGTGGCGCTGAGTGCCAACGACCCGGGCCGCGGGCGGGTAGTGGAGAAACTATGAAGGTCAGAGCATCGGTCAAGCGAATTTGCGACAAGTGCAAGGTGGTCCGCCGCCGCGGAGTGGTGCGCGTGATCTGCACTAATCAGAAGCACAAACAGCGTCAGGGATAAAGCACATGGCACGTATTTCAGGCGTCGATCTTCCGCGCACCAAGCGCATCGAGATCGGACTCACGTACATCTTCGGCATCGGCCGGCATCGCTCGAACGTCATCCTGGGACAGGCCGGGGTCAGCCCCGACGTCCGCGTCAAGGACCTGACCGAGGACGACGTCCGCAAGATCACCCGCGTGCTCGAGGAGCAGGGCGGCGTCGAAGGCGATCTCCGCAAGGAGATCTCGATGAACATCAAGCGGCTGATCGAAATCGGCAGCTATCGCGGCGGCCGTCATCGCCGCAACCTGCCGCTGCGCGGGCAGCGCACCAAGACCAACGCCCGCACGCGCAAGGGCCCGCGCAAGGGCGCGGTCGCCAAGAAGAAGACGGTTTAATTTATGGCCAAAGAACAGGCAGCAGCAGCACAGGGCGCCGGCGCCGAAGCGCCTGCGAAAAAGAAGAAGTCGTTCAAGAAGCGCGGCGAGAAGCGCATCGTCCATCACGGCTTCGTGCACGTCCAGGCGTCGTTCAACAACACGCTGATCACGATCACCGATGCCGAGGGCGCGGTGGTGTCGTGGTCGAGCGCCGGCGCGATCGGCTTCAAGGGCTCGCGCAAGGGCACGCCGTTCGCCGCGACGCAGGCGGCGCTGAGCGCGACCAACGCCGCCAAGGCGTTCGGCATGCGCTCGTGCGACGTGCTGGTCAAGGGCCCCGGGTCCGGCCGCGAGTCGGCGATCCGCGCGCTGCAGACCGCCGGCCTCGAAGTGCGATCGATTCGCGACGTCACGCCGATTCCACACAACGGCTGCCGTCCCCCGAAGCGTAGGAGAGTTTGATTCATGGCACGTTATAACGGACCTGTTTGCCGCCTCTGCCGCCGTGAGGGCATGAAGTTGTTCCTCAAGGGCGAGCGTTGCTACACCGAGAAGTGCGCGATCGAGAAGCGCAACATGCCGCCGGGCCAGCACGGCCGGCTGCGCAAGGCCAAGATGGTTGGCTACGGCGTGCAGCTGCGCGAGAAGCAGAAGGTCAAGCGCATCTACGGCGTGCTGGAAGATCAGTTCCGCCGCTACTTCGAGCAGGCCGAGCGCACGCGCGGCGGCATCACCGGCGAGACGCTGCTGCAATTGCTGGAGCGCCGCCTCGATAACGCCGTTTACCGCATGGGCATGGCGACCTCGCGCGCGCAGGCGCGCCAGCTGGTGCGCCACGGCCACTTCCTGGTCAACGGCAAGCGCGTCGACGTGCCGTCGTATTCGCTGAAGTCCGGCGATACGGTGATCGTCCGCGAAGGCAGCCGCCAGAACCCGACCATCCTGCACGCGCAGGAAGAGGTCAAGGGCCGCGGCATCCCGGAATGGATCTCGCCGGAAGGCGAGCTCGGCGCCAAGGTCGTCTCGATGCCGACGCGCGAGCAGATCAACCTGCCGGTGCAGGAACAGCTGATCGTCGAGTTGTATTCGAAATAAACGATTGCAGGGCGATGGCTTCAGCCGTCGCCGCTTCGCAAACCGCGCTCCAGCAGCTCTTCAGACCTGCAGCGAGCGAGTGCGGTCAACAGGCAGGTCTGGAGGCAGCGACTGGCTGCCCGTTCGCGAAAGGAACGTGAGATATGTGGAAGGGTTTTCAACGTCCGAAGCGCCTCGAATTCGAGCGCGAAACGCTGACCGATCGCTTCGGCCGCTTCTACGCGCAGCCGTTTGAGCGCGGCTTCGGCACGACCATCGGCAACGCGCTGCGCCGCGTGCTGCTG
>Ga0207428_10004188_pt1 | contig 13817 bp, 10 predicted proteins | sample RhiMethybrSRZTD1_FD_187600 | JGI IMG/M metagenome (GOLD analysis project Ga0207428, IMG submission 187600) | Populus rhizosphere microbial communities from Tennessee, USA - Rhizosphere MetaG P. TD hybrid SRZTD1 (SPAdes) (version 3) | ecosystem: Host-associated > Plants > Roots > Rhizosphere >... | reverse complement strand
CTCGGCATCCCGTCGAACCCACCCGAGCCCGCGGGCACGGCGTGCAGCCAGGGCGGCGGCATCAAGTGCAACGGCAGCGGCACGGCGCCCGCCTGCGTCCAGTGCCTGGCGACCACCGATTGCAGCGGCACCGACACCGCATGTCACCAGCGCACCTGCACCGCCGGCGTTTGCGGCATCAGCAACACCGCCGACGGCACGACTGTCGGCGTGCCGATTCCGAAGGACTGCAAGAAGGACATCTGCATGACCGGCAACCAGGTGACGGTCAACGACGACACGGACCTGCCGGTCGACAACAACGGCTGCACCATGGACCTGTGCACGAACGGCACGCCCTCGAACCCGTCGCTGCCACAGAACGCCACCTGCAACGAGGGCGGCGGCACACGCTGCAACGGCTCTGCGACCGCTCCCGCCTGCGTGCAGTGCATAGTGGCCAGCCACTGCGGCAACAACACCGCCTGTCAGATGTTCGACTGCAGCGCCACGGGCGTGTGCAGCCCCATCAACGTCCCCGCAAACACGGCGCTGCCGACGGCCCAGCAGATTCCGGGCGACTGCAAGACGAGCGTCTGCAACGGCAACGGCGGCATCACCACCGCCGTCAACAACCTCGACGTGTTTGTCGACAACAACGCCTGCACGCTCGACCAGTGCAACGCCGGCAATCCGCAGAACCCGCCGGTGGCATCGGGCGTGGCGTGCAACCAGAGCGGCGGCATCAAGTGCGACGGCAGCGGCGCCTGTGTGGCGTGCCTGGTCAACGGCGACTGCGGCACCGACACCTTCTGCAAGACCTTCGAGTGCAGCGCGGCCCATACGTGCGGCAGCACCAGCAAGGCGAACGGGACGCCGCTCCCGGGTCAGATCGGGGGCGACTGCAAGGAAAGCGTCTGCATGAGCGGCGCCGAAACGCAGGTCAACGACAACGACGACGTCATCGTCGACGGCAACCCCTGCACCGACGACCTCTGCTCGAACGGCACGCCGCAAAACCCGCCCGTCCCGGCCGCAACGCCCTGCGGGACCAACCAGATGTGCAACGTCTCGGGCATGTGCGTCGGCTGCCTCCAGGACAGCGACTGCGGGACCCCCACCGACTGCAAGACCCCCGTCTGCAACAACGGCACCTGCGGCTTCACCAACGCCCCGGTGGGCACACCGGTGTCGACGCCGCCGCCGATCCCCGGCGACTGCAAGCAGAACGTCTGTGACGGCAACGGCAACGTCGACGTGGCCATCGACAACAACGACAAGCCCTCGGGTACCATTTGCCTGCCGGGCGTGTGCAACGCGGGCGTCCCCGGGACCCAGCCGGCCACGGTGGGAACCGCCTGCACCGCTGCCAACCCCGCCGCCACGCAGTGCGACGGCGCCGGCCTGTGCGTCGAGTGCCTCACCGCGATCACCTGCCCCGGCGGCACCGACACCACCTGTCACACGAAGGTCTGCACCGCCGGCTTCTGCGACATCTCCTTCGCCGTCGCGGGCACGGTGGACGCGATGCAGACCTCCGGTGACTGCAAAGAGATGCAGTGCGACGGCGCCGGCAACAGCCTCCCGATCGCCGACACCGACGACTTCCCGCCCCCCACCGGCGAGTGCAAGACCTCGTTCTGCACTGGCACCATGCCGGACACCGGCAACGTGGCTCACGGAATGTCGTGCACGGAGGGCGGCGGCCGCACCTGCGACGCGGGCGCCTGCATCACGTCGTTCAGCGTGCTGCGATGGGGTACCACTGCGACCGGGGTCGCCGTGGCCACATTCGTCGAGGAGCGCAAGCTCGACGGAACCCTGGTGGGGACGACCAACCTCCCAACCGCCGCCGCAGGCGCGAATCAGATCCTCTCCGCGCTCGGGACCTCGTCGTCGGAGGGCTCGCTGTCGCTGTCCGGTGACGGTAGGTACCTGATCGTCGCTGGCTATAACACGGCGGCGGCGGCGTCCCTGGCCACCGTCAACGCCGCCGCCCGCGTCGTCGGTCGGATCGATGCCGCCGGCAATATCGACACGACGACGTCCATCCCCGCAGCGACAGGGTTCAACGGCGACAACAACATCCGTGGCGCCACGTCGAACAACGGTTCCGGCTTCTGGGCGAGCGGCTCCGGCGCCAATGTCGGAGGCGTCGGCAGCGGCGGCATCTGGTGGCTCCCGCTCGGCACGACGGGTGGCGCCACGCAGGTGCAGATCCTGTCGAACCCGGGCGACACGCGCTGGCCTCACATCTTTGACGGCCAGCTCTACGTCTCGACCACCGTCGGATTCACGGGTAGCCCAGCTCTCCCTGCGACCGCCCCGATCGCTATCGGCAGCGGCCTGCCGACCACCAGCGGTCAGACCATAACCAGGCTGAACGGCCTGCCCACCAGCGGCGCCGCTCCGTTTGGGTACGTGTTTTTGGATGTGGACTCGACCGTCACCGGCGTCGACAGGCTGTACGTGGCAGACAACAGCGCGACACTGGGCGTCCGGAGGTGGACCTTCAACGGGACAGCCTGGACCGTGGCCGCGACCAACTTCAACGTCCCCACCACCAACAGCGGCTTCAAGGGCCTCACCGGGTTCGTGAGCGGTGGCAACGTCATCCTGATCGCCACGACCACGCAAACCTCCGGGACCCGCATCATCACGTGGACCGACACCGGCGGCTCCAGCACCCCGACAAACAACGGGGCGCTCGTCTTCACCGCGCCGTCCGGCCAGTACCGTGGCGTCGCGATGGCGCCGCACCTCTAGAGAGCGAGGACCAGGCGCTGGCGGCGGTGGCCGTCAGCGCGTCGTGCCGGCTGCGGCCGGCACGAGCGCGGGCCGCTTCTGCGGGCGGTACGCCCGCACGAACTTGCGCAGGTCCTGCCAGATGAGGTTCGCGTCGAAGAACTCCATCTCGGCGAACGCCTCCACGTTGGACCAGCCCTCTTCCTCCATCCGGTAGACCGACATCATCGCGCCCGTGCGATCGACGCCGTGCTTGCAGTGCACGTACAGCGGCCGCAGCGTCGGATCGCGCACGATCTCCAGGAAACGCGCCACCTGCTCCGCCCGGGGCGCGTCGCTCGACCCGAGGGCGATCCGCTCGTAGCGCAGGCCGGCGGCCTCCACCTGCTGCTTCTCGGTGTCGCCGTGATAGTGCCGCAGGTTGAGCACCGTCTTGATGCCCATCGACTTCAGCCAGGCGACGCCCTCGGCGCTGGGCCGCCCGCCCCGGTAGAGACCGGGCGCGACCTCTGCCGCGTACGCGACGCCGCGCACGTCCGGCAGCCGGCGAGCGAAGCGTGGCTCCAGCGCGCTCGCCGGATCGCGCGGGCCCGAATCGAACGTCAGCGTGCCGATCGCCTGCATGTCCGCCGGGAAGATCACCGCGCCGACCTTCCACCCCGCCTTGCGCCCCTCGTAGCAGTCGATCGCCAGCTCCGTGCAATAGAAGCGCTTGTCGTCCTGGGCTCCGACCAGGCCCAGCCAGTCATACTTGCGCCCGACGCGCGCGCGCGCGCGTGCGACGGCCGCCGCCCCCGCTTCCGCCGTCCAGCCGGGCGGGCGGATGATCTGCAGGCGATGCGCCTGCGCCAGTAACGCGCGCAGCGGCGTCACCCGGACCCCCGACGAGACCGCCTCGATCACCTCCTCCTTCTGCTTGTCGAACACGACCGCGTGGCTCAGCGTGGCGCGCGTCAGCGCCGCCACCGTCTGATCGCCGACGTGCGTGCCGCGCACCACCAGCCAGCCGCCGTGATCCGCCTTGTCGCGCACGGTCTTCACCCACGCGTCGGTCTGCGCCTCGGCGGCCGGGCCTTCGGGTTTCCGCACCGGAAGCCCGGGAATCTCGGCCCCGGCCGGCGGCGCCGCCGACAGAAGGATGGTCGCCGCCGAAACGAGCGAGCCGGCCAGCCACGGCGTACGACGCATGCGCATGACCGCCAGGTTAGCCGATCCCGCGCGAAGCGCGGGATATCGGCTATCTGAAAAAACATTAGTCGCACACCGCGCCTGCGGCGCGGAGCGACTAGCCGATGAGCGGTCGAGGGCAAACGCGGGTACGATGATGGAGGTGACGATGAGCGGCGCTCTGCTGGGCGAGATCTTGACGAGGCTGGTCGTGGCGCTGGTCCTGGGCGGCGCGCTGGGCCTGGAGCGGAGCTATCACGGGCGCCCGGCGGGCTTTCGCACCCACGCGCTGGTCGGGCTGGCGTCCGGCGCGCTGATGCTCGTCTCCTTCTACGAGGGGCAATGGTTCCGGACGTCCGAAGGAACACGCGCCGCGATCGATCCGACGCGCATGGCGCAGGGGATCATGACCGGGATCGGCTTCCTGGGGGCGGGCGTGATCATGCGCGAGGGGCTGTCCGTGCGCGGGCTGACCACCGCCGCGTCGATCTGGATCACCGCGGGCATCGGGATCCTGGTCGGCATCGGCTTCTATCTCCCGGCGGTGCTGACCGCAGCGCTCTCGCTGGGGGCGCTCTCCGGCTTCCGCTGGATCGAGCGCCACATCCGCACCGAGTCGTACGCGAAGCTCACCATCGGCTTCGCGGCCGATCGGGCGCCCGCCCAGGCCGACGTCGCGGCGCTCGCCGCCGAGCATGGCTTCGCCGTATCGAGCGTGAGCCACCGCTTCCGGCGCACCGAGGCGATCATGGAGTACGGCATGAACGTGCACAGCCTCGATCCGAAGGCGTTCGCGGGCATCTCGTCCACGCTGCGCGGGCGAGACGACGTGCTCGAGTTCAGTATCTCGCCCACCGGCGACTAGTCGCTCCGCGCGGGAGTGCCTAGTCGGCGGGCCGCCGGTAGAGCTTGGCGGCTCTTGCAGGGTTTCGTCCATCGCCAGCGCATCGGTCGATGCTTAGGTTCCTGGACGGAGGAGAGTCATGGTGCGAAAGAGCTCGTTCGTCATCGGGCTTGGTCTCGCGCTCTTCTGGTGGATTGGGCTCAGCCTCAACGCGAGCGCGACCTTGCTCTGGTTCAACGCGGTCGCCGCCGTGGTCGCGTTCGCAGTTGGTGGTCTCGTCGACGACAGCGTCGAGACCAATCCCGCGAACGCCCTCGGCCCGGCCATGCTGGGACTCGGCCTGGCGACCCTATGGATCGTCGGTCTGGCCCGTGGGGCGCCCGCATGGGTGACCTGGCCGAACTTCGGGTTCGCGGTCGCCTGCATCGCGGTCGCGGTCATGGCCCTGGGCGCGCATGGGCGCCTCGAGGTCACCAGCCGGGCATGAAAAAACCCCCGCGCCGCCGGAGCCGCGCGGGGGCTGTCTGAAACCGAGGAGCCGGCCCGCCGATCTACATGCGATAGGCCGCGCCCACCGATATCGCGCGGCCATCCGCCGCGCCGCCCGACGCACCGGTCGCGCCGCTGCCGGTGCTGTGGCCCGTCAGGTCGGTGAGCGTGAACTGCGCGCGCACGTCGACCATGTTGCTGACCGCGAAGGTGCCGCCGACGCCGAGCGGAAGGTTGTAGCCGTCGCCGAATCCGTCGAGCGGCCCGATGAGGCCGATCGACGCGCCGAGGTTCAGCTGCGGCGTCACCATGAAGCCGGCGCGGAGCGGGAGCGCCAGGACCTCCTTGTTGCCGCTTGAACGATCGTTGAGCCCGAAGCTGATGAACGGGTCGAACACGAGGATCACCGGCCCGGCCATCAGCTTGCCTTTGACGCCGGCGCGGAGGCTCATCTGAAACGGATCCAGGGACCCGAAGTCCACGCCGCCGTGGCCCGCGAGGTCCATCGTGCTGGAGCGCATGAACGAGTACAGCCCGTCCACGCTGAAGTTGTTGTAGAAGTGCGCGCAGCCGTTCGACGATCCGGTGATGCAGAGGCCGCTGCCCGCCGTCTGGAAGATCTCGGCGAGCGGGTTTTGCGCGAAGCCGATGGTCAGCGCATCGTTGACGCCGTAGTAGAGGTTCGGGACGATCTGGACCGGCTTGCCGACGGCGCCGCTGCTCAGATTGACGACGACGTCGCCGTCGATGCTGATCGCGCCCTGGCGCAGCGTCACGTCGGTGGGGCTGAGATAGCCGCCCCCGGACGAGGACGCCGGCGCGGCGGCGGCGGCGGGCGGCGGGGCCGCGCCCTCGGCGGGCGGCGTGCCCTCGGCCGGGGTGTCCTGCGCCAGCGCGCGTCCTGTGCCCGCGAGCGTCGCGAGCGCGAACCCGAGGGCCGAACAGACCACAAAGCGAGCGGATCGATTCGTCATGCTTCTCCTTCCGTTGGGGGTTGCGCGCCATTGTTGAGTCAAGATTGTTTCCAGCGCCAATTTCCGCGCTATCGCGACGCCAGAATCCCCCCTCCCCCGCCCGCAACTACGCGCTAATGTTGAGATCGTGGCGTCGGCGTCGATCGGCATCCAGGGCATCGAAGCGCTGCACTACTACGTCCGCGACCTCGACCGGACGCGCCGCTTCTTCGTCGACAAGCTGGACTTCGTCGAGATCGGGGCCAGCGGACCACAGCTGGAGCACGAGGGGCGCCAGCGCTCCGCGGCCTTCCGCGCGGGCGACGCGATGTTCGTCATCCACCAGCCGGTCGGCGAGGGGGGACGAGCGTGGCGCTACCTTCGCAAGCACCCCGAGGGCGTGGGCACGGTGGTGTTTGACGTCGACGACGCCGCCCGCGCGTTCGCGCTGCTGGACGAGCGGGGCGGGACGTTCATCACCGACGTCCAGCGCTTCCAGGACGACGGCGGCACGGTGGCGATGTTTTCGATCACGACGCCGTTCGGTGACACCACCTTCCGCTTCATCGAACGCCGCGGATACCAGGGCCTGTTCCCCGGCTTCGTCCCGGTGCCCGGGTCGGAGCGGCACGGTAACGGGTTCGGCTTCGTGCGGATCGATCACCTGACGGCGAACTTCCAGACGATGAAGCCGGCCCTGCTCTGGATGCAACACGTGCTCGGCTTCGAACCGTTCTGGGAGATCGCGTTTCACACCAACGACGTCGCCGCGCTCACGAACGCTGGGCGCGAACACGGCTCCGGGCTGAAGTCGGTGGTGATGTGGGATCCCGTCTCGGGCGTGAAGTTCGCGAACAACGAGCCGTTCCGGCCGTTCTTCAAGGAGTCGCAGATCAACCTGTTCGCCGAGGACAACCGCGGCGACGGCGTGCAGCACTCGGCGCTTGCCGTGACGGACATCGTGACCGCGGTGCGCGGCCTGCGCGCGCGCGGCGTCGAGTTCATGACCACGCCCGGCAGCTACTTCGACGCGCTTCCGGCGCGGCTGGAGCGCATCGGGGTCGGCCAGATCCAGGAGAGCATCGACGTGCTGCGCGAGCTCGGCATCCTGGTCGACGGCAGCGCCCGCGGCCAATACCTGCTGCAGATCTTCCTCAAGGAAGCCGCCGGCCTGTACCACGATCGCGAGGCGGGGCCGTTCTTCTTCGAGATCATCGAACGCAAGGGCGATCAGGGCTTCGGCGCGGGGAACTTCCGCGCGCTGTTCGAGGCGATCGAACGGGAACAGCAGCGGGACCATCAAGATGTTGGATAGGATGGTGGCCGGCGAGATCGCCCCGAAGCCGCACACGGCGCTGCGGGACGGCAGCGGACGCCTGCGCCACGAGGAGTGCCTCACCCGCGACGGCTTCGACGGGCCGTTCACCATCATGTATCACGTCGAGCGGCCGCACACCGCCGCCGTCACGACCGCCGCGCACGGCTGGGAGATCCCCGAGGGCGTGGACGACAAGCCGCTGCCGCTGGCGCGCCGCCACTACCGATCGCAGGAGCTGCCGCGACGGGGCGGGCCCCCGGTCGACGCGCGGGTGCCGCTGCTGTTCAACCCGGACGTCGTCATCTCGGTGGTCCACCCGGACGACGCCGATCCGGTCTACTTCGCCAACGGCGACGGCGACGATCTCTACTTCGTCGTCGAGGGCGGCGGCGTCCTCCGCTCCGCGCTGGGCGACGTCACGTTCGCGGCCCGCGACTATGTCTTCGTGCCCAAGGGGCTGGCGCACCGCTTCGTGCCCGACGATCGCCCGCAGGTCTGGCTGTCGATCGAGTGCGCCGCCGGCTTCGGGCTGCCGCGGCAATGGCGCAACGAGGTGGGCCAGCTGCGCATGGACGCCCCCTACAGCCACCGCGATTTTCGCCGGCCCGTGTTCGCCGGCCCGCGTGACGAGGGGCTGCGCGACCTGGTGATCAAGCGCGGCGACGCGTTTCACGGCTTTCGCTACGGGCACGCGCCGCTGGACGTCGTCGGCTGGGACGGGTCGGTCTATCCATGGGCGTTCCCGATCCTGAACTTCCAGCCACGCGTCGGGATGGTCCACCTGCCGCCCACCGTGCACGGAACCTTCGCCACGCGCGGCGCGCTGATCTGCAGCTTCGTGCCGCGCCCGCTCGACTTTCATCCCGACGCCATCCCTTGCCCTTACCCGCATTCGTCGGTCGCGTGCGACGAGATCATCTTCTACTGCGCCGGGCAGTTCACCTCCCGCAAGGGCGTCGGTCCGGGCAGCATCTCGCACCACCCGTCGGGCGTGATGCACGGACCCCACCCGGGCGCCTACGAGGGCAGCATCGGCACCCACACCACCGACGAGCTCGCCGTCATGCTCGATACCACGCGCCCGCTGCAAGCCACCGACGCCGCCCGCAACGTAGAAGACCCCGACTACCACGCGAGCTTCTCGGACCCTTAGGCCTGGGCGCAGTGCCCAGGGCCCGCTGGGCGCATCCCGCTGGCGCCGCCCGGCTACGTTACGCGCGCGTCGCACGCCGCCTTTCCAGCGACCGACAACGAGCGCGCGTTTGCGCTTCCTCGGGGAGAGCCGCGGACGGCTCTCCCCTGCGGGAGCGTTCTTTCCGGATCCGGATCTGGATCCGGATCCGATCCGAACAAGATCCAATCTGGTCTTGTCCGATCCGGTCCGATCCGAAGAAAGATCCGATCCGGAAAAGGGCGCTCCCGCAGGGGTGGGCCGTCTGCGGTCCACCCCGAGGAAGCGCAAACGCGCGCTCGCCGTCCTGCGTGCGAGCGGGCGGCGCCCGACAGCGCGCGTAACGGGAGGCGGAGGTCTACCGGCCGCCGGCGGCGTTCGGGAGACGGACCAGGGTGATTTCCTCGAGGGAGCGGAGGGGCAGGAATACGGAGAACGTCGAGCCTTTGCCGAGCTGGCTCGCGACCTCGACCTTGCCGCCGTGCAACTCGACGAGGCGGCGCGTGAGCGCGAGCCCGAGACCAGTGCCCTCGGGCCGCACCCCTCCCGGCTGCGGGAGCTGTTCGAACTCGCGGAACAGCCGGGGTAGATCCTCGGCGGCGATTCCGACCCCGGTATCGGAGACGGTCAGCGTCAGGTGCTTCGCGTCAGCGCGCGCCGATACCCGCACCACGCCGCCGCGGGGCGTGAACTTGATCGCGTTCGCGATCAGGTTGTAGAGCACCTGCTTGATGCGCCCGGGATCGACGTGGACCTCCGGCAGCGTCGGGGGCATGTCGACGTCCAGCTCGATCCCCTTCTTGGCCGCGACGGCGGTGATCACGCTGCGCACGACGTCGACGATGCTGCCGATCGGCGTGCGTTCGTAGGCCAGGTCCATGCGCCCCGCCTCGACCTTCGAGATGTCGAGGATGTCGTTCACGAGCTGCAGCAGATGCCGGCCCGACACCAGCACGTTCTTCACGTAGTTCCGCTGCTTTGTGTTCAGCTCGCCGAAGATCTCCTGTTCCAGCAGCTCCGAGAAGCCGATGACCGCGTTGAGCGGCGTGCGCAGCTCGTGGCTCATGTTCGCGAGGAAGCCGCTCTTCGCCTGGTTGGCGGTGTCGGCGGCGTCCTTCGCCGAGCGCATCTCGCGTTGCGCGCGCTCGCGCTCTTCGACCTCGCGGCGCATCCGCACGTTCGCCTCCATCAACTGGCTCGTGCGCTTCTCGACCCGGTTCTCCAGATCCGCGTGGGTCGCGCGCAGCGACTCCTCCGCCGCCTTGCGCCCCGTGATGTCGGTGAACGACGCCATCGCCGCGTAAGGGGTCGTCTCGCCGAAGCGAACCAGCGGCTGCGAGTTCATCGAGATCCACACCCGGCTGCCGTCCCGGCGTGTCACGCCGAACACCCGGTTCTGGCGCGCCTCGCCTGTGCGCAGGGTGACCAGGAAGGGAAGGTCGACGGCCAGGACGATGCGCTCGTCCTCGTCGACGACCGACGCGAACGCATCGGCGCCGGCCGACCCGATCAATTCGATCGACGAGCGCGCCAGGATGCGCTCTGCGCTGGCGTTCGAGGCGATCAGTCGCCCGCTCTTCTCGACGAGGATGATGCCCTCGTCGAGGGCGGCGATCACCGAGCGATAGCGCTCCTCGCTCTCCCGCAGCCCCTGCTCCATCCGCTTGCGCTCCATGAACTGGCCGATCTGGCCGCCCAGCGCGCTCAACATCGAAAGGTGATCGTCGTTGGCCTGACGGGTCTCGGTGCTGAAGAACGCCATCACGCCGATCACCTCGGGCCCGTTCCGCAGCGGAATCGCGAACGCCGCGTGAAGTCCCGAGTCCTTCGCCAGCATCGCGAGCGGCAGCATCGGCTCCTCGGCGAGATCCGGGATCCAGAGCGGCAGGTGACGCTGCCACACGCGACCGGCCAGGCCGACGTCGGGCGCGATGCGCAGCGCCCTGCGCCGTTCCAGGTATTCGTCGCCGTGGAAGTCCTCGGTGTGCCAGATGTCCACGCAGCGCAGGGACTGATGACCCTCGTCGACCTCCCACAGCTCGCCGACGTGCCACCCCTGGTTCTCGCCCATGATGCGCAGGATGACCGGCGCGGCCTCCGGCAGGCTGTTCGAGCCCGCGAGGACGCGCGTGATCACGTATTGCAACGACAGTAGCCGTTCCGTCCGCTGCCGCTCGGTGACCTCGCGTTCGAGCGCGACCCGGCTGGCGTCCAGCGTCGCCTGCTTGCGGGCGGCGTTCAGCATGTCGGCCTGCTTCCGGATGATGAACACGGCCAGCACCATGTCCTCGATGGTCATCAGCCAGACGTCCGTCACCCACGCCCACTGCGACACGCTCTCCACCCCGTACACCGAGTGCGGCCACAGAAAACACGCCAGCACGTGGTCGATGAGCGTGATGGTGCTGGCGAGCAACAGCACGCTCATGTCGCGGTACATGGCCAGGAACGGCAGCGACACGAAGATCGCGTAGTGCATCTCGGGACGGCCGCCCGCGACGTGGATCAGCAGCGACGTCATCAGGCCCTGGCCGACGGCGATCTCGCGTCGTGTGGACCCGGAGCCGGGACGGGAGTACACGGCGATGAGGGGCAGCGCGGAGATCACCACGCCCAGCCCGAGGGCCTTCCACGCGAGCCACGGGAACCCGAGCGGACCGGTCCACGGCGGCGGTGAGGTCAGCAGCGCGGTGGCGATGGCGACGACCGCCTGGCCCAGCAGGAGCCACAAGAACATCCGGTCGGTGAAGTCCCAGACCTCCTGGCGATACTCCGCCAAGAGCCGGCGCGTGCCGGGCGTCTCGTCGGCCAGCCGGCCGCGCTTAGCCCGCGGCAAAGCCACCGCGCGGGGTGCCGAGCGGAGGATCGGCCGCCGCAGACAGCGGCAATCGCGCGACGGGCAGGCGCACGCAGAAGCAGCCCCCTCGCCCGGCGCCGTCCTCCACCCAGATGGCGCCACCGTGAATGCCAACCGCGCGGCGGCAGAACACCAGGCCCAGACCGTGGCTGCCGCGGGCGGCGGCACCACCGCGCCCGTCCACCCGGCCGTACTTCTCGAAGATGAGCTGGCGATACGACGCCGGCACGCCCTCGCCCTCGTCGCGAACGCGGATCTCGACCGCGGGCTCGGCGCCGTCGTCCATGGTCGCCGGCAGGATCTCGATGCTGATCGTCGTGTGGCGCGGCCCGTATTTGTAGGCGTTGTCGATCAGGTTCTCGAGGACGCGCCGGATCAGATCCCGATCGCCGCGCACCAGCCCGACGTCCACCGCGAACGCGGGATGCAACCGCTGGTCCTTGTCCTCAACCCGCCGCCCCATCTCCTTGCACACCTCGGTCAGCAGCGTGGGCAGATGGAACTCCGTCACGTGCGGAATCAGCGCGCCGTCCTCGCTGCGCGACACGTCGAGCAGGTTCATCACCAGCCGCACCATCGACTGCGATGCCCGCACGACGTCGTCCAGCGAATCGCACTCCTCGGGGCCCAGCTGCCGGCGGCTGAGCACGTATTGCGCGTTCGACAGGATGCTGGACAGCGGGTTCTTCAGATCGTGGACGATCAGCGCCGTCAGCTCTTCCTTCTGGCGGTTCGCACCCAGCAGCGCGTCGTGCTGGGCGCGGATCACGTCGTAGTTTCGCTTCAGCTCGTCGCCGAGCTGCTTGATGCGCAGCAACGACCGCACGCGGATCAGAAGCTCTGTCCGGTTGATCGGCTTGGTCAGGAAATCGTCGGCGCCCGAGTCCAGCGCCTGCTTGTGCGTGCCGAGATCACCGAGCGCGGTGAGAAACAGGACCGGCGTGTCCCCGACGACCGGCAGCATGCGGATCTGGCGGCAGGTCTCGAAGCCGTCCATGCCGGGCATCAGGACGTCGAGCAAGACCAGATCCGGCCGCTGCTCCTCGATCACGATCAGACCCTGCTCGCCGCTCTCGGCCTGGATCGCTGAATAGCCCGCCGCGACCAGATGCCCCTCCGCAACCTCCCGGTTCTGGAGGTTGTCGTCGATGATCAGGACCCTGACCGGCGTCTCAACCGAGGTGACGGACATTCGACTTCCCTCGCCCCTCGTTTTCCGGCCGGAGATAGGCCTCGATCGCGGCACCGAACGTGCGCGTATCGATCGGTTTCGACAGATAGCCCTGGAACCCGATGCTGAGCAGCCGCTCGCGATCGCCCGGCATCGCCAGCGAGGTCACCGCCACGATCGGGAGGTCGTTCAGATCGTCGCGTTTGCGGACCTCGCGGATGATCGCCTCGCCGCCGCCACCCGGGATCTGCACGTCCAGCACCAGCAGGTCGGGACGCACGGACGCCAGCGCGCGACGCGCCTCCTCGACGGTCGCCGCCTCCAGAACCTCGTGGCCCCGCAGCTCGAGAATGTCGTGAATCAGGAGGCGGTTGAGCGGGTTGTCCTCGACAATCAGGATGACTGCGGGCGCAACGGCGCGCTCGGATGCCGAATATTCTTCAGTCTTCTTCGCCATCTCGGACCGGCGGCGGAGGACCGCCTGGCCCGCAAGAAATCTCGGCAGAATGCCGAGGGGTCTTTACCTCACGAGCCTTAGCGCAGGGCGTCGGCAGCGTAACCGCGGTAGCATGTGCGTCAAAGTCCCCAGGCCATGAACATCAACCTCCCGCGCATCCTCTCCTTCGTCATCATCGCCGTCGTCATCGCCGGGGTGGTCAACGTCTACGCTGACGCGGGCCCGATCGAGCGGATGGCACGCGCGCGTGTCTGCGAGCGCCACGCCCCGCCCTGCAAGGAGCGGCTGGGGCGCGTGCTGCGCACGCCGTTCTTCCACGACCTGGAGTTCACCGACGGGGGAAAGCCCGTGACCGTGCGCTGCAGCCGCTCGGCCATCTTCGTGGGCGACTACGCCTGCGCCGTCAGGTGAAACGCTTCTTCCTTAGCGGGTGCCGGTCACCAGCAGCTGGTCGATGTCGGAAGCGTCGGCGTTGCTGGTCGTGCCGTAGCGGATCTGCAGCGTCGTCCCCGAGGCGAAGAAGCGCGCGTGCGGCGCCGGCAGCGTGAAGGTGGTCTTCGTCCAGACCCAGCTGGTCGCGAAGGTGTTGTCGCCGAGCAGGGTCCAGGCGCCCGTGGTGCTGTCGAGCACCTCGAACGTCCACGTCATCGTGTTCTTGCTTGGCCC
>Ga0207428_10004186_pt1 | contig 13821 bp, 12 predicted proteins | sample RhiMethybrSRZTD1_FD_187600 | JGI IMG/M metagenome (GOLD analysis project Ga0207428, IMG submission 187600) | Populus rhizosphere microbial communities from Tennessee, USA - Rhizosphere MetaG P. TD hybrid SRZTD1 (SPAdes) (version 3) | ecosystem: Host-associated > Plants > Roots > Rhizosphere >... | reverse complement strand
TCATCGAGGATGGCGAGATCAAACTTTATGCCTGCCTTACGTGCTGCCGCAGCAAGCCTGTCACTGCTTTGATAAGTCGTGAAAACAATCTTGGGGCCATTGGAGGGTGCGCGGAGCAACGCCGCAATCTCATTCACGTCCGTATGCGTCGGCAGACTTCGCCAACAAATTCATCGCGCTCAAGATTACCAACCGATTCATCACTGCAAACACAGAGCCAATCGGGAACAACGCTATGAGCAAGAAACTCGCGGGTCCAATCGGCGAGGCTTTGGCGAACCAATGCAAGGCTGGGTACGGCAACTAGAATGTTTTTCGCTGTCAACGCCTCGGCGATCCAATACGCCGTAAGGCTCTTGCCAGTTCCGCACGGCATAATCAGACGACCGCGTGTAGCGCCCTCGTCGATGAAGTGCTTCTTTGCGGCGGAAATTGCTGCGCACTGGTGCGGCTTGGGGCTTCTGGCCTCTAGTCGAACGCTCTGCCCCCTCAGCGTTCCAACGACTAATCCCCAAGTTTCATGGTCTAGGGATTGCCAGCGGTCGAGGCCAATCTCAACCGTCTCACGCATCAAGTGATGCTTGCTGACCGGCTTGGTGCAGGTGTGCGCAACAACAGCCAATGCGATGTCGTTGCATGTATTGAACGCCAAGCTCGTAAAGGTGCCTAATTCTCGACGATTGAGCGGCTTGTCGCGCTGACTGCGGAATTTTGTCTGGATGGCCCAATATTCCCCGCGCCGTGTGCGGGCTATGAGGTCGATGCCTTCGTCGGGGCCGGGAAGGTTTAGCCGTCTACGGATGTCCGCAGGGACCTCACGCAATAACCAAACGTCTCGAAGCTCGGTGCGATATTCTGGCGTCATTTGAAGATAGAGCTGCGTGAGACGCTCAAACACAGCGCCCTTTTCGCCGCCTGAGGAAAGCTTGTTGGTGCGCGCGCAAAAATCGTCCCATGATGTGCAAGAGGCGATGAAACGATCTTTATGATGCGTCGTAGCTAAATGATAGTTGGTAACCGGCGAGTGCATGCCCCAAACCTCTGCCCGGCGATATGCTATCCCGATCAAACCACACGGCACAATCTGGCAGTGGAAAGCCGGGGGGCGTTTTCTTGATAACGACCCAATAGGAAGCCCGCCTATGCTTCAATCGGGCTGCCTGAAGGGAATGACACTGCCGGACCTGCGGTATTACATCAACAGCTAAGCGTCAGCGGAGGGGCCTTTTTCGTCTTCGAGGCGCACAGTCTTGGCGCACATTTTTCCCGGCTTGTACGTATCCGGCGCGAGGTCAAAAGACACTCTGTCGCCGCGACGAATGCCGTCCGGTAGTTCACTCTCATGCGCGAAAACATCACGTTCGCCCGTCTCGGGACGGATGAAACAAAACGCGCCGTTGTAGGTTTGAATCACGCCATATTCTCTCGACTTCATTTTAGCTCCACTATGTTGTTGCCACTCAGGGCAAAGTCATCGGCAAATTCGTCTAGCTCTTCGTCGTTTGAACGCCTTTCCTCGGCGTCCGCTTGCCAAATCTCGGCCCACGTTTTCTTGCGGGTCATTTCACGGATTGGATCGGGCGGAAGGTCCTCTAGGGGCATCGGCTCGCGCCATGCCATCGAGAGATAGCGGAAAGCATCTGCACCGTGCGAGGCCCAATCGTGCAGCGGCGTTTTCTTGAACGTGCGCAGCGACTCATCCCATTCGGCCTGATAGCTTTTCAAGCAATCAACGCCACGCGCACAGCGCTCAGCATCAAAGCGGACTAGCGGAATAGTCCGACGGGCGGCGTTGATGCCGTCTTGCAAGCTGTGAGCTGGGACAACGCGAGGCTTGCGGCCAAGCGTTCGCAGCGTTTCCAACCTTGAGCGGCCAGTGCCCCACTCGCGCACTTTCGCGTCATGCGGGACCCAATCTATTCCCCGATAGCTCTGCTCGTTGAGCCATTGCGCGTAATGCTCGGCTCCGTGTCCGCTCGCTTCGTAGTAGTCAACGATTTGCAACTCGGGACCGTTGACCTGAAAGCACCAAATCGCGGTTGAGTCTGATACGCCCAAATCCCATGCTGAATGCACTGGCAGGTTACGGTCTACATCAACTTGGCAGATACGCCGCTCGCGCTCGCAGATCGTCATCTCTTTGGCGTAGTAGCTGCCGGGTATCACCGAATCGAACGAGCAATAATATTCCTGCTCAATCAGCGCGTCGCCCGTGACCTGACCAAACAGCGCGGCGTATTCTTTCCGCTGCGCCTCAACGTCGTCGAACGAAATTGCGTTGGTGTCGGCAACGGTAGAGACTTCCGCGAACCACTTGGGGTCATTGCGCCCCATCGTGTACATAGACTTGGCGTGATTGTTTCCGAGTGGCGTTGTGATGAACAGCGCCCAGCCGTTATTTTCAACCAAGATCGGTGCGAGGTACGCCCAGCTGGATGGATTGGCGCGACTCCATTCCGAGAATACGATTCCGGCAGGTGGCGAACCGACTAGAGAGTCGTAGGCATCGCTGCCGGTGACGGTCCATGTGCTTCCATTCTTGAAGCGAATGAACATCTCGTTTTCATTCGTGGACGCCCGGATCGCTTGCGGGAACGCCTCATCAATACGGCGCTTGCCGGTGTGCGGATTGACCGCCGCCCAGATCGCTCGCCTGCCTTGGCTGATTTGCGGGAGCATGTGCCATAGCGTTGCCGGTCTTTGCATCGCTGAGACGGCAGACCAGTGCAAAGCGAGGTCGTCCTTGCCCCAGCGTCGATGCGCAATCGCAACAGCTCGCTTGCCGCCGCCTTCAAGATAGGACCAGAGGCGTTGCTGATACGGCCTTGGCTGCCAGTTATTCGGGAGCGTGATTGTTGGCATTACTCTGTCCCGCCATTGTCGTCGTCACGCTCTACTGTGCCTTCGATGGTTTTCATCTCTGGCTCTGGCTCCAGCTCGTTAAGTTTCAGAATCCTGATGACGAGTTGCTCGGCTCCATCGAGGTCGCCTGAAGGTTTGCCCCATGCCCTGTCGAGCAATGAGCTTGCCGCTGCTTGACGCGCTGCTGGCGGACTCTTCGGGTTAGACGCTACACGCGCCAACACCTCCACCATTTGGACAGTATGCTGGCGGGCGAGTTCTCTCACCTCCTTGACGGTCTTCGGCTGTTTTGGCCTGCCTTTCGGATTCGGACTCGGCATTCCCTTGGTCCACCGCGTAGGCGCGTGCGTGTCACCATTCGTTTCATCGGTGGTCGCAGGTGTGTTTTCGTTCGTTTCATCGGTCATTGCGTTTCATTTCCTGTTTAAGGGTTCCCGCGCGGGTTTCTATTTTCCGGCGGCATGTGCGCCCGATGCTTTCGTCTCGGACAAACGGGGGTTTTCGCAGACGTTCCGGGTGCCAAACACTCGCTCAGCGATCGCGTTCATTTGATCGAGCGATGTTCGCTTCGCTTATCCCTCAAAAGCGCACATTGACCCGCCGCGTGAATGGCCCAGTTGCGCCGGTGATGCTGAGGGGAATAAAGCCGCGCACCGCACAGTCTTGCTCCCGTCAGATACCGAAATAGCGGAGCGGCATTATGCAGACGGATTCTTTGCTCAACCAACCGAGAGCGCGTGAGATGGACCTTGCGCCGTTGCGCTCCGGCACCTGGACCCGGCAGGCGCCGATCAACGCGCGGCGACCACCTTTCGACAGGCTCACAATAGGCCTGCACTGGGGGACAGTTCTTCTCGTGCTGGTCTTGTTCGTCAGCGCGTGGTTGCACGCGCTGGCGGAGACACGGCAGAGCCACTTCACCCCGATTCTGCTCCAGATTCACCGGTCGTCTGGTGTAACCATTTGGGTCGTCACGGCGCTTCGCCTGGCTTGGCGGGTGACCAAGGCGAGCCTGCCGCCCTTCCCCACACAAATGACCAAGCTGCATCGCGCTACGGTCAAATTGACTGAATACGGGCTTTACGCGCTGCTTATCGGCCAACCGACGACAGGCTTACTCGCCACGCTGTTTGGTGGGCGTCCATTCGCTCTATACTTTTGGCAGCTTCCGTCACTCATGCCCCGGGATGTGACGCTACAGGCCGCGTTTCATTTTTCGCATGAACTCGGTGCATGGGCGCTCGCAGTCTCAGTCGTGGGCCATGCAGCCGCAGCTCTCTTTCACCATTTCGTGCTTCGCGACGATGTACTCGAGTCCATGGCCCCTGCGATTGCAATGGCACGTCCCAGGCAGGAGCCCCGCAACCGGCCACATCGTTTCCGAAACGCTTTAGGGGAATAAAAGGGACCCACTTGTGGTCTTGCTCACGAGACGCTGCAACGGCGACGAGCCGGCGAAGCGCCACGATGGGCCGGATACGTCCGGCATCTCCCAGTCATCACTTTGAAGGAGTCGTACAATGCTTATTCTGTCAAGACGAACCATTGCCGTGCTTGCGGCATTCTTTGGCCTGCTGGGTGTACTCGGCTTCGCCGGGCAGGGTCGCGCGGCCACGGACAACAACAATGTCGTGCAGGCGCTGCGCGCCGGAGGAATTGTCATCGTGGTCCGCCACGGCGCGACCTTCGCGGATCAGGCGGACACCGATCCACTCAACTTCGACAACATCGCGGCCCAGCGAAATCTCAACGACAAGGGCAAGGCCTTGGCAAAGGCTTTCGGCGACGCCCTACGTCAGTCCGGGGTTCCGATCGGAAAGGTCTATACCAGCAAGTACAACCGAGCATACGAAACCGCGGTCATCGCGGGCTTCAAGAATATCGAGAAGACCGCAGATATTACCGAGGGCGGTCTCGTGGTGTCGCCGAATGAGAATAACCGCCGCATCGAAGCTTTTCACAAGCTGCTCGCCACCGCACCGATGCCTGGCACCAACACGATTCTCATTACGCACAAGCCGAACATTGTCGATGCTCTCGGTAAGGATTGGTTTGACGTCAAAGAGGGCGAGGCCTCGCTGTTCCGCCCCGAGAGCGGTAGCTATAAGCTCATCGCCCGCGTGCAGATGGAAGAATGGCCTCATGTCACCGCAGCCGCGAAGTGAAGAGTCACTAGGGCTTTTGAATTGTGCAGCCGCGTTTGCCGCAGTTGCGGCACCGCGAGTCAGCTCGCCACTCGTCGAGAACGAACATTAGTCGACCCGATTGGAATGTCCGCTTTGGGTCATAAGCGGACATATGCAGTGCAAGGCGCCATGTCCGCTTTACCCCCAAAAGCGGACATGTGCGGTGCAACTGGGGATGTCCGCTAAGGGCCAAAAGCGGACATCGTTCGGCACTTTACTGGTTTGGTTGTTAGCTTCGGCGCGCGAAAGCAGCCGATCAGCTACACCGCGCTGACGGAACGTGTAATGGGTCCCCCCACCGATTGATCGACCCCATCACCCAATTTCAAGGATACCGATAAAGCGTCCGCTGTTGTTGTTTCGATCTTGGCGTCAGAGAGGGATCGCTCTGCGCTTTCCGTCCTATACAGAAACGCTGTGGACACGCTACCGCCCCTGGACGAACATAGGCGCCCCTGCGTACTGAGGACGCCATCATGGACCTCGGGGAGTGGCTGCGGAGCCTTGGCCTCGAACGGTACGAAACGGTATTCCGTGAGAACGCGATCGACACCGATGTCATCCGTGATCTAACGGAGGAGCACCTTCGCGAGCTTGGTGTCCCGATGGGCGCTCGGCTGAAGCTCCTTAAAGCCATTGCGGAGCTGCGTGGCGATGCAGCGCTGAGCGGTCCTGCAGCAGGCGCTGCGCAACTTATCGCACAAGCGGAGACTGCCGAGCGGCGCCAAGTAACGGTGATGTTCTGCGACTTGGTAGGCTCTACGGCACTCTCCGCTCGCATGGACCCCGAAGACCTACGCGAGGTTATTTCGTCCTATCAGAAGTGCGCGACTGAGACTGTGCAGCGCTTTGGCGGCTTCGTAGCGAAGTACATGGGCGATGGGGTTCTGGTGTACTTCGGGTATCCCCAAGCCCATGAGGACGATGCCGAGCGGGCGGTATGCGCGGGATTGGAGTTGGTCGCCGCGGTGACCGCTCTCAAATTAGACACCCCCCTTCAGAGTCGTGTCGGCATTGCAACCGGGCTGGTCGTCGTTGGAGACCTGATCGGATCGGGAGAGGCTCGGGAGCGCGGCATTGTTGGAGAGACGCCGAACATCGCGGCGCGGCTGCAAGGCATTGCCGTGCCGAACCAGGTTGTTATTGCCGAAAGCACGCGAAAACTGCTCGGTAACCTGTTCGAGCTTGAGGACCTCGGGCCGAAGGACCTTAAAGGCATCGCGGGCCCCACACGGGCGTGGGTGACGTTGCGGGCAAGATCGGTCGAAGGTCGCTTTGATGCGCTGCACGCTAGCGGCCTGACTGACCTTGTGGGCCGGGAAGAGGAACTCGAGCTACTCACGCGACGCTGGACGCGGGCGAAAAGCAGCGAAGGTCACGTGGTGCTTCTCTCGGGCGAACCGGGCATAGGTAAATCCCGCCTTACAGCAGCGCTCCTAGAACGTCTCGCAAGTGAACCACACACGCGCCTGCGCTACTTCTGCTCCCCGCAACATACTGATAGTGCGCTTTACCCGATCATTAGCCAAATGGAGCGCGCGGCTGGCTATGCGCACGACGATACCCCGCAGGCGAGGCTCGACAAACTTGACGCTGTGTTGACGCAAAGTTTTATGCCGCGCCTGGACGCTGCGCTCTTTGCCGAAATGCTTTCGCTGCCGAATGACGGTCGCTATTCCAAGCTCGAATTGACGCCTCAGCAGCGGCGGCAACGAACGCTGCAAGCCTTGACAGCTCAGCTTGAGAAACTAGCAGGCCAGCATCCGACGTTGATGATCTTTGAGGACGTACATTGGATTGATCCGACGAGCCTCGAAGCGCTTAACCGGACTGTTGATAGAATTAAAACTCTTCCGGTTCTACTGATTGTAACTTTCCGCCCCGAGTTCAACGCGCCGTGGCCTGGACAATCGCACGTGACAAGCCTGGTGCTGAACCGCCTTGGGGAGCACGAAGCGGCCGCGATTATCGGGCGCGTCGCGGGAGACACCGAGCTGCCAGCGGATGTGGTGACAGAGATTGTCGGGCGCACCGACGGCATTCCTCTCTTTGTGGAGGAGATGACGAAGGCAGTGCTGGAGGCGAAAAGCGAAGGCCCGGCCCCAGCATTGGCGGTTCCGGCAAGCCTGCACGGCTCGCTGATGGCGCGGCTCGACCGACTCGGTTCGGCCAAGGAGGTGGCACAAATTGGTGCGGCGATAGGACGTGAGTTTTCGGACGCGCTACTCACGGCGCTGGTGGACAAGGCGGAGGCGGAACTCGACAGTCTCGTTGCTGCTGGTCTGCTGCTTCGGCAGGGCGTGCCGCCGCATTCGACCTATTTGTTTAAGCATGCACTGGTTCAAGACGCGGCCTATGGAACGTTACTGCGTGAGCCACGACGCGCGCTTCACGCCCGCATCGCTAACACCCTCGAAACCCAATTCGCCGAGATTGCCAAAAACCAGCCCGAATTGCTCGCCCAACATTGTGACAATGCCGGGTGGTCCGAAAAGGCTGCTCTCTATTGGCGCACGGCAGGTGAGCAGGCAGTGCACCGGGGCGCGAATGTCGAAGCAATCGAACACTTTCGCCGCGCGCTGCTTAGAAATGCCGAACGATCCGAGGGCACCGACCGCTTGCGCACTGAACTCACAATTTTGTCCCAACTCGGGCCAGCACTGATGAGTATTCATGGCTGGGCCGCTCCGGCAGTTGGCGAAGTACTGGAGCGAGCTACCGATGTCGCCCGACAACTCGAAGCATCTCGCGACCTCGCGTCTCCTCTAACGAGCCTTTGGCTTTTCCGCTACGCCCGAGGCGAACTCGACCAATCGGGCGAAATCTCGGACGAACTATTTCGGATCGCTCGAAAGCTGAATGATCCTGAACTCACCTTGCAGGCTCATCATGCCGCCGGTCCATTGCGATGGGTGCGTGGCTTCTATTCGGATGCAAGCAAGCACTTCGAAAGTTGCTTGGCACTTTACGATGAAGATCATCATGCCCAACACCGATACCACTACATGGGACATGATCCAGCCGTTTGCGCCATGACTGTAGGCGCGTCGGTGAAGTGGGCGCTCGGCTGTCCGGCTCAGGCTGCGAAACAGGAACTTGACGCGTTGTTGCTTGCTCGCAGACTGCAACACATACCTTCCTTGGCACACGCGCTATCTTTTAACGCTCAATCTCAGATTTTGAGACGCGATGTTGCGGCTGTTACCGCGAGCGCTAGCGAATTGCTGCCCATGTGCCAGGAATACAAACTAGCTCAACCTGGCGCTTTGGCGATGGTCGATCTGGGTTGGGCGCTGGTCCAGGGAGGCGAAGTCACGGATGGTTTCGCGCAGTTAGAAGAGGGGCTTGGTCAGCTGAACAGGATCGGCGTGCGAATTTGGCTTTCGCGCGTCAGGCGGACGATTGCCGAAGCGTGTTTGGCTTCTGAACGCTATGAAAAGGGGTTGGAGGAAGTGCGTCACGCAATGAGCATTGCAGACGAAATTGGTTTACAGTTTGAGAAGCCCCGGCTTCACCTGCTGCGAGGCGCGCTACTGCTTCACGCCTCCAGGCGAAACTTTGAGATGGCTGAAGGTTGTTTTCGTTTGGCCTTCGAGGCTGCGAATGCACAAGGAGCGCGCGGTTGGGCATTGAGGGCCATGACCTCGATGACCAGTCTATTGGCCGAGCGAGGAGAACGACTGCAGGCGCGTGACCGTCTCGCGACAGTCTATGCCGACTTTGCAGAGGGCCTCGATACTCCCGATCTTCAGGATGCAAAGGCTTTACTCGATCAGCTAAGTTGAAGGCACAAGCTAAGTGCCAATCCGCGGGCCCAAAACGCGCCTAGGGGCTTTCTGGCGCCGCTTGAAGGCTGTCCGTAACAAGCTAGCTGGTCCGCGCAACTGATTAGCTGGACGCGACCCTCGGCAGAGCATTGGACCGTTGACAGAAGCCACGGCATAGAATTAATGAATTTATCGCCTTTCCCGTACCTTGCCGACGCCCATTGCTGATAGCTCACTGGAACGTCTTTCGGCCTCAAATCGAATTTCATCTCGAATGTATCGCCGCAGCGCGCTGCGATCCGCTAGGGCGTCCTTAATCGTCTTCCGCCAATTGCCAGGCTCGCCCTTCCCAATCGGTGGTCCACCATAAGCTCGCCAATAGTCCTCACAGGCTTTTTGTGCTTTCGGATTATTAGCCCCGGGTGGTCCGCCACGTGCAAAATCCCACGCCTCAATCACTATCAAGGCACAGGTGATCCTACCCGGCCTTTTCGGCGCGCCGAGCTTCAATGAGATGTTGGACAAAGTCTTGTCGCATACCTCGGAGACATCTCGGGTGGTCTTGCGTGCAACGCGAAGGCATTCGATTGCGCTAAATGAAATGTCGAGCAACGAAATCTTGCTGAGCGCCTTTTCAAAGCGCCGGGCTTCGCCCTTAAGGAGCTTGAGGTTATCGCGGACCTCACTTCGCTTCGGGATGCGCTCAGCATTATGAACTTCCGTCGCAATGTTGGCTGCAAGCTGCGCTAGCACCTTCTCTAATCGGGGATTACCGATCTTTCGTGCTACCGTAGCGAAAGGGCTCTGGACTTCGACCATAGAGTTAATACCAGCGACGAACACAGGTGGTTTCAAGTTCTCGGCATTGCGCCCACCGCGACTGTGGACGAATCAAATCGGCATCCCGCGCTAAGGTCAGACAGTAGTCCTGACCGGGTTGCTGACCTAGGAGTAGAGTTGCGAAAAATCGCGGACAAAAAGATGAAAGAGCTTAATGCCGTCTACGAGGAAGGGCTACGTGCTAGGGGAACAGCCCAGTCGGGGTGTTACGACGATGCCCGCGCTAGACTGTCCATGTCCGCTTTGGGTCAATAGCGGACATTTGCGCCGCAAAAAGCGATGTCCGCTTTACCCTCGAAAGCGATATTGGATGCGTATTTTCGGATGTCCGATAAGGGCCCATAAGGGGACATTTCCAACTTATGCGATCAGAGCAACTCGCGGGACCTCGATACCGGGCTCGCCTGTCGTGAAATGTTAAACTGCCACGCGATTCGGCGTGGTCTCATTGGGTCGGATTGAACCGCAACCGCGAAGGCAAAAATTTATGCGGGTGATCACTTTGGCCAGCCAGAAGGGCGGCACGGGCAAATCGACCCTATGCATCGGTCTTGCGGTCGCTGCCATCGAGGATGGCGAGCGCGTCCTGATGTTGGAGACCGATCGGCAGGGCACAATCTCAAACTGGGCGGCCCGCCGAGCCAGTCCAGAACCGTTTGTCGAACGGGTCACTGACCGGTATCAGATTGAGCGCGCCGTGCGAGCCCTTGATCGGAGGGGCTGCACGCTGCTGATCATCGACACACCTGGCAGCGACAACGACGTTGTAGCCGATGCCATCCGAGCTGCTAGCCTTTGTCTCATTCCGGCGAGACCGAGTCAGGCGGATATTGAGGCAACGCATCCGACGCTCAAAGCAATTCGCGGGCTGAACAAGGAATTTGCCTTCGTCCTCAACCAGACACCACCGCGCGGACAGCGTCCCACGCGCGTCGCCTTGGCCTTAAACGAGGTTGGAGTGCTCGCGCTTCCCTACATTGTGCTGCGCAACGACCATGTGGACGCGCTCGCCGCTGGTCTCGCGGTTTCAGAATTTGCGCCACACAGTATTGCTGCTGCCGAAATCCACGCCCTTTGGGCCTGGTCAAAACAAAGACTGGCAATCAACTCCGCTGCCAAAATGCAAGCTCCTGAACACGACAAGGCTCCGGCAACGCAGACGAGGCCCGACGACGCGGTGGGAATCGTGAACAATGACCCCTTGTATAATGTGGTGCTCCAGTCGTTACGATTGGCCGCCTTACCATGGGCTCCGTGGTTGCAAACTCACCGCACCAGCGCGGCCAAGCATGGGGGCGATCAGTCTCGCACCGAGTGACAATACACAACGTGGTCAGGTTGCCGATCGTGACTGATCAGGAGACATTGCCTGTTGACCACCGCCGCCGAATGTCCGAGATGCAATGTCCGCTTTGGGTCAAAAGCAGACATTCGCACCGCAATAGGCCATGTCCGCTTTACTCTAATAGCGACCGCAAAAGCGGATTTCCCGCGAACGGTCATGTCCGCTTTAACCCCAAAAGCGGACATGTGCGGTGCACTAGCCCATGTCTGCTTTGGGCCAATAGCGGACATGCGCCAATATCGCCATTTCATTCAAGCAACACGTCGGCGCGCTGCAAAAACGTTTCTGGAATTGTGAGGCCAATTGCCTTGGCCGTTCTGAGATTAACGACAAGCTCGAATTTGGTGGGCTGCTCTATGGGTAGGTCCTTCGGCTGCTTGCCCTGTAGTATTCTCTGCACAAACTTGGCGCCGTGCCGAAAAGCGGTCGGCCCATCCGCCCCAAATGACATTAGTCCGCCAATTTCCGCAAACGCGCGGGCGGTCGAGGCTGCCGGCAGACGGTACTTTATCGCCATATCAGTCACGGTTTTGACCGCCAGGCTGCCTTGGACGACGACGGCATCTGCTCGCTCACTCACCATGGTTGCAAAGGCATTCTCGGCCTCATCGGGTCCGCTGACCATTACGACAGGCTTTATCTCTGCGCCTGTAGTCCGACCGCCAAGCAAGACTTGATCAAGCATGGATTTCGCGAATACAGGATTTGTCGAGTGGCCCAGTACACCCACACGCCGCGTGGCGGGCAGCATATCGCGGAACAGCTCGACACTTTTTCCATTCAACGCGGAAGCCATCAAGGATACGCCGGTAATGTTTCCGCCAGGCTGCGCCAAACTGGGAACGATGCCAGTTTCTACTGGGTCACCCACGATCACAACGATTGGGATATCACGCGTCGCCTGTTTCGCCGCCAGCGACGGTGGAACGTAGAGCGCCACCATCACATCGACCTTGAGCCTGACTAGCTCGTTTGCGAGTTCAGGTAGTCGATCAAGCTTTCCTTCCGCAGAGCGAAACTCAAATGCAATGTTTTGACCTTCCACATAGCCAAGCTCGTGCAGTCCTTCCCGAAGTTCCTTCTCAAAAGTCTTCGCATCTGCGGTTCCTATATAGAGCGCGCCCACTCGTGTTACTTTTGATTGCTGCGCGTCCGCTGCGAGTGGCCAACCAATCGCCGCACCGCCGAGAAGTGTAACGAATTCGCGTCGCCTCATTGTCACCCCAGACGCTGGCAGGCTCACATCGTAGCAACTGTTCCGGGTACTATGAAAGATGTTGGGAAGAGGACAATAAGCAGACATTCAACCGTGCAAATGGGATGTCGGCTAAGATCTATAATGCCGATCATACGCCTTCGGTCGTCCGGAGTTTGCGAAGGCGCATCGGCCAGCCGACACGGACAAGCGTTTGGTCCGGATCGGACACCGCAAACTCATACGTACCCCATGGTTTTTCCTCTGGTCCTGTTCCAAGGATTTCATCCCGGAATTCCTTTGCCCAGGTGTCCACATCTTCCATGTAGAAATAAAGTCCGAACGGATTTCTGCCCGGGACAAGCCAACCCTCGACTGTTGCTGTCAAATGAAGCTGACCGTTGCCGTTGGACAGCATTCGGTAGGTCGGAGACTCTTTTGGAACTGAACTTTCAATGCGCGTGAACCCGAGGCGTCCGTAAAAGCGCTCGGATAGATCGAGATCGTTGCAGGGTAAGATGGCGACAACGGTACCGGACATCATTTCTAACCCCTTCATCGCTGTCGCCCTTCGCGCATGGTCCCAGCAAAATCGGACCTGCATATGGCGCGTTGCCTTTGAGCAACGAACACTTCGTCAGCAAGGGCGAGCAGTGGATGACCTGATGTCCGCTTTGGGTCATAAGCAGACATTTCTGCGCTGCGAAACGATATCAGCTTTACCTCCGAAAGCGGACATTGACAGGCCGCCCCTAACAGTTGTTGGCAACCGTGTTCGGGGTGACGTGTTATCCTAAATTGGGGGCACGAGATGCGGACATGTTCAGTTTTAAGACACTGATGGATAATGCCAGTTCGGCTTCTCGCTGGATGAGTGGTGGGAGAAAGGCCGAACCAAAAGCGCCGCAGGAAGTGCGCCGCATCCCACGCAAGCAATTCGATGCCGTAACGGGTGGAGCCAAGGCCGCAATGCGCGACTTAACGGAATTCGCCGAACAAGCTAAGTCGCGGCTACGCGAAGATCGCCCAATTAAGCAGGATGATCTCCTAGAGCTTCTACGCAAGCTCATTGCTGCGCAGAAGCGGATCGATTCCGAAATTGAGTCCAACGTCGCCAAATCCGCCGACACCGGCGACACCGAATGGGACAGACGAAGCTATAACTTGTTCGCCTTTCCCACTAGTCGGATGGCCAACTCGCTGCAAGCGATCGTCGATGGCACGCTCGCGGCTTCAAACAACGGAGCCAAGGACGTGAAATTGCTCTACGAACTAACAGTGGCCGAAATGGATGTCGCGGTTGCCCGCTTTAACGTGACGTTGAGCTTCTTTCCGGAGCCGCCTAGCGCGCCAGGCGATCAGACACCGAAAGTGGCTTAGCCCTAAGGCCTATGTCCGCTTTGGGTCAGAAGCAGACATTTCGCAGTGCAATCGCCATGTCCGCTTTACCCCCGAAAGCGGACATTCTGCGTGATTGAGAACGTTACCTGCTGAGCCGGCGCAGCAGGTCCGGCAGCGCTCGCCGTGTGCGCCGCGCTAGGACTGTTTGCGGCGTGTGTCCAACGCCTCTAACAGGTCGGCGTAAGCCTTGTACCCGGTGATCTCAGCGGCAGCAGCTTCGGCAGC
>Ga0207428_10004183_pt1 | contig 13832 bp, 18 predicted proteins | sample RhiMethybrSRZTD1_FD_187600 | JGI IMG/M metagenome (GOLD analysis project Ga0207428, IMG submission 187600) | Populus rhizosphere microbial communities from Tennessee, USA - Rhizosphere MetaG P. TD hybrid SRZTD1 (SPAdes) (version 3) | ecosystem: Host-associated > Plants > Roots > Rhizosphere >... | reverse complement strand
CGTGATGCGCAAGACCACCTGTTGGTTTTCGTCGAGCCAGTCGACGATGGTCGACGGCTCGGGGCGCTCGACTCCCCGCACGACGGCCAGGACGTCGGCGCCGAGGTCGGCCCGCTCGGGATCGGTGTCGATCGCCTCCGCCGTGCCGTAGACGACAACGTGGCGGCGGCCGTCGGGGACGGTCAGCGAGACCCTCGGCTGACGTAGCGCGTTTCTCCACTTCGCCGTGAACGACCGCGTGAGCACGAGAATCCGCCCGTCACCATCGAGCGCATACCCGACCATCGCCTGCTGCGGCGAGCCGTCCCGCCGGCCCGTGGCCAGCACCGCCCAGCGATGAGTGGAGAGGAACTCGAGTTGGGCCTCCGTGTACGGCATTCGGTGCGGGACATCATGTCCGGCACGAAAGGTCGGGGAAAGGTTGGCGAAACCGCGTGCGGCGACCATCCCTCCTCCACGACCGAAGGAGGAGTAATGGAGTCTCGGAACGTCAGGATCCACCGCGCGGGGCACGAGGCGTTCAACCGTCGGGACTTTCGTGCGCTGGTCGAGGAGTACGCGGAGACGATCAGCTGGACCGATCACGCCCGCGGCATCACGTTTCGAACGCCCCAGGAGTTCGAGGACGACTTCCTCGAGGGATGGATCCGGGCTTCGTCGGACTGCCAGGTCACCGATGCCCGGTACGCGGACGCCGGCGACATGGTCGTGGCGCGGTTCACGTGCCGCGGGACGCACGACGGGCCGTTCGGCCCCTTCCCTGCCACCGGCAAGGAGTGGGCCCTGCCCCTCTGCGAGCTCTGGCACTTCGGCCCCGACGGTCGCGTCGTCGGCGGTGAGATCTACTACGACCAGGTCTCGCTGCTCACCCAGTTGGGGCTGCTACCCGAGCCCGCAGAAGCATGAGAGACGAGCGTCGCGATCGTAGGATCCCGGCGTGGCGAGCGTGAACGCGATCAGGCGAATCACCTGCGTCTGCGGCAAGGTCATCGAGGCTACGGACGACGAAGAGCTCGTGGCCAAGGCCGAGGCGCACGTCGCAGCCGACCACCCCGATCTCGTCGGAAAGGTCTCCCGTGAGGACGTCCTCGCGCGGGCCGAGGAGCTCTAGGGCGTCGCCGCGCCGCCCTCGCCGAGCAGGCGTCGGTAGACGTCCTGCACGGCCGAGCCGGGGGGAACGCCGAGCTCGTCGCGGAGCGTGACGCGAAGCCGGTCGTAGACGAGCAGTCCCTCGGCGACGTTGCCGCTGCGCTCGAGTGCCTCCATCAGGATCCGGTAGCCGCTTTCGCGGAACGGGGCCTGCTCGATCAGCAGACGCCCGCAGTTCGCCGCCTGGGGCAGCTCGGGCCCGCCGAGCCCGAGGCTGGCCGTCGCCACGCACTCCAAGCCGCTCAGCCGGATGTCGTCGAGGCGTCGCCGCCAGTCGTCCAGCCACGACCGGTCGTGACCGGGGAGCAGCGGCCGGCTTGCGACGTCGTAGGCGAGGCTGGCCGGTCCCCAGGCGGCCGCCCACTCCCCCTTCGCGACGTGCGACTCGGCGCGATGGACGGCGTCGAGCGCCACCTCGAGGTCGACAAAGGCGTTCTGCGGCAGCGCGAGCTCGAGCTGGGCTCGCCCGACGAGCAACTCCGGGCCTGTGATGCGGCGCACCTTGGACAGGAGCACGCTCAGCCGAGCCCGATGGTCGCGCGTCGCCTCGTCGCCGTAGACGGCGAAGAGGAGCTCCTCACGATCGACGCGGCGGAGCCGGTTGAGGACCAGGAAGGCGAAGAGGAGCTGACCCAGCGCGCCGGGCAGGGCATCGTCGACGCGCCGCCCCTCCAGCCTGACCACGAACCGGCCGCACAGCTGGATCCGCGTCTTGCCGGTCAACTCCACCGCAGCAGCTTAGAAAGCTCGGCGAGAGGATCGTGAACGCCCGCCTCGCCGATGCGTCACGTCGGTGACAGAGCGGGTGGCGCACCGGTGAACGACGCGCAGCTCGGCGCCTCCTACCGTCCGTCCGACCACGACGGAAGGAGCGTCCAGTGATCCGTGCAGGCGACACCATCGAGAACCCCGTCACCGGCGAGCGCCTCGTCTTCACGGCGACGTCCGCCGAGACAGGCGGCGAGTACGTGCGGTTCGAGTGCTTCGTCGAGCCCTCGGGCTTCGTGGCGGCGGCGCACCTCCACCCGCTCCAGGAGGAGCTCTTCGAGATCGTCGAGGGCTCGATCACGTTCAAGGTGAACGGCCAGGAGCTGCCGACCCGGCCTGGGGACCGCGTCCTCGTTCCGGCCGGCACGAGGCACCAGTTCTGGAACGCGGGCGACGCGACGGCACGCTTCATGTGCGAGGTCCGTCCCGCGCTGCAGTTCGAGCAGCTGATCGAGACGATGTTCTCGCTCGCGGAGGACGGCAAGACCAACGCGCACGGGATGCCCAACCCGCTGCGGCTCGCGGTGATCGCACACGCACACTTCGACACCGTGCGGCTCCCGTTCCCGCCCGCCTGGATCCAGCGCGTCGGACTGGTGCTCGGATCGCCGCTCGGCCGGCTCCTCGGCTATCGGGCCAGCTACGAGCCGAAGCTCACCGGAAAGGCTGTCCCGGCATGAGGCGCCGCTCGGAACGACGGCGACGGCTCCTCTGGGCCGCCGTGCTCCTCGCCCTCGTCATGAGCGTGGCCGTCCTCTCCGTCGTCGACGCCGGGCTTCGGATCTACGACCGCGTGTCGGCCGCGACTCGCGACCGACGCGCGAAGCCCAAGCCGTTCGGCACCGCCCACGGTCTCAGTCGAGCGTTCCCGGCCTGACGCGGCGCCACACCGCGCCGCCCCCTCCGCTTCCTCTCGCCCGCCTATGGCTGTCCATCGTACGCGGAAGAATCGGCCGATCCAAGCGGGGCTCCTCTCGAGCACTTGGTGCTGTAGCGACCTGCATGCGGGGAGCGCGTACTAGCCTTGCAGACGACCTGTCCGCCCAGGTGCCGACAACGCGATCACCGGGCGGATCTTTCCGGGGCACGAGTGGCCGCTGAGAGGAGAACCCATGTCGAACCACTTCACCGGCTTACGGCTCGGGCCACCAGCCGAGGATCCACGCCTCGACCTCACGGATCTCTTTGCCTTCCAGGCGCCGGCGGATCCGACGAGAACCGTGCTGATTCTCAACGCGAATACGTTCGGGGTGGCCGATGCCTTTCACCCCGACGCCGTCTACCGGATCAACGTCGACAACGACGGTGATGCCGAGACCGACGTCGCCTTCAGCGTGGTGTTCGACAAGCCCGAGGACGGTCGGCAACGAGCGACCGTCTACATGGCAACCGGGCCCGACGCGCGTCGGAGCGAGGCAGTCGGGAGCCCGATCGTCACCAACGCCGAGGTGTCCTTCGGACCGGAGCCGAAGATCGTCACGGCCGGCGCCCGCACCTTCTTTGCCGGCTCTCGCAGCGACCCGTTCTTCGTCGACTTCGCGGGAATCCTGGCGGCGTTCAACTGGAAGGACGGCAAGAACTTCACGGATCTCAAGGACGTCGACCCGTTTCCCTGGACCGGCAATGACACCCTGGCCGTCTACAACGCCTTCGGGATCGTGCTGGAGCTTCCGACGAGCGAGCTCGGGCCCGATCCGTCGCTCGGCATCTGGGGGCGGGCGAGCGTGCACAGCAACGGCACGTTCGATCACGTCGATCGTGCCGGCCATCCGACGATCGCGAGCTTCTTCAACACCGACGAGACCAAGGAGCAATACAACCGGACCGAGCCGGCTCGAGACCGCGAGCTCTTCCTCCACCAAGCCATCGAGATCCTGGAGCACAACGGGGGCTACTCCGCGCAACAGGCCGAGGCGGTCATCGACGAGGCGGGCCTCTTGCCCGACATGCTGCGCTACGACCCGGCCAGGCCGGCGAAGTACCCGAACGGACGCACGCTGAGCGATCACGTCGTCGAGGCGCGCCTCGCGATGATCTCCAACAACAGCGTGCCGAGCGACGGGCTCAGGCCTCACGACGACCTGCTCGAGGACTTTCCCTACCTCGGCACACCGCACCCGAGTCCCCCACCGCCACCACCGCCACCGGAGTAGCGCGGTCGACGCCGCATAACGCATCCGGCGATCCAGCTGCCCACCGAGATCCCCGGCGACGACGTTCAGCGCCGCCCCGATCCAGAGGCAGTCTGCCCGTAGCCAATCGATGAATAAAAACCGACCGGGCCCGCCATTCTCATAGTGATGGGTCGGCGTACGCGAAACCTCACGCTCACGATCGCCGTGATCTCGGTTCTCCTCGCATGGCCCGCGGCGGCGAGCGCGAAAGAGGTCTGCTGGCCGGGAGTTGACGTCCCCGCCGTCAACTTGCCCGCCGTGATCATCCCGGGCAAGGAGATTCCGGCCAAAGAGCTTCCCCTTCCGACGATCCCGGGCGGCTGCGTCGGCGACACCTGCTGGCGAGGTCCGGCGATGCCGGTCGTGACCATCCCGGCGATCACCATCCCGGCCGTGACGATCCCCGCCGTCATGATCCCCGGGTACACGATCCCGGCACGGTGCTACGACACCGACAAGTCCGAGGTGCTCCCGCCCTCCCAGACGACGGTTCGAGTGCGCAGCTACAGCCGCATCGACTCGCAGTTCTCGCTCGCACTCTCGATCGCCTACTGGCGCCAGACCGGCGACAGCAGCTCGGTTCCGAGCCATGCTGCAAGAGGCTTCGGTCAGGTCAGCGCGGCCGGACGCGTCAAGAATCAGTACGTACGCCCCTACCTTCGGAGCAACGGGACATTCGTGCCCGGCCACTGGCGCTATGGCAAGGTCGACGGCAAACCCACGTGCAAGATCATCCGGTGCTAGCGACCCCGGAGTGACGAGCGGCGCGGGTCTTCAGTTCGCAGTCCGCGAGCCGGCTGGCGGCTCGGCGATCAGCCCAAAGCTGTACAAGCGCCATCGCGCCGCGAGCGCCGACACCTCGAACCGATCCGCCACGTCCGTCGCATCACGGGACGCAGCCCACGCGTCCCGGACCGCGGCCTCCGGCATCAGGAGCTCGGCGCCGAAGACGTTCGCCTCGCGCTCGAGGTCGCGGTCGGCGTCCTCGGAGAGGTCACGCGAGCGGCAGAAGGTCGGCGCCTCCTCCCCCACGTCCTCGAGCGCGTGGCAGATCCAGTGGCCGAGCTCGTGGGCGATCGTGAAGCGGTGGCGGCGGGTCGGGACGTCGCCGTTCGTCGCCTCCGCGGCGTTGACGACGATGAGCCGCTGGGAGGGAATCAGCATCCCCGAGCACTCGCCGAGGTCGCGCTCCTCGATCCGTAGGCCCAGCAAGTCCTCCGCGATCGACTCGACCGGGACGGGGACCTCCTCGCCCGAGAACGCGGCGAGGTACTCCGCTCGGAGCTCGTGCGCGCGTGGGTCGGTGTAGCGAGTCGGTGCGGGCGTCAACGGTTCGTTCGTGAAGCGATCGAGAGCGCGGTCATCCTCGCCCAGTCACCTCGGCCGCGCACCGGCCTTACGGTCAGGTCCGAACTAGCCTCTCGTTCCCGCCGCTTCGGATGAAAGGGCGCGTTGCGCCGCCTCGTCGAACGGCGTGAGCGCGAGAGGGACGAGCTCGCGGATGCGTTCCTCGCGAGCGATCGTCGGGTTGCGCAGCCCCTCGATCAGCGGTCGGGCAACGGAGGCGTTCACCGGGGTGACGAGGTTCAGCCAGAGCGCGGACAGGTAGGGCGTCAACACCGGCACCTCGACGATCACGGGCGTGCGTCCGAGCAGTCGTGCGATCCGCTCCATCATCTGCCGGTAGGTCATCACCTCGGGTCCACCCACGTCGAAGCCCTCGCCGAGCGTGTCCTCATTGCCACACACGGCGGCGAGGTAGCCGGCGATGTCTTCGAGCGCGATCGGCTGCGTCGGCGTCGAGACCCAGGTGGGGGTGATCATGACCGGCAGCCGCCGTACGAGTCCGAGGATCGTCTCGAACGCGGCACTTCCCCGTCCGACGATCATCGCGGCCCGCAAGGTGGTCACCGGGACGCCGGCCGACGCGAGCCGCTCGCCGGTCTCGCGGCGGCTGCGTAAATGCAGGGACGCGTCGGGATCATCCGCGCCGAGCCCTCCGAGATAGACGATCTGCTCGACCCCTGCGCTCGCGGCTTCGCGGGCAACGGTCTCTGCGGCGGCACGGTCCTGCTTCTCGAAGTCGCTCGATCCCAGCGAATGCACGAGGTGGTAGGCGACGTTCGCTCCCTCGAGCGCGCTGGCGACACCGTCGCCCGTTGCGGCGTCTGCGACGACCCATCGTGCGCCGGCGTCCTCGTGGGGCGAGCGCGAAACGGCGGTGACTTCGTGGTCGGCGAGGAGCGGAAGGAGCGCGCGGCCGACGACGCCGGTGGCGCCGAAGACGGTGACCTTCATACCGGCCCGCTCCGCACGAGAAGGTCGAAGTAGCGGCGGCTGACCGCCGCGTGGAACGGGCTCTGGCCCTTGAGATAGAGCGCACCCGCCCACCACGGCGAGCCGGTCCGGGCCGCGAGCCGCGGGACGTATTCCTCCACGAGCACGCTCAGCTCGTACCGATCACCGGCCGGGCGTTGTGCCAGCGTCACGGTTCCACCCCCGCGCAGCGCGAGGAGGCCACCGCGGACCTCGTGCCGGCAATGGACTTCGTCTGCACCGAAGGCGAGCTGCGCAGTGCCGAAGCTGAGCAGCGTGGCGCCGCCAAGGAGCTTGAGCCGCCCACCGTCGCCGCTCCAGGTGGCGCGGATGGTGCCGCGCGTGAAGCGTTCGACCGTCCGCCAATAGGTGACCCCTAGCGTCCGCGCGCCCGAGGCCGACGCGTCGACGACCGGGACGTCGACGAGCACGCGCTGCCGAGATTCGAACCCGCCGGACTCCAGCACCCGCTCGGACGTCTCCCAACCCCTCACGCTGCCGCCGTTCCCACGAAGTCTCAAGTTCCGTCGATCCGCACGACCTCGCCGAGGTCGGGCGTCTCGTCTGTGAGAAATCCCTTCACGAGCTCGAAGAGGACGACGGGCTGGGGCTTGCCGAGCTCGAGGAACGAGGCTGCGTGAATCTCGGCGCCGATCAGCACGAGGCGCGGATCGTCGGGTGTGCCGTGCCGGGGGTCGCCGTCGTCCGCGAACCACATCTTCCAGTCGTCGGCGTACAGCTCTCGGATCTTGTCGCGGTCACGCGTGAGCGTCGCGAGTCCCGAGACGGAGATCCATTCCCTCGTGCGATCCTTGTAGTACGCGAGGTTGACATGCGGATCGGATTCGAGATCCCGCACCTTGCGCGTCCCGTCGGCGGCAACGAACCACAGATCCGCACCTGCAGCCCGCCTCTGCGTCGCCATCGCGCGAGATTCGAGATGGCCGTCCGGTCGCCTCGTCGTCATCATCGCGACCTCGATGTCTTCGACCAATGCGTAAAACCGCTCGAGTTCGGACATCTGCACCTTCCGTAGCTGTCACCGACAGAGCGAGTCTTCCCCGAAGCGGACCGGCGTACACGACCCCAGCCCAGCTCCGGCCCTGTAGGGCAGCTCAGCTAGTGGTTTCGGGATCCGTGGAAGGCCTGGAGTGTGCGGCACTCGCCGCACGTCGTGTCTCCAGCACGCGCTCCACGTCCAGCCGTTCGGCGGCATCCAACGCTCTGTCCGCCCACTTGCGGGTGTCGCGACCGAAGATGCCGCGAAGCAACCACTTCCGCGCCAGGACGGAAAACGGCAGGTCCAGCCTCGCGACATCGGGCGTTCGCTTCGGCGCCAGGTAGAGCTCGAGCGCGAGCTTCTTCACGAGCGCGGGATCCGCCGGCGCCCCGGTCGCCTGCTCGAGCCGGTACGCGAGGAGCGAGCCGATGACGCGCACCTCACGCACGCCTGCGCGAACCGTCGTCGTCAGCGAGACCGCCGTCGAGGCGACGAGCACCCACGGGACGCGCGTGAAGCGAGCACCGCGGGCGAGCACTCTCACCGTCGGCGTCGCGACCGCGACGAAGCGCTGGACGCGATCCGCGACCTCCTCCATCCCGTCGTCCGACGCGATCAAAGCCTTGCCCTGCGCCGCGGTAACGACACGCTCATCCGTACCGAGCAGCCGGTCGACCAGGTCGTCGAGCAGATCGGCCGCGGCGCGAAGCAGGGCGGTCGTCATGACCTCGTCCTGGACGGCCTGGCGATACGGCTCGACGCTCATGCAGCCTTCGTACCCGATCGCGGCGATTTTCCACCGCGTGCGGTGACGCCGCGTTTCCGCTCCGTCTGCGCAGGGAAAGACTCCGCACCGGTCTACCAACGGAGGAAGCATGGGAATCATCGCGTTCATCATTCTCGGGCTGCTCGCGGGAGCGATCGCCAAGGCGATCCTCCCGGGCGACGACCCGGGCGGGTACATCGTCACCGCAGTCATCGGAATCGTCGGCGCCTTGCTGGGCGGCTTCATCGCCGCCGCGTTGTTCGACGCTCATCCGCTCGACGAGTTCTTCGACCTCTCCACGTGGATCACGGCGATCGTCGGTTCGATCGTGCTGCTCCTCGTCTATCGCCTCGTCGTCGACCGCGGCGGGCACAACCGCACAATCCGCACCTAACGACAGTCGGCAGTTCGGGCGCTCCGGGAACGAGTCGGAGCGTCCGAATTGTCGCTCTGCGTCACCGTCTCCGCTGCCTGCCCGCTGAGACGGGTCTCGCTGGGGGAGGGGCGTGGATCGGGCTGACGGCACCCGCGTGTCTGACAGTAGTCCGTGACGGCGGATTGTCTACGGCTCGCTTGAGTGCACAGGTGTCCGACTGGAGTCGGACACCTGACGGCCCCCGCCGAGCTCAACCGCCGTGCGCACCCGGCTCGAGCGATGGCCACACCTGCCCGGCGTGATCGACGTAGACGACCTCGTCGCCCGTGTCGATCTCCCAGAGCGGATAGAGAGGCGAACGCGATGCAGGGCACGATCGCCAGACCAGCTCGGCCCGGCGGGCCGACGACGCGCCCGCGCGCTGGATCGCCGCCTCGCGATCGGGTAAGAGGTGTGGGGCGTCGCCCGCGAGCGTCGCCCATTGGGTCACCTCCCCACTCGAGGCGTCCACGGCGGCGATGCCGAGCGCCGCGCTCGGGTCGCCGACAACGACGAGGTAGTACGCCCCTCCAGGCGGGTCTCGGCGGGAGACGAGAGCCGCGCGCGCGGGCGTCGTCTCGCTCAGCTCGAGCCGCTCGAGCGCGCGGGCGATCGCCTCGGTCTCCCCAATGTCGGGCGACATGCGCGCCAGCCTAGGGCGCGACGTCAGATGCCGGGGTTATAGAGGCGCAGCCCAGCGAAGATCCGCGCGTCGAGACGGACGTAGATCCGATGGCTCCCGACCGTGACCATGTGGAACGGGAGGAACGGAGAGAGCGACTCCCGGCACGGCCGCCAGACGAGGGTCGGGTACAGGCAGTAGGCCTCTCGTCGCACGGTCAGCCGGCCCGCGCGGTCGCCGAGGTCGATCGGCCGCTCGAGCGTCTCTCGGAGGACGGTCTTGCTGTCGAGAGCGGTCAGGATGCTGGAGCCGCCGCGCGGCAGCGCGATCGCCTGTCGGTAGTCGCCGAAGCGCGCGTCCACGGCCACGGCCGCGGTCACGCCCAGCCTCCCCCTCGTGAGCGGCACGATGTAGTAGTACGAGTCGATCTCGTCGAGACGCTGGACGAGGAGGGGCGTGCCCGGCTCCGTATCGTCGAGCGCCCACTTCCAGTCCTTTCGCTCCGGGAGCCCGTGGCGCTCCAGCCCGGCGAGCGCGTTCTTGATCGCCGTGCCCGGTCGCAGCAATTGCCGGCCCTCGGCCCGCTTTCGGGCGGGCGCCTGTGCCCCCAGGCGTTCCGGCGGGGGATCGGGATCGCAGACCGCGACGTACCTTCCGTTCCAGAGGGTCCCGTACTTGTTGCCGGTCGCGTAGGAGGACTTCCAGGTCGAGTAGGTGATGTGCTCGTTCGCGACGCCGCGCGTTCCGCCGCCGCCGCAGCCGTCGGTTCCGCTGTGGGGCGGTGGCGTCGCGGGCGGATTCCCGTAGAAGCTCGGCACCGGCGGCCACGGGTTGTTCACGTCGAACGCGGTGATCGTGTACGACGTATCGGCGTAATCCGCCGGCGCTGCGCTCGCCTCGTAGCCCCGGACGACGAGCCAGTGATCGCCCTTGTAGACCATCGCGACCGCGGCGACACCGTAGTGGTGGATCGTCCAGCAGAGCTTGCGCGAGATCGCGTCCTCGCTCGCCAGCGAATAGAGCGCGAACCAGCCGCCGAAGCCCGCGGGCCGACGGTCGTTCAGGACCCACTGCAGGCCGTCCGGCGGGTTGTACCAGGACGCCAATTCACTCGTGTGGTTGCGCTCGTCCGTGTAGATCCCGTCCTGCGCCTGGATGCCCGCGCCGATCGAGCCCAGCACCATCTGCGCGCAGGCGGCGCCGCAGTAGACGTCGGTGTCCTGCTGGTGGTACGGGACGCTGAGCAGCTCGTGAACCGCCACGGCGCGGCGACGATCGCAGCGGTCCGTCACCACCCCGTCACCAGGTCGTCACCCCCGCGTTGACACGTCCCCGCCACCGGAGTAGAACCGAGGTCGGACCGGCTCCGATGCGACGCGACGAAGGCGGTACGTCCTGTCGAACCAGGCGACCCGATCGTTGCTGCGGCTTCAGCTGCTCGACAGCTTCGAGCTCACGCACGGGGGCAGGCGCCTCGAGCTGCCGCTTCCCGCGCAGCGGCTGCTCGCCTTCCTGGCCCTGCACGATCAGCCGACGCTGCGGGGCTATGTCGCGGGGACGCTCTGGCTCGAGTCGAACGAGGCGCACGCAGCCGGAAGCCTGCGCTCGGCGCTGTGGCGCACCCGCCGGATGGGCCCCCGGCTCGTCGAGTCACACGGTCGCCGTCTCGAGCTCGCGTCCGTGGTCGCCGTCGACGTCCGCGCCGTCGTCACCTGGGCGCGCCGCGTGCTCGATCCGTCGACCGAGCTCAACGGCGCCGACGTCGCGCCGATCTGGCGGCCGGGACAGCTGCTGCCCGACTGGTACGAGGACTGGGTCGAGATCGAGCGCGAGCGGCTCCGCGAGCTCCGGGCACACGCGCTAGAGGCCCTCTGCCATCGCCTGACCGCGGCCGGCCGCTTCGGGGAGGCGACCGAGGCGGGCCTGGCCGCGGTCCGGGACGAGCCGCTCCGCGAGAGCGCCCACCGCGTCCTGATCGGCGTCCACCTCGCCGAGGGAAACCGAGCGGCGGCGCTCCACCGGTACCGCGCCTTCGCGCTCCTGCTCCGCGAGGAGGTGGGGATGTCCCCCTCGTCGCGCATGGAGCAGCTGATGGCGTCGGTCACGGCTCGCTGACCGCCCGTGACGGCGCGGTGACGGGTCGTTGACAGCCGATTGGTAGAGCGGCTGTACGACCTGGAGGTGGAACGATGCCTATTGGCAAGGACTACAGGCTCACGATCGGCGCGGGCCGCGAGGCGCTGCCGCCGGCCGATGACCGCGAAGGAGCGACGAGCGCCGACCTGAGCCCAGAGCCCGCCGTGGTCTTCGAGGCTCTGAAGCTGACGCCCGGGGCCGACGAGATCATCAAGGAGATTCCCGGGCTCGGCGACTTCGTCAACTGGTTCCCGACGGCCTATTTCAGCGTGTGCAGGAAGACCGGCACCGCGTACTACCTCGACCTGTGGAACGCCGATCATTTCGACGGCTTCACGGACATGGCGAAGTGCCTCGCCGAGTGTCGCGTCTGGTTCGCGGGCGACGGCTTCACGACCTGGGGCTCGGATCAGACGAAAACCGGGCGCGTGAACTGCTACTTCGTCGCGCCCACCGCGGGCCACTACATCTGCACGGCCGCGCTCCAGAGCTACCCGACGAGCAGCGGCGCGCAGGTGGAGTGCCTGATCGACAACTCCTCGTTCGGCCCGCTGCCCTTCACCGGGACGATCTACCAGCCGCACCCGTGCGACCTCTCGGCGGGCGGCCATCACTTCCGGATCCGGCAGATGTCCGGCTCGTTCTTCTTCCTGAGCCTCACCGTCTGGAAGGTCTGATGCCGGTCGAGTGCAACCGACTGTTTCAGGCGCGAGCCGTCCTCGCTCCGCTCGAGTGCCGAACGGTCGCCGGCCCGTTCAGACACGCGGTCGTCCTCACGGACGTCGTGTTCGAGCTCGACAGCCACCCGAACGGCTTCCAGTCGCGTGCGTGCGGTTTCGTCTGGAACGTGCTGATCGGCCAGTGGAGCCGCAAGCTGATGGGCGGCCAGGTCGACGACGCCGGCCGCCGCTACGACCTCGAGTCGGGCGTGCTCTGCCCGGCAGGATCGAGCCTCTCGGTTTGCACGTGCCTCTTCGTCGCCTTTCCGACGAGCAGCATCTTCGCGCTCCTCACCGGCTACAGCTGCCAGTCGCACGTCGACGTGTCGGGGGTGAAGGCCGTGGGCGGCGAGTACTCGATCGACTGGCTCGAGACCCAGGCCGGGGCGCTCGACCCGCACGACCCGACGGGCGCCGGAGCCGCGACCGGCGACGTGGAGCATGGGCTCGGGGAGCGCGAGCTCGTCGGGACGGTGCGCGAGCACGTCGAGCCGGGCGAGCTCGCCGTCCACGGCGCCGACGGCGCCACGACGATCCCGCACGGCTCGACGCTCGCGGTGCGCCTCGACGCCAACGAGCCGACGCTGCAGAGCGGCCCCGAGAAGCGAACGACCCGGCTCCCGGAAGGGACGAACCTCGTCGTCGCGCGGCGATCGGCCGACGGACGCTCCGTGCACTGGCTCTGCTACCGCGAGCACGAGCCGCCGCGCGCGGCCTGACGCTCAATTTTCGACAGTGACGAGCGTGCCGATCGGTGTGTAGGGCCACACCTTCGCGGCGGCCGGCAGCGGGAGCTCGACGCAGCCGAGGCTCTGCGGCGTGCCGAAGCTCGCGCGGGGGAAGGCGTGGATGGCGTCGCCGTGGTTGAAGTAGCTGATCCAGCGGATCCCGGGATCGTTGTAGTGGGTGCCGTCGGGGTTCGTGCCGCTCATCGTCCCGATCGGGATGTGCTCGAAGACCGGGAACGTGCCGAGCTGGGTTGGCGCGGCGGGGACGCCCGTGTTGCCCGGCGAGCTGAGGATCGTCTGCCCGTTGTGCCAGAGCGTCAGGGACTGCGGCACGTTGCGGTGGACGTAGACGTAGCTGTAGCCGTCGGTCTTCTTCCGCCCGGCAAGTGTGTCGGCGAGGAGCGCGCCCCAGACCTGCGGGCCGACGAAGGCGTCGACGTCGAGGTGGTGCTCGTGCTGGAACATCATCACGGCGCCGCGGACGATCTCGTTCCATTCGCCGGTCTTCCAGATCGACTGGAGCTCGTGCGGCGTGTTCGCGTAGCGCCACTGGAAGCGGCCGGCCGGCGGGTCGGCCGTGGCGGCGAGCTCGCTCCGCGCGGTGGGCTTCGGCGGGTCGGCTGCGGGGCTCCACGTGAGCGGGAGGTAGCCCGCCTGCGCGAGCAGCTGCTCGAGCCGCAGGACGGTGCCGTGACGCACGTCCCACTGGAGCGTGCGGGTTGTACGGCGGCCCGCCTTCTGCGGCAGCTCGATCGGCTTCGGCAGACGGACGGCGACGTGACTGGAGAGCGGGAACCCGAGCCCGCGGGGCTCGAACGAGAGCGTGTGGGCGTCGAGGTGGCGCCAGCGGCCGGGCGAGGCCGGAGTGAGCGTCGGCATCCGAGAGCCGAAGATCGCGCTCACGGGCCGGGAGAAGGTAAGCGTGATCGGGCGGTCGGGCTCGAGCTCCACGCCGGCTGCGGGCTCGACGAGCGCCTGTGGTCTCGGGCGCGGCGGGAACCAGCTGAGTCGTGTCGGCTCGGGCGTTCGCTCCCAGGCG
>Ga0207428_10004173_pt1 | contig 13843 bp, 14 predicted proteins | sample RhiMethybrSRZTD1_FD_187600 | JGI IMG/M metagenome (GOLD analysis project Ga0207428, IMG submission 187600) | Populus rhizosphere microbial communities from Tennessee, USA - Rhizosphere MetaG P. TD hybrid SRZTD1 (SPAdes) (version 3) | ecosystem: Host-associated > Plants > Roots > Rhizosphere >... | reverse complement strand
GGTCGGACCTGCGGGCGATGTACCTCATCCCGGGGATCGAGGAGGCACCACCGACGCTGGTCTGGCTGTCGCTCAACGCCGTGCACCAGGCGGTCCTGGAGGCCGTGCCGGACGTCGCGCCAAAGGCGACGCCTTCGGCCGCCCCGAGCGCTTCAAGGAGCCGGTGCGCAACGCCATGACTTCGACGATGCTGCGTGTGGACAAGACGCTGTCCATCAACAATCTGGTCGCCATGCTGGAAGTCTGTTCCTCCGCGGCCGTGATGGACGGCGACAAGTTCCAGGGCCTGGTCACGCGCTCGGACGTCCTGAACTATCTTCGCCGGCAGGTTTGAACATGAGCTCCAAGCAGTCTCTGCGCTTCGCGACTCGCTGCATTCATGGCGGCCAGTCGCCCGATCCTTCGACCGGTGCGGTGATGCCGCCGATCTACGCGACGTCGACCTATGCGCAGTCGAGCCCCGGCGTGCACAAGGGTTACGACTACGCGCGCACGGCGAATCCGACGCGTGGTGCGTACGAGCGCTGCATTGCCGATCTCGAGGGCGGCACGCACGGCTTCGCGTTTGCATCGGGCATGGCGACGACCAGCACGCTGCTGGAGCTGATCGATGCCGGCAGCCACATCGTGGCGATGAACGATCTCTACGGCGGCACGTTCCGCGTGTTCGAGCGGGTGCGGCGGCGTTCGGCGAATCTCGACATCAGCTTCGTCGATCTGACGCAGCACGAGAACCTGGTGAAAGCGGTGCGCCCGCAGACGCGCATGATCTGGATCGAAACGCCGACCAATCCGACGCTGCGGCTGGTCGACATCGCGCAAGTGGCGGAGTTCGCGCGCCAGCGCGGCATCGTCACCGTCGTCGATAACACGTTTGCGAGTCCGTGGATCCAGCGGCCGCTGGAGCTGGGCGCCGACATCGTCATGCACTCGGCGACGAAGTATCTGAACGGCCACTCGGATATGGTCGGCGGCGTCGCCGTGACTGCGAACGCGCAGCTCGCAGAGAAGATCGCGTTCCTGCAGAACGCCGTCGGCGCGATTGCCGGGCCGTTCGACAGCTTCCTTGCGCTGCGTGGCCTGAAGACGCTGGCTCTGCGCATGCGGCAGGCGAGCGAAAGCGGTCTGCACATCGCGGGCTGGCTGGAAAAGCACTCGCGCGTCGCGCACGTCTTCTATCCCGGATTGCCCAGCCACGCGCAACACGAGCTGGCGAAGCGGCAGATGAAGAACGGCTTCAGCGGCATCGTCAGCTTCGCGGTGAAGGGCGGTCTGGAAGAGGCGAGGCGCGTGCTCGAGCGCTGCCGCATCTTCACGCTTGCCGAGAGTCTCGGCGGTGTCGAGAGCCTCGTCGATCATCCCGGGCTGATGACGCACGCGTCGGTCCCGGCGGAGCAGCGCAAGGCGCTGGGCATCGACGATGCGCTGATTCGCTTGTCGGTCGGGATCGAGGACGTCGAGGACCTGGTGGCGGACTTGAAGGACGCGTTGTCGGGCTAAAGCCCGACCTACGACTCCTTCTTCCCCTTTCCCTCGGGCGCATTGTCGCTCTTCAGCCGGCCGTTCTTGCGCAAGGCGTCGCGCAGCACGTATTCGATCTGCGCATTCAGGCTGCGCAGCTCGTCCTCGGCCCAGCGTTGCAGGGCATCGAGGACGTCGCTGCCGATGCGCAGCGGATAGGCCTTTTTCTCAGCCACTATAGAGCGTGCCGGTGTTGACGACCGGCTGCGCACCGCGCTCGCCGCACAACACTACGAGCAGGTTCGAGACCATCGCAGCCTTGCGCTCTTCGTCGAGTTGCACCACGCCTTTCTCGGCGAGACGGTCGAGCGCCATGTGCACGATGGTGACGGCTCCTTCGACGATGCGTGTGCGCGCAGCGATAATTGCGGCGGCCTGCTGACGTTGCAGCATCGCCTGCGCGATTTCCGGCGCGTAGGCGAGGTGGCTCACTCGCGCTTCCAGCACCGTCACGCCGGCGCGCTCGAGGCGCTCCTGAATCTCGCGCTTCAAGTGGTCGTTGATCTCGCGGGAATGCGAGCGCAGCGCGATCTTGTGATCTTCGTGCAGATCGTAGGGATAGCTGGTCGCCGTCTGTCGCAGCGCCGCTTCGCTCTGCACGTGCAGGAAGTCTTCGTAGCTGTCGACGTTGAACACGGCCTCCGCGGAATCGTGCACCTGCCACACGACGACGGCCGCGATCTCGATCGGCGAGCCTTCGAGGTCGTTGACCTTGAGCTTGCTCGACTCGAAGTTGCGCACGCGCAGCGAGATCTTCTTCTTCGAATAGAACGGATTCGCCCAGCGCAGGCCGCTCGCGCGCTCGACGCCGACGAACTTGCCGAAGAACTGCAGCACCGCGGCCTGGTTAGGCTGCACGATGAAGAAGCCCTTCCAGAGGAACAGTACCAACACCAGAACTGCGATCGGCGGGAGCGGATTGAGGAAGCTCTGGATCGATACGATCACCCACCAGAAGGCTGCGGCCGTGAAGACGAGCAGCAGCAGGAACATCAGCAGCCCCGGGGCCGTGGCGACTTCGCGTTCTTGAATCGACTTGCTCATGGCGTTCTCCCCAGTGACGCCACGAAGATATCACAAAGATATCAATCGAGAAGGTGACGAGAGGTGGACGAAGTGACGTAAGTGACGAAGAGTAAAGGCGTTTCTCTACGCACTCTGTCACCTCGTCACTCCGTCACTTACTCCGTTATCCGCGCCAGCTCCTCGGCCTGGAACTCCTGCTGCAACGGGCCGATGAGCTCGCCCAGCCGCCCGTTCATCACGTCCGCGAGTTTGTAGAGCGTGAGATTGATGCGATGGTCGGTCACGCGGCCTTGCGGGAAGTTGTAGGTGCGGATGCGCTCCGAGCGATCGCCCGATCCGACCTGCAGCTTGCGCGATTGCGCTTCGGCCTTGTCGCGGCGCTCGCGCTCGGCGGCCATCAGCCGCGCTTTCAGCAACGACATCGCGCGCGAGCGGTTCTTGTGTTGCGAGCGCTCGTCCTGGCACTCGACGACGATGCCCGTCGGCAGGTGCGTGATGCGAATCGCGGAGTCGGTCTTGTTGACGTGCTGGCCGCCGGCGCCGGATGCACGATACGTGTCGATGCGCAGCTCCGCGGGATTGAGCTCGACCGCTTCGATCTCGTCCAGCTCCGGCAGGATCGCCACCGTGACCGCGGAGGTATGAATGCGACCTTGCGCTTCGGTCGCGGGCACGCGCTGTACGCGATGAGTGCCCGACTCGAACTTGAAGTGCGAGAACGCGCCCCTGCCGACGACGCGGCTGATGATTTCCTTGTAGCCGCCATGCTCGCCGGGACTCTCCGACAGCACTTCGACGCCCCAGCCACGCTCGTCGGCGTAGCGCGAATACATGCGGAACAGGTCGCCCGCGAAGATCGCCGCCTCGTCGCCGCCGGTGCCGGCGCGCACTTCGAGATAGATGTTGCTGTCGTCGCGTGCGTCCTTCGGCAGCAGCAGTTTCGCCAGCTCTTCCTCTTCGCGCTCCAGGCGAGCGCTGAGGCTCGCCAGCTCTTCGCGACCGAGCTCGCGCAGCTCGTTGTCCGCGCCCTCGGCCATCTCCTGCGCGGACGTGCGCTCAGTCAACAGCTCGAGGTACGCGCGATAGCGTGCGACCACGGGATCGAGCCGCGAATACTCCATCGAGAGCTCGCGGAACTTGTTGGTGTCGGCGATCACGCCGGGATCGGCGAGCAGGTGGCTCACTTCCTCGTGGCGCTCGGCGAGCTTCTCCAGTTTTCTACGGATCGAATCTTTCATTCAGCCTTGTCCGGGACCAGCAGGGCGCGCGCGGCTTCCAGCACCTCGCTCTCCCCGCGCTCCGCGGCTTCGCGCAGCCGCTGGCTGGGCCCGTGCAGCAGCCGGTTCGTGAGCGTCGCCGCCAGGAAATCGATGACCTCGCGCGGATCGCGACCCGCCGCGAGCATGCGGCGTGCCTGCTCGACGGTCGCCGCACGTACGAGCTCCGCCTCGTCGCGCAACTGCCGGATCGTGGGGACGGCGTCGAGCGTCTTCAATTGCTGCTCGAACTGCCCGATCTCCAGCGCCAGCATCTCGTTCGCGTCCTGCGCCGCTTCCTGGCGCGACGCGAGGTTCTCGTTCACGACGTTCTGCAGGTCGTCGATCGTGAACAGGTAGATGTCCTCGAGCTTCGCAACCTCCGGCTCGATGTCGCGCGGCACGGCAATGTCAACCATGAAGATCGGCTTGCGTCGCCGCGCGCGCAATGCGGCGCGCACTGCGTCGAATGTGATTACCGGCGTCGGGCTCGCGGTCGAGCTGATCACGATGTCCGCCTCCGGCAGATGCGTCGCGAGCGCCTCGATGCCGATCGCGAAGCCGTCGAATTCCTGCGCCAGCTCCTGCGCGCGATCGAGACTGCGATTCGCGACAATCATCCGTCGCAAACCGTGCGCCCGCAGATGCCGCGCGGCGAGCGCAATCGTCTCACCGGCGCCGACCAGCAGCGCCGTGTGATCCGCGAAGTTCTCGAAGATCTTGCGCGCCAGCGACACGGCGGCGGACGCGACCGACACGGCGTTCGCGCCGATCTGCGTCTGCGTGCGCACGCGCTTCGCGACCGAGAATGCGGTCTGCATCAGCCGGTTCAGATACGGGCCGGTGACGCGCTGCTCCTGCGCCGCGCGGTACGCAGTCTTGAGCTGGCCGAGAATCTGCGGCTCGCCGAGCACCAGCGAATCCAGGCCGCAGGCGACGCTGAAAACATGCTGGATCGCCGGCGTGCCGCTGAGCCGATACAGGCTGCCGGAAATATCCAGGTTGTGGGCCGTCAGGTCGTGCCAGCCGCTCAGCCACGCCGCCAGCGGTTCCTGCTCGCCGTCGCTGAAGCAGTACAGCTCGGTCCGGTTACACGTGGACACGATCAGCGCTTCGCGCACGCCGGCCACGCCGCTCAGCTCCTGCAGCGCTTCGGGCAACTCCTCGCCGGCGAATACGACTTTCTCGCGGATTTCGACCGGCGCGGTGCGGTGATTGATGCCGATGACGAGGAGTGTCATGCCGGGGGGAGAGCTGCCAAGCGCAGCGATTCTCCGGGAAGCATGTGCATCTGACAAGTTGACGGTTGTCGGTTGACCGTTGACGGCCAGAGAGGACGGATTCCTGCTGGCCGTCAACCGCCAACGGTCAACCGTCAACTGTTATAGTCGCGCGACGATGATGCGACCCAATCTCAACTTCGCGCGCCTGGCGGCGCTGCTGGTAGTCACGTTACTGACGGCCGCGTGCGCGACCCCGGGCAAACCGGCGCAGCAGCAGACGACTCCGTCTGGGCAGGAGCTGCCGAACGATCCGAATGCGCTGGTGCTGGGCGCGGAAGTCGCCCTGCAGCGCGGGCAGTATCGCGAGGCGGCGATGGCTTATGTCCGCGCCGCGACCGCCGCTTCCGATGAGGAGCTGTGCGGGCAGGCAGCGCGCGTGGCTTTCGAACATCAGCAATGGACGCTGGTGCTCGAAGCAGCCAATCACTGGCTGCAGCTGAATCAGACGAGCGAGGAGGCGCATCGCTTCGCCGCGTTCGGAGCGCTTCATTTATATGAGATCGACGTGGCGGCCGAGCATCTCGCCATGCTGCTCGACACGGCGTTCATCAATCCGCAGGCCGGATTCCTGCAGCTGCTGCCGCAGATTTCCGATGAAGCGCCGGCCCCCGGCGCGACGGCCGTGCTGCAGAAGCTGGTCGAGAAATATCCGGATCTCACCGAAGCCCACTACGCGCTGGCCCAGGCAGCCGTGCAATCCGACAACTTCGCGCTCGCACTCCAGCATGCGCAGAAGGCGCGGGAGCTCGGGCAGTTCTGGTCGCCGTCCGGCCTGTTGCTCGCCCGCGTGCAGATGCTGATGGGCGACCACGATGCCGCGCTGGAGACGGCGAGCAAAGTCGTTGAGCAGGACCGGCAGGAGTCCTACCGGCTCGAATACGCGCTGATGCTGATGCAGGCGGGCAAGGAAGCGGAAGGTCGCAAGGAGCTCGACGCGCTTTCGACCACCGAGTCGGGGCCGGTCGCCGAGCGCGCGCTCGCCGACATCGACTTCCAGCTCGGCAATCGCGACGCCGCCGCGCAGCGGTTTACGAGTCTCGTGCAGAACGGCCGCTTCGTTTACGAATCGCTGTTCTATCTCGGCGCCATCGCCGAGTCGCGCGACGCATGGGACGACGCCTTGCAGTACTACGGCCGCGTGACGAGCGGCGAGTTCGCGATGGGTGCGCAGACGCGCGCCGCGCGCATCAAGGCAAAACAGCAGGGGCTCGATGTCGGGCTCAAGCACCTCGAAGATTTCGCAGCCACGCGCTCGCAGTACCGGATCGATTCCATCATCGCGCGCGCCAACCTGCTGGCCAACAGCGACGATGCCAACGGCGCCCTCGCGCTGCTCGACACTGCTCTGAAGGAATATCCGGATTCCGCCGAGCTGCGCTTCGCGCGCGTATTCCAGCTCGAGACCGCGGACAAGGTGAGTGAATCGGTCGCCGACCTGCGCAAGCTGGTCGCAGATCGTCCCGGCGATCCGGCCGCCACCAACGCGCTCGGCTACATCCTGGTCGATCGCACGCGTCAGCATCGTGAAGGACAGAAGCTGATCGAGGACGCACTGGTGCAGACGCCGGACAGCGGCGCCGTGCTCGACAGCATGGGCTGGGCGCTGCATCGGCTGGGCCGCAACGACGAGGCGCTCAAGTATCTGGAGCACGCCAAGCGCCGCATCAGCGATCCGGAAGTCGACTTGCATCTCGGCGAAGTGCTGCAGGCGCTCAATCGCAAGGACGAGGCGCGCGAGGTCCTGAGCAAGGCCAGCGAGCGTTATCCCGACAACAACGACCTGAAGCAGAGCCTGCAGAAGGTCAAGTGATCGGCCACTGCCATGCAGCGGCAATTCCTGTTTCTTCTCGTCGTCTTCATCGCCGGCTGCGCGAACGCGCCGCGGCCGAGCGGCATTCCTGCGAACATCGATCTCGAGCACCTCGATAGCTGGCATGCCCGCGGACGTCTCGGCGTGTCGGGCCCGGAGAACGGCGGCTCCGGCTCCTTCGACTGGCAGCAGCGCGGCGATCGCACCGAAGTGCAGATTCGCGGCCCGGTCGGTGTCGGCAGCGTGCGGCTGCAACTGCGCGGCGATCCGGCGAGCCCGGAGCTGAAGCTCGAAACGGCTGACGGTCGCAAGCTCGAATCGGCGGCGGCTTGGGACGAGCTCGAAGCGCGGCTCGGTGCGCCGGTGCCCGCCGGGAATCTGCGCTATTGGATTCTGGGACTCGCGGCGCCGGGCGAGCATCAGTGGCACGAGCCGGCGGCGGACGGTGTCGTGACGCTGGAGCAGGGCGGCTGGCGCATCGACTATCAGCGCTATTCGACCGAGCCGGGTGCGCGCGTGCCGGTGAAGCTGAGCGCGAGCAATGGCGAAGCGCGCGTGCGCATCGTCGTCGATCGGTGGCAGCTCGGCCAATGAACGCTCGCTTATGGCCTGCGCCGGCGAAGCTCAACCTTTGCCTGCACATCGTCGGCCGCCGTGCTGACGGTTATCACCTGCTGCAGTCGGCGATGCAGTTCATCGATCTGTGCGACGAGCTGCGCTTTCACGAGCGTCCGTCCGGAACGATCGAGCGCAGCGCCGGTCCAGCCGAAATTCCCGCCGAGTCGGACATCGTCGTGAAAGCCGCGCGCGCGCTCGCGAAAGGTCGCGACGTTCCCGGCGTCGCCATTGATGTAACGAAGCGAATTCCGATTCAAGCCGGCCTTGGCGGCGGCAGCTCGGATGCCGCGACGGTGCTCGTCGCGCTGAATCAACTCTGGCAGCTGCAATTGTCTGTCGACGAGTTGGCGGGAATCGGGTTGACGCTGGGCGCGGACGTGCCGTTCTTCGTGCGCGGCACGGCGGCGTGGGCCGAAGGTGTCGGCGAGCAGCTGACGCCGCACGACTTCCCCGAGAGCCACTTCCTGGTGGTCAAACCGCAGGCCGCGGTGAGCACGGCGGAGATCTTTCAGGCCCCTGAATTGACACGTAATTCCCCCGTCACGACAATACGCGGCTTTCTCGCCGCGGGCGGGCGCAACGACTGCGAGTCGTGCGTGCGCGGCCGCTATCCTGAGATCGCTGAAGCTATTGATTGGCTTCATGAATTTGGTGAGGCAAGACTGACCGGAACCGGCGCTTGCGTGTTCGTGGCCCTGCCCGACGAGCGCGCTGCGCAGGCTGTCCGGGCGCGCTTGCCTGCGCGCTGGAGCGGGTACGTGGTACGCGGGCTGAACCGCTCGCCGCTATTGTCCCGGGTCACCGATCGTTAGTGGGGCGTCGCCAAGTGGTAAGGCAGCGGGTTTTGATCCCGCCATTCGGAGGTTCGAATCCTTCCGCCCCAGCCACGACGACGCCGTAACACGAGGCTCTGAATGGATCGTTCCACGATGGCTGTGTTCGCGGGGAATGCCAACCCGCAGCTCGCGCAGGACATCGCGCGTCACCTGATGGTGCCGCTCGGCCGTTCGAGCGTAGGCCGCTTCAGCGACGGCGAGACAACCGTCGAGCTGCTGGAGAACGTACGCGGCCGCGACGTGTTTCTGGTGCAATCGACGTCGCCGCCGGCGAACGATCACCTGATGGAGTTGATGCTGATGGCGGACGCCTGCCGGCGTGCGTCGTCCGCGCGCATCACGGCGGTCATTCCGTACTTCGGCTATGCGCGCCAGGATCGCCGGCCACGCGCGACGCGCGTGCCGATTACGGCGAAGGTGGTCGCGAACATGATTGCTGGGTCGGGCATCAATCGGCTGCTGACGGTCGATCTGCACGCGGATCAGATCCAGGGATTCTTCGACATCCCGGTGGACAACGTGTATGCCTCGCCGGTGCTGCTCGGCGATGTGTGGAAGCAGAAGTATCCCGACCTGATGGTCGTGTCGCCGGACGTCGGCGGCGTGCTGCGCGCACGGGCGCTGGCGAAGCGCCTCGACGACGCCGAGCTGGCGATCATCGACAAGCGCCGGCCGCGCGCCAACGAGTCCGAGGTGATGAACATCATCGGTGAAGTCGAAGGCAAGAGCTGCGTGCTGATCGACGACCTGGTCGATACTGCCGGCACGCTATGTCATGCGGCGACGGCACTGAAGGGCGCGGGCGCGAAGAAGGTACTCGCGTACATCACGCACCCGGTGTTCTCGGGGCCGGCGATCGAGCGCATCGCGAAGTCGGACCTGGACGAGCTGGTCGTGACTGACACGATCCCGCTGCGCGAGGCCGCGAAGAACTGCCCGAAGATCCGGCAGCTGACGGTCGCGGGCCTGCTCGCGGAGACGATGCGGCGCATTCGGGACGAGGAGAGCGTGAGCTCGCTCTATATCGATTGATGGGTGGGACGGCGCGAACTGGTCGCGGTCGCGTCGCCCCGGTTTGTTGGACTGACGGAGTGATTACACATGAAGACCTCTTTTGAACTGGTCGCCGATCCGCGTGACGGCCTGCAGGGGAAGGGTGCGAGCCGCCGCCTGCGCCGATCCGGGAAAGTACCGGCGATTCTCTATGGCGGGCACAACGAGCCGCGCCAGATCCTGCTCGACCACCAGAACCTGCTGACCTTGCTGGTCAACGAGCGCTTCTTCTCGACGATCCTGCAGCTGAAGATCAAGGACGAGATGCAGCCGGCGATCGTCAAGGACGTGCAGCGCCATCCGGCGAAGAACCAGATCCTGCACATGGACCTGCAGCGCGTGCTCGAGAACGAGCAGATCCGCATGCAGATTCCGCTGCACTTCAAGGGCGGCGCGGCCGCGCCCGGCGTCAAGACGCAGGGCGGCGTGGTCTCCCACCTGCTGAACCTCGTGCAGGTGATGTGCCTGCCGAAGGACCTGCCGGAATTCCTCGAAGTCGACCTGTCGGCGATGGAGATCAACGACATCAAGCGCCTGTCGGATATTCCGCTGCCCGCGGGCGTGCAGCTGGTGGATCTTGCGCACGGCCGCGACGAGCCGGTCGCGTCGATCCATCATCCGCGCGCCGAGGAAGTGGAAGCGGCCCCGGCCGAGGCTGCTGCCGCAGTTGCAGGTGCGACGCCTGCCGCCGGTGCTGCTGCTCCGGCTGCTGCCGGCGCACCCGCTGCGGGTGGCGATGCCAAGAAGGAAGAAGGCAAGCCTGCCGCCGCTGCTGCTGGCGCACCGAAAGCCGCTGCCGCGCCGAAGAAGGAAGGCGGCAAGAAGTGACATACAGCGGCGTGAGCCGCTGTATGTCAGTGACAGTAGTGACGCAAGTGACGAAGTGACGGGTTTCCTGTCTTTCGTCACTTCGTCACCCTCGTCACTCCGTCACCTTTTATGGCTGGCACTCCGCTCAAGATCATCGTCGGTCTCGGCAATCCTGGACCCGAGCATCTGCTCACGCGTCACAACGCCGGCTTCTGGTTCGTGGACGCGCTCGCGGCGAAGGCGGGCGCGCGCTTCCGTCCGCACACGAAGTTTCAGGGCGACATCTGCCGCACGCAGTTGTCGGGCAATGAGGTGACGCTGCTCAAGCCGATGACCTACATGAATCGCAGCGGCCTGGCGATCCGTGCGCTGTTCGACTATCTGAAGGTGCAGTCGAGCGAAGTGCTGGTCGTGCATGACGAGCTCGATCTGCCCGTCGGCGAAGTACGCTTCAAGTTCGGCGGCGGCGCCGGCGGTCACAACGGCCTGCGCGACACGATCACGCACCTCGGCCAGGATTTCTGGCGCCTGCGGCTCGGCATCGGGCATCCGGGCGACAAGTCCGAGGTCATCGATTACGTCCTGCGGCGCGCGCCGAAGGGTGAAGAGGAGCAATTGCTGATCGCGGTGGGCGAAGCTCTCCCGGCGTTGCAGGTGTTCCTCGAAGAGGGCGCCGAGCGCGCCATGAACGATCTGCACGGGAAGTAAGTAACCAGTGGGCATCAAGTGCGGCATCGTCGGTCTGCCGAACGTCGGCAAGTCGACGCTCTTCAATGCGCTGACGCGCGCGCAGATCGCGGCGGAGAACTATCCGTTCTGCACGATCGATCCGAACGTCGGCGTCGTGCCCGTGCCCGACGCGCGTCTCGACGTGCTCGCGGGCATCGTGCAGCCCGCGCGCATCCTGCCGGCAACAGTCGAATTCGTGGACATCGCCGGCCTGGTCGCCGGCGCTTCCAAGGGCGAAGGCCTCGGCAATCAGTTCCTGTCGCACATCCGCGAGACCGACGCGGTCGCGCACGTCGTGCGCTGCTTCGAGGATGACGACATCGTGCACGTCGCGGGTCGCATCAAGCCGCTCGACGACATCGAAGTGATCAACACCGAGCTGGCGCTCGCCGATCTCGATACTGTCGAGCGCGGGCTGCAGCGCGCCGAGAAGGCCTCGAAGGCCGGCGACAAGGATGCAATCCGTCAGCGCGATCTGCTGAAGAAGCTGCGCGATCACCTGGACGCCGGCAAGCCCGCGCGCTCGCTCGTCAAGGACCCCGAGGAGCGGCGGCTGTTGCAGGAGCTGCACCTGATCACGCTCAAGCCGGCGATGTACGTCGCGAACGTTGCCGAGGGCGGCTTCAAGAACAACCCGCACCTGGACGTCGTGCGCCAGCGGGCGATCGAAGAGGGCAGCGAAGTCGTGGCAGTGTGCGCGGCGATCGAGGCAGAAATTTCGCAGCTCGACGAGGCTGATCGCGGCGACTTCCTGCAGGAACTCGGGCTCGAAGAGCCGGGACTGAATCGCGTGATCCGCGCCGGCTACAAGCTGCTCGGCTTGCAGACGTACTTCACCGCCGGCCCGAAGGAAGTGCGCGCCTGGACGGTGAAGATCGGCGCGACTGCGCCGCAAGCGGCTGGCGTGATCCACACCGATTTCGAGAAGGGTTTCATTCGCGCCGAAGTCATCGCTTACGACGACTACGTCGCCAACAAGGGCGAGCAGGGCGCGAAGGAAGCCGGCAAGCTGCGGCTAGAGGGCAAGGAGTACATCGTCCACGAAGGCGATGTCATGCACTTCCGCTTCAACGTGTGAGGTGAGCGTCGTGGCCGTGCGCGACTTCGAGATCCGCGACGAGCGCTTCCGCCAGTGCATCCGCACCAGCGCCAACATCGAGCGCCTGTTCACCGGCTGCCGCTGGACCGAGGGCCCGGTCTACTTCCCTGCCATGCGCTCGCTGCTGTTCAGCGATATTCCGAACGACCGCATGCTGCGCTTCGACGAGCAGTCGGAAGCAGTGAGCGTTTTCCGCCAGCCTGCTGACTACACCAACGGCAACACCGTCGATCGACAGGGCCGCCTGGTGTCGTGCCAGCAGGGCACACGTCGCGTGGTGCGCATCGAGCACGACGGCTCCATCACCGTGCTCGCCGATCGCTTCGAGGGCAAGCGGTTCAACAGCCCGAACGACGTCGTGGTGAAGTCCGACGACTCGATCTGGTTCAGCGATCCGTCGTACGGCATCGACTCGAACTACGAGGGATTCCAGGCGCCGAGCGAGATCGGCGAGCGGCGCGTTTATCGCATCGATCCGCGCACCGCCGCGGTGAAGGTCGTCGCCGACGGCTTCGCCCAACCCAACGGGCTGGCGTTCTCCGTCGACGAACGCCGGATGTACATAGTCGATTCCGGCAAGGGGCGCGGCATCATGCGCGTCTTCGACGTGCGCGGCGATGAGCTGAGCGGCGGCGACGTCTTCATCGAGTGCGCCGACGGCATCTACGATGGCCTGCGCATCGACGTGAACGATCGCATCTGGACCAGCGCCGGCGAAGCCGTCCACTGCCACGAGCGCGACGGCACGCTGCTCGGTCGCATCCTGCTACCCGAGCGCGTCGCGAACCTGACCTTCGGCGGCCCAAAACGCAACCGCCTCTACATCACCGCGACCTCGTCGCTGTACTCCGTGCTGCTCGCCGTCAGCGGCGCGAAGTTGGTGCCGGGAGAGAAATTCGGGGGAAACTGAGCAGCGCAGCAAATATCCGGCTGCGGATCTCACGGTTGTGAGCGGCGACGCTGCAGCGCCTGTCGAATACTGGATGCGTCGCGATTGAAATAGCGTGCAAGCGACGAGGCCGACGCGATTCCTGCACGCAGTGCCTCGTCGGCGATCCACGCGCGGGCGCGCGCAATGTTGATGAGCCGGCTCGAGGACTGCAACTCCACCTCAGTCACCCCGAATCTCTCGCACGCCTCATCGATGACCTTTTGAATTGCAGCGACCGGCCGCGGCTTCCAGTTTTCGCCCAGCACCCGTTGGGCGAACGCGTCGCTGCCAAGGATGCGCGGGTCCCACTCGTTGCGATCGACGAGAGGCGAGCGCGCGGGCGCGGCGCTCACGAATGCTTCGTAAGCGGCGATCGCACGCCGGCGGTCCGGATCGAGCATGCCTAGTGCGAACCCAGTTGTGACCCATGGCTCCCGACGGTTCCCCAGATATGCGTGGTGACTGGACCAGGGATAGTCATCAGGCGACGCAGCCAGATTCGCGCGCACCGGGTTGAGATGGATATATCGAAGCAGGGTCAACAGATATTCATCGGCATCGACCAGCAGTGCGTGATAGCGCTTCTCGAAAAGATGGCCAGTTGTCTGTAGCCGCGCCTGCACGGCGCGTGCATACCGGCCCGCGACCAGCAGCATGACCCTGCTCAACGGCGTGTCGCTCACCTGGAGCAAAGCGTGCACGTGATTGGTCATGTAGCAGTAGGCATGAAGCTGCGCATCGCAGTCGACGAGAATCTCGCTGACGATGCGGGTCAGCAGCCGACGATCGTCCGGCGTGAAGAAGATGTCCTGACGATGATTGCCACGCAGCGTGACGTGGTACAGCGCGCCAGGCGCGTGGATGCGAGGAG
>Ga0207428_10004165_pt1 | contig 13855 bp, 15 predicted proteins | sample RhiMethybrSRZTD1_FD_187600 | JGI IMG/M metagenome (GOLD analysis project Ga0207428, IMG submission 187600) | Populus rhizosphere microbial communities from Tennessee, USA - Rhizosphere MetaG P. TD hybrid SRZTD1 (SPAdes) (version 3) | ecosystem: Host-associated > Plants > Roots > Rhizosphere >... | reverse complement strand
GCGACAGAGCTCGCGAAGCTCGTCCCGCCGGTCGGGGCTGAGAGCATCGACGAAAGCGCCCGCGGGGCCGATGCCGAACGTGTACGGCGCCCACCAATCCTCGAACGCCGGATAGCGGACGGTCGCCGTGAGCGTCGCTTCCTTCACGTCGCCGAGGTCTGCCGCCTCGAACAGCTCGCGCAGGTGCCCTTCCCGGGCGCCCGCCAGGCCGGACTCGTCGTCCGCGTCCGGCGCGAGAACGCGCGCTGCGTCCCAGAACTGGGAGAGCGGTCCCTCGCCCCCGGCATGGTCCCAGACGCACGCGGCGACGACGCCGCCGCTCCTCGTGACACGCCCCATCTCCGCGAGCCCGGCGACCGGCTCCGACATGAAGTGGACGACGAGCTGTGCGAGCGCGGCGTCGAACGAGTCGTCCGGAAACGGAAGCTTTTCGGCCGACGCCTGTTCCACCGTGACGCCGGGAAGCCGCTCGCGTGCGGCCGCGACGAAGCTCTCCGACGGGTCGACTGCGCTCACCGCGTCCGCGCCGAGGCGCCCGACCAGCTCCGTCGAGAGCGCGCCGGGGCCGCAGCCCACGTCGAGCACGCGCTGGCCCGGCCGGACGTCCGCGAGCTCGGCGAGCTGGGGGGCGAGCTGGACCGAGTACACGCCCATGAAGCGGTCGTAGGACTCGGGTGGGACGGCGAAGCTCACTCGAGGGAATCTACGCTTCGTGCTCGCGGATGCCGGCGCCTGACGAGATCGAGGTCCGCCGGCTCTCCGGCGACGAGCTCCGCGCGCAGCTGGGCGCGCTCGCAGCCGTCCTGCGCGACTGCGTCGAGGGGGGCGCGTCGGTCAGCTACATGGCGCCCTTCTCGGACGAGGATGCCCGGTCGGCATTCGACGGCTTCGTCTCCGAGGCGGAGCGCGGAAGACGGCTGATCGTCGCCGCGTTCGACGACGGAGAGCTCGTCGGGACGGTGCAGGTGATCCTCGCCTTGCCGCCGAACCAGCCGCACCGCGGCGAGATCGCCAAGCTCCTCGTCCGGCGGTCTGCCCGCAGGCGTGGGATCGCGCGCCTGTTGATGGAGCGCGCCGAGCGGGAGGCGGTCGCCGAGGGAAAGACCCTGCTCGTGCTCGACACCGTGACCGGCGATCCCGCGGAGCGGCTCTACGAGGGCATGGGGTGGACCCGCGTCGGCGTGATCCCGGACTTCGCGCTCTACCCCGACGGCCGCCCGTGCGCGACGACGTTCTTCTGGAAGGGCCTGGCCGAGACCCCCCGACCCTGAGCACCCACCGTCGCGGTGGGCCTCGTGCCCGGATCGCGTCCCTCACCGTCTGCCGTCGAGGAAGGGCAGCGCGATCTCGTCGAACGCCGCCGGCTGCTCGAGGCTCGGCAGGTGGCCGGCGCGTGGGACGACCGCACGCCGGGCATGCGGGAGCGCCGCCGCGAGACGGTCGCCGATCGCGCGGAAGTCGGCCTTGTCGTGCTCGCCCGTGAGGACGAGCGTGCGCACTTCGAGCGTGGCGAGGGCGCCGGGCAGGTCCGCCGTGAGCAGCGAGTCGTCCGGCTCGTCGTCCGCCTGGAGGCGGAAGGCGTTCAGCTGCTGCTCGCGGATCGCTTCTTGCACCGGCCCGGGCGCCGCGCCCAGCCAGAACTCGACGTTGACGTCGGTCGCGGCTTCGAGGTCCCCCGCCTCGAGAGCCGCCTCCTCGGCCGCGAAGAAGCCGCGCATCTCCTCGGACCAGGCGTAGCCGGGAAGCGGCGGGTCGGCGAGCACGAGCCCGAGGACCCGGTCGGGCCGGGCGGCGGCGAGGTCGAGCGCGACGAGCCCGCCGAACGACGCTCCGACGACGTGGGCACGGTCAATCCCGGCCCCGTCGAGGAGCGCGGCGACGTCGCCCGCGTGGCTGAACGAGCCCACGGGCGCGCCTGACCGGCCGAAGCCGCGGAGGTCGAGGCGCGTCAGGGCGAACCGCGTCTGCCACGCGGCCCACTGGGGGTCCCACATGCGGCTGTCGGCGACGCCGGCGTGGATCAGGACAACCGGCGGGCCGGAGCCGGCGTGCTCGACGTGGAGCGAGGCGGCGGTGCCACCTTCGTAGACGTTCATGTGCGTCTCCTTCGTGACGGATGGTCCGTCGCGCGGCGCCGCTCAGCCGCTCGAGCGACCGGCGGGGAAGCGCGTGACGGAGAACGGACTGGTCATTCGCACCTCACCTCCTTCCGGTCGAGCGCAGGAGCGCGCGCCCGGGACGCTACCAGGCGGCAGCCGCCGCGCAAGGCGGCGGCGGGCGACGCACGTCACAGACTGCAACTGGCTCCCTCTAGGATCGCGCCATGGCGCTCGGGCTGGTCACCGCGGGAGAGTCGCACGGTCCGGCGCTCGCGGCGATCGTCACCGGGTTGCCCGCCGGCCTGAGGCTCGACAAGGAAACGATCGACGCCGACCTCCGCCGCCGGCAGCAGGGGTACGGCCGCAGCCCGCGGCAGAAGCTCGAGTCCGACGAGGTCGAGGTGCTCAGCGGCCTGCGGCACGGTGCGACGCTCGGAACGCCGCTGACGCTCGTCGTCCGGAACCGCGACCACAAGAACTGGACGTGGGGGATGAGCCCGTGGCCGCCCGAGGGCGAGCCCGGCGGGAAAGGGACGAAGCCGGTCACCTTGCCGCGGCCGGGCCACGCCGACCTGGCGGGCGTCCTCAAGTACGGGCACGAGGACGTCCGCAACGCGCTCGAGCGCGCGTCCGCGCGCCACACGGCAGCCCACGTGGCGGCCGGGGCGGTCGCCAAGGCTCTCCTCCGCGAGCTCGGGATCGCGGTCGACGGCCGTCCGGTCGAGATCGGCGGGGCGACGAGCGACGAGGGGATGCGCGAAGCGACCGACGATGCGCGGAAGGATCGAGACACGCTCGGCGGGATCGTCGAGGTCGTCGCGACCGGCGTGCCGCCCGGCTTCGGCTCGTACGCCGAGAAGACCGACCGGCTCGACGCGCGTCTCGCCGGCGCGCTGATGGGCATCCAGGCGGTGAAGGGCGTCGAGATCGGCGACGGCTTCGCCCTCGCACGCAGGCGCGGAACCGAGGCCCACGACGAGATCGACCCCGGGCTCGAGCGGCGCACGAACCGCGCCGGCGGGATCGAGGCGGGGATCTCGAACGGCGAGCCCATCGTCATCCGGGCCGCCATGAAGCCGCTCCCGACCCTCATGCGCCCCCTCGACTCCGTCGACCTCGGGACCGGCGAGCCGGCCCAGGCGCTCGTCGAGCGCTCGGACGTCCAGGCGGTGGAGGCACTCGCGGTCGTCGCCGAGGCCGCGGTCGCGTTCGAGCTCGCCCGCGCGGCGCTCGACAAGCTCGGGGGCGACGCCCTCGGCGACGTGCTCGCCGCGCACGAGGCGTACCGCGCCCGGATCGGCGACCGGTGGCGTCCGCGCACCTGAACGCGCTCGGCCGGCACCTCGCCCTCGCCGGGTTCATGGGGTCGGGCAAGAGCCGTTTCGGCGAGGAGGTCGCGAAGCGGCTCGGCCGTCCGTTCGTCGACCTCGACCGTGAGATCGAGGCACGGACGGGGTCTCGCATCCCCGATCTCTTCGCCGAGCGGGGAGAGAGCGGCTTCCGCGAGGTGGAGTCCGACGTGGCGCTCGACGTCCTGCGCGCTCCCGAGCCCGTCACGGTTGCGCTGGGCGGCGGGACGGTGCTCTCCGCCCCTGTCCGCGAGGCGCTCGCCGCAGCCGCGTTCACCGTGCTGATCGACGTGGAGCCCAGGACCGCGTGGGAGCGCGTCTCCGGCAGCGACCGCCCGCTCGCGCAGGACGAAGCGGCGTTCCACGCGCTCCATCGCGAGCGGCAACCGGTCTACGACGCAGTTGGGGACGCTCGCGCCCGCGACGTCGAGGGCATCGTGCTCGCGGCGGCCGGGATCCACGTCGAGCCGGGCGCGCTCGACGGGCTCGGGGAGCTCGTGCCGGCGGCCGGCTCGGTGGAGCTGATCGCCGACGAGCACGTCGCGGGCATCCACGGCGTCCGAGCCCAGGTCGCGCTCGGGACGCGCGTGGTCGCGGTGCACGAGGTTCCGGCCGGCGAGGCCGCGAAGACGGGCGCGGTGCTCGGCCGCCTGTGGGAGGAGCTCGAGATCGGCCGGGACGGCGGGATCGTGGCGCTCGGCGGCGGCTCGACGACGGACATCGCCGGCTTTGCCGCCGCGACGTACATGCGCGGGGTCGCCTGGACGGCGGTGCCGACCACGCTCGTCGGCCAGGTCGACGCCGGGATCGGCGGAAAGACCGCGATCGACCTTCCCGGCGCGAAGAACGTCGTCGGGGCGTTCCACTGGCCCGCCCGCGTCGTCTGCGACCCCTCGCTGCTGTCGACGCTCCCGGAGGCGGAGCGCCGGAACGGCCTCGCGGAGGTCGTGAAGACCGGGCTGCTCGCGGGGGACCGCGTCTGGGAGCGCCCGGAGCCGCAGCTGGTCCGCGCCTGTGCGGCGTTCAAGGCCGCGGTCTGCCTGGCCGACCCGCACGATCGCGGAGCACGGGCCCAGCTGAACCTCGGCCACACGTTCGCCCACGCGCTCGAAGCGGCTGCCGGATATGCGTTGCCCCACGGCCGCGCGGTGGCGCTCGGTCTCCTCGCGGCCCTCCGCCTCTCGGGCCTCCCGGACGAGGAGCGCCTGGTGGAGGAGGTTCTCGCGCCGGAGCGGGTGGCGGTCGACGAGGACGTCGCCTGGGCGGCGCTGGCCCGGGACAAGAAGGCCGAGCGCGGGACGCCGAGGCTGGTGCTGCTCGAGGCGCCGGGCCGGCCTCGCTGGGGCGTCGAGGTGCCGGAGGCCGACGTCCGGAGCGCTCTCTCGGGGCTGATCGCGGGACGCCAGTAGCATCCCGCCGTGCGCGTCGACGTGCTCAACGGCGTCAATCTCGACCTGCTCGGGCGGCGCGACCCCGGCGTGTACGGCGATGGCTCGCTCCAGGATCTCGAGACGCAGATCTACGCGTGGGCGCGCGACCTGAGCCTCCAGGTGCGCTGCCGGCAGACGAACCACGAGGGGGAGTACGTCGAGTTCCTGCACGCGGCGCTCGACACCGCCGACGGGCTCGTGCTGAACCCCGGCGCCTGGACGCACTACAGCTGGGCGATCCGGGACGCGCTCGAGCCGTTCACCGGGCCGGTGATCGAGGTGCACATCTCGGACATCCAGGGACGCGAGGAATGGCGGCGGCACACCGTCCTCGAAGGGCTTCCCAGCGCGCGGGTGATCGGCGAGGGAGTCGACGGCTACCGGCAGGCGCTCGGCCTGCTCGCGGAGCGGAGGGATGGATGACCCGGATCGAGCGGCTCGCGGCCGGCCTGGAGGAGCCTCTCCTCGTCACGAGCCTCGTCAACGTGCGGTACCTGACCGGCTTCGTCAGCTCGAACGCCGCCGTGCTCGTCGATCCCGCAGGCGAGGGGACGCTCTACACCGACTTCCGCTATGCCGAGGCGGCGAGCGACGTCGACGGGGTGACGTTCGAAGAGATGCCGCGCGCGCTGCTCGCGGCGCTCGCGGAGCGGCTCGCAGGCCGCCGGATCGGGGTCGAGGCTCCGCATCTGAGCCTTGCGAACGCCGACGTCCTCAGGAACGGGGGCGTCGAGGTCGTCGCGACAGCCGGCGCCGTCGAGGCGCTTCGTGCGGTCAAGGATGACGGCGAGCTGGAGCTGATGCGCCGCGCCGCGGCGATCTCCGACCGCGTCTTCGAGGAGCTCGCCCGCGAGCCGTTCGTCGGCCGGACGGAGACCGAGCTCGCCTGGTGGATCGAGCAGGCGTGGCACGAGGCCGGAGCCGACGGCGCGTCGTTCTCCGCCGTCGTCGCCGCCGGCGAGAACGGCGCGCGGCCGCACGCGAAGCCGCGAGACGTGCCGATCCCGGAGGGCACGCTGGTCGTCGTCGACGCCGGCTGCTCGGTCGACGGCTACGCGTCGGACTGCACGCGCACGTTCTTCACCGGCGAGCCCGCCGGGAGGGCGCGCGAGGTGTACGACCTCTGCCTCACCGCCCAGCTCGACGGCCTCGCGGCTGTCGCCCCTGGCGCGGACGGCCGCGAGGTGGACGCGGCCTCGCGGATCGCGATTGGCGAAGCCGGCCTGGCCGAGCGGTACGGGCACGGGCTCGGCCACGGCGTCGGGCTCGAGGTGCACGAGCTGCCCACCCTGCGACCCGAGTCGGACTCGGTGCTGGTGGCGGGGAACATCGTCACCGTCGAGCCCGGTCTCTACCTGCCCGGGGAGCTCGGCGTGCGGATCGAGGACCTGGTCCTCGTGACCGACGACGGCTGCGAGCGGCTGACGACCGTCACGAAGGAGCCGGTCCAGGTCGGCTAGGCCTCTAGGTACCCTGGCCCGCGCATGGCGGAGATCGTCAACACGAACCAGTTCCGGAACGGGATGCACATCGAGCATCGCGGTGCCGTCTGGCGGATCGTCGAGTTCCAGCACGTGAAGCCGGGCAAGGGCGGCGCCTTCGTCCGGACGAAGCTGAAGAACCTCGAGAGCGGCGCGGTCGTCGACGACACGTTCCGCGCGGGGGAGAAGTTCCCCCGCGTGCACACCGAGGTGAAGAGCGTCCAGTTCCTCTACGACGACGGCACCGAGGCGCACTTCATGGACGAGGAGACCTACGAGCAGTTCGGCCTGCCGCGCGGCGACATCGCCGGCGAGCTGGCGTACATGCTCCCCTCGTCGACGGTCCAGATCCTCCAGGTGAACGGGAAGCCCTCCGGCCTCCAGATGCCGGCCTCGGTCGAGCTCGCGGTCGCGGACACGGAGCCCGGGGTCAAGGGGGACACGGTCTCGAACGTGACGAAGCCCGCGACGCTCGAGACCGGCGCGGTCGTCCAGGTGCCGCTCTTCGTGAACATCGGCGAGCGCATCAAGGTCGATCCCCGCGAGGCCAGATACATCTCCCGCGCCTGAGATACGTGGAAATGCGATGCGGCGGCGAAGCCGACGCCTTCAGGGATGTGCCCTGCCGCAGGCGGGGATCGAGCGGCGAGATTCCGCTCCTACGGAATCTCGCTTGCGAGTAAGGTCGTCCCGTGCCTCATCTGGTCGACACCACCGTTCGTCTCCTGTCGCAGGAGCCGCTCGCGGGACGCATCACGACGGGCGACGTCCTGCGCATTGCGGAGATCCTCGACGGCGCCGGGTTCGCGTGCCTCGAGGTCTCGGGCGGCGGGGTCTTCGACGCGTCGGTGCGCCGCGGGGTCGAGAGCCCGTGGGAGCGGATCCGCGCGATCGACGCGCGCACCACGACGCCGCTCGGCATTGCCCTGCGGGGCCGCTTTCTCGTCGGCTCCAAGCCCGTCTCGACCGACATCGTCCGCCGCTTCGTCGCCTGCGCGGCCGAGAACGGGATCGACGTCTTCCGCCTTCACGACCCGCTCAACGACGTCTCCAACCTCCGTGAGGCGGGGGAGGCGATCGTCGGTGCGGGCAGGCAGCTCCACGTCGGGCTGGTCTACAGCCCCGGGCGCACCGGCGAGGCCGACGGGCTCGTGGAGCAGGCGAAGCGCCTCGGGGAGATCGGCGCGGCGAGGGTCCTCCTCAACGACCCCACCGGCGCGCTTCTCCCGCACGTGACGCAGGAGCTGGTCGAGCGCCTCGCCGAGGCCAGCGGGCTCCCTGTCGGCCTCTACGTCCAGGCGGCCGGGGGCACCGCGCTCGCGAACGCGCTCGTGGCGACGCGGGTCGGCGCGGACCTCGTCGCGACCGCGGTGTATCCCCTCGGTCTCGCGCTCCACCGAATCGCGGGAGAGTCGCTCGTCGAGGCGCTCCACGGCCTCGGTCGCGACACGGGCGTCGACGTCGCGCGGCTCTGGGAGGCGTCGGACGTCGTCGACGACCACATCGGCGACGAGCCGCTCGCGCCCCTCGCGCCCCGGATCGCCGTCCGGGCGGCCGAGTACGACCTCCCTGCGGGGTTGGTCGCCGCCCTCGACGTGCATCTCCGCGCGCACGCCGCGGGCGACCGCCTGCTCGACGCGCTCACGGAGGTCGTGCGCATCCGGGAGGAGGCCGGCTGGCCGCCGCTGGCGGCGCCGATCGGCCAGATCCTCGGCTCGCAGGCGCTGCTCAACGTCCTGTCCGCGCGGCGGTACGGCACCGTCCTCGACGAGTTCCGCCAACTCGTGCTCGGGGCGTACGGCACCCCGCCGGCCCCGATCGAGCCGGGCATCCGCCGCGCGATCGAGCTTCTCGGCGCGGACGCCCCCTCGCTCGACGACGACCCCCCGAGCGCGGACGACGTGCGCGAGGCGGCGGAGGGGCTCGCCTCCTCCGAGGAGGACCTCGTGCTGCTCGCGATGTACGGGAACGAGGCGGAGACGCTGCTCCGGTCGATCCGCCAGCGTCACTCGCGCGAGGCGTCGCTCCTCGTCGGCGACGTCGACGCAGAGCGGGGAGAGCGGATTCGCGAGCTCGTGCGGATCGTCCAGGAGTCGGGTGTCGGCGAGATCGAGATCGAGGACGAAGGGATGCGGGTCTCGGTGCGACGGGCGGACGAGCCCGGCCTGTCCCTCGTCCCCGGTACCGACGTGGCGGTGGCCGCCGCCCCGGCCGGCACGGCTGTCGACGTCGTCGACGCCGGGACGATCCGGGTCGAGTCGCCGATGGTCGGCGTCTTCTACCGCGCGTCGCAGCCTGGGTCGCCGCCGTTCGTCGAGGTCGGCGACGTCGTCACGGCAGGGCAGACGCTCTGCGTGCTCGAGGCGATGAAGCTGTTCAACGAGCTGAAGGCGGAGGCCGACGGGCGGGTTCGCTCGATCCACGCGGACAACGGGCAGCCGGTCGAGTTCGGAACGCTCCTGTTCGAGCTCGAGCCGGTCGGCGCGCCACCCGCGCTCTAGATGGGGATGTTCTCCCGGGTCCTCGTCGCGAACCGGGGCGAGATCGCGGTCCGCGTGATCCGCGCCCTCCACGAGCTCGGGATCGAGGCGGTCGCGGTGTACTCCACGGCGGATCGCGACGCCCTGCATGTCGCGCTCGCCGACCAGGCGGTCTGCATCGGGCCGCCCGCGGCGTCCGAGAGCTACCTCCGGATCCCGAGCGTGATCGCCGCGGCGGAGACCACCGGCTGCGAGGCAGTCCATCCGGGCTACGGGTTCCTCTCCGAGAACCCGGCCTTCGCGCGCGCCTGTGCGGAGAGCGACCTCGTCTTCGTCGGGCCGACCCCCGAGGTGATGGAGCGGCTCGGCGACAAGGCGGCCGCGAAGGACGAGCTGCGCGCGGCCGGCGTCCCGCTCGTGCCGGGGACCGACGGTCCCGCGAGCCTCGCGGAGATCCGCGTCGCGGCGAGCGAGCTCGGGTTCCCCGTGCTGCTCAAGGCGACGGCCGGCGGCGGCGGACGCGGCATGCGGCGCGTCGAGGGCCCCGAGCAGCTCGAGGAGGCGTATGCCGCGGCGTCGGCCGAGGCCGACGCCGCGTTCGGGGACGGCTCGCTCTACCTCGAGAAGGTCGTCACTCCGGCGCGCCACGTCGAGGTCCAGGTGCTCTGCGACGCCGAGGGCGGCGTCCTCACGCTCGGCGAGCGGGAGTGCTCGATCCAGCGCCGTCACCAGAAGCTCGTCGAAGAGTCTCCGTCGGCGGCGGTCACGCCGGAGATCCGCGAGGAGCTCGAGTCCTCGGTCGCGCGCGCCTGCGCGGCGGTCGGCTATCTCGGCGCGGGCACCTTCGAGTTCCTCCTCGGCCCGGACGGCGCGCCGTCGTTCATCGAGGTCAACTGCCGTCTCCAGGTCGAGCACCCCGTGACGGAGCTCGTCACCGGGATCGACCTCGTGCGCGGGCAGCTGCGGGTCGCGGCCGGAGAGCGGCTCGACGTCGTCGGTCGCGCGGAGCGGAGAGGGCACGCGATCGAGATCCGGATCAACGCCGAGGACCCCGCTCGCGGGTTCGCGCCCTCACCCGGCGTCGTCGAGCGCTTTCGGCCACCGCTCGGGCCCGGCGTGCGCGTGGACACCGCAATCGAGGACGGGCTCGAGATCCCGCCGTACTACGACTCGCTGATCGCGAAGGTGATCGTGCTCGACGAGGATCGTCCTGCCGCGATCGCGCGCGCGGTGCGCGCGCTGGAGGAGCTCGAGGTGGAGGGCATCCCCACGACACGCGAGCTCGCGCTGGACGTGCTCCGCTCGGACGGCTTCGCCGCCGGCGACTATTCGACCGGCTACCTTGACGAGGTGGAGCGACAGCTGCCCTCGCTGCGCCCGGCATGACCGAGACGGCTCCGCTGAGTCGCAGGCAAGCGCGGCGGCAGGCGCTCTTCCTGCTCTATCAATGGGATCTCACCGGTCTCCCGCTCGAGAGCCTCTTCGAGGGATCGCCCGACGAGTTTGCCTCGTCGCTCGCCCGTGCCGTGGCCGACGAGGCGTCGGCGCTCGACGACCGGATCACCGCCGCCTCCACCGAGTGGCCGGCCGACCGGCTGGGTACGCTCGAGCGCAACGTCCTGCGGATCGGGGTGTACGAGCTCGAGGAGGGAACGGTGCCGGCGGAGGTCGCGATCAACGAGGCGGTCGTGCTCGCCAAGCGGTACGCGACCGAGGACGCGGCGCGTCTCGTCAACGGGATCCTCGGCGCGATCAAGCGGGACGCGGCATGAGCCTCGGCGGTGCGGACGAGTCGCTCCAGAAGGCCGAGGAGCTGCTCGAGCGGCTGCGCACGCGCGTCGACGCGCTCGAGGCGAGTGCCGATGCCGGAGGGGACGTCGACGAGGCGGTCGACGGGCTCGCCGAGATCGCGGAGCTCGCCCGGGAGATCGAGACCGAGCTCCAGCGCGCGCGCCAGGCCGCCGATGCGGGCGCCTGACGAGCTTCGCGCGCTCGTCGAGGAGTCGCTGTCGGAGCTCCGGCTCGATCCGACGCTCGGCGCGCTCGAGGAGCCGATCAGGTACGCGCTCGGGGGCGGCGGGAAGCGCATCAGGCCCGTGCTCTGCCTCGCCGTGTGCGAGGCGGCGGGGACGAGCGCGGAGAGCGCGGTCGAGCCTGCGACGGCGCTCGAGCTCGTCCACACCTTCTCGCTCGTGCACGACGACCTCCCGGCGCTCGACGACGACGACGAGCGCCGCGGCCGGCCGAGCGTCCACGTCGCCTTCGGCGAAGCCGTGGCCCTGCTCGCCGGTGATGCGCTCCTCGCCGAGGGGCTCGGCCTCGCGGGAAGGTGCGATCCGCCCGAGATCGGTCGGGAGCTCGCGAGGGCGACGCTCGGGATGATCGGCGGTCAGTACCTGGACGTCACGGGTGCCCAGATGCAGCTCGAGGAGCTCCACCGCCTCAAGACCGGTCGGCTGTTCGCCGCGGCCGTCGGTCTCGGCCTGTGGGCCGCCGACGTCCCGACGGAGCACCAGGGCCCGTGGCGTGCGTTCGGCGAGGAGCTGGGCGTTCTCTTCCAGGCGGTCGACGACGTGCTCGACGGCGACGGCTACGCGGCCGAGCTCGGGACAGACGGCGCGCGGCGGCTCGCGGGAGACGCCGCGACGCGCGCGCATGCGAGGCTGGAGCGGATCGAGGCCGACACGTCCGTCCTCGCGGAGCTCGTCGACGGGCTCGCGGTCAGGACCGCCTAGCTTCAGCCGCTGGCGAAGTCCCGGTCCTCGAGCTTCGAGCAGGCGTCGCTCGACTCGATCCCGTCCCGAATGTCCTGGCCCGCCTGCCCGATCGAGGTCAGCGCGCCCTTTACCGCGTCCGCGGCCGCTCCGATCTCGACCAGCACCGAGCGGGCGGTGGCCACGAGACCGGCCCCGGAGCCCGACGCGCCCTCGACGAGCTCGCGCGTCTTGTTCGCATGCTGCTCGATGGTGTCTCCGAGCTGCTGGACCTCCTGCTGCGCCTGCTCGCCCGACTCGGTGTCGGGCGCCCCGGTCTGCCGCAGGTCGTCGACGAGGCGCGACGTCGCGCTCCGCGCCTGGTTGGCGGCGGCGCGCAGGTCGCTGCTCGTGATGCTCAGCCCCTGCGACATGACGCCGGTGATCGCCGTGGTCATGCTGTCCGCCCAGGTGTTGAGGTCGGTGCAGACGCTGTCGGCCCACTGCTCGGCGTTCGACTGGTCGTCGCCCCCGCAGCCCGCGGCGAGGAGCGAGAGCGCTGCGACGAGCGAGGCGGCGGCGACGGCGAGCGCGCGTGGCACGCGCCCATCTTCGCACGCCGCGCAACCTGCCTCCATCATCCGCCTGTGGCGAAGAAGCGCCTGGACGTCGTGCTGGTCGAGCGCGGGCTCGCGGAGAGCCGCTCGCAGGCGCAGGCGCTCGTCCTCGCCGGTCTCGTGCCGGGTTTCGCAAAGCCGGGCCAGCAGGTCGCCGACGACGTCGAGCTCGAGGTGCGCTCCCCGCCGAGATTCGTCTCGCGCGGCGGGGAGAAGCTCGCGCACGCGCTCGACGCGCTCGGGGTCGACCCCGAAGGCAAGGACTGCCTCGACCTGGGCGCGTCGACCGGCGGCTTCACCGACTGCTTGCTCCAGCGCGGCGCGGCGCGCGTGATCGCGCTCGACGTCGGCCACGGCCAGCTCCATCCACGACTCCGGGCGGACGACCGCGTCGTCGTGCTCGAGCGCGTGAACGCCCGGAGGCTGGAGGAGCTCCCGTTCGCGCCCGAGCTCGTCACGTGCGACGTGTCGTTCATCTCCGCGACCCGCGTGATGCCGCCGGCCCTGGCGCTCGCCGTGCCCGGGTGGGAGGCGCTCGTGCTCGTCAAGCCGCAGTTCGAGGCCGGTCGCGCCGACGCGCCCCGGGGCGTCGTCCGCGATCCGGCCGTACACCGCCGCGTGCTGCGCGAGCTCTGCGGGACGGCGGAGGGCTGGGGCGCCCGCGTGGCCGGGATCGTAGACTCGGGTCACCCGGGCCCGAAGGGCAACCGGGAGTTCGTCGTCCACCTGATCGCGAGTGAGGAGCCCTCCTTCCCCGATGAGCTCGAGCACCGAATCGACGTCGCCGTCGGCTGAGCCGGCACCCGTCGCACGGGTCGCGTTCGTCACGCACGGGCGGCCCGAGCAGGTCGAGGACGGCGTCGAGCGGCTCGTCGCGCTCGCCCGGCGAACGGGCGTGGACCTGATCGTGACGCCGGAGGAAGCGGCGCAACACGACCTCGAGGCCCGCGGTCGCCCAGCCGACGCCGAGCTCGTGGTGGTGCTCGGTGGCGACGGGACGATGCTGCGCGCGCTCCGCACGTATCTCGGGACGGGCGTCCCGGTGCTCGGCGTCAACTTCGGCCGCGTCGGGTTCCTGAGCTCCATGCAGCCGGACGAGCTCGAGACGGGGCTCGCCCGCGCGTTTGCGGGGGAGCTGGTCACATTCGAGCTGCCGACGCTCGAGGTCGATTTCGCGGAGAGCGACGAGACGCACGTCGCGGTGAACGACGTCGTGGTCACGTCGGCGGACCTCGGTCGGATGGTCGAGCTCGAGTGGGCGGTCGGCGGCGAGGATCTCGGCCGGGTCCCGTGCGACGGGGTGATCTGCTCGACCCCCTCCGGCTCGACCGCGTACAACCTCTCGAATGGCGGGCCGGTCCTGATGTGGGGCATCGACGCGCTGGCGATCACCTTCGTCGCTCCCCACTCGCTGCATGCCCGGCCGCTGGTGGTGCCGCGCGGGAAGGAGGTCCTGGTCTGGAACCGGACGTCCGACGTGCCCGTCGCCGTGCTCGCGGACGGGCACAGGGTCGGCCTCGGCGGGCGCGACGGCCGGATCGCGATCCGGCTCGGAGAGGCGCGCTCCCTCCTCGCCACGCTCCCGGAGGCGACGTTCGTCCGCCGCTACCGCGAGAGCTTCGCTACGTAGGCGGCGCCGCTCCGGACACCTATCGGCGGCACGGGCGCCTGTCTACGATCACTCCGTGCTGCGCAGGCTGCGGATC
>Ga0207428_10004164_pt1 | contig 13861 bp, 8 predicted proteins | sample RhiMethybrSRZTD1_FD_187600 | JGI IMG/M metagenome (GOLD analysis project Ga0207428, IMG submission 187600) | Populus rhizosphere microbial communities from Tennessee, USA - Rhizosphere MetaG P. TD hybrid SRZTD1 (SPAdes) (version 3) | ecosystem: Host-associated > Plants > Roots > Rhizosphere >... | reverse complement strand
CCTGCACGGCCTTGATGAGGTTCTCGACGCCCCCCTCCACCAGCCGGAACACGCGGCTCTCGACCTTGCCTTCCTGGACGTTGTCGAGGACCAGATTGAACAGCACCTGCTTGCCGCGGGTGCCGACGCTGCCGGCGACGATGCGGCGCACGCCCAGCGAGACGCCGGCGCGTCCCAGGCAAGCCACGTCGTCCAGGCAGGCCTGGGCCCTGCGCTCGCTCTCCACGCCGAGGCGCGCGCGGAACTCCTCCTTGCCGGCGATCTCGAAACCGCCGTGTTGCGCGGCGTAGGCGACGATCACCTCGGTCAGGTTGTCGGCCAGGTCTGAATCTTTCTCGGCCGTCGCGAGCACCAGCACCGCGATCTTTTCATGCGTGGGACCCTGAGAGGGTCCCACACCCCCCGCGACGGGTCCCGCCAGGCGGAGCCCGGCGGTCCCCACGCGCTCTCCGGCGCGGACCGGGGCGGCAAATGTCGGTAGGATCAACAGGCTCGCGCCCACCAGCAGCGCGGCGGCGGTTCGAGATCGGATCATTGGCAGGTCCCACCCGAGCAGTTTCGTGACTGGCACCAGCTGGCGGCCTGACACGCGGCCCCGCGGGGAAGCGGCGACGCGCAGATCGATCCGGTGCAGAAGAACGGGTTGCCCGCGATCCAGCGGTCGGTGCCGCAGTCTTCGTCGGCGAGGCACAGCGCCGTGCAGATCTTGGGCGACGTGTCGGACGCGCCGGCGCACCTCAGGTCGCCGACGCACTGGTCGTCGGCGGTGCAGGGGAGTCCAAAATAGCCGGGGTAGCAGCCCGGCTTCGACGTCCCGTCGCGCGACACCGTGAACGGCAGGCAGACGTGGCCGAAGCCGCCGCGCGGCGTGCACGCCCCGGTGCCGCCGGGACAGAGGCGGCTGCACGTGCCCTGGTCCTCCGGCGACGTCGGCTTGGTGGAGAACACGCAGCTGGTCCCCTCGTCGCGCGTGCAGTCGGCGTCGTCGAAGCAGCGCGCGCCGCGGTACGCGTCAGGCGACGAGCAACGGCCGGGGCCGCTGCCGTCGGACACGCACACGAACTTCCCCTGGTCGCTGTCGAACTTCTCGCATTCGGGGTCGAAGCTGCACGGCACCGTGCACAGGTCGAGGCGCAGGGCTTCGTCCGGTTCGTTGTCGCTCATGCACGTGCCGACGATGCAGTCGATGTCGGACTCGCACAGGAATCCGAGCAGCCCCGGCAGGCAGATGGGCGGGCTCCCCGGCCCCGACAGCTTGCGGAAGCAGAAGTGGTTGGGCGGACAGCGATCCTGCGAATCGCAGTTGGGGACGCAGATGTCGGGAGGGTGCGCCGCCGGCGTGACCAGCTTGGGCAGGCACGACTGGCCGGGCCCACACGACGAGCCGCCCTTCACGCAGTCGCGCTGGAGGCAATAGAGGTGATCGGAGTGGAGGTCCGGGTTCTTCGCGTAGAGCTGGTCGAGGAACGTCGCCGCGCACGTCGAGCGCACCGGGTTGGGGCAGTCGCCGTCGGTGCTGCACGGCTGCATGGTCACGCACACGCCCTCGTCCGACGTGACGTCGGTGCGCAGGCAGCCCAGATCGCTCCGCCCGCACGGCCCGGCGGGGTCGCGGGCGTCGGCCGGATCGCAGAAGGCGAGCCTCGCGTTGCCCTGCACGCAGACCTCGCCGCCGGGCAGCGACATCGGCTCGCCGCACGATCGCGTGCAGAAGTCGGTGCCGTCGAGCTGGCTGGCGGCGAAGCAGGTCATCGGCTGGCCGCTGGGGTCGCTGCCGCAGCGGGGATCGCGGGCGGCGGTGTCGCACTCGAACACGCGCGCCTCGAACGCGGCGTCGTCGACCGAGCAACCGAGCGCGAAGGCCAACAACGCGCCACACGCGAGCGACGGGGCGCGCGCGATCACCTGATCATGCTCTTGACGAAGGGCGCGTCGGCCGCGTTGGGCGCCAGCTCGAGATACTGCTTGTAGTTGTCGTTGGCCTCGCGCGTGCGTCCGGCGCGCATGTAGCACTTGCCCAGGAACTTGTGGACGGGCGCCGATTTCGGGGCGATGCGGTTCGCCTCCTCGCCGCGCGCGCAGGCGTCGCCCACCTCGCCCTGGCCGAGCAGCTTCTCGGCCTCGGCCAGCACCTCGCGCACGCCGCGCGCCGCGGGTGGCGGCGCGGCCGCCTCCGCGGCGGGCGCCGGCGCCGCGCCCGGGCCCTTCACGGGCGGGGCGGCGGTCTCGGCCAGGGCCGCCGGCACGGCCCGGCTGCTGGCGAGGCGCCGCTTGCCGGCTGCGAGCTCGCGCCGAGCGGGCGGGGCAGCGGGGATCGCCGCGGCCGGGACCGCGACGGGCGGCGGCGCTTCGGGCGCTTCGGCGGCGGCGGGCGCGGCGGGTGGCGCCGGGGCGGGGACCGCGCGCGGCGCGGGCGCCGGCACGACGGCCACGGTTGGCATGCTGGCCAGCCGCGCGCGGTGCGCGCGCCCGGTCGTGACGGCGGCGGCGATCGAGGCGCCGAGCAGCACGACCACGCCCACGATCACGAGGACCTTCTGTCGCGTTCGACTGTGCCCGGTCAGGTTCGCGGTCGTGGCGAAGCGCTCGGCGGCGGATCGCACGGGCACGGTGGCCGTGTCGATCGGCGTGGGCGGCGATCCCGTCATGTCGCGCGCGGTCGGCATCGAGGCGCGCGCGCTCGGCGACAGGGGCGTGCCCGCGCCGCTCGTCACGGCGATCAGCGTCTCGATCGCGTCCCGGAACGCGACGGCCGTCTCGAAGCGGAGCTCGCGGTTCTTCTCCAGCCCGCGCAACACGATCTGGTCGACCGCGGCCGGAATGGCGAGGTCGGGGCGCGCGCGGCTGGGAGGCGTCGGGGGCTCGACCAGATGGCGGCTGATGATGCCCATCGCGGAGTCGGCGCGGAACGGGATGTCCCCCGTGACCAGCTGGTAAAGGATGACCGCCGCCGAATACAGGTCCGCGCGCCCGTCCAGCGGCTCGGCGCGCGCCTGTTCGGGGGACATGTATTCGGGCGTGCCGCACACAAGGCCTTGCACGGTCAGCATCGCCGAGCGGTCATCTTCGGCTTCGCCAAGCGTCGCCTTGGCGATGCCGAAGTCGCACACCTTGACGAAGTCCTTCTGGCCGCGGCGCTCGATCAGCATGATGTTGCTCGGCTTGAGATCGCGGTGAATGACGCCGTGCGCGTGCGCTTCGTCGAGCGCATTCAGGACCTGCGTCATGACGCGGGCGACGCGCAGCAGCGGCAGCGGGAAGTCGTCGCGAATCACGTGGGCGAGATCCCGCCCGGTCAGCAGCTCCATCGCGATGTAGAGGGTGCCGTCGCCGTCTTCGCCGGAGTCGATGATCTGGATCGAGTTCGGGTGATTGAGCAGCGACGCGCTCTTCGCCTCGCGCTTGAACCGGGCGACCAGCCTGTCGTCCTTGTGCAGGTGATGGTGCAGGATCTTCACCGCCACCGGCTTGTTGAGCGACAGCTGCAGCGCCTTGTAGACGTTGCCCATCGCCCCCGCACCGATCAGCTTCTCGATGCGAAAATTTCCGCCGACGACCCGGCCCGGCATGGGGTCGAGGCTCGCGATGTCCGGGTCCTGCTCCAGCGGCGGGCTCATGAAGGGGTGATGCCCGCAGCATGATAATCCGATCCCGCCTCGGCGCGAAGCGGAGCGCCAGAAAAGAAAGTAGCCGCTCCGCGCTCCGCGCGAGAGCGGCTAGTACGTCGCCACAGATGTTTTGATCGGTTGGCGCACCCTAGGCCTCGGACCTCAGGCCTCGGGCTTCTGGCTCCGGATCCGGACCTGAGGCCCGAAGTCCGACGTCTGAGGTCCTTTGGATCGAACCGGTCATCTTCACTGTGGCGAGGTACTAGTCGCTCCGCGCCGCAGGCGCGGTGTGCGACTATTGTTGTTTCAGGTAGCCGCAATCCCGCGCTCCGCGCGGGAGCGGCTAGTCGCCCAGGCAGATGCCGAGGTCGCGGGCGGTCTGGACCGTGTCGGAGTCGAGCGGGACTGTCTTCATGGTCGCGATCGCCTCCTCCATCGGGACCGGGACCATGTGCGGGGGATCGTACGCGACGATGTGACCGAACTTTCCCTGCTCCACCATCCGCACCGCCGCCGCGCCGAAGCGCAGCGCCAGCAGGCGGTCGCGGTGCGTCGGGCTGCCGCCGCGCTGCAGGTGGCCCAGCACCAGCGAGCGCACCTCGAACCCGGTCGCCTCGCCCAGGTAGGCGCCGATCTTCTCGGCGATGCCGCCCAGCCGCACCTCGCGCCCCAGCTCCTCGCCGATGGTGCTGATGCCGCCGTCCTTGGGACGCGCGCCCTCGGCGACGACGACGATGCAGTAGCGGCGGCCTGACGCGTAACGCCGCTTGATGCGTTCGACCACGCGGTCGATGTCGTACGGAAGCTCGGGGAACAGGATGACGTGGGCGTTGCCCGCGACGCCTGCGTGCATGGCGATCCAGCCCGCGTAGCGGCCCATCACCTCGACGACCATGATGCGTTCGTGCGACTCCGCCGTGGTGTGCAGGCGATCGATCGCCTCGGTGGCGACCGTCACCGCGGTGTCGAACCCGAACGTCGCCTGCGTGCAGGAGAGGTCGTTGTCGATGGTCTTCGGGACCCCGACGATCGGCATACCCTTCTTGATGAACCGCGTCGCGATCCGGAACGCGCCGTCGCCGCCGATCGCGATCACGGCGTCGCCGCCGACCTCGCGGAACCGGCGCATGATCTCGTCGGAGATGTCGACGGTCACCTTCTTGCCGTCGCGTTCCTGAATGAACTCGAACGGGTGACCCTTGTTGACGGTGCCGAGGATCGTGCCGCCGAGGTGGGCGATGCCGCGCACCTTGTCGCGCGTCAGGTCGACCAGGCCGACGTCCGGTGGTTCCAGCAGTCCGTGGTATCCGCGGCGGATGCCGGTGACCTTCCAGCCGCGCCGCAGCCCGGCGAGCGTGACGGCGCGAATGACAGCGTTCAGGCCGGGAGCGTCGCCCCCGCCGGTATTTACAAGGACGTGCATGCCCTCAAGGCCATATCGTGGCTGCACGCGGAGCGCAAGAGAGGCGTTTGGAAACAATCCACACCATCGCTGGAAATCCCCTGGTAGTAGGCTGACTTAGCACGTCGGGGCCGATCGCGGCCTGACTCCGGCAATCCTTTCCAGGGGCGCCCTGGCGGGCCCGAGGAAACTAGTCCGGCTTGGTCGGCTTCTCGCGGCCGGAGCGCAGGTGGTGCAGCTCGCCCGCCAGCTCGGCCGCCGCCGCCACCGCCGACGAGCGGGTGCCCTCGAGGTGCTGTCGGGCCCGCTGGTGAACGCGCAGCTGCCGGAACTGCCAGTCGAGCTGCGACTGCACGTCGCCGGTCAGCACGATCTCGGGCCGTTCGTAGAACGGATTTTCGCAGGACTCACCGCGTACGATCGCGGTCGGGTGCGTGCGCAACAGGTCGCGGACGCGCGCGGCGGGCACCGCCGTCCGCGCATACCGACACATCGTCGCGATCGGCCGGCGCGCGAAGCGCTCGTTGATCATCGCTTCGTACCAGACGATCTGCCGCCAGGACTCCTGGTCAGGGACGTTGGTGAGCTCCGCGCTGTGGCGCAAGCCGGTGAACCCATCGCCGAGCGCCTCGTCGATCAGCGCGTCGGTCTTGTCGAGCGCGCGGGGGGGATCGAATTTCCCGTCGCACACATAGATCTCCTCGACGGAACGGAACTGCAGGGCGCCGCGCGAAGTCGCCCGGCGGGTACAGATGCCCAGCTGCTCGAGACCACGCCCGAGCGTCTCGTAGTCATCCTTCGTTCCCAGGAACAGACAGCGCGCGCCCCGCGACAATCCTTCGTGAATGAACGTGACCGTCGCTTCGTGTTTCTCGTCTTCGGTCTCGAACGGCAGGCAGATGTGGCTGCTACTTCGAACGTCGGACCCAGCTGCTGATGGACTCATTCCGCAGAGACCCCTTCTTCCCCCTGTGTACGTCTATCGCGACCTGATTTCCTGTGCTTTTGGAAATTCACGAGCTGAGTGCGCGCCAGTGTACACCGCACAAACAGCTGCGCCCGTGATTTCCGCGCGACACTGAGAACGAAGTAGCATCGCGCGGTTAGGTCGGCTCAAGAATAGCGACCGGTAAGTTGGCGAACGCTTGTGCCACACGAATGCCGGCCGTGTCGCGCGAGCGGTCGAGCTCGACGACGCTTCCGGTCAAGGCGTCGCGATAGGCGCTTTGCGGCAAAGTCGGCGGCAGCACGACGCGCGTATCGCCCCAGCTCGCTTCGCCCACGGGGGCCTTCCCGTCGACGGAGAGCGACGACAGCAGGCGGCCGACCAGCGTGAGCGACGCCGTTCCGTCCAGCGTGCGCGCGAAGGCGACGACGTGGCGCGCGTGCTTGCCGTCGGCGGATAGCGGATGGTGGCCGCCGCGATCGTAGCGGGCGCGGTTGAGGCGGCGATGCCGCAACGCCCGGGCTGTCACCAGCATCTTGACGCGACCGTCGCCGGGCCGCCTGAGCAGCTCGGCGCACAGGCCAGGCAGCTCGGCGTCACGGCGTTTGACGAGCTCGGCCAGCAGCGCGCGCCGGGCGGCGAAGTCGACCGGCCGCCGATTGTCGGGATCGACCAGCGACAGATCCCACAGCTCGGTCCCCTGGTAGATGTCGGGCACGCCGGGCGCCGTAATCTTGAGCACCGCCTGGGCGAGCGAGTTGCAGATCCCGGGCATCAGGATGGCGCGCACGAAGTTGCGCAGCTCTGTCATGAACGATCCGCCGCTCGGTTGCAGCAGCAGATCGATGAACTGCGCGATGCCCCGTTCGTAGGGCGCGTTCACGTTGATCCAGCTGGTGTGCAGCTTCTGCTCGCGGAGCGCCTTCGTCATGTAGTCGTTGATGCGGGTGCGCAGCGCGTCCCGCGCGGCGTCGGTGAGGTCGGCGTCGATCGCGTCCATCGGCCAGGCGCCGATCAGCGTCTGGTAGATGAGGTACTCCTCGTTGGCGCCCGGAATGCGCACGTCGTCGACGACCGATTTCAGGCGCCGGTTCAGGCGCTGCCAGTGCCGGAGCACGCGCTGCCATTCGCGCGGGATCTCCGAGAGCACGTTCAGGCGCGCGCGGACGTCTTCGCCGCGCTTGGTGTCGTGCGTCGCGGTCGCCGACAGGCCGTGGGGCCAGTCCGCCAGCCGGCGGGCGTTCCAGGCATGGAAGCGCGTCGGATCGACGCTTGCGCCCGTCGGCCGCCCACCCACCTCGTTCAGCGACGCGAGCGGGTAGTAGCGATAGAACACCGTGTCCTCCAGACCCTTGGCCGTCACGGGTCCGGTCAACTGCTGCAAGCGCAGCACGAACTCGCGGCGTTCGGCGCGGTCGGCGTCGGACAGCCCCTCGGGATCGCGCAGCAGCAGCAGGTCGGCGATGAAGTCGAAAACCGACTCGCTGGTGGACCGGTTGCGTCGCTTGGCGTCGCGGATCGCGCGCAGCACGTGCTGGCGATCGCCGGCGCTGACCTCGGTCGAGGTCAGCTGCACGTAGGTGCGATAGACGGGGAAGCAGGCGATCACCTCGGCCAGCGCCAGGAGGAGGCTGTTCTGGGTGAAGTCGCGCGACCAGCGATGTTGTTCCGAGATCCGGTCGAGGCGGCGCGCGAGCACATACAGCTCGCTCGACATCGCGGTGCGCAGGATCAGGCGCTTCGCCAGGTAGAACAGGTCGTCGAACTCGCCGCGCCCCTCGCGCAGGCGCTGATACAGGCGTTCGACGGCACGCGCGCCGCCCGCGTCGACGAACAGGCCGTTGACCATGTTCAGGAACTCGTAGCCGGTGGTGCCGTGCACGGCCCACTCCCGCGGCAGCACCTCGTCGCCGACCAGGATCTTCTCGGCGACGACGTAGGTCTGCAGCCGATCCGTCGGCGTCGATTGCGGCGGCGCCGCCAGGCTGCCCGCCTCGGGAACGGGCGCGCTGGCGTGCTGAAGGCTCTCGAGGTACCGGGACGGGTCCATCAGGCCGTCGACGTGGTCGACGCGCAGGCCCGTCACCTTGCCGGCGCGCAGCAGCTGGAACGCCTTCTCGTGGACGGCATCCAGCACGTTGGGCAGCTCGACGCGGATGGCGGCGAGGTCGTTGATGTCGAAGAAGCGGCGGTAGTTGATCTCCTCGGCGGCGACGCCCCAGAAGCTGAGGCGGTACGCCTGATCGCCGAGCAGCGCCTCCAGGCGGTCGAAGCTGCGCGGGTTCCGCTTGTCGCCGTTGATCGCGGCGAGGCTGCGTTCCAGCGCGTCGCGCACGGCGGCGCTGCCCGACACCAGCGTGTCGAGGCGCCGCTTGACGATCTCCTTTTCGCGCATCCGCTCGCGCACCTTCTCGGGCTCGGTGTCCCAGCGGGTCGGCAGATGGGTGGTCGCGGTGACGATGCTCTCGATCTCGAGCACGTCGGGGTGATCGGGCGGATGGCTGTGGCGCAGGTCGGCGACGATCGGTTCGAGGAGGGGCAGGATGGTGCGCGGTCCGAGTGGGAAGCGCGACTGCCAGTAGACGGCGAAGAACGCGCCCGCTTCGTAGGCGATCGAGATCTCCTGGTTCTCCAGCACGCGGCCGTACTGCTCGCCCAGCACCGGCAGCAGCACCTTCTCGTGCAGCTCGGTCTTGGGCGGGTGCCAGTCGATGTCGAAGAAGGAGGCGAAGGGCGAGCTGCGGCCGTTCTCCAGCACGTCGTTCCACCAGTGGTTGTCCGAGCTGGCGATGCACATGTGGTTGGGGACGACGTCCATGATCAGCCCCATGTCCCGCTGCTTCAGCGCGGCGGCCAGCGCGTCGAGGTCGCCGTCGGTGCCGATCTCCGGGTTGAGGCGCGCGTGGTCGATGACGTCGTAGCCGTGTTGGCTCCCCGGGCGGGCGACCAGGAACGGGGACGCGTAGATGTCGGTGACCCCCAGCGCGTCGAGGTAGTCAACCAGGGCGGTTGCGTCGCGGAAGTTAAAGTTCTTGTTTAGCTGGAGGCGGTAGGTGCAACCGGGGATCCGGGGCGTCATCGCGGCCGACGCCCAAGCTAAGGGTTACCCGCGAAATTACAAGTTTAGGGGGGCGACATCGGCAGCGTGCCGTCGTTCCCGGGCGCGAGATCGCGGCGGCGCGGCTCCATCGGCGTCGGCGGCGCGATCTCGAACGCGCGTCCATCCAGCGATGGACTCGCGGGCGGCGTGTTCTCGACGGGTGCCTCGCGCGGACCTGGTTGCTGCGATGGCGATTGGGTGACGGGCGGCGGCGGGGCCGCGAAGCTGCGGCTGGCGCCGCGCTCGCGCTGTCGGCGCGTCGCGCGCCGCTGGGGCGGGCGCTGCTTCTCGGCGGCGGGCGCTTGCGATGCCTGCGCGGGTGCCGGTGGTCGCGGGGCGGCCGCTGCGGGTTCGGTGGGCGCACCAGCGGGCGGCGCCGGCATCGGCGGGCTCTCGGGCACCGCTGTCTCGGGGGGCGCGGCGGGCGCCGTCGGTGCGGCGGGCGGCGCCGACGCCGATCCGGGCGGGCGCGTCCATTCGTGAATTTTCTGGCGCGCGCCGGCGGCGATGGCCGGGATCTTTCGATACCAGCCGGTCGCGATCAAGGTGGCGGCCAGCGCGAGCACGAGCAGGCCGAGCACCGCGCCCCGCACGTGCGTCACCGGAAGCTTGTCGACGCCGCTCGGCAACTCCCAGTCGATCACCCGCGGCGCGGTGGGCGTGGGCGTGGGCGGCTGGCGCGTGGGCCGCAGGACGAGCGGCTCCGGTGTGGGCGGCTGCCGCGCGGGCCGCAGGACGAGCGGTGCCGGCGTCCGCACCGGCGGCGGCTGGTCGATGTCAGGCGCGGCACCTACGCGCCGCGCGGCGATGGCGGGCGCGTGCGATTCCGCTCCCGCGCCGATCGTCCGCTCGGCCGCATCCTCGAAGGCCCGCGCTAGTTCCATCATGCCCCCGAAGCGGTCGCGGGGTTGTTTGGCCAGCGCGCGACTCAGGACCACCTGGAGCGGCCCGGCGTCCCACTCCGGCGGCAGGAACAGCGACAGCGGCGCCGGGTCTTCATGTACGACCTGGTAGAGCACGGATGCGGTGTCGTCGCCGTTGAACGGCTCCGTGCCCGTGAGCATGCGGTAGGCGATCGCGCCCAGCGCGAACTGATCGGTGCGGCCGTCGATGGCGTTGGCCTGACCGCGCGCCTGCTCCGGCGACATGTAGAACGGGGTCCCGAGCAGATCGACGGCCTGCGAGATTTGCGCGGCCGCAGCCCTGACCTTGGAGATCCCAAAGTCGAGCACCTTGACCAGTTCGTCCGTCTGGCCGTCGACGGTGGCGAGGAAGATGTTCGCGGGCTTGAGGTCGCGATGCACGACGCCGTGCGCGTGCGCGAGCGCAAGCGCCGACCCCACCGCGTCGACGATGCGGGTGACGGCGGGCAGGGTCAGCGGTCCGGCCTGCAGGCGCGCTTCCAGGTCTCGCCCTTCGAGGTACTCCATGACGAAGTAAGGACGGGCGTCGGGCCCGACGTTGAAGTCGAAGATCTGCACGATGTTGGGGTGGCGCAGCTGGGACATGATCTCGGCCTCGCGGCAGAAGCGCGCGAACGCCTCCTGGTTTCCCTGTAGCTCGGGAAGGAGCAGCTTCACCGCGAACTTGCCGGGCAGGCGGACGTGTTGGGCTTCGTACACCTCGCCCATCGCGCCGCGGCCGATGCGGCGGCCGACGATGTAGCTCTCGCCCAGGACGACATTCGTGTTCCGTGCGGGAACCGAGCTAAAGCCGAGGGTGTCCATCTCGGTAGCCACCGCCCCTTGCCCGCCCGCCCCCGAAACCATCCGATCCAGGCTCCACCGTGACTCTCAACGCAACAAAACTAACCCCGATGCAGATTTCCGGAAGGCCACGCGCTGTGATGATTCGTCCGTCGGTCACATGCTAAATAGCCTCGGTGAGAATCGCTGTCGTCATTCTGCTGTTGGCCGGCGTGGGCGCTGCAGCCTGTCAGCGCGGCGCGCCGTCTCCAAAACCGGGGGAGGCCAGCCCCGCTCCCGCGCCCGCCGGGGCGCCCCCCGCGCCGTCGTTGACACCCGGGGGGACGGTGACGCCCAAGACGGAGGCGCCCAGCGAAGCGCGCGTGTTGTCGTCGGCGTTCTCGGCCGCGGCGCGCGCGCTGGCGCCGTCGGTGGTGCGGATCGACGTCGAGATCGATCACCCGCGCGTCGCCAACAGGGACGACGGCGACGATGTGGATCCGTTCCTGCGCCGCTTCTTCCAGTTCGGGCCGGGGATGCCCGAGCCGACGCCGGGCCCGCAACGGGGAACCGGCTCGGGCGTGGTGATGGACGGAAAGGGCAGCATCGTCACCAACCGGCACGTCGTGTCGGGGGCGACGCGGCTGAAGGTCACGTTCAACGACGGGCGCGAGTTCACCGCGAAGACGATCGGGGCGGATGCGGAGACCGACGTCGCTGTCATCCGCCTGGAGAAGCCGCCCGCGGATCTGGTCGCGGCGCGGCTGGGCGATTCGGAGAAGCTCGACGTGGGTGAGTGGGTGCTCGCCGTGGGCAGCCCGCTGGGCCTCGATCAGACCGTCACGGCGGGCATCGTCAGCGGCCTGGGCAAGGTCGGCCGTCACGTACAGATGTCGGGCGGCCGCGTGCGCCAGTACATCCAGACCGATGCCAAGATCAACCCCGGGAACTCGGGGGGACCGCTGGTCAACCTGTCGGCCGAGGTGGTCGGGATCAACACGCTGATCAACACGGGCCCGGGCGGCGCTTACGGTTTCGCGATCCCGATCAACCAGGTCCGCTTGGTGACGACATCGCTGCTCAAGGAAGGCCGGGTCCGCTACGCGTACATGGGCGTGCTGGTCGGCGACATCGACAGCAAGGACCCGAATCGGAAGGCGCAGCTGCCCGGGGTCGAGCACGGCGCGTACGTCAATCAGGTGACCCCCGGCGGCCCCGCCGCCCGGGCTGGCCTGCTCCCCGGCGACGTGATCACGGAGCTGGACGGGCACAAGATCGAGGCGGCGGGCGACGTCATCGAATACGTCTCGACGCGCACGATCGGCTCGCGCGTCTCCGTGGGCCTGGTGCGCGGCGGCAAGCCGCAGAAGGTCGCGGTCGAGCTGGGCGAGCTGCCGTCCCTCGACGGGCGGGCGGGCGCGCCGGCCCAGAAGCTGGGGATCGCGCTGCAGACGCTGACGCCCGAGCTCGCCCAGACGATGGGCATCGAGCGCGGTGTGCGCGGCGCGGTGATCGCCGAGGTCGCGCCCGGCAGCCCGGCGGCGGCGGCCGGCGTCCGCGAGGGTGACGTGATCCTGGAGGTCGATCGGCAGCGGATCGCGACGGCCGAGGAAGCAGCGGCGGCGCTCGCCGCGACCCGGAGCGGCGGGCACCTCGTGCGCATCCGCGGCGCGAGCGGCACCCGCTTCATCACACTGGGCGGCGACTGAGCCCGATCGGCCTGATAGCGGCGGCCGCGGTGCTGGCCCGGCCGGCGGCCCCGATTCCCGCGGCGGGGGCGCCTCCGCGCGCGGCCAGGCAGGCCTCGCCCCAGGCGGCGATCGCGGCGCTGATGCCCGACCCGGGCGGCGTGATCGCGTTCGGCGAGCTGCACCAGACGCGCGCGACCGCGTCTGTGCGTTCGGCGATCTCGCGCTTTACCGAACAGATCCTCCCGGTGGTGGCGCCGCACGCGTCGCATCTGATCGTCGAGACCTGGATCACGCGCGGGAACTGCGGGGAAGCCGAGACGCGGGTGACGGAGGAGGTGGCGCGCACGACCGAGCGGCCCGTCGAGACCGAAAGCGAGATCATGAAGCTGCTGCGCCGCGCGAAGGAGCTGGGCGTCGCGCCGCACGTGCTCGACATCGGCTGCGATGAATACAAGGTGCTTGCGGGAGGCCCAGCCGGGCAGGTCGACTACGACAAGCTGCTGACGATCACGAACCAGCATCTGGAGCGGGCGATCGGGCAGGGCCTCCTCCTGCCGCGCGCGCCCGGACGGCCGCTGGTCGTCGTCTACGGCGGCGCGCTGCACAACGATCTTTTTCCTGACCCGACGCTGGCCCGCTACACGTTCGGGCGCCACGTCCACGCCGCCACCCGCGGTGCCTACCGCGAGGTCGACCTCTACGTCCCCGAGATGGTCGACACCACGCCGGCGTTGAAGGCCGAGCCCTGGTACGGCGCCTGGCAGCGCGCCGGCGGGGGCAGCAGCGACGTCGTCATCCAGCGCAACCCGCGTTCGACGATCGTGGTTTTCCGTCGCGGACGTCTGCCATAGACTGCCGCGCGTCGATGCGCGCCGCCGTCGTTGCCACTGTCTTCTCGCTCTTGCTCGGGTGCGGGGGCGGCGGCGGGCAGGGCGCCGGCGACGCCGGAACCCCGCCGATCTGGCTGGGCGTCATCGGCACCGGGCAGAGCCTGTCGGTCGGTGCGGCGAGCGGGAACTTGTTATTCACCACACCGTCGGCCCACGACCTCAAGCTGTCCCTGGGCGCGCGGGCGACGAGCTGGCCGATCGACCCGACCGATCCCGAGCTGGCGCTGGCGCCGCTGGTCGAGCCGATCCGCCCGCTCGACACGGGAAGCAGCCGGCCGTATCCGAACAACATCTACGGCGAGACATTTCACACGGCGATGGCGGCGCAGCTCGGCGCGGCGCACCAGGCGGCCGCCGGCACCGACCTCACCAGCGTTCATTCGGTCGTGGGGCAGGGCGACTCCAGCATCACCGTCATCCAGAAGGACGGAACCGGCAACGCCTTTGCCGCGTCGCTGTTCGAGGCGACGGCGTTCGCGCGCCTGGTCGCGGCCGCGGGCGCCCGCTACGAGGTCGGCGCGGTCGTGCTGACGCACGGC
>Ga0207428_10004157_pt1 | contig 13873 bp, 10 predicted proteins | sample RhiMethybrSRZTD1_FD_187600 | JGI IMG/M metagenome (GOLD analysis project Ga0207428, IMG submission 187600) | Populus rhizosphere microbial communities from Tennessee, USA - Rhizosphere MetaG P. TD hybrid SRZTD1 (SPAdes) (version 3) | ecosystem: Host-associated > Plants > Roots > Rhizosphere >... | reverse complement strand
GAAATTTGAAGGCAGACTGAAAGACCGAAGTGTAGTGATGAGATTGGGAAGAGTCCTATCAGGTGGACTACGTATTTGGATTGAGGGAGCTGCGTAGTCTTGTTGGGATTTCCAGCAGCATTGAATGAGGTGTTTATGAGCCCTGGGGGGTACTCGGTCCACGACATACGCCGGAGCGGCCGGGCTATCTCACACATTTTCCGATCGTCGTGCCGATGCTTGGCAACGCCGATGAAAAAACATAAATGCCCTTTTAATGAGCGGGAAAAGCCGTACTCCGAGAGCTCATTCGAATGTCAGCAAGTTCGGTCACAGCTGCAGTTGAAGCCGCGTTTGGAAAAACTGAGTTCGGCCGGTGAGGTCGAATCGATTCAGCGACCCATACCCATAGGTCATCTCGAGCCGGACGTTGTCGGAAAGATGCCAGTTGGCCATTGGCGTAATTCTCCAGAACTTCCCGCCTCGCAGCGTCTGGCTGTCAAGGTCAATGTAGGAAAATCGCGCCACGAACTCCCAGGCTCCAGGCCCTCCCTGGAAAACTGGACGAGCCGGCGAAATCCCGTTGAAATAACCGCCACGCGTGTTGTACGAGCGAATCTCGCCCGTAGCCAGCCACGAAACGAACACATCGCCACCGTGAAAGAAGGGATCTCCCGACGCCGGCGCGTTGACCTTCTGAAAGAAATACTCTGAACCGACGAGCAGCGATCCCGGCCGGTAGTAAATCTCAGGCGCCAGCATCCTCGTGTCCTTGGCGGGAAACTGTCCGGTATCGACAAAGTATGGGGCCGGAAACGCCTCTGGGCGCGAACGGACCCTTAATTTTCCGTCTTTCGGTTCGCCATATCGGGCGCTGACCCCCACATGCAAGACGGTTTCTTCTGACACTATCGGAACCCATGCGAATCGCCCCACAAACTGATGATCATATGTAGAGAACCCTTGCGATTGAGACATCCAGTCCCCGTAGAACCCGAGGTTCCAGAGGAAATGCCGCTTTGGAGAATAGCCAAGCCATTTAATGCCATCGGCAAGGATCGGGATAGTGTCGCTGATCGTTGCTCGTTCGGCCGTCCAGCCGGCGTACCCGACCATGACCTTATTCAGAGAGAAGCCTTCTTTGGTTCGGCCGATAAAAATCTGTCCCGATATTTCTGGGACATCGATCATGAGTCCGGTCTGTCGAGCAACCCACTGCTCGTTGGGGGCGTCGTACATGATGCCCATGGACCAGGTCACAGGTCGTTTAATGAATTTCAACTTGCCCTTGAGCAGAACGCGAGCGTCCCTAAGCTTCGGTTGGGGCTCAAGCGTGATCTGCTCCTTGCTGTCGTCATCCTGAGCAAAAGCTGCGAACTCGTAGAGGAAGCCGCCTCCCACTCGGATTGTGAAGTGCTTTCCCTCGAATTCATTCCATTTCACGAGCCTTCGTACCGGCTCCTCTCCACCCGCCTCACCCGCCTCGAGGGTGTCATCGAGAGTGGATGTCTGAGGAGCTGGGGCCGCAGGGGATTCTTGTTGCGCGCTGGATGGATCTTCAGTCGGTGGCAGGTCCTGACCTGATGCAACCGGCGTCGCACATACGAAAAGAGCAGCCAGCATGAGCGCACCAGCGCAGGTCGCGTATTTCAAGACGTTCTCCTTGAGTTGGCGTTTGCGGGAGGAAATCACGAGGCCTGAATGCTTGAAGAAAACAATTCAGAAACTCTCCCCCTTGCGAAGCCCCGCTTGCCGGACTGAATGTTCCTTCTGTTAGATCTTCCCGCTTCCTTCTTCGAACACGTACTCGTCGAGTTGCCTCGGCTTGGACTGGCCGAGCTTGTCAACAACCTTGAACTTCTCGAGCGCCCGCTTCGTGTCCTCGATAAATAGCGCGATCTTCTCCAGCCACAAGACAGCAAGAAACACGCCACAATTTGTCGCATTGGGTAACCCCTGCGGATTTAGGGGAGTCCACGGTGTTCAGGCATTTTGCCGAGGAATGCTCCGCCTCCGACCCGCCGGAGAAACACGACATATCGTAGGCCGGTCGTAGATTCCGAATTGAACTTACCCAGTGTTGTGGCTGCTTCTTTGTGCTGGTGCTGTTTCGAAATTCCCTTCCTTTCTTCCGAAATATCGGAGTCGCCTCCTTCATACCGTAGTGAGAAACAACTCTCACAAAACAACAGTTCACAAATCGCAGACGGGCAGCCAGTTGCGTAACAAGAACTTAGCGACTATCTGGGAATGCGGTTCCACGTTGGCATCCTGTTTGTTGTAGGCGAGGGAGATGATCTGCATGAATCTCAGACTTACACCGCCCTCGCATCGGACGACAGAAGTAGCCAATGCGTTGCGTCTTCAGATGGGACCAACTCAGGTCGTTCCCGGCTGCATTCAATGTCGGCTCAGCCAGGATATGCGAGATCCGAACACCCTTTTGTATCAGGAGGAATGGAGTTCATGGCGTGAACTCGAGAAGTACATCCGCGCTGATCGCTTTTCACGAATTCTGGAATTGATGGAGCTTTCCAGCACAGAGCCCGAACTGACCTTTAACGTTGTCAAAGAAACGCGCGGAATCGACTACGTCATGAAATTACGAAAAGCGACCCGAGCACGAGAGATTCATCAATGAGAGGTTCAATGTTGCAGGCAGTCGTGATTCTCGCTCCGCGACTGCCCTGGCCATCTTGTCAGGCTCCGAAAGGATTTTTTCAGTCTGGCGCGACCACACCTGGGGCGAGCCCCACCAGTCTTCAGGAGTTGGTCATCAAATCATGCGTGCGGCCATTTGTTTTTCTCGCACGTCGCTGTGCAGAACAACCGAATCGTTTGTTGTTCGGCACCGATCTGGTTTCTCCCAAAAGTATCGAAGCGATGACAACGGTATTCCACGCGGCCGTTCCGCTTTCGAAAGTCCTGAGCCCCCTTGCGAGTTACGAAGTTCGAATGGGTAATTGCGATTGTTCGACCGGGCACGAAGCAACATAAGGCCTGGGAAAAAACCAATATTAAGGAGACAAAACAATGATCTGCACAGGGAGTAACTCTTTTAACAGAATGACGAGGTTCCTCTTTTCGTTCCTCGTTTTTGCGCACTTCTTAGTCCCGCTTTATGGACAAACACAGACATCAGATCCGGCAGTAATTGCCGCAAACACGGCACCATCTCCCGGCAGTGCAGAACCCGCCGCAGAACCGGCCCCGGCCCCAAAACCGGCTAGTCCACAACAAGCCGCAACAAGACCGCGTCTGGACATCTACGGATTTGCGATGCTGGACATGGGATATCAGTTCAGGCAGAACGATCCGGATTGGTTTGACGTCATTCGTCCAACCAAACTCCCTGCTTTTGCTGACGAGTTTGGAAGGGACGGGCACTGGTACTCCAGCGTTCGACAGAGCCGGTTCGGGGTGAAATCCTTTTCTCCAACCAGTATCGGAGAGCTGAGGACGACCTTCGAGTTTGAAATGTTTGGAGTCGGTGCAGACGCCGGCCAGACAACAATCCGTCTGCGCCACGCCTATGGCGAAGTCGGTCAAGTTGGGGCAGGACAAACGTGGAGTGTATTCATGGACCCCGATGTTTTCCCCGACTCTGTCGAATACTGGGGACCGAGCGGGATGGTGTTTTTCCGCAATGTCCAGGTGCGCTGGATGCCGATTCAGGGCGACACTCGTCTGACGGTTGCCATAGAACGACCTGGCGCTAGCGCCGACGCCGGTATTTATAGCGAGCGTATAGAAATCCAAGGCATAAACCCCCGCTTTCCCGCGCCTGATGTCACCGCTGAATTTCGCTATGGTGGGCAGAAATGGGGATATGTCGAGGCTGCCGGAATCGTGCGAAAGATCAAATGGGACGACGTTAACACGACGGACCCCTTTGAGCTCAGCGGCAGCGCGACGGGCTGGGGCATCAATCTGAGTTCAAATATCAAAATCAAACGCGACACCGTAAAGCTTCAGTATGTCTACGGTGAAGGTATCGAGAACTATTTCAATGACAATCCTGTGGACGTCGGTATCAAGCTCAATCCGGGGAATACCGTCACTCCGTTTCTTGGTGAACCGCTGCCCGTGACAGGGATCGTTGCCTTTCTGGATCATCGGTGGAGCGAGAGGTTCAGCAGCTCCGCAGGTTACTCACGTGTTGAAGTTGACAACACTGATGGACAGTTGCCAAGCGCGTTCAAGACAGGTCAGTATGCGCTGGCCAACCTTCTCTTTCGGCCTGTACCAAACGTGATGATGGGCGGCGAGTTCCAGTGGGGCGAAAGAGAAAATTTCTCCGATGGCTTCACGTCCGAGGACTATCGGATCCAGTTTTCATTCAAATACGATTTTTCGGCTTCCATTGGGGGTAACTAGGTTACGAAAGGCAATTTCGTCTTTGTATCGTGATGAAGACGCTGTCGGTTCCTGGGCTTTGTTTATAGCTTCCGGAATCCCGGAGTGAGCTCCTTCATACCGTAGTCTGAGCTCAGTTTCATTACCGAACGGCCGAATGGCAGACAGGAGCAGCCCACCCGCGCAGCAAGGACTTAGCGAGTTTCGCGAACATCACTCCTCGTTGGCACGCCGCGTGTAGGAAGCGAGATGATTCGCATGAATCTCAGCCCCAGACCGTCTTCGCGTCGGACAACCACTGTAGTCGGTGCGGTGCCTTCCCGGATGGAGCCAGCTCAGGTTCAGCGATTGCCCGGGACTCTTCCGATTCTTTGTTCTTGAGGCATGACGATGGAATGGCTCGCAAATGCGTTACGACAGAATCCTGAACTTGCCCTGTTTCTGTCGCTGGCGATCGGTTACACGATCGGCCAGTTGCGGATTGGTAATTTTCAATTTGGCTCAGTGCTGGGCACGTTAATCGCCGGTCTTGTTGTTGGTCAATTCGTGATCGACGTCCCGAACGCAATGAAGAGTGCTTTCTTCCTGATGTTCATGTTTGCGATTGGTTTCAGGAGCGGGCCAGAGTTTTTTCGCAGCCTCCGTTCGAATGCAGCCGTTCAGGTGGGATTGATTGTTCTCTTCTGCGTGACGGCGCTGGTCACGACGTGGTCCGTAGCGCGTATAGGGCATTTCGGAGGCGGTACCGCTGCCGGTCTCCTGGCAGGCGCTCAGACGAACTCGAGCGCGCTTGGTTCTGCTACCAGTGCCATCGCGGGACTTGACATCGATCCGACGGCGAGGACAAAGATGGCCAACGACGTGGCCTCTGCCTATGCACTCTCTTATGTGCTGGGAGCGATGCTCATCGTGTGGTTCCTCCCCAGCATCGGGCCCCGCCTCATGAGAATAAATCTCCGCGAAATTTGCCGGGAATTCGAGCGCAAGTCGGAGTCCGGCTTCAAACCGTATGCCGCTAATTCCGCATTTCGAGAACTCACAGTACGGGCCTATCGCCTGCCGGCCGTACTAGCAGGGCAGACCGTGGGAGAAGTGGAAAGCCGGTGGCCACCGGATCTACGGGTCATCATACCCCGCATACGCAGGGCGGACTCGGTCGTCGAGACAAACACCACAACGAAGCTCCGTGCCGGAGATGTCGTCGTGGCAGCAGGCCGGTCGTCCGCATTAGTGGCTGACATGAATCCCCTTAAGGACGAGGTAAACGATCCGGCACTGCTCGATGTGCCCATCGTCGGAGCCGATCTCGTCGTGACGAAGAAGGAAGCGGCAGGGAAGTCCGTACGCCTTCTCGCGGTGGAATTTGTACCACGAGGCCTTTTTCTCTCCGGCCTTCGACGAGGTGGCCGCGAGATGCCGTTCACGCCATCAACGGTCGTTGAGCGCGGCGATGTCCTGAACGTGACCGGCAACCGGGCAGAGATCGAACGAATCGCCGATGAGATCGGACTTGCGGTGTACCCAACCTCTTCGACGGATGTCCGGCTCATAGCAGCGAGCATCTTCCTCGGCGGTTTGATAGGACTACCGGCGCTGGTGATGGGAGGTATTACCTTCAGCCTCGGTGTTTCCGTGGGCGTTTTGCTGGTGGGACTTGTTCTCGGACAATTGCGGGCGACAAACCCGAAATTCGGCAGGATTCCCGACGCCTCAGTGATTCTCCTGGAGTCCATGGGCCTCGCGGCCTTCGTCGGCTGCGTCGGCCTTCAATCGGGGCCCGGCGTGATCTCCGCGCTTCGCGATTCGGGAAGTTCGCTCGTTATCGGATCCGCGATTGTCACTCTGGTCCCGCCCATCGTCACGATTTTGATTGGCCACTACGTCGCCGGTTTTCATCCGGGAGTCCTTCTGGGGCTGAGCGCCGGAGCCGGCACGTCAGGTCCCGCGCTCGCGGCGCTCGAAAAAGCTGCGGATAGCAAGGTGCCGTCCCTCGGTTATGGCTTGGCTTGTGCCGGCGGGAACATCTTGATGGCCATATGGGGAACGCTACTCGTAGTGGTGGGAACTTAACTATTTTCAGCCAGGCGCACGACTCTTCGAGCGACGCTGAAAGATTTTTGCTCGGACTAAATGTTTACTTTGAGGAGATGAAATGATGAAACGAAACTCTGCGCTTGCAGGCGTTCCTACCCAGCCCGCAGTTCCAGATGCACCCACGCGAATTGAGAAAGATCTTTTGGGCCAAAAAAATATTCCCGCTGATGCCTACTACGGCGTTCAGACCGCGCGAGCTCTGGAGAATTTTCAGATCTCGGGAATACCGATAAGCCATTACCCAGGATTCGTCGAAGCCTGGGCCTTTGTGAAGCTGGCCGCTGCACGCGCCAACACCGACGTCGGTGCCATGAACAAGCAAACCCTGGCGGCGATTGAGAAAGCAGCTCAGGCTCTCCTCGATGGCGAGTACCACGACCAGTTTCAGGTCGATTGGTATCAAGGGGGTGCCGGGACTTCAACGAACATGAATGCCAACGAGGTGATGGCCAACATCGCCCTTGAACTCACCGGACACAAGAAGGCGGAGTACACCGTCGTGGAGCCGCATGATCACTTGAACATGTCGCAGTCCACAAACGACTCCTACCCGACGGCGATCAAGGTGGCTTTCCTTCTGCGCAACGACAGGCTGGTTGCAGAACTCCAACAGCTTGTCGCCTCATTCCGCGCAAGAGGCGACGCATTCATCGATATCGTCAAAATGGGCCGCACCGAGATGCAGGATGCTGTACCCATGACGGTCGGTCAGGAATTTCACGCTTTCGCGTCCGCCCTGGAGAGTGAAATCGACCTCCTGCGTGAGGACGAGAAACATCTGTATGCCGTCAATATGGGCGCCACGGCGATCGGAACAGGGATCAATGTACCCAAGGGCTATGCCGAGAAATGCGCTCAGCATCTGGCAAAACTCATCGGAAAACCGATTGTGCCGGCTACGGATATGCTCGCGGCCACCTGGGACCAACAGGGCTTTGTAGCTTATTCGTCTGCGCTGAAGAGCACCGCAATAAAGCTTTCGAAGATCGCCAGTGACCTGATTCTGCTCACTTCCGGGCCCAGGGCGGGTCTGGCCGAGATCAACCTGCCACCGCTGCAGCCGGGTTCATCAATCATGCCGGGTAAGGTGAACCCCGTGATTCCGGAACTGATCAACATCATCGCGTTTCGCGTTATGGGCAACGACTATAGCGTGACCCTCGCCGCACAGGCCGGACAGTTGCAACTTAACGCGTACGAGCCGCTCGAGGGTCTCGCGGTCCTGGAGTCGCAACACCTGCTCTACAGGGGATCCATTGCCTTCCGCACGCTGTGTATTGACGGTATCACCGTGAACGAGAACGTGCTGGCGCGCTATATGCAAACTACGGTTGGCATTGTGACCGCCCTCAACCCCGTGCTCGGATATGAGAAAGCCACGGAGCTGGCTGCAGAGGCTTACAAGAGCGGCAAGGGGATTATCGAAATCATCAGGGAGCGTAAGATCCTGACGGAGTCGCAGATCGGCGACATCCTCAGCCCATCCAAGTTAACGAATCTCGACAAGACCGCCTACCAGGCGAAGCGAGCTTCGTAACGGCTGTGGCCTTCAGGTCGACAATATTAATTTTCCCCCCAATTAATTGCGTCACCTGAAGGTCACTCTTTTCAGCTGAGAGTCGACGGTCCACAACTCGAACAGGAAGTGCATGGCGCTGGTCCCACGGTATTACGTGCCGCCTCCAACCGCCCGGAGGCGAAGTTTGTCTGACGAAGTGAGGTCGATGAGCCAAGTTTATGGAGGGACCGCACTTGTGCCCATGCAAGCGGAACCCCGCGGGTGGTCCACTACGTGCACGGTGCTCACTAGAGCAATCCGGGCTGGGCGCATTTCAACGGAAACCCGGAACTCGGATTTTCAGAGTTTGTAGAGGAGGAGAGTGACGTCATGAACGCGTTTCGCAACAGACGGATGGTAACGCTGATTGTCGCCCTGCTGGCGTGTGTGCAGTTCGCGCCCGCGCAGGGCAAGAAACCCAACATAGTTATCCTGGCGACCGGGGGAACGATCGCCGGCGCTGCGGCGACAGGCACGCAGTCGGCGTACACATCCGGCGCCGTAACCATCGACGCCATGCTCGCAGCCGTTCCTAAAATCGGCGACCTCGCGACGATCAAGGGCGAACAGATCTCCAATGTCGGATCCCAGGACATGAGCTTTGACATCCTGCTGAAGGTCGCCAAGCGCATCAATGAACTGGGACGCTCGAACGATGTTGACGGTATCGTGATTACCCACGGTACCGATACCATGGAGGAGTCTGCCTTCTTTCTCAACCTCACGGTGAAGACAGATAAACCGGTGGTGATGGTGGGATCGATGCGGCCCTCGACAGCGGTCAGTGCCGACGGTCCGCTCAACCTCTTCAACGCGGTGGGCGTCGCCGCCGATCCTAAGGCCAAAGGCCGAGGGGTGCTGGTGGTGATGAACGACTGGATTCACGGTGCGCACTCCTTGACGAAAACCAGCACGACGGCGGTCCAGACATTCATGTCTCCCGTTCGCGGTCTTGTCGGCATAGCCAGCTACGGAAAAAACGACTTCTATACGACTCCCAGTTGGAAGCACACGACTCAAACAGACTTCGACATCTCCCAGGTGACCCGGTTGCCGCGCGTCGATATCATCTTTGCGTCCGTAGACATGCCGCCTGACTTGATCGACGCGGCCGTTGCAAATGGCGCCAAGGGCATCGTCATCGCGGGAGTTGGGAACGGCAACATGAACAAGGCCTCGGTGACCTCGGCGGCGAACGCAGTGAAAAAGGGCGTTGTTGTGGTCCGGAGTTCGCGTGTCGCGACCGGCACCGTCGGACGAAATGTTGAACTCAACGATGACGAAATGGGCTTCATTGCTTCGGATGAGTTGAACCCGCAAAAAGCACGGATTCTTCTATCGCTGGCTCTGTTGAAGAACCGAAGCCCGAAGGATCTGCAGGAACTGTTCTACACCTACTGACGGCATCGCATGGCGACGAATGCCCCTCCTTGCATCACCGCAGGGAGGGGTGGCCGAAGGCGGTAACAACATACTTACCAGGGCAGGACAGGGAAGTTTTGAAATTGGACGAATCCTGCACCTCAAATCCGAAATCCGAAATCGCAGATTGGACTGTGGCTCAAGTCAGCTTCCGTCCAATTCGAGGTTTCGGATTTCGGATTTGAGGTGCAGGATTTGTCCAATTTAAGTCTCCCAGCGTTTGGTGAGCCAGGTATATTGTTGCTGCCGAAGGCCGGGGTGGTTGTCCGAACACCTGTGGTAAACCACCCGTCTGCGTCGTTTAGGATGCTGCGTGAAATTTTCTTGATGACGCAGCCCTCACCATGATGCACTTCGTCCCCAAAGCCCTCTTCAAGTGACCTGCCTTATCTTACAGTTCAGCATCAGACCCTTAGGCTCCAGACTACCAGTGGCAAATTGGGGGGCATCGTTATCGAGCGCCGGGCGCCTGCGGAGGAAAGGGCGACACGGTTTGCTGCATCGAACACGTGATGCGCCCCCGGAGGTTGACTGGTCATGGATCATAACGAAATCGTCAAGCTGTCGGAGTTGGTCGGACAGCCTGTTGGCAGGTTGCGCTCCGAATCTCTCCGATCAGGCCGTTTAGAACACCGGCCAAATTACACGATTATTCCGAAAACGCTCCACAACCACGCAGACCGCAAGGTCCTGGGGAGTCTTATGAACAGCCCTGAGGCTTCGACCGAAACAGATCTCGATTTCATGCAAACCACCGCTGGGCTCGCATCGATCATCGACATTAACGATCGCTGGCATCAACAGGAGGAGCACCTTCGAACGCTAAGCGAACATCTTGAGTTTGAACGGATAGCCGTCGAAATTTCTGGAAGCTTCGTCAAGGTGGCTCCTGGGGAAGTCGACCAGGCTATCCATGCTGCGCAATGCCGTATTGTCGAAGCGCTCGACCTGGACCAAAGTGGTTTGTTCCACGTCGAAGGCGAAGCCGATCTCCTGTTGACTCACCATTGGCAACGTCCTGGGGAGCAACCGCCTCCGCTTCCAGTTTCAGCCAGAGAGCAGTTTCCGTGGACAGTCGCAAAAATACTCGACGGGGAACTCGCGTGCTTCTCCTCCGTAAAGGAGATACCGAATGCCGTTGAACGGGAATCCATGGAATGCTACCGCGTCAAATCCCAGGTCGCGGTTCCCTTTTGGATCGGCGGGCGAGTAATGGGAGCAGTTGCCTTTGCTTCGACATGCCTTGAGCAACAGTGGTCCGATGAGATCCTCGACCGTCTGCGCCATATCGCTCAGATATTCGCCGTCGCGCTTGCGCGCCAGGATGCGCAGGTAATGCTCCGTGCAAGCGAAGATCGATTCCGCACGTTGGCTGACAATGCGCCGACGATGATCTGGATCTGCGACCGGGACAGGTCGTGCACGTGGCTCAACCGTCAATGGCTCGAATTTGTGGGCCGGCCCCTCGAAGAGCAGCTTGGGGATGGTTGGATGGAGAGCGTGCATCCGGACGATCTCAAGTCATGCATTGAGGTCTATACGACGGCATGCAACGCCTGTAAACCCTTCAGCATGGAATATCGTCGTCGTCGGCACGACGGAGTGTGGCGTTGGGTCCTCGACAAAGGGTCACCCAACGATACCGGCGCGGGCACGTTCGAAGGCTACATCGGTTCGTGCGTAGACATCACCGAACAGCGGCAGGCAAAGCTGCAGCTCGAGGGTGAATTCACGGACGCCCATCGCGCAGGCCACAAGAAGCAGTCGGCAAACAGATATCTTCGTCGGGAAGTGCGTGAGTCGCTCGGGTTGACATCGGTCGTCGGCCGGAGCCCGGCTATCCGCAAGGTCGTCGAGCTTATCAAGCAGGTCGCCGCCACCGATGCGACCGCGCTGCTCCTGGGCGAAACCGGCACTGGCAAGGAGCTGTTCGCAACGCTGATTCATGAGATGAGTATCCGGCGCGCGCGGACGATGGTGCGCGTCAACTGCGCGGCGATTCCGGCAACGCTCATCGAGAGCGAACTTTTTGGTCGCGAAAAAGGAGCGTATACGGGTGCTCTCACACGACAGATCGGGCGTTTCGAGTTAGCGGACCACTCTACGATTTTCCTGGACGAAATCGGCGATCTGCCGCACGAAGTCCAGGTCAAGTTGCTCCGGGTGCTAGAGGAAAGGCAGATCGAGCGGCTGGGAAGCACGAATGGGATTCGCGTCGACGTACGGATCATAGCGGCCACACACCGGAACCTGGAACAGCGAATCTCCGACGATACTTTTCGGGCGGACTTGTTCTACCGGCTCAACGTTTTTCCCATCCAGGTCCCACCTTTGAGGGAACGCACCGAAGACATTCCGCTTCTGGTGTGGCAGTTTGTCGAAGAGTTCTCGAAGTCGTTCGGCAAGCAAATCGAAACGATCTCCAGCGAGAACATGGCGGCCCTTCAGTTGTACTCCTGGCCCGGCAACATCCGAGAGCTGCGCAACGTTGTGGAACGCAGCATGATCGTGTCGACAGGCGCACACTTGACCATATCTTTGCCCGCTCCGTCGATCGCCGCCCAAAGACACAGCATTGCCCTTGAAGATGTTGAAAAAGAACACATCCTTAAGGTGCTGGAGGGAACCGGCTGGCGTATTCGCGGCGAAAGTGGGGCAGCCCGCCAGCTGGGGTTGAAGCCCACGACGCTCGAAACACGGATGGCAAAGCTGGGGCTCTGTCGTCCGAAGCACGCTTGAGAAAGGAATCCCATGGCAAGAGCTTTATCGACATCGACTGTTTCAGAGAAAAAATCTATTGCGCTCCCTCCTCAGAATCCCTCTCTCTATCAGATCAATACCCGGATCTGGCTCCAGGAACTGTCGACGAGCCTGAAAAGAAAAGCGATCCTGAACGACATTTCAGATCAACAACTCGATGGACTGGCCGACGCCGGGTTCGACTGGATTTGGTTGCTCGGCGTCTGGCAGACAGGGCCCGCGGGTCGAAAAGTGTCACGAGAGAAGGTGCAGTGGCAAGCGGAGTATCACGAACTGCTTCCGGACTACCGAGAACAAGACATCTCTGGTTCCTGCTTTGCGATCAAGCAATATGAAGTACATACCGACTATGGCGGAAACGCGGCCCTCGCCGACCTGAGAGAGAGACTTCGACAGCGAGGTATGCGCTTACTTCTGGACTTCGTGCCCAATCATACGGCACTGGATCACCCCTGGGTTGAGCAGCATCCCGAGTATTACATTCGTGGCAACGAGGATCGGTTGAGACGAGAACCGCAGAACTACGTCCGTCTGAAGTCTGCCAGCGATTCCGTCATCTTGGCCTATGGCAGAGACCCGAACTATCCGGGCTGGCCTGATGCCTTGCAGCTGAATTATGCCGAGCCATCGCTGCGGGAAGCCATGCGATTGCAACTGGCGAACGTTGCAGCTATGTGCGACGGCGTCCGGTGCGATATGGCAATGCTGGTTCTGCCAGAGGTGTTCGAGCGAACGTGGGGATCGCGACCTGAGCCCTTTTGGCCGAGCGCTATTCACAACGTTCGCGCCTCCAGACCAGACTTTTTATTTCTGGCTGAAGTCTACTGGGATCTCGAATGGGCCTTGCAACAGCAGGGGTTCGACTACACCTACGACAAGAGGCTCTTCGACCGCCTCCGAGATGGGCATGTTCAACCCGTGCGCGACCATTTCCGAGCCGACCCCTCTTTCCAGCAGAAATCGGCGCGTTTCCTTGAAAATCACGATGAGCCCCGAGCCGCCGCAACCTTCGCGCCCGAAAAGCACCGAGCTGCTGCGGTTCTGACGTATCTGTGTCCAGGTCTGCGCTTCTTCCACGAGGGTCAGTTTGAGGGCCGAAAAATACGGGTGTCGAACCATCTTGGCCGTCGGCAGCAGGAAGCAATCGATGCGCCTCTGCGAGATTTCTATGTTCGCCTCCTGGGCTGTGTGCGGCAACCGGAGGCGCAGTCGAGCGATTGGCAATTGCTCGACTGCGAGCCGGCCTGGGAGGGCAACTGGACGCGGGACTGCTTTATTGGCTTCGCCTGGAACACGCCAGGGCAGCGACTTATCGCCGTCGTCAACTACGCACCCAATCAAAGTCAGTGCTATATGCACATTCCGTTCGGAGATTTGCGTGGACGATCCGTCCTTCTGCAGGACCTGATGGGTCCAGCCGCGTATGAACGCAGCGGCGATGAGCTGCTTGCTCGTGGACTGTACCTGGATATGCCGGAGTGGGGCTATCACGTTTTCAGAGTGACCGCCCTGTAACGGATCCACTCCCCTCCTTAGCAGCAGGAGGAGGGGTGGCCGAAGGCGGGGTGGTGTGGTCAAGAAATTCCTGGACCACACCGCCCCTCTGCACGAACTAATGAGGCTTCGCGGCTTCTCTTGTTCGTGCAGCCACCCTCCTCCTGCTGAGAATTTGTGAATGAATTGATTTTTGAAAATGGGCAGGCG
>Ga0207428_10004154_pt1 | contig 13878 bp, 20 predicted proteins | sample RhiMethybrSRZTD1_FD_187600 | JGI IMG/M metagenome (GOLD analysis project Ga0207428, IMG submission 187600) | Populus rhizosphere microbial communities from Tennessee, USA - Rhizosphere MetaG P. TD hybrid SRZTD1 (SPAdes) (version 3) | ecosystem: Host-associated > Plants > Roots > Rhizosphere >... | reverse complement strand
GATAGGTGTATCGTCGGGACAACAGGCTGTTTCTGTCTTAGGATTTCAGGGTGTACTTGAAATCTTATTCAGAACTCTTGATACTGGTCCTGAGAAGCTTGCCGAACTATTACCTAATATTCGAGCATTGCGTGCGGCATTTGGTTCTGCTGCTGATGGTGGTAGAGATTTTGCTCAAAACCTTGACGAAATAACAAGTAAAGCAACAACTCAAGCCGAAGAGGCTAAGAAACTTACTGATGCACCTATCGGTCGTCAGTTATTGGATAATTTTGAACGTATCAAGAATTTCTTTATTACTGATGTTGGTGGGGCTATTTTACCTAAGCTATTAGCTTTTTCTAATGGCTTAATACTTATTCAGCAGAATGCTGGTGGATTAGGACCAGCTATTGCAGGACTTGCAGCTTCTATAGCTGCGGCTATTGTTGTAGTCAAATTAGCTCCTGTTGCTATAGCGGCTTTTAGTGGTGGATTAGCAGGACTTAGAGTTAGCTTATTAGCTACTACCGCTGCTATGGGACCAGTAGGTGTTATTGCAGGAGCAGTAGCAGTAGCTATTGGTGTTCTTACTCAATCTTATTTCCAAGCGGCGGCTGCGGCAGAAAGATTTAATCAAGTACACGCAGAAACAACCTTACGCTTAACTAAGGAGGCTGAAGAAGCTGCCAAGAAACGAGTAGCAGCTAATAACGAAATTTTAGCATCTTTTAAGAAGTTAAGTGATGAAACATTCAGAGTACCTGCCATAGCAGGTAGTCAAGTTGCTCAGACATTAGCTCAAGAGCAAGAACTTCTTAAAGAAGCTAATAAAGCTACTACAGAACGCCTGAAGACAGAAATGGAATCTTTCTTCGGCGGTATGCGTAATAATATCAATAAGCTTAAGTCCGAAGTAACTAAAGGCGAGTCGGCTATTCGCCGTAGCCAAAAGGTTATTGAAGGATTTGCTGCGCGCTCTAGTGAGCGAGCGTTTGAAAAGAGTATTCAATTTGAGGCTGATCCCACTCGTCAGCTTCAATCGATTACTAATCGAATTAAGCAGCTTCAGAAAGAGATTAATACTTTATTTGCTAAGGGAGACGATGCCAGTCTAGAAGCTGCTCGTAAGAAGTCTGCCGACATTGAAAAGCTTATGGAACAGCGACTTGAAAAAGAAGTCGATATCCGTAAGCGAATGGTTGAACTTGGTAAGGCTCCAGGAGCCATTGAGACTCAAATTGATCCATTAACTGGATCAGCTGTTCAACGAATTTCTGTTAGAGATTTAGTTAATAAGTTTCAACAAGATGCAATTCGTAATGAACAACAATTAGCAGGTTTGGAGCGAGCTTCTCAAGCTCGTAAGCAAGAGAATATTGAAGCGACTAAGCTTCAAATTAGAACAGAAGAAGATAGATTAAGAAAACTTCAAGAAATTGCCAAGAAAATAGAGTCGTTTTCTACTGTTGACAAAGAAGGAAAAACTAAGAAAGAATTTGCAGGGCCGGGTGGGTTAGAAAAAGGTCAAGCTCAACTCAAGAATCTTGAAGATCAATTCAAGAAGCTTGCTGGCCCAGCATTTGCTGCTCAAACTACGCTTGCTGACGCATTGTCTTCTAAGCTTATAGCTGCAAATGCTTTGATGAATAATCAAATTGCTAAGCAGGAGGCTGATGCATTTATTAAGCGTATTGATACAGCAAAGAAGGGGTATACAGAATTACTTAAAGCAGCTGTTGATGCTAAGAATAATTTATCTGCTGCATTAAGTGAAAGTAATATAAAAATAATCGCTGATCTAGAGCAATCTCTTGCAAAGTTGAAAACTGGCTTCTCGGGCAGCCTAATCAGTCAACTATTCCCAACTGAGGGTAGAACTCAAGAATTAGGGAGAGTAGCGGCCGGTGCTGGCTTGGCCAAAAGCGCAGAAGAAGAAGGCGAAAAGATAAAGAGATTCTTTGAGATACTTAATGATCCGAAAGTCAGTGATGAGAAATTCAATGAAACATTAAAGAAGACTCAGGAATCTGTTGTACGCTTTAGTCAATTAATGCTCGAATTCACGAGGATAAGAACTACTGGTCCTGGTGGAGAAACTATACCATCGTTAGCTAAGATATTTAAGCCAGAAGATGTTGAAAAACAACTTAATGAACAATTGCTTGCACTAGAAAAATTAAAGAATGCAAGACAAGAAGCATCTAAAACAAAGGATGCACCTGATCAGATTACTAGGCAAGTACAGGAATTACAAGTAAGATTTGAAGAACGATTTCCTCAAGCTGTCGCTAAAGTTAAAAAAGAACTTGCAGACCTTGATAGTGCAACTAAATTCAATAATTTGAAAACTGAACTTGATTCTGCATTAACTAAATTTGATACTTTAGTAACAAGTATTGATAGAAATAGTGAAAAGACTATGACTGTGATTATTAAGTATGTTGAAGAAGGTAAAATTCCACCAGAGATAATTCGACAAAGAGAACAATTCGTTGAACCAGAAAGACGTGCTGCTGGTGGTCCTATTAATTGGACTCCTCGCGGAACAGATAGAATTCCTGCAATGCTTAGCGCTGGGGAATTCGTAGTTAATGCTCGCTCAACGCGGAGATGGTTCACTCAATTAATGTCTATAAATGCAGGATTTACACCTAGATACTTTGCGAGTGGTGGCCCAGTTAATGTCGGAGATATCAATCTTAACTTCCCAGACTCTTCGCCGTCTGAAACAAATGTACGCGAACTTGGGCGTGCAATAAATCGTGAAATTCGCCGTGGCACAATTAACTTCAATGCAACGAGGAGATGATTATGAATCAGGGTCTGCCATTTAAGCAGAGTGCTGGTGTTTCTATGATTCGTAATCGGAAAGCTGAAGGTGTGTTAGCTTTTCGAGGCAAATGGCATATTGAGCATTTCCGAAATGGAAAGCTATTTAATATCTATGATTTCTTAAATGATATTACTAATGAAGGCAAGAATAATATTCTTGAAGTGTACTTCCACAGCGGTACACAGACTGCAACTGCGAATTGGTTCATTGGATTAATAAGCAATACCAGCTATACTGCTTTGGCTCCCGGCGATACTATGGCATCGCATGGCGGCTGGACTGAGTTCACAGGCTATTCACAAACTACACGAGGAACCTGGGGACCAGGTGCAGCAGCATCGCAGTCTATTACCAATGCAACACCAGTGCAGTTTGATATTAATGCATCGGGTACGGTTAAAGGCATCTTTGTTGTAACCAATAGTACCAAGAGCGGTACAACAGGTATACTCTGGGCAACAGCATTATTCCCGGCTGACGTACCTGTGAGTAATGGGGACCAGTTGAAATGTTCCTACACCTTATCGTGTTAATAGAACTACTTCGATGATCTCCTTTTTAGTCAATAAGATGTATAAAAGTTTGATAATTAATCAACTTATTCATGGCACCATACTTGAGATTATATCTATCCATTAAATCTTTAATAGACCAACCCTGATTATAGAATAAATTGCGAGCTTCTCTAACATCGTCATCTGACATTTTACGATTACCAAAAGAGGGTTGAACTCCTTTATAAAAGGCATCAAGAATATTTTCTGACATTGTACCTAACCATAAATGCTCTGGATTAACACATGAAGAATTATCTTTATTTGGAAAGCAATCATGACAAACACATTTTGATTCAGGATCAATACCATAATGAAGATAATAAGCTATTCTTGTTGCAACATAATTAATACCATCAATCTTAAAAATAGGTGCGCGTCTATTACCTTTATTAGCTCCGGTGTGACTACTTTGCCAAATCCAACACTTGTCAATAGATTTACGCCAATACTTCTGTTGGAAACGGCGAATTACTTGATCAGTAATCAAATGAACAGGAAGCGATAGATATTCCATGATTAATCAATCAAAATGTGGGTACGGAGTATCACCTATCTAATTATAGCATACAAAATTAGAGTTGTCAAGAAGAATTTTCGGACGTAGTTAGAAAAGATTTGATTAACGCCCAGGAATCTGTTATGGGCGACTTATGGATTCCTTCCAATGGTCGCTGTTGTTATGTTGGACAAAGCGGCCTTCCTTGTAATGCTCAAGCAATATGGAGACTCTATGACAATGATGGACAGTACACAGAATTATGTGACGAGCATTTACATTTGATTAAGGAATCAGAAGATATTCAGGTATTAATTAATGGCTGAAATCTATGTAATTGCAATTGATGCATTGACATTTGATCAAGTAGCTACAGCTACCCCTAATCGGGTAGCTGTCAGCGTCGAACATGCTATTATATTTGAACAAAATGCCACATGTATTGTAACCAATGTTGATAATGGATTAAATTATACAAGAACTGTAGAACAAGAACTAACTTTCAGTCAACAGGCTCGACCGGGATTAATTAGAGTTTCGGCAGAAAATACTCTTTATCTAGATCAACGTGCTAATAGAATTATTTCTGTTAGCGCTCAAAACTATTTATCATTTTCTCAAGCTCCGGGACGTGTTAAAGAAGGAATAGCCCATCAATTATTAGTATTTTCACAATATGCCAATCCGTATGCTATTCATGACCATTTGATTTTTAATCATTCTGCTATAGGATTTAGAGTTCGTGTTGGTAAAAACACGTTAACATTCACAAGTACAGCTAGTTATAATATAGTTAAGTTATGTCCGGTAGCACAAGCGTTATTATTTGATTCATTTGGTGTAGGATATATTGTTCATCCAAGAATTATATTAGATACAATTGAAAATCCACCAATAGAATATGCTGGTGTAAGATTAACTTATGGAACATTAGTTCTTGATTTACCGGCTCCTGAATTTGATGATACTAATAGCCTGGACCAAACACGACTTAATATGAGAAGTCGCGGTGGTGATCTCATAATCTTTAGAGATCCTATTTGGCCACAAGCTGAAACTTTATCTATGCGATGGGAAAAGCTCAAGGACACACAACTTCGTGATTTGTTAATCTTTTTGAAAGTGGCACTTGGTCAAGTTGTACTATTGAAAACACATGAAGGCCGATTATTCAATGTCATTATACAATCACCTGATGGAGATGGATCGCAAATAACACAAGCTCGTTATGGTGCGTCGTTAGATTTCCATGTAGTTGGTAATGAGTTATTTGTATAGATATGGCACGCAATATCAAGCCTGCATCCATTGCGATGCTGAATAAGAGGGTAGGCGGAGAGTGTATCACTCTCGTGGAAATTCTATGGACTCGTAATAGTGGTTGGTTTCGTTATGCTGATAGATTTATCAAAGGTGTTACTATTGGAAAACTGCTCGAAGTCAGTAATCTTGAAGCTATCATAGACGTTAATAAATCAGGATCATCTACATCATTACATGTAAAAATTAGTGATAAAGATGCAACAATCAAAAACATATTTAACTATAATGATATTCATAATAGACCTGTACGAGTCTATCAATGGTTCACTAATCTTCCACTTTCTGAAAAGATTTTAATCTTTGAAGGTGGAATTGCGAGTCCCATAGTTTGGGATGAAGGTACACGCTCACTTGAATTTGATGTGCTAACTATGTTAGCGGATCATGAAGTTGGATTCTCTCCAGAAGAAGGCAGATTTGACGGGCTGCCTAGTGAATTGATTGGTAAGCCTTGGCCTTTGATTTTCGGTACAGTAATCAATGCAACAACTGTTAAGATGGACGAATTGCCTAATGGTATCTTAGCAGAAGATATAGGGATTCCTGATCATAATATTAAAAGACAACTCACCTACATTAAAAATAGACAATCGAATGAAATGGCTAAAGCTGCTTGCTATAGCCGTGTTGGAGCTAGATTGAAATTTGAAGGCGGATTAGGTGGAGCTGGAAGAGAAGTATACGAATTAGGGCAGCAGTATCAAAGACAGGCTCGCGATATATACAACGGAATGGCACGCGAGATGCAAAGTGATATTCAACGATTAGGCAAAATTGATCAGGAACAAAAAGCACCAGATAAAAGTAGCTTTAGGGTCATTGGCGGTAGAAATTTTAAGCAAGGAGAAACTATTGAATTAGATATAAATGGAGCTAAGTATATCGGTACTTTTGAAGATGAAACTTTTAGCGTACAAAGCCGACAACCACCTAAGAGAGATATCGCACGTACACCGGGAACTGGTGCGCCAGCTCATATAGACCAAGGACAAGGATATAAAATCCTTGTAGAAGATACCGAAGAATTTCACGATCGTCAGTGGGCTAATTTTTATTTTAATGAGCCAATAGAATATGGGACAGGTGGCGAAGACCGAACGAGCGTTAGTGGTGATCCTTGTTCTCCGCCAAAATTCTACCCGCCAGCTCCTATACAAGATTCTATTTCCCCCTCTGGTAGTGAACCTCCTAGAGAGAGCGAACCATTCTTTGCTAAGGCTGGCACTTCAATTAGGATTGGTGGTGCTTATAGTGTTAGGTATATTGTCGGTGTTACAGATGGGATACAACTTATTTCGGTAAGTGCTAAGAAAAGTGTTGGAGGAGTAATCAAACTTGTCGAAATTCCACAGGATCTATATACCACAGGATATCAAACTTTCGGAAGTGTTACGGCTTACATAATCACACTTAAGCAACCCTTATCAACTATTTCTGATGAAGATTGGCAAGATGAATTATTTGCAACAGTAAGAAGTAATGTTGGCCCCAATGTGGTTGACATTCTACAATGGGCAATATTCAAATATACACCCTATGCCATTAACGCAGCATCCTTCGCGCAGGCGCGGGTGTATGTAGCTCCATTTCCTGCGAACTTCGCGATGTATGACCGTAAGAATATTCAAACCTTTTTGAAAGAAGTAGCTTATCAAGCAAGATTAGCAATCTGGATGAAGGAAGATGTTTTCTTTATTAAATATTTGCCAGCTACAGGAACTCTAGTAGACACACTGACTGAAGATGATGTTGAAGTTGCTAGTATGCAAATTACTACAACTCCGACCGAAGAAGTAATTACTAAATATGTTGCAACATGGAAAAATGATTATTCAAGAAGCGATAGTAACAAATTGATTCTTCGTTGGAATATAGGCAAATATGGCTTGCATGAAGAGACTTATGATTATTATATTTATAATCAAGAAGCTCTTGTTATGCATTCAGCTACATTTTGGATGTTGAGACGTGGCAATGTATGGAAGATTCTAAAATGCAAGGCTTTTATAACTAAGCTAAAAGCTGAAACACTTGACAATATGTTATTGAATTTCACTTATAACTGGATAGCTAATGTTGCTGTTGTTGGACAAGTTGAAAAGGTAACATTTAATTCAGCAGATTTAAGTCTTGATTTCGAGATATGGACTCCTGTTAGATTAGGAGAGATGTATCCGTATGGATTTGCATATCCTGCGGGATTAGGAAAAGAATCAATATTTCCTAATGAGAAAGAAGAGGTTGGACAGATACCTGGTGGTGATGGCCCCGGTGCCGGTGCTACTGGTGATTTGAGTTATGGTGCGCCTGCTAGTGGACAAGTTGAAACTTTTACTCGACCCCGCGATCTAGGTGCCCTTAATCCGGGTGATTTGGATGCCAGTTTCCCAACATTGGAAACTACGGCCGGCATTTATAATGCTAGTGGACCAGCTCCAACTTATGATTATAAATTCAGGCAGTATCCCAGGAAGCAAGTACCTATTGATCAAGTGGCTAGTAAAAGTATCCCAATTCAAATTATTTCTTATAAGGGGCCTGCTGAAAAGGTATCAAATGCCCATGTGTATACTGCCAAAATTTATAACTTTGGTATAGACGGTAAGCCAGTTGAAGGTGAGGTTATTCAGCTCAATCAGCATCCCGAAGATAAGTTGCCTAAAGATACCTGGCAGATTTGTACTCGAACAGTATATTATGAGAAAGAAAAACCTCGTGTCGAATATTATATCCAGGCGCCCACATTCTTAAAGAAGAATGAAGAATGAAAGTTGAAGGTCGTATAACAGCAGATGGGAAATATGTGTTCCCACAACGAGGGCCACATCCTCCGCTTGTGGATGGGTATATAAGAGATCCTGGCGATCCTTATACTTTGATTCCTAATTTTATTGAAGATTGTACACAGCGAACATTTCGATTAAAAGTATTACCATGCCACGGCTGTATGCGCGAAGTGGCATGGTATTACTGCGAGCATCTTGAGGTAGAAGTAACGCCTGTCTTCTGTAACGAATCTTGTTGGGTTGAGCAGGAGATTAAGAAGCAACCTGTTGTCAACAGGAAATTATAATTTTCTCCGAAACAATCTTTCATTACCATCTACATCGCCTGATTCCTCACAGTTCCATTTGACTGTTTTACCAATGAATTCATGAGTTACCTTAAGCCAAGGTTCATGACAATCAATAGAAAGTAATGTTGAAACACAACCTGTTTCATCATTACTTTCTATTATTTCGTCATCATTAAGAAGACGATACTCTTTTCCTACAATCGTATGCTTACTGCTAATCTTCTTTCGTAACATTTTCTTCTTTCGTAACATCTATAAGATTACCATCCAGTTGTAAATTGGCATAGACTTCTTGTACAGTGTAATTCGCGGGCATAAGATCATTAATCAAATTGGTAATGATCAAATCTCCGCGAATTACCATATGATTACCTTGAATATCAATAGGTGGTTCCATGATTACCTGATCATAGGCATCAGGATCATTTTTTAATTCATGATACAAGGCAATTGCAAGTTCGTTAGAATACCAAATTCTTAGTGAGCTTGGTTCTTCTAGAACTATGATCCCCATTCTTTCTAGAGCATTACTTATCGTCTTTGCAGTTATCATAAAATACATCTTTCCTTAGTTCTTCGATATTCTTAATTTCAATCTCACCTGGCGATCCATCACCGAATATACCGGCTACTTCTTCATCCATAAATTGCTGGGCGCTTTTCTTTGGAATATTAATCATTCGATCAAACTTCGTAAATTCATCAGCAAGATCAGTAGCCAGATCGCTCACTGACCAACGATGTGGATCATCATAATTTGCCGCAGATTTTACGCCAAGATTTCGCAACGCTAGTTCGATCATTTGCTTAGTAATCATGTTATGAACCCATCATCCTTTAATTTAGCTTTGCCCAGCTCACGAAGATAATCAGGAGTTACGCCTAAATGATGTGCCAGTTCAGGTAATTTCATACTTGGATTAGTCATAATAGCTTTAAGAACTTCTCCAAGCTTAACAAGTTCATCATTGAGAGCGATGGCTAATTCTTGTCTTGAAAGACCTTGTGCATTTTCAATTCCAATATTCTTTAATGCAATTTCGATAATGTGTCGCATCAAAATCTTCCTTTCATCATTCGTTTCCACACTTCCATAAGCATTAAGCATTCTTCAGCAATTGTAGCCTGACCAGAAGGCAAGTCAAGTTGTAACTGAGATGCCAGATACCTAAGATAAGTCTTAGGATATGGGCATGGTTCTGCGAAATAATCAGCCTTGTCATTACAGTAGAGTGCAGCAATACTTACATCACGAACACGATGATCGAAGTACTCCACATAAGTTTCAAAGCCGAGCCAGTCTTCTACAAATTCTCTATCATTCTCCCATTCAGACACTAGAAGGCTAATCTTTTTGCCTCTTGCCATATTGAGTCTTTCAAACCATGAATCAAATCTGGCTTGTGCTTCATCCCAAGCTATTCCTGTATTGCAACATTCCATAACTTGTTTGACATTTTTGATTTCCCCACTCTCAATACGTTCTTGCAAATTCCATTTACGCTTAGGAGCAACAGTTTGCAGAAATGGAATAATACCCCTCATAGGCTTAAATTCGTTATTAATCGGTACTACGGCTATTTCGATTAAATCATCGTAGCGAGGCTTAGGGCCAGTTTTATCTATTCTCAAAGCACATAGAAGATTATTATTCAAATGCTTGAGACTAAGGTCTTCTCCTCTATGAGCTAAGATAGGCGTATCGGATTTTTGTCCCATTTCATACCCATGTTACTATTGTATCATGATCAGTGCTGGGCTTATCCCAGATTACCCAGCAATAACCAGAGATATCGTAATTATTGCCCAAGAAACACGGACGATCAGATAGTAAAATTATTTGACTAGGCTTGTATTCCTTGTAAAATTCACAATGGCCTTTTCCTGAGAGCATTGGTGTGCGAATAAAAAATGCCAACTTACCACCATCATTAGTCAATTCAAAACAACGTCTAAAAAATTCATGATAATTGGAAAATGGAGGATTACAAATCACTCTGTCAAATCGACGATATACTTTCCAATCAAAGAAATTGCCCAATTTTGCTGCCACAGGCAGATTAACAAGAATGTCAAATTCTTGCTTAAGAATCTCACATGCTGATACTTCGGTTTCTGGATGCCATTTTAGAACAGTTTCAATAATGGCACCTTGACCAGCGCAAGGTTCTAATAGTGTTGCAGCCCCATTCATAAATCCTGATTGCAAAAGACTATCAACAATAATTTCCGGCGTGCGATAATGATCAAACTTCATATGTTTCCTTAAATGGCTTGTCCTTATTAACGATAATTGGCCTGAACCACATAACCTTAACGTGCTTTTTTCCTTCACCATATCTTACGCAATGAAGATGACCAGTGCGAATATGGGCATATCGTTGTTCGTCACCTTCACCGTATTGCTTAGGTTCGCTAAGCCGTCCAGCATTCTCAAATAGCTTTTCACTTACACCTACATTATACCCATTCTTCCCTCTTTTCTTAGAAAGATTAATGATCTCTTCTCGACGTTGTGGGTTTGATAATTCAAATTCACGAATATAGCTGTTAACAATATCAAACCTGATTAGATCATCATTGGGACAATCCTTTAGAAAATTGCAAATGGCAATGCTTCTAATTGCCATTTTCATTTGATCAATTGGCATGTCATCGATAGTGGTTCTATTTTCTGTTTCCTTAACTAAATCTTCAATGGATTTGTCTTTCTCCACTGAATAACCATGTAAAAAGATTCTATCTTTGCTGATCACTTTGTAACAAATCAGATCATCAATACGACATACAAAGACATTCTTGATATGGTAATCATAAGGATAATTCAACACAAATGCTCCCACGTAATCTGGGAACATAATAAAATCACTAGGAATATTATCCAATCTGACTCTTTCAATCGCTGGAAGAATGCTAGGATGTATATTGTAGTAAGGCTTATTGTCTTTATGCCAAGTGATCTCACCAGCTAAAATGCCGTAATTGCTAAAATGTTGGGTATGTTCTGGATCATGTTTTATATGATCAATCTGTTTGGTTAAAGCTTCTTCCCATTCTTCAAGAGTAATATTCTTACGACGGGTGCGAACATCCATAAATCCTGATTGATATACATTATATCGCATTAGGTCTTTTCCTCAATTAGACCATCAAGAATTTGATTTATTGCAACTGCTGCTTCTGGATAACTTTCCCTTATGTGTCTTGCAGTTTCTAAATCGCCTCGTTCAATTGCTTCCATATAATCAGTACATATCATATCTAGTTCAACACGTTTCATATCATTTTCATTCAAATTGTAACGAATTCGTAAAATATCTTCTGGTGTCATTAGTCTATCCTTTTCAATTTTCTAGGGCTGAACACTTCATCATTATAGTTGAAATTGCCTTTTTCGTAATTAATCCCAATCAATTTATCTGACCTGAATTCCCAGTATATTGTACGGTCTTTCCATTTGCCTGTTCCATCTGATCGAAGAATCAAAGTTCTTCCATCACAATGGTATGTTCCAGGTGGAAACTTATTTTTCGGTAGTGGTGCTGGGGCCAACATCAACCCGCTTAGCAACAGTTTTCCAATAAGCAATTTTCTTCCTCAATATTGGAGCGCATTCAGCTATCTTACCGTCTTTGATTACGAATCCGGCACACAGATATTTAGTCGTTACTTGGTAGAGTCCGTCTTTCATGAATATGCCTCGAATTTTTAATTGTAGAATAGAAATCTAATCCACCAGAATCAAATTGATATACGAAACAAGGAAGGTGTGTAAGCTTTAATCTTTTAGCTGCTTGATATCTTCCTCTTCCATCAAAGATTAAATATTTCCTATCACCTAACTTATATACAAATAATGGATTTTGAATACCCATTACTCTTATACTATCGACTAGCAATTCGAGATTAGGATATTCGTAGGCATGATCCAAGATAAAATTTGGATCAAGAAGCAAATTATCAATCGGTATTAGGAGTGCTTCCATTATATCTTCAATACCTCTTTCACCATGTCAAGAATAATGCCATCTTGATTAATAAGCCCTATCGTAAATTCATCAATTTGATCTAACCTATAATTATCACCATGAATACTAAATCCTGGGTCTGGATCTGATCTATCTGCATCTGAAGCAAGATTCAAGAATGATGCAGCTAGAAAATGTGCAAATGCCATATCAGATGTAGAATACCGTGCAACAATGTACCAATTGTCAAATTCATAGCATGCTAGTATATAATGATATAAATTTGCCTTTCTAAGTCGATAGGCACCACGATACACTACGCCATGTTTTTGAAACAACAGTACTAGCTTAAAGATGTCTTGCATAATGAGCCGGGTGGGAATCGAACCCACATTGTCTTGATTAAAAGTCAAGTGCCATACCAATTTGGCGACCGGCCCAAATTTTACTTATGTTCTTTGTTGTATTTACTCTTTTTAGCTTTGCATAAATCACATGGACAATTCTTTTTACCTGATAATCCTCCTCCGTGATCAACAGACATTTGTAAGTTGCTTATTTTCTTATGACATGGTTGACATCTTAATACACATTTTTCTAATTCATTTTCAAACTTTTTCTTAGAATAAGACCACATTTTACTTATGTTTTTACTTTTCTTATGTCTATCAAGATGATCAAATTGTAAATCTTCTTCTGATCCACAATCAACACATTTATTTCCTAATTTTATTTTAGCTTCTTGCATTCGTTGTTCATATCTTTTCAACATATAATTTTTCATATATGTATTATAACAGTCTGCACATTTGCGATGATGTGCATATATTTCAACCATTTTACCACAGTTAGAACATTTATCCATTGAGCTACCGGCTCCATTAACTGCGATTAATGATCACAGTTAATCTGCTACCGTAATCCAATTCTGTTCATAAAGCACAATCAACGCTGATTCAAGAATAGCTTTTTCGATAGTGTACCCACTCTGAGGAGTGTACAGTGGATTGCCGCCTGCCAAGTTGCGAACAAAACGATGACTGGTTAATGGTGGAACACCATTACCTGCGTCCGCAAGTACGGCAATCAAAATCAAATCTGCATCACCAACCCTTTCCATTTCACCAGGAGGTAATACGTTAGATTGCTGAAAATAAGCTTTACTTGTATATACAATTGCATTAAGAGATTTAACTGGTGCAGCATACTTACGCGGGGCGCAAATAATCGGTTCGCCTCGATGTTCTCGAACAAACATTTCTTCAATAGGAACATCTTTACGATTCGCTACACCGCAACTTACAGTGTCATTGGCATTGATAATCATAATGGTTCCCTGTCCATTTTCAGGGAACTTATACATATATAATCCATTACGGAGCTTATGCTCGAATTCCCTTTGATTAATAATCTTGGTGCCTATGCAATTGGGTTCATAGGCTTTGAGAATGTACGAATGGGCAATCTTCATAGACATACATTACCTCACTGTTTTAACATAATTCCTACCTTCTTCGTCTGCGTATTGCACTTCTACAACGTGTAGATGCAATTTTGATTCTCGAATCCAATTCTTGAATTGTTGGCGCCTAGCGTCGCCTTCAGCAGATTCAGGCCAACCGTCATTACTGCCATCTGGACCA
>Ga0207428_10004150_pt1 | contig 13886 bp, 7 predicted proteins | sample RhiMethybrSRZTD1_FD_187600 | JGI IMG/M metagenome (GOLD analysis project Ga0207428, IMG submission 187600) | Populus rhizosphere microbial communities from Tennessee, USA - Rhizosphere MetaG P. TD hybrid SRZTD1 (SPAdes) (version 3) | ecosystem: Host-associated > Plants > Roots > Rhizosphere >... | reverse complement strand
CACGGGAATCACGGCGTCCGGCACGAGCCTCTTCGTGTGCGGCGTGGCCGGCCAGACGGTGACGTGCGACGGCGGCGCGGTGAACCAGGGATCGAATGCGACGATCACCATCAACGCCACGGCGCCCGCGGCGATTGGAACGATTACCAACACCGCAGTCGTGGATCCGGACAACACGATTGCCGAGACCAACGAGCTCAACAACACCTCCGCGCTGGTCAACACGCAAGTCACCGACGCCCCGGAGCCGCCGGCGCTCGGCATCAACATCACGGACGATCCCTCGGTGATCACGGGCGCCGGCCCGTCTGATCCGGTTGTGCCGGGAGCGGGTCTCACCTACAAGATCCTGGTGACGAACAACGCCGCGACGCGAGCCGACGACGTCGTGATCGTGTTGGGTACCCAGAATCTCGAAGCGTCGAGCGTGATCGTCAGTCAAATCATCACGAACGGGACCGAGGGGAATTCCGGTGGCTGCACGAACGTGGCGCCGCAGGCCAAGTGCATCGCCAGGACCCTCAACCCGGGCGGAACTGTCCTGATGACGGTCTCGGGTTATGTGATCGGCTCGGCCGGGTCATTCATGATCGGCACGGCCACGGTGACCGGCAACATCAAGAACAAGGGCGTCACGAATACCGACACCGAGCTGACGACCGTGATGCCGCAGTTCGATCTGACGGTCACGAAGGCCGACTCGCCTGATCCGGTGTGCGCCGCCTCATGGCCGGGCCCCGGTTACCCGGCAGGCCCCGGGGCCCCGCTCGGTCCGGACTATCCGGCGGGCAACACCTGTCAGGGCGGTCTCACCTACACGTTCGTCGTCGGCAACAGCGGCATCCAGAACGTCACTGGTGTGACGCTCCGCGATCCGCTGCCGGCCGGCGCCATCTTCGAGCCCACCAGCGTGGTCAACGTCGACGGTGGCGGATTCGTGTGCGCCTACAACGTGCCGACCAACGTGGTCACGTGCACCGGCGGGACGATTCCCGCGCAATCGACCAGGACATTGAAGTTCACGGTCGTGGCGCCGCCCGGCCTGGGCCAGATCACGAACACGGTGACGGTCGATCCGAACAACGCGATCTTCGAAGCCGACGAGTCGAACAACACGTTCACGCAGCAGACGCAGGTCGCGACCGGCATCGATCTGACGGTGTCGAAGCACAGCAACCACGAGACGAACTTCGTCGCGACGCGCGGCACGCTGACCTACACGATCAAGGTCTCGAATCTCGGCACGCAGGACTCGACCAACATTCAGGTTCGCGACACGCTGCCGGCGGATTCGATCTTCCGCGATGCGGTTTCGGACCCGGCCCACGGCTTCACCTGCTCGCAGTCCGGAGGCGTCGTTGATTGCATCAACGGGCACATCCAGGGCACCGAGAGCATGAACTACCCGAACCTCGCCGGCACCGCCGTCGACACCGCGACGATCACGATCCGCGTGTTCGCGACCGCTTACGAGCAGCCGGCGATGCACAACGAAGTGCGCGTCGATCCGCTGAACCAGATTGGTGAAGCGAACGAGAACAACAACTTCGCCATCCAGAACACCGAGGTCAAGTCCGGCGGCACGACGAACCACGCGTTCAACGAGCTGATCATCTCCAAGATCCAGCAGAGTCCCGATCCGGATCCGCTGACCAATCCGCTCCGCACCGCGAGGAATGCGGTGGTCACCTACATCGTGAAGGTTGGCAATGACGGCACCGATCCGGTGGTCGGCGTCAAGGTTCGCGATACCCTGCCGGCCGGCGCCCGCTACATCGAGGCGACCGGAACGAACAGCTTCCTGTGTCAGCAGCAGGTGATCGGCTTCATCGACTGCGTCGGCGGCCAGATTGCCGCCAACACGTTGCTGGCCAGCCCCGGCGCCGCCACCATCACGATCAAGGCGTTTGCGCCTGACACACCCGGCACCTACACGAACCAGGTGGAAGTCGATCCCGATCACACGATCGCGGAAGGCAACGAGTTCAACAACAACGCGTCCGCGGAAACGGTCGTGACGAACGGCGGCGCGGGTTCGTTCCACGAGTTGTCGGTCACGAAAGATCAGACCTCACCGGCTGACGAGAACAACACGGCGAGGAACGCCGTCGTCGAGTATGCGATTGTCGTGACCAACAACGGCACCGACGCGGTCAACGGCGTCGTCGTGCGCGACAAGCTGCCGGCCGGCGCTCGCTACATTCAGGCCACCGGCAATCACCAGTTCCTCTGCACCGAGGCGCAGACCGGCATTGTCGATTGCGTCAACGGCCAGGTCGCCGGCGGCGGCGGAACCTCCACGATCACGCTGAAGATGTTCGCGCCCGATACGCCGGGTGAATACATCAACCAGGTCAACGTCGACCCGGACAACGCCATTCCGGAAGGCGATGAGTTCAACAACCAGGCGACGTTCAAGACGACCGTCACCAACGGCGGTGAGGGATCGTTCAACGATCTCCACATCGAAAAGGACGGCCCGGCAACAGCGAGGCCGAAGGGTGCGATCACCTACACGCTCAAAGTGTGGAACACCGGCACGAATGCGGCGTTGAATGTCGCGGTGCGCGACGTGCTGCCGGCCGGCGAGGTGTTTGTGTCCGCCACCGACTCCGGCATCGGTCCCGGAGCGGCGTTCACCTGCGGCCAGGCGGGCGGCATCGTCAATTGCACCGGCGGGACGCTGAATCCGGGCCTGGCGGCCGCGCGCTTCATCACCATCGAGGTGACGGCGCCGAACGCTCAGTTGACGCTGACCAACCAGGCCTTCGTCGACCCCGACAACGACATTCCGGAAGGCGATGAGGAGAACAACACCGCCACGAAGCAGACCATCGTCTCGTCGGCCATCGACCTGCGGGTCACCAAGTTCGGCCCGACCGAGTCGTCGCAAGGCGAAGTGTCGAAGTACACGATCACGGTCTACAACGACAAGGCGGAGGGGACCTCGGGCCAGGACGCGTTTGGCATCAAGCTCTACGACCCGCTGGCCGTCGGCCTGATTCCGCTTGCCTACACGGCACCCGAGAACTTCGCATGCTCGTTCAGCGAGAACCCGATCAACGTGTTCGAGTGCCTTGGCGATCTTGCGAAAGGCGCATCCGCCGAAATCACCGTCGACGTCTTCATGACCGGCGAAGGCTCGCGCTCGCTCGACAACGAGGCGTGCGTCGATCCGGATGACATCATCGAAGAGTCGAACGAGAACAACAACTGCTCCACGACCACGGCGCTGAGCAACGGCGGGACGCAGAAGATCTCGCCGGACCTCCTGGTGGTGAAGGCGGTCGATCCGAGCGGACCGGTGAATGCCGGCCAGGCGCTCGTCTACACGGTGACGATCTCCAACGTCGGCACCGCGAAGGCGGCGGGCCCTGTGACGCTGACCGACTCGCTGCCGGACAACGTGACGTTCGTGAACTACACCGCGACCAACGGCTGGACGTGCACGTTCACGGCGCCCGACCTGGTGTGCCACGAGTCGCCGTCACCGACCGGCGGCGACGGCCTCGAGGTCGGGGACTCGGCGACCATCACCATCAACGCCACGTATGACGGCGGCTCCACCGCGCCGATCGTCAACCATGCGTCGGCGGATCCCGCCACCATCGACGGCGGCCCGGATCCGGATTCGGATCCGATCAAGCTGAACGAGCAGAACCTCGAAAACAACGATGCGTTCGCGCAGAACTCGGTCGGCGGAACGGGCATCGACCTGGTGCTCTCGAAGGTGGTCGATAAACCCGATCCGGTGGCGACGGGCCAGACGCTGACCTACACCGTGATCGCGGTCAACGGCGGCACGGAAGACAGCACGACGAGCGGTCAGCAGGTGGTGGTGAGGCTGGATGTCCCGCCGACGGGCGTGACGTTCCTCAGTGCCTCCGGATCCAATGGATTCAACTGCCTGCCGCCGAACGCCAGCCATCAGATCATCTGCAAGGGTGATCTGCCAGGTGGCGGCGACACCACGGTCACGGCGAAGTTCCTCGTCGTCGGTGGCGCGCCGGAAGATCTGTTGCTCACGGCGCGGGTGGATCCGCTTGACGTGATCACCGAGACCAACGAGGGCAACAACCAGGTCGACCAGACGACGACGGTGGCCGGCGACGCGTGCCCGGGACCGCCCTGCGTCGATCTTGTCGCCGCGCAGATCAGCGGCTCGCCGGATCCGTACGCCAACGGTGGAACGGTGACGATGAGCTTCCTCGCCGTCAACATCGGCGACGCGGCCACGACGCTCGATCCGAGCACCGCCGGCGGCGAACCGCTGCTCGAGTTCAACGTGGCCGGCACGCACGATCCGGCGCAGCTGGTCTACACGGCGGTCGGGTCGAATCCGGCGTCGGTGTTCGCCTGCACGGGAACGGTCACGGCCGCGTCCATCCTGTCTCGGTGCTTCGGCAACCTGGGACCGGGTGAAGGCGTCACCGTCACCGCGACGTTGAAGAACGTCACGTCGCCGACCGTGACGGCCCAGGGCAAGGTCGACCCGTTGAACAAGCAGACCGAGTTCCAAGAGGTGAGCAATAACGGGTTCATCTCGAAGACGGTCACGAAGGCCCCATAGGAGACCTCATGAAGTCACCTGTCCGCCTGTCGCTGCTCGTCATCCTGGCCATGGTCGCCCTCCCGGGCGGCCTTGCGCCGGAACTACCAACGAACGCGCTGCTCGCGCAGGACTGCGCCAGACGCTACGTCGCCGGCGGGGATCACATCCCCGCCGGTCACGAAGTCGAAGAAGACGAGCGCTATCCGAACAAGCTTCTGGAGGACAAGCTCAAGAAGTGGGGACCGTGGTGCGTCTACGTCACCGCTGAGAACGAGGCGACCTCGTCGCAGTACATCAGCGGCGGCAACCAGCAGCTCTCACAAACGTGGAACCTGCGTCCCGACCTGATTACGCTCACGATCGGCGGCGAGAACGCCACCATCATCAACCTGATCACCGAGTGCTTCGACAACATCAAGGATCACGACTTCGCCGAGGCCAGCACCTGCGCGTCCAGTGTGCTGGGCAACACCACGCTATGGACGCAGCTGACCAACAACCTGACGACGATCCTCCAGCAGTACCGCGTCATCCTCGCGGGGCGGCCGAAGCTGGTCGTCGCCGTGACCGGCTACACCAACCCGTTTCCAAAGGCGCTCGATGCGGCGCCGAAAATCGCGGAGCTGTGCACGCCGTTGATCGACACGATCATCAGCTGCACCGTGCGCTGGGTGCAGCTGCCGCCGGCGCTCGAGCTGCTCGATCAGGCGATCAAGAAACTGAACACCACCATCCAGAACGCGGTGAAGCCGTTCACGTTGTCGCAGCCGACGGCGGGGCGTTTCTTCTACGTCGACATCTACACGAAGACGCGCGATCACTGCATGAAGATGGACGTCAAGATGAAGACCAAGGTCGAGCATCCGGAGCTGGAAGGCACGGTGCACGATCACGACAACACGACCGACGTCAGCTTCGGTTGCAGCGATCCGTGGTATGTCGAGGGCGAGGACGGCACCAAGACGCCGTTCTACCTGTTCCCGTCGATCCCGCCGACCGTGCTGCTGGAGGAAAGCCAGACGACGAAGGGCATGGGCGTGCATCCGAACGACAAGGGCCACAAGTGCATCTCGGAGCTGATCTGGGAGTACGACACGCCGGAGCCGGGCGTGACACCGCTCAAGTGGAAGCTGAGTATTCCGGAGGCGGCCAACTCGAACATCTGTCAGGGAAGTTGAGGTACGCGAATGAAGTCCACGATGAAGTTCATCCTGCTGCTCGCAATTGTCTTCATGCCGCTGCCGGCCTTCGCCGGTAACGACAACGACTGCAAGGATCTTCCGTCGCATGGCGCGCTGAAGGCGGCGCTCGACGCCGCGGTGGCCGCGGAAACGAGCGGCCTCAATTTCCACATGTGGGCGACGGTCGTCAACCGCGACGGTGTCGTGTGCGCGATCGCGTTCTCCGGCACGGATCGCGGCGCACAGTGGCCCGGCAGCCGCGTGATTTCGGCGCAGAAGGCGAGCACCGCGAATTCATTCAACCTGGATCGATCTTCATCGAGCAACGGCTCCGGCGCGGCCGCGGGCCTGGCGCTCTCGACGGCGAACCTGTACTCCGCCGTGCAGCCGGGAGGCAGTCTCTTTGGCTTGCAGGAAAGCAATCCTGTCGCGACCGCTGATGCCTACAAAGGACCGTCGGAGAATTTCGGACAGGCGAACGATCCACTCGTGGGTGAGAAATCGGGAGGCGTGAATGTGTTCGGCGGCGGCCTCGGGCTCTATGCCTTGGGTGCGAACCTTGTCGGCGGCGTAGGCGTCAGCGGCGACACGTCGTGCGCGGATCACAACATCGCCTGGCGCGTGCGCAACCTGCTGAATCTCGATCGCATGGCGGCAAGCGGATCGACACCTGGCGTGCCGGGTCCTGCATCGCTCTTCGCCGGCGACGTGACGCATCCGGACAACATCATCTTCGACATCGTTCCGAATCCCGCGGGCGGCACCGGCAACAGCGCGACCGGCTTCGGCCACCCGACGTGCCTGAACACCAGCGGTTCCGCCACACTGCCAGCAGTGAGACCGGCGCAGTAACGCGATCGTTCCTTCCTCGTTCGAGCGGACGCGCGCCGGTCGCGCGTCCGCACTCGCCTCAGAAAGATCAGAGTTCACCGAGGCCTCGAAGGAATGGTCCGCCTCGTCGGCCGGTGTGAGCCGTGGGCTCGCGAAAGCGATCACAGCAGAGCCGTCGCGGAACACGCCTTGCAGTGTGAGTGCGCAGGACGCGCAATCGCGCGTGCCCTTACACAGAAAAGAGGTTTCCTTGAAAACTCGTGGCAACAATGACGACACTCTCGGCGAAGAAGTCTCCGCACTCGGCCAGCGCACCAAAGGCGCGGCCAAGGATGTGGTCGGCGACATCATCGACGATGAACAGATGGAAGCCGAAGGCAAGCGTGAAAATGCGGCCGGGCGCGCCCGCCAGGCGACCAACAACGTCATGGATGAAACCGACGGTGTGCGCGGCGCTACCGCGAACCGCTATGTGACCGGCCTTTACACCACACCCGAGGCGGCCAATCGTGCCTACGACAGCCTGACCTCGAAGCACGGATACAAGTCGGACGACATCAGCGTGATGATGTCTGACGATACGCGCAAGAAGTACTTCGGCGACGTCAAGCCCGGTACCGAGCTCAGTGGCGGAACGAAAGCCGCCGAGGGCCTCGGCAAGGGTGCGGCGATTGGCGGCGGTATCGGCGCGGCGCTCGCGGCGCTGTTCGCGATCGGCACGTCGATCGTCATCCCGGGTCTCGGCCTGGTCGTCGCGGGTCCCATCGCCGCTGCGCTCGCGGGCGCGGGCGCGGGTGGCGCGACGGGCGGATTGATCGGCGCGTTGATCGGCGCCGGCATTCCTGAAGACCGCGCCAAGGAATACGAGCGCGGCATCAACGACGGCGGCATCTTGATCGGAACGCGGTATCGCGACGCCGATCATGCGAAGGAACTCGAGAGGGACTTCACGTCCTATGGCGGCAGCAACGTCCGCTACTAGCTAGCAGCTTTGGAAGGGGGCCTGGATTTCCGGGTCCCCTCTTTTTCGTCGGCGGTTGGCGCTGATATGTTCGGCGTGTCCGCTCCTGCCTCAGAAAAATCAGAGTTCATCCCAGGGCCACAGAAGGCGCAGAAAGCTCAGAGCCGAGTAACACGGGTTTGAATCCCGTCGGGCGGCCGAACCCTGCTGGCGACGGGCGCGACCATGTAAGATTTCGCGATGAGATACGCGGCCATCTTTGCAGTCCTCGCCTTCGGATGCGCCGCGCCAGAACCAACGCCGCTTGAATTCCTCTATCGCGATGAATGCATAGAGGAAACAAAGATCATGCTCTACCGCTTAGATGCAGCGATCACCGCGATGCACAAGCCGATCGTCTACGCGAAGGTGCATCTGGATACGCTGCCGTCGAACGACACGCGCAAAAGCTTCCTGACGCCGACAATTCTCCGAGACGGTGTTAATTTGTTCGGCATGGTTTCAACCTCGGCGCTAGCCAAGCCGCCTTGTAGATACTCTCGGGACGAAGTTCCATCTGCGGACGCGATCCAAGCCAAACTTCTAGCGCCATAGTTGTCCGGCCGTCGAGAGTGATCTGCTCATGCCGCTCGACGATCAGAACGCCAAATCCCTTGGAGAATCGGTTGGTAACGAATCGCGGTTCCGGTCGGGGACGCCACGCTCACTCCTTTGTTGATCAACGTGGCACCACTACTCATTAATTCTGAGCTTTCTGTGCCTTCTGTGGCCCTGGGAATTTCGAGAAGTCCACGCCTTTCTTCATCCAGACATCCCACGTTCCGGGCCCTGCCTCATCATCCGTAATCGGGCGGCCGGCCATCTTCAGCGCGAGCTTGATTTGACCGTGGTGATAACCCTCGTGCCAGATCAGATGCTGCAGCATGAGGATCGGATGGTCGTAATGCCGATCCATCTCGCGGCCTGATTTCAGCCGGCTCTCGACCGCCTCGCGCACCGCCTTTGCGCTCTCACTCAACATCTCCGCCAGCCGATCGCGATCGCGTTCGATCGTCCATTCACCCTTCGGCACCGGCCGCGCGGACTCGGGCGCATCTTCGGACACGAACACGAGCCGCACGTAGTGGAGGTGCGTGAAAAGCGCGCCGATCGACGGGCTGCCGTCCATCGGCGTGAGATCGAACGCGTTCGCCGGCACGAGACGGAGCAGATTAGTAGTGATCGCGTTGTTGCGATCCCAGGAATCCAGAAGCGCGTCGAGTATGGCGGTCATAGATTCGCATTTTGACCCGGTCTGTCACCGGTAACCGTTTTCGCCTTTACTTTCGCTTTCAGGCTACTATAATAGCGAAAGTTTAGCGAAATTGACGGGAAATGCGAGGAAAGTAGAGAGGGAATATGCCCGCCAGAGCCGCCGTCGAAGCCCTGCTCCGAGACCGAAAACTCGACCGCACCCTCACCTCGACATTGCCCGAACGTCTGGGCGAGGACGCTGTTGCGCCACTCGACACCGACGCCCTGGATCGCGGGCTCGCCGGTGGCCTGCCGCGAGGTCAGGTCTCGGAAGTGGTAGGACCGTCATCGTCCGGGCGCACGAGCGTGGCATGGGCCGCGCTTGCTGCCGCGACGCGCCGAGGCGAGTCGGTAGCGATCATCGATACATTCGATCGCTTCGATCCGCCGACGGCGCACGCGTGCGGCCTCGATCTCTCGCGCCTGCTGTGGGTGCGCGGCCAGGCAATTTCGAAAACCTCTGGCGCCATTGATCCGGCGTGGCTGCCCGGCGTGCGCGCCGTGAATGGCCCCGGCACGTTCATCGAGCGCGTCATCGATCGCGCGATCAAGTCGCTCAACCTCGTGGTGCAGTCGCGCGTGTGCACGCTGGTGGTGATCGATCTGATTGACGTGCCGGCGAATGCGTTGCGCCGCCTGCCGGCATCGACCTGGTTCCGCGTCGAGCGGGCGATCGAGGGCAGCGATACCGCGGTCTTGATCCTCGCGGCGATGCCGGTTGCGCGCAGCGCGGGTGGGCGCTCGATCGTGATGGAGAACCGCGAGCCCGCCTGGAAAGGTGATCACGATCGGTCGCGCCGGATGGCGGGCGTGAAAGCACAAGCGTCAGTGAACGCCGCACGCTGGTCTCATGCGGCGCGCGTCGATCTGTCGACCACCGTCCTCAACGCGATCTGATCATGTTCGCAGCTCTGTATGCGCCTTCGCTGCCGGCGGCGGCGCTTGTTGACGTGGCGCGCGCGTACACGCCGCGCTTCGAACAACTCGGTTCAATCATTCTGCTCGATGCGAGCGGCCTGTCGCGCCTCTTCGGCAGCGCGCAGGAATTAGGGGAGCACCTTCGCGATGCGTTATCGAAACAGTCTCCTGGTGATTCGGTTCCGCGTGTTGCAATTGCCTCTACGCAGACGGCGGCGACGCTTCTAGCGCTTGGCAGTCCGGGCCTCACGGTGGTGATGCCCGGCAAGGAAGCGATCGCGCTCGCGCCATTGAGCGTGAGCGTGCTCGATACCTTCGAGCAGGTGCACGGGTGTTCAGGTGCTCCGTCGCCCCCAGCGTCGCAGCGCACCAACACCCGAGCACCGCTCGGAGGCCGCCATCAAGGCCCAAGCCCCAAGCCCCAAGTCCCAAGCCCCGATCAAACAGGCGGATGGCATCATCCGCGCTCGACGCATCAGGCGAGCCGCGGCAAACGGCGCGCGCCCGAGAATCGCCTGCTCGAGATCCTGACCAAGTGGGGGATTCGCTCGCTCGGCGCGCTGGTGGAATTGTCCGGCCCCGAGATTCACGAGCGGCTCGGCGAGCGCGGCGCGCTGTGGCAATCGCTGGCGCGCGGCGTCGATGCGCGGCCGATGGTGCCGTGGGTGGACGAGATTCCGTTCGAGGCGGCGCTCGAGCTCGAATGGCCGATCGAAGGGCTCGAGCCATTGTCGTTCGTGCTCGCCCGGCTGCTCGAACCGCTCGCCGATCGCCTCGAGCGCGCCGATCGCGGCGCCGCGGTGCTGTCTACGTCGCTGCGCCTCACCTCGCGCACCATTCACTCGCGCACGCTGCAGCTGCCGGCGCCGATGCGCGATCCGAAAACGCTGCGCACGCTCGTCCTGCTCGATCTCGAATCGCATCCGCCCGACGCGCCGATCGACATCGTCCGCGTCTTCATCGAGCCGACGCCGGCGAAGGTGTTGCAATGGACCTTGCTCGAGCGCGCCCAGGCGGCGCCCGAACAAGTGACGACGCTGCTGGCTCGCTTGCGTGCGCTGATGGGAGAAACGCACGTGGGCTCGCCGCAGCTGGTTGATACGTGGAAACCCGGCGCTTTCACGATGTCGGATTTCGGATCTCGGATTTCGGATCAATTGCAGAAGCCAGATCGATCGATTGAATTGAAAGCGGCCTTACGGCGGTTTCGTTTTCCGATACCGACACGTGTCGTCGTTCAAGAGGGGCGTCCTGTTCGTGTCCAAACCGATCGACAAGGATTCACGAGCGGCGCGATCGTCCAAGCCGCTGGACCCTGGCGGACTTCTGGGAATTGGTGGGACACGCCGGGGCCGCGGATGAAGAGCGATCAGAAGAGCGATGCATGGGATCGCGATGAGTGGGACGTGGCGATGCAGGACGGAACGATTTACCGGTTGGTCGTCGAGCGCGAAGTCGGTCAGTGGTTTCTAGAGGGTGTTATTGATTAACAACACTTGCGTTGTTACCGGACTTTGCCCGTGTATATCGAATTACACACCTCTTCCGCATTCAGTTTTTTGCGGGCAGCCTCACTGCCAGAAGTCCTCATCGATCGCGCAGCGACGCTCGGCTATCCCGCCGTCGCATTGCTCGATCGCGACGGGGTCTCGGGCGCGCCGCGCTTCCATAAAGCCGCGCTCGCCGCGGGTATTCGTCCGTTAATCGGAGCAGAACTAACAATCGAAGCGGGCGTTTTGCAAGCCCCAAGTCCCAAGTCCCAAGCCCACGTCTTTTCTCTTCCTGTCCTTTGCGCGTCTCAGGAAGGCTGGCGCAATCTGTGTCGCCTGCTCTCGAAGATGAAGCTGCGCGCGCCGAAAGGCGAGGGCGCGCTGGCGATTCACGAGCTCGACGGCTTCACGACCGGCCTCGTCGCCATGCCCGGCCGCCCGCTGCTCGGCGCCGAACGGTTCGGCGTCGGCGGCCTGCTCGATCGCATCGTCGGCACCTTCGGCCGCGGCAACACCTTCGTCGAGCTGCAGCGGCACCTGCAGCGCGATCAGGAAGACGACAACGCGGCGCTGGTCTGCCTGGCCGAGGCGTTTCGCGTGCCGCTCGTCGCCACCGGCGGTGTCGGCTTCGCCACCCCGGAGGAGCGGCCGCTCTTCGACGTGCTCACCTCGATTCGCGAGCACGTCACGCTGATGCGCGCCGGCCGCCGCCTGGCCGCGAACGCCGAGCGCTACCTGAAGCCGCCGGCGCAGATGGCGCGGCTGTTTGCGGATCATCCCGGCGCGGTCCACGCCACGCGCGAGCTCGCCGATCGCCTGCAGTTCACGATGCAGGACCTCGGCTATCGCTTTCCGAAATATCCGATCCCCGACGGCGAGACCGAGATCTCCTTCCTGCGCAAGATCGCCGAGGTCGGCGCGCGCAACCGCTATCGCCCGTTTCACGATCGCGCCCGCGCGCAGGTGGCGCGCGAGCTCGATCTGATCGAGAAGCTCGATCTGGCCGGCTACTTCCTGATCGTCTGGGACATCGTCAATTACTGCCGCCAGCAGGACATCCTCGTGCAGGGCAGGGGTTCGGCGGCCAACAGCGCCGTGTGCTACAGCCTCGGCATCACCGCGGTCGATCCGGTCGGCATGGAGCTGCTCTTCGAGCGGTTCCTCTCCGAGGAGCGCGGCGAGTGGCCCGACATCGATCTGGATTTGCCGAGCGGCGATCGCCGCGAGTCGGTGATTCAGCACGTCTACAAGAAGTACGGCCAGCACGGCGCCGCGATGACCGCGAACGTCATCACCTATCGCGGCAAGAGCGCCGCGCGCGAAGTGGGCAAGGCGCTCGATCTCGACGAGGGGCAGATCGATCGTCTCGCCAAGGTGATGCACCAGTTCGAGTACATCGATCCCGACGAGACGCTCGCGAACAAGCTCGCCGAGGTCGGCATGGCCGGCCACGAGCCGCGCGTGCGCCACTTCGCCGAGCTGTGGCGGCAAATGCAGGACCTGCCGCGGCATCTCGGCCAGCATTCCGGCGGCATGGTCGTGTGCCAGGGCGAGCTGTCGTCGGTGGTGCCGCTCGAAAACGCCACCATGCCCGGCCGCGTCGTCGTGCAGTGGGACAAGGAAGACTGCGCCGACATGGGATTGATCAAGGTCGATCTGCTCGGCCTCGGCATGATGGCGGTGCTGCAGGACACACTGACGCTCATCAATACAGGCCAGCAGGCCAGCGGGCCAGCAGGCCGGCAGGAAGTCACGCTCGCGTCGTTGCCCGCCGATGATCCCGAGGTCTACGAAATGTTGCGAGCGGCAGACACGATTGGCGTGTTCCAGGTCGAATCGCGCGCGCAGATGGCGACGCTGCCGCGCCTAGGTCCCGAAAAATTCTACGACCTCGTCGTCGAGGTGGCGCTGATCAGGCCCGGGCCGATCGTCGGGCAGATGGTGCACCCGTATCTCAATCGCCGCGCCGGCAGGGAAGAGGTCACCTACGATCATCCGCTGCTCGAGCCGATCCTGAAGCGCACGCTCGGCGTGCCGCTGTTCCAGGAGCAACTGTTGCGCATGGCGATGGCCGTGGCCGGCTTCACCGGCGGACAGGCCGAGGATCTGCGCCGCGCGATGGGCTTCAAGCGATCCGAGAAACGCATGAAGCAGCTCGAAGGCCTGCTGCGCGAGGGCATGGCGAAGCACGGCATCACCGGCGACACCGCCGATCGCATTGTGTTATCGATTACCTCGTTCGCGCTGTATGGATTTCCCGAGTCGCACGCCGCGAGCTTCGCGCTGATCGCCTATGCGAGCGCATATTTCAAGATGCATTACCCGGCGGCGTTTTATACGGCGCTCCTCAACAACCAGCCGATGGGTTTTTATCACCCCGCGACGCTGGTCAAGGACGCGCAGCGCCGCGGCGTCCGCTTCAACCCGATCGACGTGCAGGTCTCGGACTGGGATTGCACGGTCGAAGGCGATGGCGCCGTGCGTCTGGGCCTTCGCTATGTTCGCGGTCTGCGCGCCGATGCAGGTCAAGCGATCGCGAAGATTGAAGTGAAGAAGCAGCAGGCGCAACCCGCATCACGCTGTCCGAAGTGTGGCTGCGACGATCCGTCAATGATTGAGGCTGTACCCCAAGCCCCAAGTCCCAAGCCCCAAGCCCTGTT
>Ga0207428_10004146_pt1 | contig 13892 bp, 8 predicted proteins | sample RhiMethybrSRZTD1_FD_187600 | JGI IMG/M metagenome (GOLD analysis project Ga0207428, IMG submission 187600) | Populus rhizosphere microbial communities from Tennessee, USA - Rhizosphere MetaG P. TD hybrid SRZTD1 (SPAdes) (version 3) | ecosystem: Host-associated > Plants > Roots > Rhizosphere >... | reverse complement strand
GATGTTCTTGTGCTCGAGGAAGAGAACGGGATCGTCGCAGCGGATCGCCGTGCGCAGCAGTCCATTCGCGTCCAGCGCCGTCGACGGGAAGGCAATCCGCAACCCGGGGCAGTGGGCGAAGATGCTCTCGCCCGACTGGCTGTGGTAGATCGAGCCGCCCTGGAGATAGCCTCCAGTCGCGACGCGGATCACGAGCGGGCACGAGAAGTCGCCGTTCGAGCGCCAGCGGAGCATGGTCAGCTCGTTCCGGATCTGCATCATCGCGGGCCAGATGTAGTCGAAGAACTGGATCTCGACCACCGGCTTGATCCCGCGCGTCGCCATCCCGACCGCGCGGCCGACGATGTTGGCTTCCGCCAGCGGCGAGTTGAAGACCCGCTTCTTTCCGAATTTCTTCTGTAGTCCGGCCGTGACCTTGAACACGCCCCCCTTGCCGGGGACGCTCTCGAGGTTCTGCTCCCGGGTGGCGTCCGCGACGTCCTCGCCGAACATGACGATGCTGCCGTCCCGTTCCATCTCGTCGCGCAGGCAGCGGTTGATGAGCGTGACCATCGTCTCGGGCTGTCCCTCGGAGCGGGGCTCGGTCTCGAACGCGGCGGTCGTGGGATCGACACTAGGCGAATAGAGGTGGTCGTAGATCGTCTCGGCCTTCGGCTTCGCCGCAGCCAACGCCAGCGCCTCGGCCTCCGCGATCTCGGCGTCCACGTCCTTCTGGATCTGCGCGATCGTCTCCTCGGACGCGATCCCCTCGCGCACGAGGTATTTCGGATAGGTCTGCACCGGATCGCGGCGCGCCTCTTCCTCACGCTCGTGCGACGGCTTGTAGGAGACCTCGTCGTCCGACATCGAGTGGCCGTACGGGCGGATCACCATCGCATGGAGGAGCACCGGCCCCAAACCCTTCCGCATGTGCTGGGCGGCCTCCGTCACGGCCTGATAGGACGCGATGGGATCGGTGCCGTCGACGCGCATGACGCGGAGCCCGGGCACGCTGCTCATGCAGCGCCCGATGTCGCCGCCCGGAGTCTGCGCTTCGACGGGAACGGAGATCGCGTACTGGTTGTCGGTGATCAGGAACAACACCGGCACCGCGCCCGTCGCGGCCGAGTTGATTGCCTCCCAGAACTCGCCCTCGCTCGTCGTGCCGTCGCCCGCGGAGACGTAGGTCACCTCGTCCTTGTGTGCGGGGCGACGCTCGCGAATCCCATCGAGCACGCTCATCAGGCGCCCGCCTTCGGCGCACCCGACGGCCTGGAGGAACTGGGTGCCTGTGGGGCTCGACTGCGAGACCACGTTCGCCCGCTTCAAGCCCCAGTGGCTCGGCATCTGCCGTCCGCCCGAGTTGGGATCGGCCGCGGCGCCCACCGCTTCATAGAGGATTTCAGCCGACGTCATGCCCAGAGTCAGCATGAGCGCGCGATCGCGATAGTAGGGATAGAACCAGTCGTACCCCTTCCGGAGCGCCTTGCCCGCCGCGACCAGCACCGCCTCGTGTCCGGCTCCGCTGATCTGGAAATAGATCAGGTTCTGCTTCTTGAGCTTGATCTCCTCGTCGTCCAGCTTTCGCGAGAGGAGCATGAGGCGGTACATCTCGACCAGCTCGGACCGGCTGAGACCGGTGGACGCGGGGCTATCGACGCGGAGTGCCACTGGAACTCCTCCTGGCTGCGGGATTTGCGGACTTGAGCCCGCTCATTATACCGTACTGGGATGGACGCCGCTCAGAGAACCGTCGAGACCGTCTCCTGCCCTGGACCGGAGGGCCCGCTGGAGGGGCTCTGGTCCGATCCAGGGAAGGGCCTTTCGCCCGCCGTCATCTGCCACCCGCATCCCGCCCACGGCGGGTCGATGCACTCGAAGGTGGTCCACACGATTTACAAAGTCCTCCACGAGGCAGGTCATCCCACGCTGCGTTTCAACTTCCGCGGCGTGGGTCAGAGCGCCGGCTCGTACTCCGGCTGGGATGGCGAGGTGGAGGACGTGGCCGCAGCGGCGGCCTACGCGCGCGAGCGCACCGGCTCCGGGCCACTCTGGCTCGCGGGCTTCTCCTTCGGATCCTGGGTCGGATCGATCTGGGCGCTTCGGGACGGGCGGGTCGAGCGGTTCATCGGTCTCGGCATGCCGGTGAGCACCAACATCGACGGCCGCACGTTCGACTACCTCGACCGGCCGCCGGCGCCCATGCTGATCGTGCAGGGCTCCCGCGACCAGTACGGCTCCCGCGAGGCGATCCTCGCTCTCGCGGAGCGCCTCCGTGCGAAGGGACCGGTCGAGGTTCGATTCGTCGAGGGCGCAGACCACTTCTTCACGGGACATCTCACCCAGCTCGCCGACGCGCTTCGAGGCGGGCTCGGTTTGGGGGCGGCATGAGCGACTTGAAGGACAAGGTGGCCATCGTGACCGGGTCGACCAAGGGCATTGGGCTCGCGATCGCGGAGCAGCTGCTCGCCACCGGCGCACGCGTGTTGATCTCCGCGCGAAAGCCCGAGGAAGTGGAGTCGGTCGGACGGAAGCTCGAGAAGCAGAACTCAGGCCGCGTCGCCTGGCGCGCGTGCGACGTGCGGCGCGAGGCCGACGTCGAGACGCTCTTCCTCGCCGCCGACGAGGCATTCGGCGCGCTCGACATCCTCGTGAACAACGCCGGCGTGGGCATGACCCGGAAGCTCGAGGAGACCACGCTCGCGCAATGGAACACGGTGCTCGAGACGAACGTCACCGGCGTGTTCCTCTGCTCGCGCGCGGCCATTCCGCGGATGCGCCGGCGCGGCGGCGGCTACATCATCAATCTCTCGAGCCTGGCGGGAAAGAACGCCTTCCCGGGCGCCACCGCCTACAATGCGTCCAAGTTCGCGGTCAATGGAATGAGCGAGGCGCTTTTACAGGAGATTCGCTACGACGGGATCCGCGTCAGCTACGTCATGCCGGGAAGCGTGAACACCGGCTTCTCGAGCGGCGCCGGGCCCGATCCCGCACAGGACTGGAAGCTGAGCGCCGACGATGTCGCGCGGGTCGTGATCGATCTCCTGCGCCATGACACGCGCTCGCTCCCGAGCGCGGTCGAGATCCGGCCCAGCCGCCCGCCGAGGAAGAGCTGATTGACGAGGCCGCGGCCGTGCACGCAAGATCGGCAGTCTCGCGAACCACTCATGGAGGAGGGTCGATGCAAGTCGGCGTGATCGGGCTGGGGCGGATGGGGGGCAACATGGTGCGCCGGCTCATGCGCGGCGGGCACGCGTGCGTGGTCTACGACCGTTCCCACGACGTCGTGTCCACGCTCGCCGGCGAGGGAGCGACTCCCGCCTACTCGCCTGAGGAGCTGACCAAGAAGCTCGAGCGTCCCCGCTCGATCATCATCATGCTCCCCGCAGCCGCCGTCGAGAGCATGATCCAGACGCTCCATCCCAAGCTCGAGCGCGACGACGTCATCATCGACGGCGGAAACACCCATTACCACGACGACATCGCGCGCGCGGAGCGCCTCAGCGAGAACGGGCTCCATTACGTGGACATGGGGACGAGCGGCGGCGTCTGGGGACTCGAGCGGGGCTTCTGCCTCATGATCGGCGGCGAGAACGAGGTCGTGAAGCGGCTCGATCCGATCTTCGCGACGCTCGCGCCTGGACGCGGCGACATTCCGCGCACCCCGGGACGCGAGCGTATGGGTGGAACGGCCGAGCAGGGCTACCTCCACTGCGGACCGGCGGGTGCGGGGCACTTCGTCAAGATGGTCCACAACGGAATCGAGTACGGGCTCATGGCCGCGTACGCCGAAGGACTCAACGTCCTACGCGCCGCGAACGTCGGAATGAAGGACCGGGAACCGAATGCGGAGACAGCACCGCTCCGCAATCCGGAGCACTATCGCTACGACATCAATCTCGCGGACGTGACGGAGGTATGGCGGAGGGGGAGCGTGGTTGCTTCGTGGCTCCTCGATCTCACCGCGCAGGCGCTCGCTTTGAATCCGGCGCTCTCCGGATTCGAGGGGCGCGTGTCCGACTCGGGCGAGGGGCGCTGGACGCTCGCGGCGGCGAACGACGAGGGAGTTCCGGCGCACGTGCTCGCGGCGGCGCTCTTCGAGCGGTTCGCCTCGCGCGGCGGGGACGACTTCCAGAATCGGGTGCTCTCGGCGATGCGCTACGGCTTCGGCGGACATCTGGAGCCGAAGAGCTAGGCCCAGATCCACCCCGTGATCGTCCCGATCAGGGCCGCACCCAGAACGCAGAGCCCCAGGTAGACCAGAGCGCCGCGCGGTCCCAGCCACCGTCCCACCACGCCGAACGTCAGCACGTTCACGATCGGGACCGAGAGGAGCATCGCGACGCCCGGGCCGCGCCCCATGCCCTTGGCGAGAAGCTCTCCGGCCAGCGGCAGCTCCGCTCCCGAGCAAAAATAGAACGGCACTCCCGTGAGCGCCGCCGCGACGGAGCCGATGACGCTCTTCTGTCCGTACAGCAAGCTGACCACGTGGCGCGGCACGAGCACGTCGACGATCGCCGCGAGCGCGAGGCTGACGAGAACCCAAGGGAAGTATTCGAGAAGCTGCCCGCGCAGCCGACGGAGCACCGTGACCCAGCGCGAGCGCCGAATCGGAGTCACGTCCTCGTCCACGTCCGGCGCGGGACCCAGCGCCCCTGCGGTCGACCCGCCCGGGCCCTCGGCCGAGCGAGTCGCCTCGTTCCGGAGCGCCCGCACGGCGGCATAGCCCACGACGAGCCCGAAGATGACCGACGTCCCGAACCGCACGACCATCCACCCGAGGCCGAGCATCTTCCATGTGAGGAGAAGTACCGGAACGCTTACGGCCGCTCCGGCCGTGAGGAATGCGAACGTGTGCTTGAGATCGCTCCCGCGGCGGCGGAGCGATACGGCCAACGGCACCATGCCGCACGTACAGAGGGGGAGAAGCGCACCCGTGGTGGATGCGACGAGCATGGTCGCGGGGTGACGCCCCGTCAGGAATCGCTCGATGGTCCGGTTGGACACGAACTCCTCGAGAATCGAGGCCAGTCCCAATGCCAGAAGGAAGAGGGGCAGGATCTCGACGGCCGCGTCCGCGAAGACCCGCGCCATGGCCGCGATCGTGGTGGTGAAGTCCATGGGGCCATTGTATCCCGCGCGGCGCGCCTTGACACGCGCGCGCGGCTCGGGCGACCATGGCTTTTCTTCGACCGAAAGGAGCCATAGCCGGTGCACGACCCGTTCTACCATCCCGTCTTCCTCGGCCGCCGCGCGGCGCTCGAGACGCCGCCGTTCGACCCGTTTCCTCCCTCGGGGCGGAAGCCGTGGGCCGAATCGCCCTCGCCCCGCCGCGACCTCGAATTCCACGTTCGGCACTACAAGGTGGAGCTGGTCGTCGACTTCGAGAAGAAGGAGCTGCGCGGGCGCGCCTCCCTGACGGTCGAATCGCTCCGGGACGGCCTCCGCGACGTGGTGCTCGACGCGGCGGAGATGCGGATCGCATCGGTCAAGGTCGGACGCCGCTCGCTCGCCCACGCGAGCGAGGGAGAGAAGCTTCGGGTTGCCCTGGGCGAGCCGCTCCGCGCGGGGGGGCACGCGGTCATCGAGATCGCGTACGCGACCCGGCCGCGGAAGGGGTTCTTCTTCGTCGGTCCGACCGAAGCGGAGCCCCACCGAGAGCCCAGCGGATGGTCGCAGGGGCAGGCGAACGACACGCACGGCTGGATTCCGTGCCTCGAGAGCACGGAGAGCCGCGGCACGCTCGAGATGATCGTGACGGTGCCGGCCGGGTATCGCGCCATCGGGAACGGCCGACTCGTGTCGCGCAAGGCGCGTTCCGGCCCTTCGGGTGCGCGGCGAAATGGCCGCGGGCGCGGCAAGAACGGCCGCGCGAAGCAGGGCTCGGTCACCTACCACTGGCGCCAGGACACGCCGCACCCCGTCTACCTCACCTCGCTCGTCGTCGGGAAGTACTCGGAGCTCAAGGATCGCGCCGGATCGGTCCCGCTCTTCGGCTACGTGCCGCCGGGACTCGAACGCCAGGGACGGGATCTCTTCCGGAAGACGCCCGCGATGATCGCGACGTTCCAGCGCGTGTTCGGCTTCCCGTATCCCTACCCCAAGTACGCACAGAGCACGGTCGCGGATTTCACCTGGGGCGGCATGGAGAACACGAGCGCCACGACGCTCATGGAGCGCGTGCTCCACGGGGGCAACGATTCCTTCGAGGAGCGCTACGACTCGCTGATCGCGCACGAGCTCGCGCATCAGTGGTGGGGCGATCTCGTCACGTGCCGCGACTGGTCCGAGGGCTGGCTCAACGAGGGCTTTGCCACGTACTCCGAGATCGTCTTCCGCGAATCGGACGAAGGACGCGACGACGCCGACTACGCGAGGCTCGAGCAGATGAGCTCGTATCTCACGGAGGATGGCGAGGACTACCGGAGACCGCTCGTCGAGACGCGATGGAACTATCCGTCCACGCTCTTCGACCGGCACCTCTACGAGAAGGGCGCCTGCGTGCTCCACATGCTCCGCGCCCTCACGGGGGACGCGGCTTGGCGGCGCTCCCTCAAGCGCTACCTGGAGCGCCACGCGTTCGGGTCGGTCGAGACCGCCGATCTGCGCCGTGCGTTCGAGGAGGAGACGGGGCGGAATCTCTCCTGGTTCTTCGACCAGTGGGTCTATCACGGCGGCCATCCCGAGCTGCGGGTCACGCGGTCGTGGGACGACGGTGCGCGCACGCTGGTCCTCACGGTGGAGCAGGTGCAGGAGGTGACCGAGGTCACGCCTCTCTTCCGCATTCCACTGACGTTCGAGGTCGTGAGTGCGGGGAAGCGGGTCCGCATCCCGCTCGATCTCCAAGGCAAGCGTGAGACGATTCACGTGCCGCTTCCGGGACGACCCCGTTACGTCGCGCTCGATCCCGAGCACGACGTGCTCAAGACCATGGACTTCGCCCGATCGGACGAGGAGCTCCTGTTCGGGCTTCGCCGCTCTCCCTTCGCCCTCGAACGAATCCGCTGCGCGCGGGAGCTGGCGAGCCGTGGAGACGAGCGCGTGATCACCGCGCTCCTCCGGACGCTGCGCGGGGACCGCTTCTGGGGTGTTCGCGCCGCCGCCGCGGTGTCGCTCGGCGAGATCGGCCGACGCGTTCCGGGTGTGAGCGCGCGGATTGCCCGCGAAGCGGATCAGACGAGCACTCGCGTACGTCGCGGCGTCCTCTGGGCGCTCGGCTGGATCGGCGACGACGCCGCGCTCAAGCGCCTGACCCGGTCCATCGCCGAGGAAACCTCCTCGTTCAACATCGGCCTCGCGCTCATCGGCATCGCGCGAGCGAAGGGGGAAGGGGCCTTCGCAATGCTGAAGGCCGAGCTCAAGCGCGAGAGTCACCGCGACATGCTCCGCATTCTCATCTTCGACGCCATGGTGCGGCTCCGCGACTCGCGCGCCATTCCCGTCCTGCTCGAGCACACGCAGCCCCGGTTCCGGAACGAGGCGCGCGAGGCCGCGACCAAGGCCCTCGGAAAGCTGGGCGTCCTGAATGCCGAGGTGGAGCGCCGCCTCGAGGAGCTGGTCCAGGACCCGTGGTTCCGCGTGCGGAGCGCGGCCGCGGGCTCGCTCCGTCGGCTCAAGTCCCCGCGCGCCGAGGCGGCCATCCGCGAGGCGCTCCGTACGGAGCCGCTGGACGCCGTCCGCTGCGCGCTCGAGAAGGCCCTCGCGGACGGGCATCCCGGCTGATCCGCGCGCACCGAGTCGCGCGGCCGGGGTGTACACTCCGACGTGAACGACCGTCCCGCGCTTCCGGAGACCCATGCCGCTGACCCAAGGAATCAAGCTCGGCCCCTATGAAATCCTGGCCCCGCTCGGGGCGGGAGGCATGGGCGAGGTCTATCGCGCGCGCGACTCGCGCCTCGGCCGGGACGTCGCGGTCAAGGTGCTCCCGCCGTCGTTCGCGAAGGATCGCGAGCGCCTGCAGCGGTTCGAGCACGAAGCGCGCGCCGCTGGCGCGCTGAGCCATCCCAACGTCGTCGCCGTGTTCGATGTGGGCGCGACCGATGGCATCCCGTATCTCGTGAGCGAGCTCCTCGAGGGAGAGAGCCTGGGCAACCTGATCCGCCGCGGCCCGGTTCCGCCTCGTCGCGCGATCGAGCTCATGATCCAGGCCGCGTCCGGACTCGCCGCGGCGCATGCAAAGGGGATCGTGCATCGCGATCTCAAGCCCGAGAACCTCTTCGTTCTGCCTGACGGCCGTCTCAAGATCCTCGACTTCGGCCTCGCGAAGCTGCTGCGCGACGATGCGCCACCCCGTGATGAAACCGGCCCGCAGCTCCACGCACTCACGCAGACGGGTCAGATCATGGGGACCGCGTCCTACATGGCCCCGGAGCAGATCCGCGATCAACCGGTGGACCATCGCGCGGATCTCTTCGCGCTCGGCGCGATCCTCCACGAGCTGATCACGGGGGCGAAGGCCTTCCCGGGCGAGACACCCGCCGATCGGATGACCGCGATCCTCACCAATGAACCGGCGGAGTGGGACGGATCCGTGGACCTCGTGGCACCGGGACTCGCGCTCATCGCGCGGCGGTGCTTGGAGAAGAAGGTCGAGCTGCGGTTCGCGTCGGCGCGCGATCTCGGGCTCGCGCTCGAGGTCGTGGAGGCGGGGATCGATGCCCGGCGGATCGCGCCGCGCGCCACGGCGGAGTCGGAGCCGGCGTCGGCCCTTCGGACCGCGAAGAGACCCGAGTTTCACTTCCGGCGGATCACGTTCTCGGAGGGATGGATCGGCCAGGCGCGCTTCGCGGCGGACGGTCAGACCGTCGTGTACGACGCGTCCTGGGATGGGAACCCGCTCCAGATCTACCTCGCGCGCGTCGGCAGCGTGGAGTCGCGCCCGGTCGGCGTCCCCGATTGCGGCCTCCTGGGCGTCTCGAAGAGGGACGAGATCGCCGCCTTGATGCGTCCGAGGGACGTCGGCGGGTTCATCACACTCGGGGTGCTCGCCCGCATGCCGCTCATCGGAGGCGCCCCGCGCGAGATGCTCGATCGCGTGGTGAACGCCGACTGGAGTCCCGACGGACGCTCGCTCCTGGTGCTCCGGGAGATCGACGGCCGGCAGCGCCTCGAATATCCGATCGGGACCGTGCTGCGCGAGGCCGAGGGATGGATGAGCGATCCACGGATATCACCCGACGGCACGATGGTCGCCTTCCGGGAGCACCCGGTGCGCGCCGACAACGGCGGCTCCTTGAAGATCATCGACCTGAAGAACCAGGTCATCGCGGAATCCGAGTACTACTGGACGGCATGGCGCCACGCGTGGGACCCATCCGGCCGCGCGGTCTGGTTCTCGGCCGCGGGCATGGATCGATCCCCGGGAATCATTCGCATGCCGCTAGGGGGCGCGCCCGAGGCCATCTATCAGGCGCCGACCTACACGACGGTCGAGGACGTCTCGGCGAGTGGGGGCATCCTCGTGCAGTCGGTGGTCCCGCGGATGCGCATGCAGGCCGGATCCAAGGATGGAGGCGAGGCGCGCGACCTCTCCGTCCTCGACTGGAGTCTGATCCGCGACATCTCGGACGACGGGGAGTGGATCCTCTTCGGCGAATCGGGGATCACCGGCGGCGGCCCCGGGATCTACATCCGCCGCCTCGACGGATCTCCGCCCGTGCGCCTCTCCGAGGGGGATTGCTGGAAGTTCTCGCCCGACTTCCAATGGGTCCTCACGACGCAGAGCGCGCGGCACGACGACCTGACGCTCGTCCCCACGGGAGCCGGGCCGGTCGTGCCCCTGCCGACCTTCGGACTCCGGTGCGTCAACGCCTCCTGGTTCCCCGACGGGAAGGGATTCATCATGCTCGCGATCGACGACGAGCACAGCGCGCGCCTCTACGCATACGATCTCGAGGCGAAGACCGTGCGGCGGATTCGCGACGAGGCGTTCCACCAGCTCTCGAGCATCTCTCCGGACGGAACCCGGCTGGTGGCCGTCGACCAGAACCGGCACGTCGTGATCGTCGCGACCGACGGAAGCTCGATCCGGCGGGTCGGCACAACCGCGGAGACACGCCGCGGCATCCGCTGGAACCCGGAGGGAACCCACTTCTATACCTTCGACAAGGGCAAGCTCCCGGCCCCCGTTTTCCTCGTGAACGCGGAGACCGGGGAGGAGACCTTCTGGCTCGAGATCTCGCCGGTCCACCGGGGGGGCGTCGAAAACATGAACAACGTCATGCTCACCCCGGACGGCATGACGTACGTCGCGAGCTATCCCCAGACCCTGTGCAGCCTCTACGCCATGCAGGAGGTTACGTGAGCACGACCGACCTGACGCCGGGCCGCGCCGTGGGGGCCGATCGCGTCGTGCGCGGACGAGCGCTCATCTTCTGGGATCCGAAGCGCCCCGGGAAGAAGCTCGACGCCATCGACACCGACCAGATCACGCCCGCCGAGGACTGCGTCTCGGAGAGTCTCGAAACCCTCGACGAGCGCTGGAAGGCGGGCGCGTTCCGTCACTTGATGCCCGAGTTCCGCGCGCGCGTGCACGCGGGCGAGACCTTCGTGATCGCGGGGGATCGGTTCGCCATTGGCTCCTCACGCGAGATGTCGCCGGCCGGCTTGAAGGCGATCGCCGACGAGGCGGGGCTCACGATGGTCGTGGTGTGCGGAGCGAACATGGGGGACATCTTCCGGCGCAACGCGCTCAACCTGGGGCTCCACGTCGTCCAGTGCGTCGAGGGGGTCCAGGACGCTCGCGATGGTGACGAGATGGAGTTCGACGTCGAGTCGCGCGCGATCCGGAACGTGACCCAGGGGAAGAGCTACGAGTCGAAGCCGCTGACCGCGAAGGAAGAGGAGATCCGTCACAGCGGCGGCATCATCGCGGTCGGCCGGCGTGAGATGGCGGAGGCGCGCGGACGGAAGCCGCAGGTCGAGTTCCCCGATCCCTTCCGCGCGCGCTACCAGACCTCCACCGAGCAGATCCTCTGGGCGCATCGCGTGGACAAGAAGGCCGAGGTCAAGCCCGGGGCCACGATCCAGGTCTACGCCGATCTGCTCCCCGCGTCGGACGGCACGGCGCCGTTCGCGATCCACACCTTCCAGCGAATCGTCGAGGATCCGGACGCGAAGCCGAGGCTCGCGGCGGTCGCGAACGACCACTTCGTCTTCACCGGCAAGGACGCGGATCAGAAGCAGACTTCGATCTCGAAGGCCTTCGCAGAGAAGCACGACATCCGCGCGCCGTACTACGCCTCCCCCGGCACGGGCATCTTCCACTTCTACTTCCCGGAGCAGGGGCTCATCGTGCCGGGCGGGTTCTATCCCGGCGCCGACTCGCACAGCCGCGCCTACGGCGCCTATGGCGCCGTAGGCATCGGCGTAGGGAGCACGACGCTCGGCTTTGGCTGGGCCACGGGCACGATCTTCGTCACGGTGGCGAAGCAGCGCCGCGTCGTGTTCACGGGAAAGCTCAAACCCTGGGTGAGCGGGAAGGACATCGTACTCCGGCTACTCCAGGGCTGGGGCGTGAAGCAGTCGCAGGGGATGTCGGTCGAGTTCGTGGATACGAACCGCGAGCTCCCGATCCCGTACCGGAACACGATCGCGAACATGATGGCGGAGGGCGAAGCGCTCAACGGGATCTTCGCGCAGGACGGCGTGACCGAGGCCTGGTACGAGTCGCGCGGATTCGCGCTCCCGTATCCACGCGTCACGCCCGGCGAGGACGCCCGGTTCGAGCTGGACGAGACGCTCGACCTCTCCTCGGTCCAACCCATGATCGCGAAGCCGTTCAGCCCCGGGAATGCGTTCCCGGCGGAAGAGGTCGCGACGGAGCGGCTCACGTTCCACAAAGCGATGATCGGCTCCTGCACGAACGGCGGCTACGACGACCTGCTCCAGGCGGCGCTCGTCTTGCGCGGCGCGCGCGCGGCGGGCATCGAACGCTCGCGACGCGACGTGGAATTCATCGTCTTCCCTGGGAGCGGTACCGTGAAGAAGCTGATCGAGCGTCCCGATCCGCGCTTAGGGGGAGAATCGATCGCGGAGGTGCTGCGCGCGGCCGGTGCCGAGATCCGCGAATCCTGGTGCGGCCCCTGCTTCGGCCAGGGCCCCGATTCGCTCGAGCCCGGCGAGCGTGCGATCACGACGTTCAATCGGAACTGGCAGAACCGGATGGGCGTCGGCGGGGAAGGCTACCTCGCGAGCCCGGCGGTCGTGGCCGCGTCCGCGCTCGCGGGCTACATGGCGCCGCCGTCGGAGCTGGGGCTTCGGTGGGACCCGGAGGCGTACGGGATCTAGGTGTTAGCGAAGCAAAGTGACTCTACCGAACCGCAGTGTTCCTGGAGCCTTCACTCGGACAAAGTAGACTCCAGCCGCTACTAGTCTCCCTTCCGTGTCTCGCCCATCCCACGAGGTAGAACTTGTGCCCGCCTGAACCTGCTGCTTCTGCAGTCTCCTGACGAGGCGACCTTGCGCGTCGTAAATATCGATCGATGTGACAGCCGGGGCAGGGATGGTGTACTGGATTGCGATCGGGCCCTTGCTGGGATTAGGGGTTAGTCGCAGATCCGAGTCCGCGAAAACACTGGAGACAGGCACGGAGGAAACACTGGTGGGCTGGAGCGCGCCCGTATAGAGGATTTCGTCGCTCGTATTCAGATATACCGTCCAGTGTCCCTGCTCATACGGTGCGTTTTCTTGACCTAAGGTTACCGCAAATCCGGCAACCGTCGCTCCGCCTACAACTGCTTCACTCGGACTGGCATTCCAATCTGCGGTCCCGGGCTCACCGCCCTCTGTGGGAACAAATTCGAACGACCAATTTGGCGGAGATTGGACGCTGGATTGTGGAGTCTGGGGAATGGAGTCACCATTCCAGCCCAGTGGGGCAACTTCCAACTCAGTCTCGTCACTGTACTTGTCATTGCCGATGGATAACGAGGTTATTGGGAAAGCGCTTCCGTTCACGACGGTGTAGCGATACCCAACTCGGCCCTGACCCAGCAACACCTTTGTAACCTTCACCTGAACAGGGGGCGGGCTCATTTGATCAGAACTCGACTGCAGAGTTCCATGAGCGCGGGGCTTCGCGACTTGGGCTGCTCTGCACCCAATTCGAGGAAGGAAAAGGACGATGGTTACGATCGCTGCGAGTGCTGCACAACTCACCAATATCCTTCTAGGCGACATGAGCTGCTCCTCGGAATTCTAGGAAAGCAATGCAGAAACCACGAGACGGGCAGGATGCTAGTTGGGGCGTGGTAGTCAGGTCAACGCGCTTCGGCTGAATTGCTACGCGAAGGAGGGCTTAGGACTAAGTATCCAGCCATGTCTATCCCTACTTCAGCAGGCTCATCTTCCTCGAGATTCGATTCCCGCCCTCACGCAGCTCGTAGAGATACACGCCCGACGCGACCGCCGTCCCGTGATCGTTCCGCCCATCCCATCGCGAGCGGAACGACCCGGCCGGCATCCATTCGTTCACGAGGGTGCGCACGCGCGCGCCGTGGACGTCGTACACGATCAGGGTCACGCGTCCCGCTTGCGCGGTCGCAAAGCGGATCATCGTCTCGGGATTGAATGGATTCGGCACGTTGGACTCGAGCGTAAACCTTGCCGCGGGGGTGGCGTCCGCGATCTCGACCGCGGTCGGCGCGGCGATGAGGAAGAGGCTGTCCGAGTAGGCGGTGACGTTGCCTCCCACGCGATAGGCGACGCCGCGGATCTTGGCCGCTCCGGTCGCGTACGAGCCGTCCACCCACCACGCCAAGGAGCGCGGTGGCCCTGGCGCCACGGCGGTGATGGTCCCGAGAAAAATCGGATAGCTGGACCCGCCATCCAGGGAGAGCGAGAACGCGATCGAATCCGCGGGAGCTCCGGCCATCACGACCTGCACCGAGTCGGGCTTCCCGGGCGGGATGTAC
>Ga0207428_10004144_pt1 | contig 13898 bp, 14 predicted proteins | sample RhiMethybrSRZTD1_FD_187600 | JGI IMG/M metagenome (GOLD analysis project Ga0207428, IMG submission 187600) | Populus rhizosphere microbial communities from Tennessee, USA - Rhizosphere MetaG P. TD hybrid SRZTD1 (SPAdes) (version 3) | ecosystem: Host-associated > Plants > Roots > Rhizosphere >... | reverse complement strand
CGGCTGCCACGGCAGCGCGATCACGAGCAGGTTCGAGACGAGCAGGCCGCGATGATCGCGGCGCCGCAGATGCGCGAGCTCGTGGGTGAAGACGGCATCCCAGTCCACGCGGCGCTGTGCGGCGGCTCCGGCGGGCAGCAACACGACGCCGTCGCCGGCCCAGGGCCACAGCAGCGGCGACGCCACCGCGTCCGACTCGGCCAGCCGCGGACGCCGTGTCAGGTCCAGGCGCTCGGCGGCGCGCTCGAGCGCGCCCTGCAGCGCGGGGGCGGCCGCCGGCCGTGACCTCGCGACGAGACTGCGCGCCTGCCGCCACGAGAGGGCGAGACGCAGCGCCGCGAGCAGGCTCAGGGCGGCCCACGTCCCGAGCGCGATGCGGCGCCACGGCAGCGAGGACAGCGAGAGCCTCGGAGCGGCCGCCGGCGCGTGGGCCGGCGCGGCGTTCGCCGTCTCGCTCGGTACGGCCGGAGTCGCCGCCGACGGCGCGGCCGGCGCGCTGCCGTGCAGCGGCGGCTCGAACGCGAGCGCTCGCTCGCCGGCCCCGACCGCGGCGGGAGGCAGCGCGGGCCGCACCGCGGACGATGGCTCGCTCGGCGCCGGCAGCAGTCCCCAGCCCAGGCTGCCCACGCCGAGCGCGAGCGCGGGGACGCCCAGCGTCATCGCCGCCGCGAGCAGCAGCGCGTGGTGCCCGCGCGCCGGCCGCGCGCGGTGGGCGAAGGCCGCGAGCGCGCCCAGGCCGAGCAGCAGCGTCGACTGCCAGAGCAGGGCGATCGCAGCGGCGGCGTTCACGGGCGCGCCTCCTTGCGGTGCTCCTCGATCATGCGCTGGAGCGCCGCGAGCTCCTCGGGGCCGACCTGGTCCGACTCGAGCAGGTGCTCGAAGAGGGCCAGCGGGTCGCCGGCGAAGACCGACTTGAGGAAGCGGTGCACCGTGTCGATGCCCTCGGCGCGGCGGCTCCGCACCGCGCGGTAGAGGTAGGCGCGACCCTTGGCGCGGTGCCGGATCCAGCCCGCGCGCTCCAGCTTCTGGAGCACGGTGAGGACCGTCGTGTAGGCCGGCTTGCGGCCGGGCAGGCTGGCCAGCACCTGGTTCACGGTGACCTCGCCCTCGCGCCAGACGACCTCGATCACGGTGCGCTGCAGCGAGCCGAGGTCGTGGATCGAGCGTCGCGCCATGGCGGGTCCTCGCGTGGGGCCGGTCGAGCTGCCCTCCAATTACTACGGACAGTAGTAGACGTCAAGTGGGGTTGCGCCGCAAGGAAAGCGCTGATCCGGCGCGGCGCTGCGCTAGACTCGGTCCTGCTCGTCGGCGCAGGGCGGACACCTGGCGGTCGGCGGCCCCCCGGGAGGGACGCGATGCAGTTCCTGGTCGATCTGTGGTTGCCGATCGTGCTCGCAGGCGTGGGCGTGTTCGTGGCCAGCAGCGTGATCCACATGGCGCTGCCCATCCACAAGAGCGACTTCAGCCAGCTGCCCAACGAGCCGCGCGTGCTCGAGGCCCTGCGCACCCAGGGTGTCGGGCCGGGGCAGTACATGTTCCCCAAGCCGGCCTCGATGAAGGACTGCTCGTCGCCCGAGATGCTCGAGAAGTTCAAGCGCGGCCCCGTCGGCAGCCTGATCGTGCTGCCCACGGGCGTGCCGAACATCGGCAAGTCGCTGCTGCAGTGGTTCGTCTTCTCGCTGGTCGTCGGCGTCTTCGTGGCCTATATCGCGTGGCACCAGCTGGCGCCGGGAGCGCCCTACCTCGCCGTCTTCAGGCTGACGGCCACGGTCGCCTTCCTCGCCTACGGCTTCTCGCACATGACGGACGCGATCTGGAAGGGCGTGTCGTGGACCACGACGCTGAAGTTCGTGCTCGACGGCCTGATCTACGGACTGGTGACCGGCGGCGTCTTCGGCTGGCAGTGGCCGGCGGTGGGGGGCTGATGCCCGCGCGCCGCCTCCATCTCGTGCGGCCGCTGGTCGTCTTCGACCTCGAGACGACCGGCCTCGACCCGATGACCGACCGCATCGTCGAGCTCGGCTGCGTGAAGCTGCTGCCGTTCGCGCCGGGCGACGGCCCGGACGGCGTGGCGCACCGCCGCGAGATCCGCACCTGGCGCATCAACCCCGGCCGGCCGATCGTGCCCGCGGCGACGGCGATCCACGGCATCACCGACGCCGCCGTCGCGCGCTGCCCGACCTTCGACGCGCTGGCCCGCGAGATCCACGCCTACTTCGCCGGCTGCGACCTCTCGGGCTTCCACGTCGAGGGCTTCGACCTGCCGCTCCTGGCCCAGGAGTTCGAGCGCGTCGGCGTGGCCTTCCCCGACTGGAAGCCGCGCATCGTGGATGCGCGCACGATCTTCACCCTGCGCGAGTCGCGCGGGCTGGCGGCGGCGCTGCAGTTCTACTGCGGGCGCGAGCACGTCGGGGCCCACGGCGCCGAGGCCGACGCGATCGCCGCGGCCGACGTGCTCCTGGCGCAGATCGGCCGCTACGCCGACCTGCCGCTCGACATCGACGCCCTCCACGAGGCCTGCCACCCGGTCGGGGCCGACGCCCTCGACGCCACGGGCAAGATTCGCTGGTGCGAGGGCGAGGCCGTGCTCGGCTTCGGCAAGCACAGCGGCAAGCCGCTGCGCCAGCTCGCGGCCGAGGTGCCCGACTACCTGCGCTGGATCCTGGCCAAGGACTTCCCGCCCGACACCAAGCAGATCGTGGCCGAGGCGCTGTCGGGTCGTTTCCCGGCGCAGCCCGCCGCCCGCTGAGCGGCCGCCCGCGGGCGTAACGCGCGGCGCGGCAGCGCGTCGTCGCTCCGTCCCACGGAGACCGCGCCATGCCCACCGACGATCCGCTCCACCAGTCCCGCCTCGACGCGCTCCGAGCAGCCGTCGCGATCGGCGTCGCCTCGGCGCAGGCCGGACGCTTCGTCGACGGCCGCGTCGTCGAGCACGAGCTACGCGAGGAGCTCGACCGCAAGCTCGAGCAGCGCCAGCGGCGCAAGGCGCCGGGAAGGAAGGGCGCATGACCGCGTACCGGCTCACGCTCGTCGCGCGCCGCGACGTCGAGACGCTCGTCCGCGCGCTCGCACGCGACGACCTGCGCGCCGCCGAGCGCGCGGTCGACGAGCTGTGCGCGACGATGGAGTGGCTCGGCGGCACGCCCGACGTCGGGCAGCTCCGCGACGACCTGGCCGATGGTGCCCACCCGTCGCGGGTGCGCAGCTGGGCCCTGCGCGACTGGCTGCTGGTCTACGGCGACCCCGAGCCGGGCGGCCCGGGCGAGGAGCCGGCCCCGCGGTCGAGCCGAGAGCCCCTCACCTTTCTCCGGGTGCTCGAGATGGGCCGACCTCGATGGACCTGACCGGCCCTCGCCCCCGCGCCGCCGCCCCGACGCGCCACGGGCGCCCGGACGCCGGTCCCGGGTTGTCCCCAGGAAATGTGGAAAGTGCGGATGGGCTCATAGACCCCCTTGCTAGGCTGTTTTCGCTCGAGGCGGGATCCGGCCCGCCGACGCCCGGCCTGGGAGGGCGAGCTGCATGCGGGATCGTTTCGGAAGTGGTGGCGACCGCCGCTGGGCGGCGGCGTGGGGGGCTGCCCTCGCGAGCACGACCATCTCCGGATCGGAAGAGCCGAAGAGTCCGCCCCGGCTGCGCCCCGAGGAGCGCAAGGTCCCGCTCACGATCGGGCGCTTCCTGATCCGCGGCGTGCTCGGGCGAGGCGGCATGGGCGAAGTCTTCCTGGCGCACGATCCGCGCCTCGATCGCGACGTCGCGCTCAAGCTGCTGCCCGCCGAGCTCGCCGACGACCGCGTGCGCCGCGAGCGCTTCCTCGTCGAGGCGCGCGCCGCGGCCGCGCTCAACCACCCGAACATCACGACCATCCACGAGATCGGCCAGGCGAACGGCCGCGACTATCTCGCGCTCGAGTACGTCGAGGGCCGCACCGTGCAGGAGCTGCTCGCGACGCGCCGCATGCCGCGCACCGAGATCGTCAACATCGCCGTGCAGCTCGCCGAGGCGCTCGAGTACGCGCATGGCCACGGCATCGTCCACTGCGACATCAAGCCCGCCAACGTGATGATCAACGCGCTCGGCCAGGCCAAGCTGCTCGACTTCGGCCTGGCGCGCATCGCGCAGCTCCGCCCGATCGAGGGCAAGCGCGGCGACATCGTCGGCACGCCCGGCGCGATGTCGCCCGAGCAGGCGCTCGGCCAGCCGCTCGACGCGCGCAGCGACGTCTTCTCCTTCGGCAGCCTGCTGTATGAGATGTCGGCCGGCCTGCCTGCCTTCAGCGGCGCGACGGCGCTCGAGACGATGGACGCCGTCGTCGACAGCGAGCCGCCGGCGCTCGAGCCGCTGCGGCCCGATCTGCCGGCGGCGCTCGTCGCCATCCTGCGCCAGACCCTGGCGAAGGACCCGCGCCACCGGCCGCAGAGCATGGCCGAGGTCCTGGCCGAATTACGCCGCTTCCGCCGGCACAACGACGCGCGCAGAACTGCCGGTCTGCTTCGCCGCGCGACCGCGCCGCGGGCCGTTCTCGCGCTCGCGCTGCTGCTTGTCGCGCTGGCACTGACACTCGCGGTGGCCTCGATCTGAGCCGCCGCGCCGCGCGGTCGGTAGCGCAACTCCGGGAATCAAGGGTAGGCTGACCCGCCCTCAACCGGGAGTCACGCATGTCCCGAGCCGTGCCGTGCGCCGTGCTCATCCTCGTCGGCTGTCTCTGTCTGGTTCCCGCGCTCGCTGCGCAGAGCGCCGGCAGCGGCGCGCCGGCGCCGCGTCCCGCGGCGTCGGGACCCGCGCCGAAGACTCCGCCCGCGGCGGGCAAGCCGGCCGCGCCCGTGCCTGCGACTCCCGCGCCCGCCGCAGCGCCCGCGGTGGCTCCCGCCCCCGGCGCTCCGGCTGCCGCCGCGCCCGGCGCGCCCGGCGCCGCGCGTCGCGCGGCCGCGACGGCGCCGGCCGCGGGCGCGCCCGCGCGCACCGCCGCGTCCGCCGTCGAGACCCAGACCTACTACCTCGCGATCCTGCGTCACGGTCCGAAGTGGGTGGCCGATGGCCAGCCCGGCGCGTCAGTGCTCGGCAAGCAGCACGCAGCGCACGTCGCGCAGCTCGCCAACCTCGGCGTGCTCGTGCTCGGCGGCGCGTGCGGTGAGCAGGCCGACTCGAGCGACCCGGTCGTCGCGCTGTGCGTGCTCGACGCGCCGACGATCGAGAAGGCCAGCAAGTACGTCCAGCAGGACCCGGCCGTGATCGCCGGGCATCTGCGCGCCGAGGTCATCCCGTGGACGGGGCCGAAGGGCTTGTGCCTGCGCTTGCCGCAGACCGCGGCCGAGACGCCCGACGCCGGCGCTGCGACGCCCGCCGACGCGCAGCACGCCGCGGCGACCGATCCCAACGCGGCGCGACCGCATGCGGGCGACGCGAAGCCGGCCGCGCCGGCAGCGGCCGCGCCCGCTGCCGCGGGCACGCCCGAGCCGGCCGCGGCACCCCCGGCGGGTGAGCCGGCCACGGCTCCGGCGCCCGCGCCCGCGCCGGCCGACGGCGCACCGGCCACGGGCACCGCCAAGCCGGCACCGCCCGCCAAGCCACCCGCCAAGCCCGCGGCGGGCGCGCGCAAGCCCGTGCTGCCGAAGTCCTGACGCCGCCCGCGCGAGGCCGTCGCGCGAGGCGCTAGCGCGAGGCGAAGGCCGCCGCGTCTTCGGCGTGGCTGAAGGCCACGCGCAGCGCGCCGTCGTCGCCGGCCGAGACGAGCCGCCGCCCATCGGGCGTGAAGGCCAGCTCCCAGATCGGCGCCGCCGAGCCGGACAGGCCCGCGTCGGGAAGCGTGAGCAGCAGCTCGCCGTCGGCCGCGTCCCAGAGGCGGATCGAGGTGTCGCCCGGCCCGCGCTCGACGACCGGCAGCGGCAGGTTGCCCGAGCCCGTCGCCAGCCGCCGGCCGTCGGGGCTCCACGCGACCGCGAACACGGGGCTCGCGTGCCCGCTCAGCACCGTGAGCGCCCGCCCGCTCGCGACGTCCCACAGGCGCACGACGTGCTCGCCGAGCCCGAGCGGGTCGCCCGAGCCGCTCGCGAGCGTGCGTCCGTCGGGGCTGAAGGCCAGGCACAGCACGGCGCTGCCGTGGCCCTCGAGCGTCGCCACGAGGCGGCCGCCGTCGGCCTCCCACAGCCGCACGCTGTGATCGAAGGAGCCCGTCGCGACGAGCCGTCCGTCGGGGCTGAACTCGACGCAGCTCACGAGGCCCTGGTGCCCGGGATGGACGCCGAGGCACTCGCCCGTCGCCACATCCCACAGGCGCAGCGTGTCGTCGTCGCGCGAGAGCGCGCGGCCCGAGACCGACGCGAGGCGGCGGCCGTCGGGGCTGAAGGCCACGGCGCACACGGCGCTCGTGTGGCCGACGAGCAGCGCGAGCGGATCGCCGGTCGCGGTGTCCCACAGGCGGATGCTCGCGTCGCCTTCGCCGTCGAGCTGGCCCGAGCAGGAGGCGAGCCGCCGCCCGTCGGGCGAGAAGGCCACGCCGAGCACCGGCGAGGAGTGGCCCGCGAGCGTGTGGAGGCGCGCGCCGGTCGTCGCGTCGTCGAGCAGCACGCGGCCGTCGTCACCGGCGGCCGCGAGCAGGCGTCCGTCGGCGCTGAGCGCCAGGTCGTTGAGGCTGCGGTGCAGGTCGTCGAGCTCGGCGAAAGCGGCCGGCCCGCCGCCGGCGACCACGTCGAGGAAGCCCCACTCGAACTCGCGCCACGCCTCGGGGCAGCGGAGCAGCGCCTCGCGTGCGCGCTCGGGCTGGGCCTCGGCGAGGGCCGAGCGGGCCCGCGCGAGCTGGCTGCGGTAGAGGTCGCGCTCGTCGTTCTCGTCGGGGGTGCGGAGCTGCCGCGCCAGCGCCCGGTTGGCGTCGGCCAGCTCCCGCTCGGCGCGCTCGCGCCGGGCGGTCTGCACCGCGTGCACGGCGAGCGCCGACCCGATCAGCAGCACGAACGCGGCGAGCGCGACCGCCGCCCGCCGTCCCGCTCGTCGCCTCGGGCGCTGCGCCTCGGACATGTCCCCATCGTGCGCTGCGCCGGGCGCCGGCGCGAGACGCGCGGCGGGCCGGCCGGCAAGGTTAGTCTGGGGCGATGTCCTCCGTCCCCGCCGCGCCGCCCGACGGCCCCCGCGCCCGCCGGCCGCGCGGCTTCGCCGAGCGCATCGCCTCGTGGGCGCCCTTCGGCCTCGGGCAGCGCAAGCCGCACCACTATCTGTCCATGGCGCGCATCGCCTGGCAGAACCGGCGCCACCTGCCCTACGCCTGGAAGATCCTGAGCCGCGGCGTGTGCGACGGCTGCGCGCTGGGCACCGCGGGCCTGCGCGACTGGACGATCCCGGGCGCGCACCTGTGCATGGTGCGCCTGGAGCTGCTGCGCCTGAACACGATGGATGCCCTCGACCCGGAGCGCGTCGCCGACACCGCGGCGCTGGCGCCGCTCTCGAGCCGGCAGCTGCGCGAGCTGGGCCGCCTGCCGGTGCCGCTGCGCCGCCGGCGCGGCGAGCGCGGCTTCACGCCGGTGGGCTGGGATGCGCTGTGGGCCGACGTCGGCGCGCGCTGGCGCGCCTTCGATCCGCGCCGCACGGCCATGTACGTCACCAGCCGCGGCATGACCAACGAGGTCTACTACGCCGCGCAGAAGGTCATGCGCTGGCTGGGCAGCAACAACGTCGACAACAGCGCGCGGCTGTGCCACTCGCCGAGCACGAGCGGGCTCAAGAGCACGATCGGCGTCGCGGCCACGACCTGCAGCTACGTCGACTGGTACGAGGCCGACCTGATCGTCTTCCTCGGCAGCAACCCGGCCAACGACCAGCCCGTCGCGACCAAGTACCTGGCCGAGGCGCGGCGGCGCGGCGCGCGCGTGGTGATGATCAACCCCTACCGCGAGCCGGGCATGGAGCGCTACTGGATCCCGTCCGACCTCGAGTCGGCGGTGTTCGGGACGCGGCTGACCGACCGCTTCGTGCCGGTCAAGGTGGGCGGCGACCTGGCGCTGCTCAACGCGGTGGCGAAGCGGCTCGTCGAGCGCGGCGCGATCGCGCACGACTTCATCGCGCAGGCCACGACCGGCTTCGAGGCGCTGCGCGCCGAGCTGGCCCGCCAGCCGCTCGAGGCGTTGCTCGCGATCGCGGGGCTGGACCGCGAGCAGCTCGAGGGCCTCGCGGACGAGCTGGCCGCCGCCGACCGCGCGGTCTTCGTGTGGTCGATGGGCATCACGCAGCACGTCCACGGCGGCGACACGGTGCGCGCGATCGTGAACCTGGGGCTGCTGCGCGAGGCGGTGGGCCGGCCGGGCACGGGCATGATGCCGATCCGCGGGCACAGCGGCGTGCAGGGCGGCGCCGAGATGGGCGCCTACGCGACGGCGCTGCCGGGCGGCGTGCCCGTCGATGCCGAGAGCGCCGCGCACTTCTCGAGGCTGTGGGGCTTCGAGGTGCCCGCGGCGCCGGGCCTGACGACGACCGAGTGGATCGAGGCCGCGCGCCGCGGCGAGCTGGACGGCCTGTACTGCATCGGCGGCAACTTCCTCGAGACGCTGCCCGACCCGGCCGGCGTGACGGAGGCGCTGGCCAGGATCCCGCTGCGCATCCACAGCGACCTCGTGCTCACGACGCAGATGCTCGTCGAGCCGGCCGACACCGTGTACCTGCTGCCGGCGCGCACGCGCTACGAGCAGAAGGACGGCGGCACGGAGACGAGCACCGAGCGCCGCGTCATCTTCAGCCCGCAGATCGACGGGCACGAGGTGGGACAGGCGGCCAGCGAGTGGGAGCTGCTGGCCGACTTCGCGCGCGCGGTCAAGCCGCAGGGCGTCGAGCGACTCGGCCTGACGAGCGGCGCCGCGATCCGCGCCGACATCGCGGCGGCCGTGCCGGCCTACGCGCCGATCGCGGGTCTGCGGCAGACGGGCGACCAGTTCCAGTGGGGCGGGGCGCGGCTGTGCGAGGGCCGGCGCTTCCCGACCGCGGACGGCAAGGCGCACTTCCAGCCGGTGCGCCCGCCGCAGCTCGAGCGAGCGCAGGCCGCCGGGACCTTCACGCTCGCGACGCGGCGCGGCAAGCAGTTCAACTCGATGGTGCAGAAAGCGCTCGACCCGCTGACCGGGGCCGAGCGCGACCATGTCTTCGTGTCGCCCGCGGACGCGGCCCGCCTCGGGCTGGCGACCGGCGACCGCGTGCGCTTGCGCAGCGCGACGGGCGAGTTCCGCGGGCGCGCCTTCGTCGCGCCGGTGGCGCCCGGCACGCTGCAGGGGCACTGGCCGGAGGTCAACGCGCTCATCGCGCCCGGCGTCGTGGAGCCCAGCGGCGGCGTGCCCGACTACAACGCCGAGGTCACGCTCGAGCGGCTCGACGCGGGGCAACCGGCGTGAGCGGCCGCTCCCCGCAGCGCGCGTCCGAGGTCGCGGTGCCGGTGGCGCGCGGCTCGGTGGCGGGCGAGCCGGGGCCGGCTGGCGCGGCGCGAGGCCGCAGCGAGAGCGACCGCGTCGTCGTCGAGGAGCCGCTCGAGCTGCGCTACGAGGGCCGCTGCCTGCTCGTCACGATGCGGACGCCCGGCGACGACCTCGACCTCGTGCGCGGCCTGCTCTACACCGAGGGGCTCGTGCGCTCGCCCGCGGACGTCGCCGCGGTGGCGCACTGCCAGGACGTGCCGCGCGAGGCGGCGGGCAACGTCGTGCTCGTCTCGCTGCGCGCGGGGGCGATGCTGGTCGAGGAGAACGCGCTGCGCCAGGGGCTGGTCAGCTCGGCCTGCGGCGTGTGCGGGCGCGCCGCGCTCGACGTCATCGCGCGCGACTCGCCGCCCGTCGGCGACGGCCCGCGCCTGAGCGCCGCGCTGCTCGCCGGCCTGCCCGGCCAGCTCCGCGGCGGGCAGTCGCTCTTCGAGCGCACCGGCGGCCTGCACGCCGCGGCGCTCTTCTCCGGGACGGGCGCGCTGCTCGCGCTGGCCGAGGACGTCGGCCGCCACAACGCCGTCGACAAGGTCATCGGCAAGGCGCTGCGCCTGGCGGCGGTGCCGCTGCACGACACGCTGCTCCTGGTGAGCGGCCGGGCGGGCTTCGAGATCGTCTACAAGGCCCGGCGCGCCGGCATCCCGGTCGTGGCCTCGGTCTCGGCGCCTTCCAGCCTGGCCATCGAGCTGGCCCGCGACGGCGGTCAGACGCTCGTCGGCTTCCTGCGGGACGGGCGCTTCAACGTGTACTGCGGCGGGGAGCGCTTCGACCCAGCCATCGGTCCGCTCGGCCCGTAGGATGCGCGCCATGCGCCGCCCGGCCCGACCTGCCATCGCTCTCACCTGCGCGGCGCTCGCCCTGGTCTGGGTGGTGGCGCCAGGATGCGGCCGGCCGGCGGGCAAGAGCATCGTCGTGATCACGCTCGACACGACGCGCGCCGACCACCTCGGCTGCTACGGCTACCCGCTGCCGACCTCGCCGAACATCGACGCGCTCGCCAAGCAGGGCGTGCTCTTCGAGCAGGCCTACGCGCCGATGCCGCAGACGCTGCCCAGCCATTCGACGCTGTTCACCGGCCTGCCGCCGCGCGCGCACCTGGCGCTCGAGAACGCGCACGTGCTGCGCGCGGGCATCGGCACGCTGGCCGAGATGCTGGCCGCGCGCGACTACGAGACCGCGGCCTTCATCGGCTCGCGGGTGCTGGCCACGGGCACGGGCATCGAGCGCGGCTTCGCCGTCTTCGACGAGCCCACGGGCGTGCAGCGCGACATCCAGCACGAGGTCGAGCGCAGCGCGGCGGCCGTGACCGACTCGGCGCTGAGCTGGGCGCTGGCGCGGCACTTCGCCGCCAAGCCCTTCCTGCTCTGGGCGCACTACTACGACCCGCACGGTCCCTACGAGCCGCGTGAGCAGCGCATCCCGGCCGCGGCCGTCGCGCCGCTCGTCGAGCGGCACTCGGAGTTCCAGGGGTTGGGCGCCGACGAGCTGAAGGACACCGAGTCGATCTGGTTCGGCTACGACAACGAGCTCGCGGCCATGGACGTGCAGGTGGGCCGGCTGCTCAAGGGGCTGCGCCAGCGCAAGATGCTCGACGACACGGTCCTCGTCGTGGTCGGCGACCACGGCGAGGGGCTCATGGAGCACGGCGAGAAGAGCCACGGCACCACGCTCTACCAGGAGCTCATGCTCGTGCCGCTCATCGTCGTGCTGCCCGACGGCAGCCGGGCGGGCACGCGCATCCGGGGCGTGGTGCAGATGCAGGACCTGCTGCCCACGATCCTCGACCTCGCCGGCCTGGCGGGCGCGGGCGGCGAGCTGCCGGGCGTGGACCTCGCGCCGGCGCTGCGCGGAGGCCCCGAGCCCGCGCCGCGGCCGGTGTTCTTCGAGCGGCCCTACTTCGACCCCGAGGGCATCCGCGCCGGCCGCGCGCTCAGCCACGGCTGGGGCTTCGGCGAGATGGCGGGCGTCGTCGACGGCACCGACAAGCTCATCCGCCTGCCGCCCGACCCGCAGACGCAGGCGGTCGTGTGCCAGCTCTACGACCTGTCGGCCGATCCCGACGAGCTGCACGATCTCGCCGCCGAGCGGCCCGAGACGGTGGCGCGCCTCTCCGCGCTGCTCGACGGCTGGCTCGCGCGCTACCCGATCGACGAGAACGCCGACGCGCCGCTGCTCACGCCCGAGCGCGAGGCCGAGCTGCGGGCGCTCGGCTACATCCACGGCCAAGACGGGGGCGACGGCGAGAAAAAGGGCGCGGCGCCGCAGCCGGACACTCGGAGCGACGGCTCGGCCGAGCCCCCTCCCGAGGGCGGCGGGCACTAGCCGCGCGACCGCGGGCGGCCACGGCTTTCGGCCGGGGCTCTCAGGGCTTTTCCCGCCTTCTCGGCTGGGCTACGATCCCGCCGAGTCCACACCCGGGGCGCGAGACGCGGAACTGCGGACACCCCGGCCGGAGCAGCAGACGTGCCTGACCTGGCGCTGAACGACTACTTGCCGGTGCTCATGCTGACCCTGTTCTCGGTCGGCTTCGCGGCCTTCAACATCGTCGCGTCGTGGCTGCTGGGCAAGCGCGGCGGCACCAACCCGGACAAGGAGTCGGCCTTCGAGTGCGGCATGCTGCCGCTGCAGGAGTCGCGCCGCCGCTTCTCGGTGAAGTTCTACCTCGTGGCGATGCTCTTCATCCTGTTCGACATCGAGGTCGTCTTCCTCTATCCCTGGGCGGTGAAGTACCAGAGCCTGGGACTCTTCGGTTTCGTCGAGATGATGGTCTTCCTCGCGGTCCTGACCGTGGGCTGGTGGTACGTCGTGCGCAAGGGCGCCCTCGACTGGAGCCCGAGCGGCCGGTCCGCAGCCGAGCGCGCGGCCGGGGTGCAGGTGGAGGAGGCCGCATGAGCCGGACGACCGAGGTCGTGATCCCCGAGAAGCAGACGCCCTCGGGCCTCAACGACGAGGGCGGCTTCTTCGTCAGCAAGGTCGACGCGCTGGTCGACTGGTCGCGCAAGAACAGCCTCTGGCCGCTGCCGCTGGGCTTGTCGTGCTGCGCGATCGAGTTCATGGCCACGGCGGCCAGCAAGTTCGACATGGCGCGCTTCGGCGCCGAGGTCGCGCGCTTCTCGCCGCGCCAGGCCGACGTGCTCATCGTGGCCGGCACCTGCACCTACAAGATGGCCGAGGCCGCGCGGCGCGTGTACGACCAGATGGCCGAGCCCAAGTGGGTCATCTCGATGGGCGCCTGCGCGAGCAGCGGCGGCATGTACCGCAGCTACAGCGTCGTGCAGGGCATCGACACCTTCCTGCCGGTCGACTTCTACATCTCCGGCTGCCCGCCGCGGCCCGAGAACGTGATCAACACGCTCATGAAGCTGCAGGAGAAGATCGGGCGCGAGCGGCCGATCTCGGCGGTCGACCGCGGTGTCGTGGCGGGCGGCAGCGACCGCATCGACCCGCTCGCCGCCGGCAGTCCGCACGTCCCGCCGACGCTCGCCGGAAACGTGGCGATCAAGCCGGGCTCGGACGCTCCCGCGACGTCCGACTCCCGCGCGCCGGGCCGGCCGGCTCCGACGAAGGGGAAGCGCGAGCGCCCATGAGCGTGCTGACGGACCATGGCGACCCGGCCGCCGGCGCGGCCCTGCACGCGGCGCTGCCGCACTTCACCTGGGAGCCGGTGATCGATCGCGGCGACGTGACCGTGCCGGTCGACCCGCGGCACGAGGTCGAGGTCGCGACCATTGCGCGCGACCGGCTCGGCTACACGCTCTTCATCGATCGCTTCGGCGCCGATCGCGGCGAGGACGCCGAGCCGCGCTTCGACGTCTACACGATCCTCTACAACCTCGACACGGGGAAGCGGCTGCACCTCTGCGCGAGCCTGCCGGGCCTCGACCCGGTCATGCCGACGCTGATCCCGGTCTTCCGCGGCGCGAACTGGTTCGAGCGCGAGATCTGGGACATGTACGGGATCCGCTTCGAGGGCCATCCCGACCTGCGCCGCATCCTGATGCCCGACTCGTTCCCCGACTTCCCGCTGCGCCGCGAGTACCCGATGGAGGGCCAGGGCGCCTGGGCGGCGCCGAGCCGCGCGATCGGCGGCGGCGTCGACGGGCAGCACGGCGAGGTGGCGGTGAACTACGTGCCGAGCCGGCCGCCCCCGGCCGCCGGCGGGCCGAGCGGGCCGGGCGGCGCGCCGTGACCGACCCACGCCTGCTCGACGTCGAGGTCGCGGAGGACCGCGACGCCGAGCACATGCTCATCAACATGGGGCCGCAGCACCCGTCCACGCACGGCGTGCTGCGCCTGATCCTCGAGCTCGACGGCGAGGAGATCATCCGCTGCGAGCCGGTCATCGGCTACCTGCACCGCGGCAAGGAGAAGATCGGCGAGACGCTGAGCTTCCACCAGTTCCTGCCCTACACCGACCGTCTCGACTACCTCGCGCCGCTGGCCAACAACGTGGCC
>Ga0207428_10004143_pt1 | contig 13899 bp, 19 predicted proteins | sample RhiMethybrSRZTD1_FD_187600 | JGI IMG/M metagenome (GOLD analysis project Ga0207428, IMG submission 187600) | Populus rhizosphere microbial communities from Tennessee, USA - Rhizosphere MetaG P. TD hybrid SRZTD1 (SPAdes) (version 3) | ecosystem: Host-associated > Plants > Roots > Rhizosphere >... | reverse complement strand
CCTTAATTGATACATTAGGTTCAGCCCGATGTATTTAATTCCTTGATTACCAGACTCATATAATCTCGGATATCATTTTCAGAAAGCGATGCTTCAATTCCGCTATTTTCCTTCATCTCAGCCGATGTTTTCTTGGCAATGGCTAATACGGAATTTTGCAATTCTCTCTCCATTTGTGCTGTACCTATGCTATCCAGTAATTTGGATTGCTCCATTACGGATTTTCTTATTGCATTTCGTAATGTCAAATCCTGAGATAGCGTAACAGCGGCAGAGTATAGGCCTACATATATCAGGTAAGTAGAAAGTCCTGTGAACGCAGTCGAAATGAGGCCAAACGGAGGATATGCTGCTTGTGAAACTGTGGCAGAGCCGGAAATATAGAATATAAGCATTCCATAAGCAGCAAGTATCAAATATTGTCTTATTGCAGTATCATCCCTTAACGTTCTAGCAACAGAAAGAAATGCGGCACCAAAAATTATGCCTGCAACAACGGAAGACATCGAAATTAAGAGAATATTGTTCATAATTTCAGTATCGGTCTCTCCAGTAGGAGTAAAAAATCCGAGAACAAAGAGGGGATAAGCTATTAGATAGTAAACAAGTGCGAAGCCCATAATACTCCAGAATTTGGTTCTACCTATTTTCTTCATATATGGTCGTAATAGTATGACAGTACTAATCCATGTCAGAACATAAGCTACTGCGCTGACCGTTTGAGATGCTGCTCCAATTTGACTTACTAGTGCTTCTGGCTCAAAATCTGGAAAAAAAGCCACACCTGTAGATAAAATTATTCGAGACTGTTCCTGTAGCCAGACAAGATAATTAGCGAGAAGAAAAATACCATTTATGACGTAGGCCACCATAGAGGCTGTTAGTATTAAGATCAATACTTTGCTCTGGGATTCGCTGCGAGCCGCTATTGACTTGTACCAAGAATAAAATGCTCGAGCTAGTAACACCATAATCATAATCCATAGTCCATAGCTGATTGTAATGGTTAGAGCGATTGCGAGGGTATCGTACTGTGAAGTAAAGAGTATTTGCAATATGACAAATGTGATTATTCCAATTAAAATGCATTGAATAACTGTTACCAATGTATGTGTTTTACCGAGGCTCAGGACTTTGGCCTCACCCTTCATACCTATTTGCTTGATAAAAGACAAAATAAAGAACCCGGTAACTCCAAAAATTATAGCACAACCGACAAAGAGCAATATTCCTGCATTAGAAGAGATTGTTTCTGGGATAAAATCTGACACAACTCCTAACTCTGAATCTATTAATATAGTGGCTACCACTATGGCAAAAAGGACCAACAATTTCCTGTCGTCAAACGTTCTAGCAAAATCTAGTAATACATTACCAACCATACCCTGTTCCCATAAGTATTGGAAAGAAGCTTAATTAATGGATCTCTTGATTTGCCTATTCGCTATTCGCCAACATTGGTACATTTTGAAATACCACGAAAATTGTTCATATTCATCCAACATTTACTCTCCTTAACTAACTCTTAGCGCTTCTTGAAACGCTTAAAATATCTGAAAATGACTGTGATCTGTTAAGTATTTCTTAAGATTAGCAAAATAAATTTGATTGATCTTGGAGATGTGTTAATGAGCTAGATATTTCTTGGAAAATAGATTATTATAGTTCTTCTTTGGATCATAATTGTGAGCATCACTAATCTGAATACCTTTATTTTGTACGAATCTAAAATCCAAGGTTTTAACAATATCGACCATGAAACAACAGGAGGTTTATTTTAATAATGAACATAGCAGACTCTGAGGCTCCCTATGAAATAACTGCTAAAACTTGCGAGTCCAAAGGGAATGGGAGAAAAGTCATATACTCATTTGTGGAGTCATTTCACAACCTGTCCAAAGATAAGAAGGATATAATAATTTCAGAAATACAAGCTTGCGAGAGATTAGGAAAATATGCAAGAGATGAAATCGATAGGGAAGTAATTGAGGCAGAAATATCGGATCTAAAGATGGCATTGGATCTATTGACATAGATAAATAATTTCAGAAATACAAGCTTGCGAGAGATTAGGAAAATATGCAAGAGATGAAATCGATAGGGAAGTAATTGAGGCAGAAATATCGGATCTAAAGATGGCATTGGATCTATTGACATAGATAAATACAAATTTTAACCTCGCTTGGTTACATAACTTCAATATCCCTACATGATTTGAACGAGATACTTTAAGGCAAAAATTAATACAACTTGAATTTCTTTTGATACTCCTAGTACAGAACTTTACCAAAGAACATATTGATTGTTGATAAATGATAAAACTTTCAAGTTAGCTGAATCGAAAGATATACTAACGCGTATTTCTCTTCTTCTTAATCACCCTATAAAATAAGTCGGCCATTACAGGTAGCTCTAGGTAATCAATTAATATGGCAATCCAAGATAATATATAAGGAAATTCTACTAAACTGGATTTGAAAAAACTAGTGTATACAACTTCATCGGTGATCCAGAAAATATGAATAACTTGTACCCCAAGCAGTCCTATGAATAGATAACTTCTGTTGACAGAAGATTTGTCCCTACGTATGTTATATGAATAAAATACTAAACCCGATATTAGTGCAGGAATTTCAATATAGTCAATTACTACAAAAATTGGTAACAGATTATTAGGCGCAATGAAGAAGCTTTCTCCAAATATCTTTTGTAGAACAACGTCAGTCGTAAGCCAGTATAAATGAAGTATCTGCAAAGAAATTAAGAAAAATGTAATTTTTAAATTTAGATTCTCATACCGATGATAGAAATTGACGAATTTCTCTACCAAATCGACGTTAGCTTTATGACCTGACCTCACTATGAAACTGTTAGCGAAAAAATATAAGTAGATATCATGCAAAAATATGAAACAAAGATAAATTGATCTTATATTTAGATCAATTTATTAATTTCTTATAAAAATCCGCATTAAAAATACTAAAACATACATCATCATGTCTACTGTCATTCATTAGAAAAATCTTATATAAGATTGATACTATTATTATTCATGATATTCAGAAACGGCATAAAATCATTAGCTTTACCTGATGTTCTGAAGGATTTAATCATTGAGCATTCCCTTGACAAAAAACAGATTATTAATATGAAGGTTGATGATCTAGCCTTTACTTTAGAGTGTGATTTTGAAACCGCGAAAATAATTCAAAATTCTGTAAGAAATTCATCAAACAAACCAATGTTGCATGAAATGACCGAATTGGCATAATAGCCAATATCTTTGACGGGCGTTTACAAATGTAGGTCCAAACTCAGTTATTACTATTAAACTATTATTTTATTTCTAATAGAATGACGGATCATCATTATTGAGCTTATCCGGATGCTTTCTTATTTTCTTGAGAAATGCCTCTTGGCGAGCACGCAGATCGTCTAATAATTCTGTTCCCATATGTGAATTGTTTGGGAGATCTTGAAGATCGTCAGTCAGACTCCGTGAAGTTAGCTTACTTTTATCTTTTCGAAACAACGTAGGAGGATTAATACCGAAAGGGTATGCTACTGAGGGCAGATTATTGATTGGCATATTCAGTTTATTTAATCGTAAAAACCTGTCAATCAGGTTTCGTGGATCATATGACATGATTATTCTGTATCCTGTTGACTATAATAGTTTAACTTGCGATTATTCTTCTACCGAAATCAATTAGTTCCTATTTCAAATTTATTCGCTTTGACTCTGGTGTGATTCTAAGCCTAGTACGGTCAGTGAATTAACATTTCAACAAATTAACAAAGTTCCGAAAATTACATAAGTCTCGACTTTGTATATTATAGTACGAAAAGAAATATGTCAACGTGTATTTGTGGCCACGACATAAAGTGGCATTGGATGGACATGCATCAGCAAAGAAGATGTGTAAATCATATCTCAAAATCCGATGCTTGTCCATGTTTGAAGTATGTGGACGAAGAAGAAATAAGGTCGGTTGTGCGATAGCATACCACTTTCTCCCATACTTAACAAAATCAAAACTTCGAATTTATTGCTCTGCACTTTTCATATCCAAGTTTGTAATCGTGAGTATCAAGTTCTTCCGTTCATTGTCTTGTTCCTTTCCATTCTTTTAGGAAATTTTCATATTGTGAAACTGTAGCTTTAACTACTCCAAGTTGATACATTAATGCAAGATCATCGCGAATGGCCTTATGTTCGGATATTTTTCCATCATCACCAATTGTGAACATATGTACTGCTTGATAGGATATTTTGTTTCCTGAAGGTGGAATGAAACCAAAGAAGCTTCCTGTATGTTTACCTACAACAGATACGATTGCAATTACTTTTTTGTTTAAGGACACACTATCTACCAATTCATAATGTAAATCCGAAAAGGCTTTATGGAGGTTGGCGACTGTATCTGAAAATTCTTCGGGGCCTCTCATTTTTGATCTAACAGGGTCCATCCGTGACTCATGATTATAGTATGTAGGACCAATAAAATCAGAAACATTAGTTGTATCACCTGAATTAATGACGTCTATGACGTTTTTTACTAGTTGGATATTATCATTGTATGTATTTGACATAAGCATTAATCTGCTTCTTTCTATATATGACTTCCTTGATATAAACACCAGAGTATCACCTAGTGTTACTATAATAGTATCAGCCTACAATTAGCAGTAATGTGGCAGCAATAAAGTATCCCTACAGGACTAAAATCAAAATCTTTTTGCCTGTATTCTTAGAAGGAACAACTTCATATTATCACATAATCGGTTAAGCGTTTTTTGGTTCAAGAATAGCTTTAAATCTTTATCATTTGACTTATTTCGTGATGTAGTTGTATGAACGTAAATCCGCTTGGAGTAGTTTTGAATGTTCTATTGATAGCGTCATACTCAAGCAATCCCCGTTGTATCAACATTTTTGTATATTCTACAACTTGTGCGTATGTAAGATATGAACCAAACATTATCTTACTGCGAGTTACCGTTGCCCCAGAACCAGCAGTACTAAGAATTGATGCAAAAATCTCTTCTCTACTACGATATGCCACACAATTAGTAGGACTTTATTGTTAATATAGATTTACGTCTCAATCAAATCTTTGGCAGTTAATCTAATTAACGTTGTTCTAGCTTGATGGATGTGAATTGGTTTAGTCTATTTCTGATCGGTAAGATTACTTCAGAATTTAATTTTATGTATGAACAAAGATCGTAATGTAATTTGTCCCTAATAAAACACTCCCGTATTCTTGTAAATTTACTCATACCTGACAAAACAAGATTGGTACGACTCATATCGAACTTTCAAGTTTTGACTTCTTTATACAAATCAATTCTGCCATACTTAAAAGCCTCTTTTAAGATAGTGAATTCGACTTGTTCTGCCATCTTGGACAATTTTCCTACGTCCTCACGATAATCTTCAAAAGAAGTGTGTTGTTTAGTCCCAAGGAATATTTCCTTAATTTGATAACCTGCCATGGCAGCCTCAATTAAAAACCACACATCTATACCCCACCCATCGGGGGGATCTTGACCCAATAGTCTTTTCCATACCTCAATCCTTGCACATACTTCACCGCTTAATGGTTGTTCAAAATGATATAACTCAGGAAAAAAGACTCCGATCATTGGTTTAGCTATAAGCTTTGTTACCGGAGCGTCTCGACCGTGTCTTTGATAATACCCTCTTACCATATCACAATTCGTACACCCATCCACCAATTTATCTATCCATTCTGGAGTTAGATTTTTAATATCCGCGTCAAGAAACAAAACAATATTTGCATTAGCAGTAATAGCTTCGTTAATGCCTTTTTTCATCGCAATTCCTTTTGCAGGAAACATTCTGTTTCCCTGTTCAATTACCTCTGCGCCATTACCTCGGGCTATTCTGACTGTCTCGTCAGACGAATACGCATCTACTACTATGATTTCTGGACTATGACGGCTATTTTTTGTAGTTTTTATGACGTGTTCAATCGTATCTTCTTCATTTTTTGTTGGAAATATGACTACTAATTTTTTCATGGACTGTTGCTCTCCATATGACGAATGTACGATACAAACTTTAAGATTATTACTAATTATTCTGATAAATCTAGAATGCCAGATTCAGTAGAGTATTTAATTATTCTAGGATAAATGAAGCTTAACGTTTGTCAATCCTAAATAAAGCAACAGAATTCAACCCACCTTCTTTTAATATCCGTATGACAATTGCCTTGTCGGGGAAATTTCGAACCGTGTGGATATTAGGAATTACTATATCCAGCCTGATATCATCAATTCTGACTTTCCTAACAGTAGGCTCTCCTTTTTGTTCGCACTAGAGAATTGTCCAATAAATCCGCCACTATTATATCATGAGAAAGGGTATTCCTGACTTACAAATCGATGTTAACAGCCTTTATTGAAATGAGATTATTGCCTCTAATTACGAAACAAACAAATTTATTCGAAAGTGAATTTTATTTCTTCGATTAGAAAATAAAGTAATTCAATTATACACATCTGATATGTCATTTCGAAATATTGTGTATATAAGAGAATTTGATAAATTCGATGATAATGGAGATATAATATGCAGAAATACTGGATGTGAAAATCTAATTAAATCTCCATTCAGAAAGTATTGTTCAAAAGAATGTAGCAAACAATTCGAAAAATGGTATTACCATAATTTTTACTGGGATAGAGTGCGTTCTGATATCTTTAAACGAGATAACTATACCTGTCAGATTTGTAGAAAAAAAAATCCCTACACATACAGAAGAAAGTTCGCAAGGTCAAGGGGTTTGGAATGCGATCATATTATTCCAAGATCCCTATTTAAAAAATTAGGATACCGATTCGATTCACTTGAAAATAAGGTTAAGATGACTACCGAATTCCTGCATAATCATGATAATTTGCGAACTCTTTGTAAAGAGTGTCATAAGAAGGTAACAAAAGAATATTTACGCGGTAATGAAATGCATACGAGGAGCATGTAAGCACACAACCTGATTTTCTCAAAAAAAAGTTTTGTCTTCTTTAGTCTTTTTCTTCTCAATTACGTTACCAAATTCGTGTCACTTTTCTTAATTGGTTTCCTTCATTTACCGGCCGTGTTCTCCTAAATTGCACAATATAATTTATATTCCTTAGTAACCTTACCCGTCCGGCTGCTGATAGGTCACAAATATTTATACTTTTATGCCGTTAGCATAGTATGGTCTTAAGCACACTCGTTTACATAGCGCTGGTAATAATTGTCATCATCGTAATTGTCGTCCTCCTCAGGTTCCTATTTAACGCACTATTCGTCATGCCAGTAACATTAGAGCATGAATATATCATGAGATATGCCACATCGCTTCATCTGCCTACCTAGCGATCCCCAGCTTCCTCTGAAATTGTAACGATAACTTGACGCTAATTTTTAATTTTGTGGCTTTTTATTCGATTACACTTTATTAATTGCCCATGAACTCTTTGAGCCCTTGAGGGTATTTATAAGATACTTGCGTTTTGCACTAATATGAATAGTGGAAATCGATGTGAGCATTTTGTTAACGTAAACGAAACTTTAAATCCAAAAACGGCCGGATGCGAAGAATGCCAAATAGAAGGGACAAACTGGGTAGCCCTTCGAATGTGTCTAACCTGCGGCCATGTAGGCTGTTGCGATTCTTCCGTCGGTCTCCATGCGACAAAGCACTATAAGGAAACAAGTCATCCAGTAATGGTGGCACAACCTAGTAAACAATGGAGATGGTGCTATGTTCATAAGGCATATTCCTAATACTTCCGTCTCTTTACAATTTGATAACCTCATGCACATAATACATATAAGTTACTGATAAAGAGATTAAACCTCTTTCCAAATCAAATAACATATGTCTTAAAACAATCTAGGTTGAGAGTGGACTGGGAAACGGGGAAATGAGCGATGGGTAATATGCAACTGATTTAAGCCATGATGATTACATAATATTATGGAATCTAGGATGGTATGTGATGGCTATAAAAGAAAAACTTTTTCTCTAAATCAATTCGTAGGAAAAATGATATGCAATAAATGCCATGATGAAATGATAAATACTGTTCAAATTCCTTAACTAGCATTTAAGGGAAACATGAATGGAGAACATGTCTGAAAAAAGCAGATTTTACGCCTATTTCTTTAGCATTATTTTGCCAGGACTGGGGCAAATTTATCTTAATCATAAAAACAGAGGATTTATGGTTCTCACAGGTGCAGTGATATTATCTATAACTTTATCATTCTTATTAGAATTTCCATTAAATTGGATAATCATGGCCGCCTACTGGATATGGCAAGTATTTGATGCATTTTTCCTTTACAAATCTCAAAATGCAGTTAATAAAAAAAACTCGCTTGGTGAATCACAAAATACCGGAATCCATCATACTTGAATCTCTTTTGATTAATTATGTCAAATGAAGCTTTTGACAAGTTTCTCTTGAAACTTTTCGAAAAAACTGCAGTTAAGGATCAGTTGAGTTATTTCAACATGTACGAGATCGGAAAAGAAATAGGAATATTTGATGAATCCGAAATAAACAGGATAGTCAAAATTCTGCGTAGCGATGGATTTGTAGCCAATAAGGAAGAGCTGGATTCAGAAATTCGAATTACTGACAATGGAAAGAAAAGATTAGAAAATAATCAAATCTAACATTTGTTACGTGTGATAAAATCCTTCCATAATGATTTCCTTCAATGGTTTTCTGTCAGTAAGTTTTTCTTTCTCGTGTAACTCGGGCGGAAGAATCTCTATTGGTCCTTTTTTGCCAATTGCAATCATTGCCATAACTTCAAAATCATGGGGGACACCCAAATCCACACCTGCTTTTTCATAATCAAATCCTTGCATTCCGTGGGCAACTATGCCTCTGGATGAGGCTTCTAGCGCTAGATTTTCCCATGCCGAGCCTGCATCAAATTGATGTGTTATTGCAGGTTTTTCATTAAATTCAAAGTTTTTCCTAGATATTACTACTACCAATAACGCAGCATTCTTTGTCCAATTCTTATTTCCTTCCGCCAGCAAATTAAAAAACCTGTCCCAGTGTTCTGTGTTTCTTTTGGCATAAATAAATCTCCATGGTTGATTGTTATAAGAAGAAGGAGCCCATCTGGCTGCTTCAAAAAGTGACATTATATCGTCGTCATTTAACGCCTCTCCAGTCATAGACCTTGGAGACCATCTGTTAAGAATGAGGGGATTAATTGGATAATTAGATTTCCTTGCTGACTCATTTTCTGGCTTTTGCACTATCAAATCAACTCCACATCATGATTAATTTTCTCTTTTACTTGAAATCTTGATAACAATAATACTAATAGCAAATTGTTCAATATTAGATGTTCTTTATCCTTTATTATTGATATGCATTCATTCATTGTGCGATGGAAGTTAGTAATCGTAAAATTATTACCCCATTAATCCATCATACGCACTCTAATCACAATTACTCAATTTTTTAAATAATAGAGAAAAGCAACAACTATGGATATTGAATGAATCTATATTGAAGTTACAAGAATTACTTGATCGTGGCTGTAGGATAGAAAAGATATATCCTAGCGTTACTGCTTCAGATGCCGAAATTAACATAGTAACGGTAGAGGTCAGATGCTCCGACGGTCAAATTCATAAGATCCGAGCTTACAGGGAAGAAGCTAATGATTTAAGGGAATTTATACGTACAGAGCTTTGAAAGGTCGATTAAAATTAAAATTCAGGTAAGATATTCTAATTAATGGTCTTTGTCGGTACATTTAATATATTTCAATGACAAGTATTATATGAATGCCAAAAATAAATCCTGTTTCACGCCTTGATTTTTTAAAATTGGTGGGAACTGCCGGGACAGCATTTATGTTATTACCGTTAGTACCATTAGGAAGAGCCCTAGCACAAACCGTTCCTATGACCAGTAAACCTATAATAATTAAACGAGTTAATAAGGTAGGGCCGGATGGAGTAGCATTTTTGTATCCCACTAAACCGAAAGGCTTTGTTTGGTATATGAATCATGATGAACCCTTTGATTTGCATTTTGAGATAGGCGGTGGTTCTACCTACAGTAAACTAGTAAAGAACAAAGACGGATCATGGACAGCTAATGATAATGAGAGAGTCAAGTTTAACTTGAATGTGGATCCTGATTACAAGGATGCAATAGGTGGGTGCAAAATGAGCTTCAAGGATTCCATGGCCAGAGGTTATACATACGATAAAAGCGATCTTGATAATGTGGAGCTGACAGGATTCTTTAATGTCCACAAGCCAACAGAAAATGACGGTATCTACCTCAGAGGTCCCTGTAATCACCACGATGAAAGTGATCACCTTTGCTGTGAAGAATTCAACTACGACTGTGAAACAAATTGCAATTCTGCAAAGGTCAATTCAATAGTGAAATTTACAAAGCAAAGTCCAAACATATATCATAATGACCCTGCAGGGGCTAAAAAGATAATACCTCATGTTATTTTGGCAGGTCATGGTTGGTTTGGTATCAAGTATATTCACATAATTCTATCACGAGATATGAATAACCCAATAGTCAAATTGGAGCAATGGATGAATTTTAATGGTGATGGTAAAACATGGATCAAAATCAATGAAGTTATTGATACTAGATCCTACAAGTGGGGACCAAAGGCCATATGTGAAGGTCAGGATTACGAGGTTGGAGCCTGGGGTGCACCTAGAATGGTATACAAATGGTATCGTGGAGACGTCGATTTTAAATGGTTTTCATGTAGACAAATAAAATCCAATTTAATCCAAACGTAATTCTCAAAGCGATCGGAGATTTAAAATGATACTAGATACTAGAGATTGAGATCTTTCTACAAAATATGAACTTTGAATTGCGTGCCACTATTTATCTCCACTAGGAATCAGGAAATCAACTGCACTATACAGCGCCTCAAGCTCTTTTGAAATCTGATCTGAAAATACCCCTAGTATTTCAAAATCAGCCGCCTGCATTCTTTTAGTGCTGAACATAGCCAAAACACCAATCACGTTACCTTTGATAGTAAGAGGATAACCAGCAAATGATTGAAGTTTTTCTTTTTTTGCCCACTCGGGATATCTTATTCTCTTGTCATTAACAACATCGTTTGTTATAGATGGTTTATGAGTAATTACGATATTTCCAATTTTATTAGAGTCGGCAGGAACCCTTGAGAATTCTCCGTTTATATTCTTGTACTTTCCGGCACTAAATTTTAGTACGAGATACTTGCGTTCCTTGTCCAGTAACCATATGCGAGCGAACTTGGCGCCAAAATATTTTACTAAACTTTCAACAATAAACTGGAGTTTTTCATTTAAATTTTGATATTTCTTCAATGAGTTTAGGATCTTATAAGCTCGCCATTTTTGGTCTCTTAATTCATGATCATCATACAGTGTATAAGGCGTAACCTTAACCATACTAGATTCATAAGACCGAAAATCATCGATTAGGTCAACAAACCTATTTAAGAAATTAGAACTTTCAAATTCATATTGTTCTACAGAATCAAAAACGAAATGGCAAATCCAATCATAATCTCCTGTCATTTTTGCGCAATAAATGCAGAAGTATGATTCGCCACAGTATTTCTCCAGACGCGAGATCATAACAGAGGTATTAGCGCGAAATCTAAATTTTAAGAGAATTGTACGATTTATCTTTTCAGACAGTAAAGTTGGATTTAGCAGAAGAGAATAAGCCAGAATTATGTTAGATTTCTCTAATCTCTTTAGTCTATGTCGTACGGTTCTATCTGTAATTTTATATCCTAATGCTTGCAAATGTCTAGACATTTCATATGAAGATGTGCGTGAATTTTTACCCAATTGCGATAGTAAAAATCTGTCAATTTCGTCTACCATTGACTAAGAAACATTGATATTGTTTTTATATATTGCCAATTAGGAAATATTTTTGAAATATGAATACAGTACCAACATAATATTTGCTCGCGCCATTTCCTAATCGGAAATCCAGTTATCAAATTTTTTCCGCAGTGCATATAACATTATTTTTCCTATACAAAGATATGAAAATGGACTTTTTTGAAATAGAGCGCGTAATAGAGGAATTGGCAAAAAACTATGCGGCCCCCTGTACCACAACATGGTTCAAAGTATCAAACAACAAAAACCCTTCAACAGAGCAGTATAGAGAAAAGGTGGTAGAATTTATGAAACAGTTTGAGGCAATTTTGTCAGGACAATTACCTCCTAGTGAACAATCAGCATCATGCCTAGAGTATGCAAAGAAACTACTTCAATCCCAAATTTCGCTGATAAGAAGAGGAAATAACAAGGAAGTAGAAAGACGCTTTCAATACTATGTCAATTACAACTAGCCTTGACAACAATCAAATTGCATTGTGAGTTTTCAGTAGATGGACCAATCGATAGAAAGGAAATAACGTGAAATGATAAACTATGCCACTCTTGCAATACCCATCATGGCAGTATTGGCTATTGGAGGAGTAATTAGTTTTTTTGTTGTATATTCCTTCTATCCCGAAAAACATGAAAATATAAAAATTGACGGTAAATGCTACGAATTGGTGGATGCGGCTCATGAGAAAATTACGGCCCTAAATGCAGAAATGAAAATAAAAAAAATGTTGCTTCAGATAAATAAAGTGGAACCCCCAAATGCAAGAATACCAATAATTTTCAATGGAAAAGATTCTGAAGTTAACAATTTCAAAAATACTTATAATCTAACGGTAACTTCAAATCAAAAAGTAATGTATTTTCCCAAAATTAACGGAAGTGTTGTTACTGCAGATATTACCAAACCAAATTTGCTAAAAATTGTTGAACACTTAAGTCTGTTTGATGTATTTCCATCATCAAAATCCGTAGTTGGAAGCATAGGCATTCAACCAAATAAGTATATATCTCCTTCTGAAGAGAAGAATGTTTCTCTAGAACTGGACAAACTTATGAAAAATAAGTTGAGACAAATTATTGATACATCAGAGGGTGTAGAATCAGCAGAATGTAGAAACGATACATAGTCAAATTAATAAGCAAATTCCCCAGATGAATTCTATGACAGTTCCTGCAAAATTTCTGGATAAGGTTCTGGAACCAAAAAATTATGGCTAAAGGTTATAGATTAGTTTGTGCATATATTAGCATGGTAAAGTTAGAGTCTCTCAAAGGAACTCATACTGAATCCGAACCTTTAGAATCAGATCTGTCGTTTGAAGAAATTTGCCCTATTTGGTCTCAAAAATTGAAAAATGGAATAGATGAAATAGATCGGATGATATTGGTCCAAGATTCTAAATACTGTGTAGTAGGCGAGGCATGGGGATTTTCAGGAAAACAAACAGGATATTATATTGCACCTTTGATTCCTCTTATTGGATGTTGGACATGCATAAGATATGGACAGAAATTCAGTACAGCTGCTAAAGACAATAAATCATGTGATAATTTTGAGTCACTGATTTCAGATTTTTCAAGGCATTGGAATCAAAGACATAAAAAAGTAAGACGCACTAAACTTTTGTCAATAGCAAATCGAAAATAGCAAATCGAAAATAGCAAATCGAAAATAGCAAATCGATAATAAATCCAGTCATAAGTTTAAGAACTGTAACTGCCTACATAGGATCTGAAATCTCGAGTCTTTGCTAATTGAAATTCTACTGTAGAGCTATTATATTCTACTAAAATGTTTGATTTCTTTAGTCCAGGAGGCTTGATTCCGTATTTCTGCGGATCCAAAAGACATACGGCGATTATATATTTTATGTTTCAGATACTAGGATCTTGAAGCCACCATATACCATGCGATTAGGATCAAAGGGCATTGATTTTGGATCCATATTCTTCA
>Ga0207428_10004140_pt1 | contig 13910 bp, 12 predicted proteins | sample RhiMethybrSRZTD1_FD_187600 | JGI IMG/M metagenome (GOLD analysis project Ga0207428, IMG submission 187600) | Populus rhizosphere microbial communities from Tennessee, USA - Rhizosphere MetaG P. TD hybrid SRZTD1 (SPAdes) (version 3) | ecosystem: Host-associated > Plants > Roots > Rhizosphere >... | reverse complement strand
CACCTTCTACTTTGATTTGGCCGTTGATCGAGCCCGTGCCGTAGGCGACGAACACTCGCAATTCGATCGGTCGTTCACCGGCCTCCAGAGTCAGCGCCTCTCGCACCGGCACGCCATCACGCTCTAACCGGAGAAAAGTAAAACCTTCCGGGAGAGTTGAAGGCTGGAACAATATTCTGCCGGGACGTATCCCAGCGAAATCGAACCGGCCGCCGGCGCCGATAACGGCCGCTCCAGCGATCGAGTAGTTTCCTGGCTTCAGGTCGGTAGCCGACATGAACGATCGAGACAACGAATTCATGATTGACGGGTCTTTGCTACCCAGGACAACTACATTACCGCCGACACTGACACCGGGAATCGCTCGAATCTCCACGTTAGCAACATCCGCCTCGGTGACCTGAATAGTCAAAGGGTCGCTGTAATAGCCCTGCGTCGGCCCACCGGTGGTGGCTATCTTGACCTCATACTTGCCGGGTACGCAGTTGTCGATCTTAAACACTCCATCGGAATCCGTCTCTAGCGATCCCTCTGTGTTCGAACCGCGAAAGTTGATAAACGCGCCGGTCACGGGTTTTCCGGTGTCCTGAGCCACCAGGCGCCCTGTGATCCTGTAGGTCAGCTGCGGGTGACCGAGACGAATGTCGATGCCGGTTGACTCAGCGCCGGAGGTTACCTCTACACCGGTAGCGGGCGTCTGATCATTGGCACCACGATAGAAAGTCCGGCGGTCGGGTCCTGACGAGAACCTGCCAGAGTCGTTCACTGAAACGAGATATTTCCCTGCCGGTAATCCATATATTCGATAGATGCCTCGATCATCAGTTTCAACCCGTGATGATCCGCCGATGGGTTGTAGTTGCTCGTTGTACCGTTCGGCGACCACCGACACTGCAACCACTGGCCGTCCGGAATCGTCTGCGACACGCCCGGTAATTACACCGCCGGCCCCCAAAGCGAAATCGATTCCATCGAGAACGTCTCCCCTCGAAACTGTGACGATGAAGCCAGCCAGGCCAACACTCGACGACATAATCACGCCGGCTTTTTCTAACTCTGGGACACGGAGGACGACGAGGGCCGGCGCAAAAGGCTTCACCACATATCGCCCTTCAGGCACGCCGGCAATGCGGTATTTTCCTTCGTCATCGGTGATCGCGTTGGGTAGAGAAGACTTCGTCGTGGATGGGCCGTACGGCTCCAAAAGAACAGCGACTAACCGTGCCGGTTTCCCACCTTTTGTAATTCGGCCGCTGATGACCCCGGTCGGTGCCGAAGCGGCACCCGGCGAGACTTGAGCGTGTACATTGATCGTGAGGATCAACAGTGCGAGAAGGATGAAACCGAGAGGCGAGCTGCGTGACATTACAAAAACCTTCCTTTAAGGCAAGGCCGTCCGCACAGAGTTTTACTTGATGTTAACCAGCATTGGCTCAGGTACAGGCTTTGCCGACTGCACTTCAGCCAGCAATTTCTCTGTTTCCATCACAAAAGCTTCGACAATGTTTTCGCCCGAGACTTTACGCATTGGGACACCATCTTTGAAGATCATGCCCACCCCGCGTCCGAAGGTGATGCCCAGTTGCGAATCGTGTGCTTCACCCGGCCCGTTCACCGCGCAACCCATAATTGAGAGATGGAGAGGCTCTTCGACGTGGGCCAGCCGGCGTTCGATCTCGGTAACGATTTCCACGAAGTTATCGACGTCCAGACGTCCGCAGGTGGGGCAGGCCACCACGGTCACACCGCGGTTGCGCAAACCCAGAGACTTCACGATTTCCCAGGCGACCCGAACCTCTTCCTGAGGCTCTGCGGCCAGCGAAACCCGAATCGTATCGCCGATGCCTTCGTGCAGAAGAATGCCCAGACCAATTGAAGATTTGACCGTGCCGGTGAAGGCTGTGCCCGCTTCAGTCACGCCGAGATGAAACGGATAGTCAACTTTCTCAGCCAACAGGCGATAGGCAGCAACCGTGCGTTGAACATCCGACGCTTTGAGCGAAATTATGGTGTCGGTGAAGTCGAGGTCTTCAAGAATCTGAATGTGGCGCATCGCTGATTCGACCATCGCTTCAGGGGTGGCCGTGCCGTACTTCTTCAACAAATCCTTTTCCAGCGAGCCGCCATTAACGCCGATGCGAATCGGCACCTTTTGCGCCTGCGCCGCGCGCACAACTTCGACAATACGTTCGTGCTTGCCGATATTGCCCGGATTCAGCCGGAGCTTGTCGATGCCGGCCTCCAGGGCCAACAGGGCAAGCTTGTAGTGAAAATGGATGTCGGCAACGATCGGCACTTCCGGCACGCGCTTGCGAATCTCTTTTAAAGCGATCGCGGCATCGTTGTCGGGCACTGCCAGGCGTACGATCTCGCAGCCGGCACTGACCATCTGTTCAATCTGATCGACGGTCTCACCGACATTCGCGGTGTCAGTCTTGGTCATCGACTGAATTACCACCGGCGCGCCGCCGCCGATCTGAACATGTTTGACTTGTACTGCTCTGGTTTTGCGCATAAGAAAGGAAGTTTCGAGTTTCTAGTTTCGAGTTTCGAGTTTCGAGCTTTTACGCCTTAGCTTGAGTGCCGAATCGCTTCGATTTCGAACATCACGAATAACTCGCAACTAGAAACTCGAAACTAGAAACTCGAAACTACTTTGTTGGTGCGGGCGAAGCCGCAGGCGGACTGTCCCCTCCTCCTCCTCGGGAAATCGAGACCTGCTTCAAAATGTCGTTGGTGATCACAAAGACCATCAGCAGAATGACCATCACGAAACCTACCTGCTGGATCCGCTCGCGAATCCGCATCGAAATCGACAGCCCCACCGTCGCGAGTGCGCCTTCGATTAACAATAAAAAGATCGCGCCGCCGTCCAGCACCGGGATGGGCAGCAGGTTAAATACGCCAAGATTCAAACTCAGGAAACCAAGCGTTGAGAACACGCCCGCCCAGCCCAGACGATTCGCTGACGTTGCCGCCACCCGATAGATTCCAATCGGGCCCGACAGAGTGTTGCGCACAGAGCGCTTGCCGGCGAATAACTGGCCCAGCGCCTTGCCCGTGACCCGCATGTATTCCCAATTCAGCTCGAAAGCTGCTACGGATGCCCCGATCAGACCGACCCGTCCAAATGGAATCTCTTCATCAGGCGTGAAGCCCAGCCGCTCTCTCGTCTCCTGTGGGCTCAGGAGTCGCGGGGTGGCGGTTATGTCAACGGAACTCCCGGCCCTCCCGACGCGCAAAGTAATCGGCTGTCCTTTGTGTTCACGAATGAACTGCGAGACCTGCTCGGCGCTCTTAACCGGTTCGCCATTGACGGCCACGATGCGATCGCCGATTCGCAAACCTGATTCGGAAGCGGGCGAGTTAGGCACCAGATCGCGCACTACAATCGGCACGTTTCCGTAATCCGGAAGAAAATCGAGGAACCCTACCGTTTCGCCTTCTTCGGTGTGTGGGGTGGGACTGATGGTGAGCTTAACGCGTTGGCCGTTGCGCTCGACCTCCAGGGGCAACGGTTGGCCCGGTGAAAGCAAAGCGTCGTCAGCAATCGTCTTCCACTTGGGGTTGTCGTTCCCGTCGAAAACTACAATCCGGTCGCCCGGTTTCAATCCGGCTTGTTCGGCGGCGCCGCCCGGCACAACTTGTCGCACGACCGGGGGAGGCGTGGCCTGCACTCCGTACATCAACGCGCCGGCAAACGGAATCGCCAGCGCGGTCAGAATATTCATCACCGGACCGGCGATCGCCACCATGATCCTTTGATATCGTGGCCGCAAATCAAACCGCTCGTTGGCGGGAATGTCCGGCGCGCTCTCGCCTTCGATCGGCGCGTTCGACTCATCGCCACCGAGCTTCACGTAACCACCCAGTGGAATGGCGGAAATTCGATAATCCGTGGTGCCTTTTTTGAAACCCCACAGGCGCGGCCCAAAGCCAATTGAGAAAGTCTCGACCCGAATTTTGAGGAGCTTGGCGACGATAAAATGGCCGAACTCATGCAGCGTGACCGCTGCGCCGAGAATGAAAATGAACGCTAAAACGCCGATGATTCCGCTTTGTAACAAACTCATAATGAGCCTCGAGTATTGAGTTTACGTGTCGTGTAGGGCGAGGTCAAACCGTGGATTCAGTATGGTTTTTGCAGCTTCAGGCAACATTCACCCGGGCTTCTCTGCTCAATTCAGATATTGCGGCCCGGGCTGAGGCGCGAGCGTCGCGATCCGCATTCAGCACGCCGGTTAGATCCTTAACGTCGGCGGTTCGATGACCATCCATTACGGACTGGATTACGACCGCAATGTCCGAAAACAGGATTCGTTCGTCGATGAAGGCCTGCACCGCTTCTTCATTAGCCGCGTTCATGGCCGCGGGCAGAGTTCCTCCGGTTTTGAGCGCGCGATAGGCGAGTGCGATGCAGGGAAACCGTTCGAGATCCGGAGCCTCAAAATGTAGCGAAGCAAGCCCCGCGAGATTCAATGGCGGTAATTCAGTCGGACAACGATCCGGATAGGTCAGCGCATATTGGATGGCGTGCCGCATGTCCGTCACGCCCATCTGGGCAATGACCGACCCATCGACCAACTCGATCATCGAGTGAACCACCGATTCCGGATGCACCACGATACCAATCGCATCCGCGTCAAAGCCGAACAACCAATGACCCTCGATAACTTCCAAACCTTTGTTCATTAACGTCGCCGAATCGATGGTTATCTTGGCGCCCATGCTCCAGGTCGGATGCTTCATTGCTTCGGCGACGGTAGCCGACGACATGGTGGCCCCGTCCCTGGTGCGAAACGGCCCGCCCGATGCGGTGAGGATAATCCGGCTTACTTCGCTTCTCTTTTCGCCACGCAGACATTGATGAATCGCGTTATGTTCGGAATCGACAGGCAGCAATTCAGCGCCTGATTTCTGTCCGGCGCGCGTCATCAGTTCGCCCGCCATCACCAGGGTTTCTTTGTTGGCCAGCGCTACGCGCTTGCCCGCTTCCAGGGCGCGCAAAGTCGGCACGAAGCCCACCGCGCCCACCGTCGCCGATACCACGCAATCTGCCTTTGGGTGTCGCGCGACTTCGACCAGACCATCTTCGCCAAAGACCAGTCGCGGCACGGGCAGATTCTGCTTCGCAAGTTCGGTCTTGAGCTGGGCGCCGGCTTCGGCGGTGTCCAGGGAAACGAGATCAGGTTGGTGCCGAGCGATTTGCTGCGTGAGTATTTCGACGTTGTGTCCCGCGCCCAGCGCTACGACGCGAAAGCGCTCCGGACCCAGCGCTTCGAGGACGCGCAGAGTGTTGCACCCAATCGAGCCGGTAGATCCCAGAATGGCAATGCCGCGAGGTGACATGGTAGTTAAGGAGATGGCGTTGGCCCGCTTTCATAGGGCTTCATCAGATCGATCGTCTGGCCATCGCGATCGTAAGACGCCTCGGTTACCCGCCAATTGCGGTTGCTGCGAAAGGAAATGACACGCGCGTTCACGGTGCGCTTTTCGCCAATCACTTTTCTAATGTAAAGCGTTGCCACGCCGTCGCCACTACTCACGCTGATGTTGCCGGTAATCCACCAGCCGAAATCTTTCACTTCGCCAATATCCTGCTTCAGCTTTTCGTTGGTCCGAAGATAGGTGCGAGCCGTATCGGCGGCTTCGCTGGTGCCAATGGCATGCATCGCGAACCAGAAGATCGCTCCCACAAAGAGCGCGACTATCAGCCCCAGGACCGCGACGACCCCGAGTATGATGGCAATGATCTTTTTGGTGCTCATCAGCGACTAAAATAGGCCCAGGCAAAATAGTAGATGACTGGTGCATTGAACAGCAAGCTATCGATCCGATCAAGCACTCCGCCGTGTCCCGGTAATATCTGCGCTGTGTCTTTCGCACCGGTGCTTCGCTTGAGGGCGCTCTCTGTCAAATCGCCCAGCACACCCACGACGTTCATGACCGCGGCCAACGGCAGCGCGAACTTCAAAGGCAGTTTGAGAAAGAACCAGTAGTGGGCCGCCACGGCCAGCAACAAGCTGGCGAGCATTCCGGCAACGGCGCCCTCCCAGGTCTTTCCGGGGCTGACTGCGGGAGCCAGCTTATGCCGGCCGAACAGACGGCCGCCATAATAGGCAGCTGCGTCGGAACCCATGATTACGAGGAAGAAAAAGCCCAGCAGGTTTCGCGAAAGTAAGGGTTGAAACCCGACCCGCACCGCGATCAAATGGCTGCCGAGAAACACAACATACATTACACTCAAAACCGTCACGGCAGCTGAAGGAATCATTCGATCAAACGGCGCGCCCCTGACCATTGCCGCCGTTAAAGTACCTCCGGTAAGCAGCAGCAGCACGATCTGAATCATTGTCAGATCCGGCAACTCACCTGGCCCGGCGGGATGAAAATAGAAGATCACCATCAACGCCATCGCACTCAGCAGAGCGGCCGGCTGGTCTGCGCGAATCTGCTGCTTCCGCGCCAGCGCCCAAAATTCAAAGAGGCCGGCAATAAAGGTAACCGCGGCCAGAATCGCAAAAAGCGGCGCCAATGCTTCGATCAGGATCGATGCGATCAAAATCGGAAGCAACACGACGGCGGTGAGGATTCTCGCCACCGAAGGTGGCACCCCTGCAAGGATCGACTTCCGCTTTGGTTTGGGTGATTGAGCTTTCAATTTCAGGTTTGCGTCAGAGCCGAAAGGCTTCAGCGAACTCGCCACTCCTCTCGAACGGTCGGACTCCGTGACGCCTTATTTCGCATTCACGACCAGCTTCAGGCCGCCAAAGCGCCGGTTTCGCTGCTGATAATCAAGTATGGCTTGCAACAAATGCACGCGCCGAAAGTCCGGCCAGAGTGTCTCAGTCACATAAATTTCGGAGTAGGCAATCTGCCACAAGAGAAAATTCGAAATGCGCAACTCACCGCTGGTGCGCACCAGCAAATCCAATTCAGGAACATTGCGTGTGTACAGCTCCTGCTCGATATCTGCTTCGCTCAGATCGTCCAATGGTTCGCCACTCTTCTGGAACTTTCGCGCCGCGGCCCGACAGGCATCAACAATCTCTGCGCGGCCGCCATAGTTCAGCGCGACACTCAGAACCATACCGGTGTTGGCTGCAGTATGTTCGGACGCTCTGGCAATCTCGTCGCGGACCCGCGGCGCAAGTGCTTCGATTCGTCCGATCGTCTGAAAGCGGATGTTCTGTTTATGGATTTCTTCGAGTTCGATGCGCAGATATTTTCTGAGCATGCGCATCAGGGCATCGACCTCGTATCGCGGGCGTTTCCAATTCTCAGTGGAAAACGCGTAGAGGGTCAAAGCGCCAAGGCCGAGTCGCGCCCCGGTGTCGACGGCAGCGCGCACGGCCTCGACGCCGGCGCGATGGCCGGCGATTCGGGGTTGTCCGCGTTGCGCGGCCCAGCGACCGTTACCGTCCATAATGATGGCGACGTGCCTGGGTAGCCGGCTCCAATCGATTGCCGCTAGTAACTTCTCATCAAGCGAGCCGGCTTGCGTAACATTTTCAAAGTCTTTATGCATTCAATCGTCGAAACAAGCGAATCTTAATCGGCTGGGCCGTTGGGCGCAATCTTGCCTTCGGAGTGGGCCTCAACCGTGGCCTAATTTGTAGGGGCGTCCCTCCGTGGACGCCCGGCCTTCTCACGTCGTAGGCATTAATGCGGGCGCCCACGGAGGGACGCCCCTACAATTAGGCCACCCCACAAAAACTAATCATAGCTTACACTCATTAGTGTCAGCCCGTGTGCCGGGGCCGTCGCTCCTGCCAGCGAGCGATCGCCACCCTCAATTGCGCGAGCAACGGTGCCTTCATCGATTTCATGACGTCCGGCCGCCAAAAGCGTCCCTACGATTGAGCGCACCATGTAACGCAGAAAACCGTTTGCCGAAATCGTCAACTCGATCAGATGGCATCGCCCGCGACTGTCCCACCCGTCGGAAACATTCAACTCGGTAACGTTCCGTACCCGCGATTCGGAATCGGACTGGGCCGCGGAAAACGCCGTCCAGTCGTGCTCGCCCAGAAACAACTTAGCGCACTGTCGCATGGCGGCGAGATCGAGGGCCCGCGATTCCTGGTGCGCATAACGCTTCCAGAACGGCGACATCACACTTTCGTGTACGAGTCGATACGTATACTTCTTGCCCCTGGCTGAATACCGGGCGTGGAAATCATCGGGTACGACATCGATAAAAAGCACGCGCACATCTCCAGGCAGATTCCCATTGATTGCGTTGCGCAACCTGGGCGGTGACATTTCCCTCTGCAGCTCGACACTGGCGACCTGTCCCTCTGCGTGAACCCCGGCGTCGGTGCGACCCGATCCGTGGACCACGACTTCGCGGCCATCCAGCAGTGAAAGGACGCGCGCCAGTTCACTCTGAACTGTGCGTAACTCACCCTGCATCTGCCAGCCATGAAAGTCTGTGCCATCGTATTGAAGCAAAAGCCGATAGTTCATTTGGAGTGCGGTGACTTGTCACCGCTTTTCGAGGTATTAGCTAACTGGGCCCATCGCCCTTGAAAAAGCGGCGACAAGTCGCCGCACTCCAAAGCTAAACCTTTCGACTGCCCGGCTTAACCAAGGGCTCCCCTCGCTTGCAGTCGTCGCAGGCTTCAGGTGATAGCACGGGGACATTCAGAGTGGCGAGCGAAACTCTGGGCACGCCCACGTCAGCAGCGCCACCAGATCGGTCAATTATTGAAGCGGCAGCCACGACCGCGGCACCGGCGGCCTGAAGTGCGGCAATCGTGTCGCGCGTGGAACCGCCAGTCGTAATCACATCTTCGACGACCAAAACACGCTCGCCCTTCGCAACGCTGAATCCTCTGCGCAAGGTCATCTGGCCCTGCTCACGCTCAGTCCAGATAAATTTCACGCCGAGTTGACGGGCAACCTCGTAGCCAATCACCAGTCCGCCGATTGCCGGTGAGGCCACGGTTTCGACACCTGCGCTGCGAAAATGTTCGGCCAGGGCCGTGCCAAACTCAATTGCATCAGCAGTTGATTGCAAAGCGATCGCGCATTGCAGATAGGCCGAGCTGTGCAATCCGCTCGACAAAAGAAAATGACCTTCGAGCAGCGCGCCGGTGTTCTTGAATTTCTGAATTACTTCGTCAGTTTGCATCTTGAAACCAAATTCGCTGACAGCCGACTTTCGGAAACGTTCAATTACCGACTACAATCAAATCTCATGGAACGGCCGCTTAATCTAATCTCTGATTCCTCGCTGGTTCAGGAAATCTTCGACCTCATCGACGAACACGGTGGCCGAACAACTTTCACGCATATCGCTGATTCGATTCTTCATCTCTCCAATGCAACCGACGAACTGGCCGCCGCATTGGTCAACGACCTCATTCAAAACGACCCCAGATTCAGCATCGAAGAAACTTACTTAACGATCAACGACAACGAGATCGAAAACCTTCCGCTGCAAGAGATCGATTTCGTAGTACTCGACGTCGAGGCCATTACCGGTAGATCAATTCCCACGCGCATGATTGAGCTGGGCGCTTCCCGCATTTGCGCCGGCGAAATTTGCGACGAGTTCCAAACCCTGGTTAATCCGGAGCTGCCGCTACCCAGATTCATTTCTGCTCTGACCGGGATCACCAACGAAATGCTCAGCGCGGCGCCACAATTCGAGAGCGTAGTTGAGTCATGGTTAAGATTTGCCGGCGACGCGGTGCTCGTGGCCCATAACTCAAACTTTGATCTTAACTTGCTTAACCAGGAAATTGCGCGGGTCTTCCCAGGATGTCGCATGCGCAATCCGGATCTCTGTACGGTACAGCTCGCGCGCCGGGTAGCGCCGGCGCTCGAAAGGCACAATCTCGACGCGCTGGTCGATCACTTCGGCATCGAAATCAAAGAGCGCCATCGCGCTGCGGGCGATGCCCGGGCAACCGCTCAGGTGCTGCTGCGACTGCTGGATGATTTGGAAATCGGCGGCGTCCGAACACTTCGCGAGGCCCGCAATTTCAATTCACCGGCCCAGATCGCCAATCTGGGTGTCTACTAGCTCTCGACTCCGGAAACTGGTTCCGCCTGCCGGCCGCGTCGCATTAAGTTCCGGCCGACAAAGAAAACGATAATCAGCACGGCCAGCCCAATTCCGATTGCCGGATAATAGCGTTGCAGAATCTCTTTCGCCTGGTCGCCATAGCGCGCAGCCAAATAACCCTCCAGCAAATAGCGAAATGTTCGCCCGCCGGCAATGGCGAGCGTGAAGCGCAGGAGGTTCAGGCGAAATACCCCGGCCGAAACGACGAACAATTTGAAAGGAAACGGCGGCGGCAGGACCGACGCGACCAAAACCGACAACACGTCATACCGATCGATTAGATCTTTAACGCGCTTTTGTTTTGATTCGGAAAAGCGGGCGAGCGCTCGATGCCCGGCACGTCTCGAGACCAAATACAAGCAAACACACCCGGCAGTCGATCCGACCATGGCCGCCGCGACATAAATCAACATCCATGAAGGACGCGACGCCGCCAGCAACATCAGCATGGCATCCACGCCGCCGGGGATGGGAACCAAAACAGAATCGAGAAATGCGATGGCGAATAATCCGAATGGGCCAAAGGCCAGCAACCAATGAGAAAACTTTCCCAGGCCGCTCGTTATTTTATGAATTAGAGCTTTCAATTTGAGTTATCAGAATCCTTCCTTTATTCATTCGCGGATTTGGCCGCTGTCCTTCCCTTGCTCGATAAAAGATAAATTAACAATCCTACCAGGCAGAGCGCGCCGACAATCGTCACGATTACCAAACCATTGTCTCGTAAGAAGCGAAGCACGCGTTCGCCGTAAAATACAGCCAGTATTCCCTCGGTGTAGTAGCGAAGCGAACGCGCTATGAGGATCGTCAACAGAAACCGTCGTCGCGGGAATTGCAGGGCGCCCGCGGTCGCCACGAAGATCTTAAACGGCAAAGGTGGCGGTAAGATCGCGGGGATGGCGAGCGCAAAAACCCCAAAGCGCGCGTACGCCTGCTCAACACGCAGCACCCGATCCTCTCGAAAGCGCCGGTGCAGGATGGCGCGACCGCCGCGACTGAAAATTGTGTACAACAGGAAACAGCCAATAACCGATCCCAGCGCGGGAAATAACGGAAAAAAGAAGGCCGTTTCCGGATGCGTGTAACAGCGCGCCACGACCAGATAGTCATTGATCTCTGGCAGCGAGAGTAATGACGAGTCCAGCGCCCCGATTAGGATCATCGCCGGCCCGGCGATGTAAATCGGAACCTGAACTATGAAATAGCCGAGACGCTTGGCAACGGCTTGCAGCCAATCAAACATGAAAAACCTTGTTCAGAGTTCAAGCTTTAGCTTGCACTTGTAACCAGCAACCTGGAGGTTGAACTCTAAATCGGAAACACGCAACTTGTCTTATTTCGCCGGCGTGAAGATGGAAGGAGTGTCGTAAGTTACGCCAACGGTGACTCCCGATCGCGGACTGAACTTTGTTAATCCCTTGATACCCGCAAAGTCGAACCGCATTCCGGAGGCGCGCACCTGCATACCCAGGCGGGCTTCGCCCTGCGATTCAGTGCCCAGCGGGCCAGTGCCGGGCCGAGTGTTCGCCCGGCCGTTGACTTCCGCCACGAGGCTAAACGTTTTATCGATGCGAACGATGCCGGCAAACCCATAGGTTAAGACATCGTTCTGCGTGAAATTTTGAGTCGGGGCAGCGAGAATCCCAACCCCGAGGTTCCCGAACAGGTTCACGCGAGCGTTGCGACCAAACTTCTTGCCCACTAAGACCTGTCCAAAGGCGTTGGTTTGATTCAGGCCAATGCCGGTACTCTGATTCGAATTCGGCAACTGCACGCCGAAACGAAATCCAAACGACGGCCAATTTCTGGTTTCGTTCCGCAGTTTGATTTTCGCCCACAGTGTAAAGTCGCCCGTATCGTGGGTTGAGTTCGCGCCGGCTGCGAGATTCAAAGGAATTGCGCTCAGGCCCCGATCATTGATGCTGAGAAAATTCTGGGCAACGCCCTCAATCTGAAATTCGACGTTCGGTGCGAATCCAATGGTGATGCCAATCACACCGGCCCGGGTCAAATCGCCGCTCAATCCTGAAACCGGATAGCGCGCCCTCTGGACGAAATCGACCCCCGCCTGGATCCTCATCGAACCCGGCGGAATGATGTCAACATCCTCAGTGAGCAGCGGTCTTTGCTGAGCCTGCGCCGCAGCGGCGCAAACCAGGGTCAGGCTAGCCAGTGCTACTGCGGTAGCAATTGATCGGAGTCGAATCATCCTTGCAGTTGAATTCCGAAAAACACTTTGAATTCGAGCGAATTGTAATGCTTGCGCGCGCCATGCGTCAATTGAATGATTAGTGTTGGGTAGGTTGACTTCCTCTCCCCTTGAAAAAGGAATTCGACAAGCTGCGGAGCAGCGGCCAGAATTAAGCCCAAGGCGAGGCTTTGCGAGCCTTGGGTCAACGCCTCCAAGATGATCTAGCCCCGAAGGGGCGACAAGAATCGCCGTCAAATCAGAGCCCGTCATCAAATCTCTGTCGCCGCTTCGCGGTTCCCAAGTTTAACTAACCATTACCCAAAGCTCGCAAGGTCTCACCTTGGGCTCCTTGCACCGCAATCGGTGAGCCGTGAAGCGGCGGCAGAGATTCTCAGCCAGAACCTTTCAGTCGTCACCGATTCGTTGAGTTAGGCGCAACTCTGGCGCCACTTCGCGGCTCATTGGTTCATGGCGAGCGTGTGACCCAAGGTTCGCAAAGCCTCACCTTGGGCTTAACTCAGACGCTGCTTCGCAGCTCGTCCAATCCAGGAATCTCAGATCAGGCCGTTGTTATCGGCATCGTCTCCCTGTGATACCATGCGCTCAAAACTCAGAGTCACAAACGTCGATGAAAAAGTTCACAATTACCTTAATTGCAAGCTTCATGGTCTTCTCCGCTGGCGCGCTCCTGCCGAAATCAACCGCGCAGCAGGACGCCAAAACTATTTCCATCGCCGGCCTCAAGGATCGTGTGACGATCCGGCGCGACGAGCGCGGTATTCCCTACATCGAAGCGACGAACGACGATGATCTCTATTTTGCTCAGGGCTATGTGACCGCGAGCGATCGGCTGTGGCAGATGGATCTTTTGCGGCGTAACATCCGCGGCGAGTTGGCTGAGATTTTTGGAGCAAGTGTCCTGGCCGAAGACAAACGCCATCGCACGATGGGTCTGACCGCCGTCGTTGAGGAAAGCGCCAGGCACTTGCCCGCGAATTTGAATTCAGCGATGAACGCGTACGCCAACGGCGTCAATGCTTTTATTGACTCGCTCACGGATCAGACGATGCCGCCTGAGTTCCGTCTCCTGCAATACAAACCTCGTCATTGGACGCCGGCCGATTCTCTCTGTGTGGGAAAGCTGCTGGCTGAGTATCTTTCGAACAGCTGGCCGGCCGACATCATGCGCGCTTCGCTGGCGAGCCTGCCGAAAGAAAAACGTGAGGCGTTGCTCTCGGAAACGTCACCACTCGACGTGCTGGTAATTGGATCAGATCGAGATCGAAAGGAAGCGAGGGCCGGGAACAACACACGCGGTCTGCCGCAGATCGATCACGAGATTCTTGCTGAACTGGCAAGGCAAATCGAAAGCGAGCGGCAATCGAGAGAGATGCTTGGTTTGGGCACACTTGATTTCGAGACTTTCCAGGCCAGCAACAATTGGGTTGTTTCAGGCAAACGAACCGTCTCCGGCAAGCCTCTGCTGGCCAATGATCCGCACATACCGGCCGCAGCGCCGGGGATCTGGTATCAAGTTGAATTGATGTCCCCCGGCATTCATGTCGCCGGCGTTACCTTCCCCGGTGCGCCGGGAATCGTGATCGGTCACAACGATCGGATTGCCTGGGGCGCCACGAATCTCGG
>Ga0207428_10004138_pt1 | contig 13910 bp, 22 predicted proteins | sample RhiMethybrSRZTD1_FD_187600 | JGI IMG/M metagenome (GOLD analysis project Ga0207428, IMG submission 187600) | Populus rhizosphere microbial communities from Tennessee, USA - Rhizosphere MetaG P. TD hybrid SRZTD1 (SPAdes) (version 3) | ecosystem: Host-associated > Plants > Roots > Rhizosphere >... | reverse complement strand
CGGCTCCGGCGACTGCTCAGGTATCGTTACTTCGGTCGGTACGCTCGGCGGCGGGCTGCCGGCGTCTGCCGTCGGGGTGGTGATGTCGTTCATAATGTCCTGCCCGAACTTTCTCGATCGCGTCCTTGACCACGCGTCGGCGCGTGACGCGCTGCTCGTGTGCAGTCGCCGATCGTTGTTTCGGCCGCGGCTTCTCGTTGCCGACCTCAGTCAATCCGAGCGCGCGGCCGACAGCCCGGAATGCCGCTTTTGAGGTGTAATATTTGCCATCGACCTGCTCGGTCGGCGGCATCGTGTCAGAAATCACATACGGCCGCGGCAGGTCGGAACGTGCAATCGGGATCTCGCGCCGATCGACGCGCCACCGTCCAGGCTCATACTCGATCAGACGGACATCCATTTCAGCCTCACGGCGACGGCGGCACGGTGAACGTGACTGCAAGTCCCGGCTTGCCGACCACCTTAGTAACCGCGAGGCCGTAACCGTTCGTCGCCTCCGTCACCGGGAGGCCCAGCTTCGGCGTCGTGGCGGTGACATCGACAACAGGCATGCCGCCTGTCGCGACGGTAACAACAGGCGTGCTCATGCGCTTTCCTCCTGGCGCGGCCCGGGGTGACGGATCACCCCGGGCCGAACACCTCACGCCTTCGGCGTTGCCGTCGGCGGCTTCGGGGTGGTCGAGGATCCAGGCGGCTTGGTGGGCAAATGCTCCGGCGCGGGCGGCCCGCCCGGATACCAGACCCAGCCCACACCCGGCACCCAGACCAGGACGTACATCGGCGGCTTCTCACCCTCTTCCGGGGGCTCGGGCGGCAGCACGATCGGGAACGACGGCGTCCCCGGCCAGATCACCGGAGGCTTCCCGCCGCCACCTTCGGGCGGTGGCAACGGATAGCCGACCTGCGGAGGCGAGACGCCACCCCAGAAGCCGGGAGGCTGGCCTCCACCGCCTGGGGCGATCGGATGAGTTGGGAAGCCCGGACCCTGCGAGGGGCCTCCACCCGGAGCGATCGGATGGGAAGGATGGCCCGGCGAGGGCCATATGCCCGGACGACCAGGAAGGCCCTGGTCAGGACTACCCGGGGAACCCGGCAGGCCCTGGTCCGGCCGGCCTGGGAACCAGGGCAGGCCCTGGTCCGGATATCCCGGAGCGCCGCCCCAGATGCCGGGCGGAGGCCCACCAGGAGCGATCGGATGGGTCGGAAAGCCGGGGCCGGTCGATGGCCCGCCGCCCGGAGCGATCGGGTGGGTCGGATCGCCGCCGCTGAGCGGGACGATCATCGCGAGGAAAGCTGCCATTCGTAGTCTCCCTTTGGTTGTCGCGTCTTGCTCTTCAAGTGAACGTCAGTGTCTGCGGCGTAAGCAGCGGAACATCGGCAAGGCTGATGCCGATGCTGCGCGTTCCCGCCAATGTACGCTTCGGTACGTTGGCGGTGATCGAGGTCGCCGACACGAAGGTCGAGTTGATCACGGCGCCGTCCACCGTGACCTTGGTCTGCGGCGTGAAGGTCGTGCCGGTCAATGTCACGGCAGTCGTGCCCGTGCCGGCCGTGTCGGTGGTCGGTGAGATCGAGGCGAGCGCCGGAGCGGTTAGCGGCGACATCGACGAAGGATGCGTCTTGTTTGGCACCTCGGTATAGGAACCGTTGGTGCTGTGCATGATGGCGCGCGGATTGGTGGTGTCATGCACCTCGGTGCCGGAGCCCTCCGCGCGGCCGATTGCGGTCGCGGCATCGAGCGGGGTCAGGAAGATCCCCTTGCTCGCCTCGTCAGGCGCAAGCGCCTGATCCGGCACCTTACCGGCAGGTGTCGGCGGCGTGCCCTGCCAGGAGGCGGCCACATTGGTCGGCGGCGTCGGGTTGGCCGGCGTTGCCGTGGTGGTTCGATCAAGTGCGGTAGTCGGGGCAGCCATGGTCAATCCTCCTCATTTGCGCTTACGCGCGTCCTTGCGCAGCAGCTCGATGACGTCGTCCTTGTTGCTGGCGTCACTGATATCGACACCGCGCGCCTCGGCGAGTTCATCCAGCTCGCTGCGCCTCATGCCCTGCAGCTCCTCGGTCGAGGGAAGCGGCTCGCGCTCAAGAACAGGCTGCTCCGCTGCCTTGGTTGGCTCGCGCCCGGCCTTCCTGGCCTCAGCCTCTTCTTCCTTGGCAAGCTTCTCGCTGCGCTCGGTGTCGGCCTTGCGGTCCTGCTCGGCGAGCTGCTCGGCGTCGACGGGCGCGTCATCGCGCCCCTCGCGATTGTTCAGCGCCACATTGACGGCAGCGGTCGGCATTACATCGACGTTCTCGGGCGGCAGCTCGGTCCATTGCATCTCGGTTTGCTGCGCGGAAGCGGCCTTCTCGTGCTCGGCAGCCTGCGGGTTCTCCCTGGCTTGTTGACTGTCGTCGTCTACTTCGGTCCAGTCATCGCTCTTCGCCTTCTTCGCCATCATCGCCTCCTCATTGCCGCGGGTTATATCGATCTTGTGCGGCGAGCGCACCCATGCCGACCGGCGCACCACCAACGATGCCGTACTTCTTCACGATGTCGACGATGCCCGGATCGAACACAACGTAGTTGCTGGTTGGCTTGTTACCCCCTTGTTGTATCAGACGAAATATCTCATCGCGTTCTGGCGAAGCCCAACGTTCAACAGGGTTACTTTTATAAAACAACTCGCCAGCTTTCTGAGTGTCCCCGCCCGCTACTTCAATGAACCTTCGCGCTTCATTTGCTATCGGGTTATCGTTATGCAGTGCCTGACTAAACCGCGATCCCTGATCGAGATAGCGGATGCCGGGGATGCCTGCCTCGCGCAGCGTTTGAGTGGCAAGCGGCTTGTCTATTCCAACGCTACGCAACGGGTCCATTCGCGGCGCCGCTTGGCTGGCAATGGTGTTATAGACAGTAGAACCAAACATCTCCGGCGCATAAACGATGTTGCCCGGATTGAACGATTCAAAAAGCTTGTTGCGCGGAGCAAATCCAGCGACAGCCTTTTGTACTTCCGGCGATTGCTGTGCAAGCCGCTTGTCCCAGTCGAGCATCTGCTCGGGCCGCGCGTTGATGTTCACCTCGTAGGTGCGCGGGCCAACCAGGCGACCGCTCTTTAGAATCTCCAGCGCTTCATGGTTCTTCGCCACGATGCGCTCACGATTGGCGCGGTCATGCGCGTTGGTGGCGCCGCCGATGTAGCCGGCGTCATATTTCTTCGAATCCTCCAGCTCCTCGATCGCCTTGGCACGATTGAAGTCGTGGTTCTCCAGGACACTGACAGCTTCCATCTCGGCGGGGTTATAAGCGAAACGGTTCTTGAATTGCTGCCAGTATTGTCCGCCCTGGCCGCTCACCTTCGGGTTCTCGGCGAAGTACAGGCCATGCCCGTAGACCTGCGCGCCCTCGCCCGTGCCGATCTTAGAGACGTCGAACTTGTCGAAGTCGTGCGGAGATGAATGGTAGGCACGGATCGGACTGAGGATACTGCCCATGCGCGGATCACGTGTCGCACTGGCACCCGCGCCGAGCGCGACACTGCGTGGATCATTGGAGCCTGCGCCGAGCGTGGTAGAACCGGGATCAACTTTTGGCTTGACCGGATGCCATTGATTGTCGGTGCCAAGGTATTCAAGCTGCTCAGCCGGGACAGGCTTGGTGGAATACAAGTCTCCAGTACTCTCGCGCCTGATAGGATGAACGTCCTGGCGCATGCGCAGCAAAACAGGCGAACCTTCCTCTGGCGCGAACTGCCACGTATTCTCCGCCGAAGGGGTGAAGTAGTTTCGTCGTTCACGCGCACCATCCGGCCAAGTCGTCTGGTCGGTGAACTCGTGCGGCTTATGAACATTCAGCTTGCCGCTCTCGGCAATGTCGCGCACGTTCTCGCGACTGGTCGCATGATAGACATATCCAGGCTCGGATGGTTCGGCGCCGCGCACGGTCTTAAATTCCGGCAGGAGTGTACGTGGTGCTTGCCCGCCTCCCACGCCGATCGCACCCGGAGGCGCCGCGCCGGGTAACCGGCCCGCGCCGATCATGTTGAGCGCAGTATCGACGCCAAACTTGTCGAGCGCCTGCTGACGCTGCATCTCGCGCCCCACACGATGCGGGGTAAGCGGCTCGTTCGGGTCGGGATAGCGATCGAGAATGGAGCGCTCGTCGACTGGGGGCGTGACCATCCCGGCAATCATCCTGGCCGGGACGGCACCGTAGTCGAGAGCACGATCTAGTGTCGATTGCTGCGGTGCAGCGCCCAACCCTGCGCGCGGCCGGTCGGGGTCCCACCGTTGTGGCGGTTCCACGGCGCGCGCACCGCCGAACAGATGACCTGCCAGCCCAGGGCGCTCATAGCGCTCGCGGTGCTGCTGCACGACCGGCAGCTCGAATACCTGCCGATCCGGCTGGCCGGGTTCCTGCACCGTCGTGGTGTAGCGATTGCTAAAGGTCGGATCATACGTCGATCGCGCAGCGAGTGCGCCCATCGGATGAGGTGACGGCTGTTCGGCCGGCGTCAGGTCCGGCTCGAACAGCCGCCCCGTGGGGCGACCCCCCTCTGCGGCAGGGCGGCCCCAGGCCATGTCGTTGGGCGGCGGCGCCTCGACGCCGAGCGGCCGCACCGTGATGCGCGGAACGCCACGCTGCATCAGCTCCAGCTCGGTTAGCTCGTCATACGGATCAGCCATCTCAGCCCGTCCCGGTTGAGAATGCGAACAGCACAATGGCGCAGACGACCGCGAACGCGATGATCACCAGCACCAGAGTGCGATCGTTAGCCATACCAGCCCCCGTCCTGGTAGGCGGCAAGGTCGGCGAGCGCGCCCATCCTGGCGCCGGGCAGCGCACTGGCAGCATCCGGGCCCGGGGTCAGGGGGCCCGGCGCCGTCGCCGGACGGGAGGCGGGAAGCGGGGGAGTCCCGCCCGGAAAGGCCGGCGGCAGCTGCGGAGTGGAAAGGGTTTGACCACCCGCAGCTGCCCCTCCTCCGGTTGGCCTAGTTGGCACGTCAGCGCCGGAGGATTGCGTCATTGCCACCGGGGAGCGGGGGTTGATTGCCATGGCAAGACTTCTACCAACGGATTGGAGGCCGCCGCGGATCCCGCGCGGGTTCGGCGCATTCATCAACTGTTGCTGGTACAGCCGCTGGGCGATGTCGTCGCGGCTCGCTGGCGCGGCCGTTGCGCGCGCGGCATCGTCTGGCAGCGCCGGGCCGCCCGCCTGCCGATCGGCGCCGCCATAGAGGGCGCGCGCATTGCCTTGCCGCTCGGAGAGCGACTTGTCGCCGAAGCGCACGACCTGATTGCCGAAGGCCTTGGTGGCGGCGTCGATGTCAGGCGCTTTATTGAAGTCGGACGCGTTGCCGCGCTCGGTGGTGCGCAGCTCGTGCCCGATGAAGTCGGCCTGCACGCCGGGATCGGTCCATGGCTTGCCCTGCTGCGCGGCGAACTGCTGCAAGTTGGTAAAGCGCGGGCCGCGCCATTGCATCAGCCCGTAAGCGCCTTCGTCCTTGTTGACCGCAGCCGGGTTGAGGCTGCTCTCACGCTGTAGGTTGCCGACTACGGCCGCCGCCTGCATCTGCGACATGCCACCGGCCATCAGCCGCTGCATCAGGAAATCGGCGTCGACCGGCATCACGGACCTCCCGGCTTCGGCATCAGCATCTGCTTTTCTTTCAGCTGCGCGGACTGCGCGAACTGCTGGTCTTTCTGGCGCGCGGCCTGATTGAACTGCTGCGCCTTCTGCTGGCGTGCGACGGCATTGTCCTGCGCCTTCATCGCCATGCCCTGGCGCACTGCAGCGTTCTTCTCCGCCTGACCACGCTGCGCGATCTGCTGCTTCTGAGTATTCAGCACGAAGTCTCCTTGCATCTTCTGCAGGTCGGCGGCGTGCTTCTGGCGGTCGCGTTCCATCTGCGCCTGAATCTGGATGATCTTGGCCTGCCGCTCCTTCTCGGCGCCCTGGAACTCGATCATCGCGGCATCGCGCTCGTTGCGGTTCTTTTCCTGCTCGGTGCGCATCTTGGCGGTGATCTCGGCGATCTGTAGCTGGCGATCTTTGTCGTTCTCCTGCGCGGCGTGCTGCAGCTTCATCTGCTCGATCTGCATCTTCACCTGCGGGTCTTCGCCGGTCTGCTGCTGAGTGCCTTGCGGCATCTGGCCGGACGCGGCCATCTGAGTGAGCTGGTCGACCATTTCGTCGATCGAGCTGTCGAGCGCACGCCCGGCGCGATAGGGCGCGACCGCGAACTTAAGGATGTCGCCGCCGAACTTCGCGGTTAGCGGCATCTGCATGATCATGCCGCCGACTTGCTGGATCAGGCCGGCCAGCACGGCGACGAACTCGCCGCGCTGTTCCTTTTCCTGCTGCTCGTCGATCATGATCGTCGAGTCGGTTTCGATGTCGAGCGTGAACGAACGTGCGCGGTTGTCGCGCAGGAACGCCAGCACGTCCTCGACCGTCGCTTGGTCGGTCAGCTTCTTGATCTCGGCCTTCGCCTGTTGGATCACCTGCTGCTGTTGCGCCTGTGGGTTCGGCGGCGGCTGCATCGGCGGTTGCTGCGGCCGCATCGGCGGCTGCTGCATCGGCGGTTGCTGCGGCCGCATCGGCGACTGCATCGGCGACTGCATCGGCGGCTGCTGCTGCTGCATCGACATCTGCATCAACTGCTGCTGCACGGCCTGGGTGATCTGCTGCACCTGCATCATGATGTCGGCCTTGCGCGGCAACTGCTGCTGCGACATCGCGATGATCGTCTCGTCCTCGAACTTCTCGGTGATGATCTCAAGCGTGATTTGCACGCAGTCCCTGGCGATGCGCGCCATCTCACCCTGCTTGTCGCGGATGCGTACGGCGCCGGACTGCATCTTCATCTTCTGCGCGCCGAGCGTCTCGTCGGGATCGGTCGAACCGCGCATGATGTCGGACAGGCCGACGATCTGGTAGATGTCGTCGATCACTTGCTTGCGGATGCCGACCAACGACAGGACGGTGTTGGCGATCTCCTCAGTCGGCAGCCAGACGATAACTTCCTTCGAGCCGCCGAACGCCGCCCAATTACTGATCGGCACCAGGATGCGGCTCGCAGATTTCATCTTGATGGCTTTTTCGATCGCGTCGGCAATCTCGTTGCTGCCAGATGGATAGAAGCCCTTCACCTCGATCGCGTCGGTGAGCGCGTGAATGCGCCCGGTCAATGAGTTCAATTCTTCCATCTGGTCGCGGTAGTACTCGACGTCAGGCACCGGGATGAGCGAGCCGGGCTGCACCGTCGCGTAGGCCGGCTGCGGGCAGGGAAAGTAGCCGTCCAGATCAAGATGCGGCTCGGCACTGTCGAGCAGCACCTCCGAGCCCTCGGCCACCCACACCACCTTGCCGGCAGTGCGGTGCCACATCTCCCAGATCTTGGCGCGCTCGCGGTCGTCCATGCCGCCGACGTCGCGTTCGTCGCGCTGCACCTTGTATTCAAGCTTGTCCCAGGCGTCCTTAGAATACTTGGCGAAGCGCTTCTTCGCCTCGCGCCGCGTCAGATAGCTGGCGGCGGCGACCCATTCGACCTCGGCCCAGTTGCGGCAGATCGAGTGGAGGAAATCGCGCCGGTCCTTGTGCTCGATGCAAACCTTCTCGGGACGACGGTTCTTGCCCAGCTCGTGGCGGCACCACAGCACGCCGCGGCCGTGCAGCGAGACGCCGTCACGCACTAGCTTCAGCGCGGAATGGATGTAGGAGAGATCGAACGCGACGTTGGCGCAGCGCTCGGCCATCTCGCTTGCAGCCTGCGGGATCGGTCGACGGTCCTTGAACTTCGGCACCACCACCGGGATCGGCGGGCGCGCGTAGATCACCGGGCCGAGCACCTGGACGTTCGACCAGAACATCTGAAACTGGCTGTCGCGCTGCGCGCGCAGCCGTTCGAGGTTGGCGTACATCTTGTCGATGTTGTCGCACGCCTCGTTCCACTCCTCGAACGCGCGCTCGCTCTCGCGGATCAGCTCAAGCCACGCCTCGGCGTTCTTCGGCTCGGTAAAGACGTTTACTTCATCGCTGAGCTTGGTACGCGGATCGGAAACCTTCATGTCAGATCATCCTTGGAACATGAACACCAGCCATGCCCAGCAGCACCGTGATGATCCACAGCACGACCAGCACCAGGATGATCACGGACACCACATAGATGATGGTGCGGAACGGCTCGGCGATCGGAATCAAGGCCATCAACTGCTGGATGCCCCACCACAGCACGCCGAGCACGATCAATGCGAAGATGATGCCGATCAGAGTACCGATCATGACGCGCCCTCCTCAGCTGAAGCTGTAGCGGTTCTTGACGTTGAAGTTGAAGTAACGTCCAGGCGAGCTTGCCCGCACGATCCCCTGATAGATCGTGATCGGCACGTCGTAATAAGTGTAAGTGCGCCCGCTCTGCAGGAACGTGATCGATAGCGTCTGATCCTGCTCGCTATAGCCGACGCGGCTGATCGCGCTCGAATTGACTGACTGGCTATGCTCGCCGAGCGCCTCAGCCCAGCCGACATCGCGCCGCGCCGAGCGCGCCGCCGCGAGCCGGCCAGCTGCACGTATCAACTGCGGTGAGATCGCCATCACTCGACCTCATGCGGCTGCCGGTTCGTCATCTCCGCGCGGGCTCCCGTCCGCATTGCGCGTGATCGCCACATCCGCCCACATCGCAAGCTCGCGCAACTTGCGCAGCAGGTAGGTCTTGTCGGCGCCGTCCGGCACGATCTCGGCGAGCGTGCGCGCGTACTGCTCACAGGCCTCGCGACACACCTGCATGCTGGCGAGCTGCTCGTCGTTCGGCTTGGCGTCCCAAAACGTGTCCTCGTGCAACCGCGTCATGCGTGCCCCTTCACGTCGTTGTCGTCGAGCGCATCGAGCGCGGAAGGGTCCTGCGCGTCAGCCATGGCGTTAAGATGGATTGCGATGGTGCGCAGATGGTCGGCGTTAGTGATGCCGGTTATCGTGCTGAGCGTGACCTCGTCCTGGTTGGCCGGCAACGCAACCACGAGCACGAACTCGAACGTGGCGCCCTCGTACAGGCCGGTGAGCGCGTTGTGGATACCACTAGCAAGAAGCGACATGCGCTCGTCGGGCGCGCTCTTCATCACAGCTCGATCCTCCCGGGGCGGCGGATGTTCGGCTCGTCGGGCGGCGGGATGAACCATCCTGACGGGAATCGCTCCTGCACCCTTACCACCGGAAGCAGCTTCCACGCCAGCGCGCTATGACGCTGCACGCCGCTTGCGCAGATCGGCGGCCTTACAATTTGGGTGACAAAACTTGGCGCGGGTAGGAAGTTGAGTAGGAAACTCCCTATCGCAGTAATGGCAAACCGCCCGGTGCCAAGGACGATCGAACCGGCCGCGCAGCTTGGCGCCGTGTGCCTTATGCCAAGCTTTCCCTTCATCCGATCGATGCCAATCAGCGGCGCGCCTAAGCGCAAGAGCGGATGGCGGCAACAGCTTTCCTCCCCGAATCTGTTCAACGATATGCAGGCGACGGTGCTCCGAGCGCGAGATCAGTTCAAGGTTGCCGATCGAGTTGTTGAAGCGATCACCATCGCGATGATGCACCTCATACCCCTTCGGGATCGGCCCGTTGCGATCGATCCAGATCGCCCGATGCAGATTGCTCGGGCCGCCCCTCGACCACTGCTCTTACCGATAATATGGGCCGGGCTCGCACAGGCGATACTTGCGGCCTTTGAAAGTGATGAACTTCGGATGCATGACTTTCCCTCTGTTGATAAGGAAAAGTAACGCAATACATCCAAAGGTTACAACTCAATTCGCCCTGGTCGGCGAATGTTTGGCTCGTCGGGCGGTGGGATGAACCAACCCTGCCGCTTTCGTTCAGAAGGCCGTACATTTGGCAACAACTTCCACGCTAAAGCGCTATAGCGAAACGCGTCAGAGTAGTGCGTGGCCCAGTTGCGTTTTTCCTCCTGCTTGAACGCCTTCAGCTCGGCGTCCCACTCGCGGCAATACTGCTCCAGCGCCGCAATGCCGACCTCCTCGCAGCGCGGATGGAAGATCGCCAGCGGCAGCGTACGCCGCGCCGCCTCAATGCCGTCGAGCTTGCCCAGGTTGGGCACCAGCTGCGGATTGAGCCCGAGCGCGCTCATGCTCTCGACGCGCGTTCGCCCCGAACCCCACTCCTTCACCTTGGCATCGTGCGGCACGTAGTCGATGCCGTCCTTCCAACCGTGCAGCGCGCGCTTGCGCTCGATCACCTCGGCATAGTGCTCGACGCCGACCGTGCTCGCACCATAGACGTCGAGGAAAAGGATCTGCGCGCCGCGCATCTGGAAGAACCAAATCGCCGTATCGTCGCGCACGCCGATGTCCCAACCACGGTGCACAGGGAGATCGGGATCGTGCTCGACGTCGATGATGCGCTTCTCACGCCGCACGTCGATCATCTCGAGCGCGAAGTAGGCTCCCAGGATACTGGCTTGGAAATTACAGAGGTACTCGCTCTCGAACTGCGCCTGTCCAACGTCGCGACCGAATAGCGCGTGGTATTCTTTCAGCGCCTCGTCGAGCTGCTCGTCGCTGAGCGCGCCAGTGTCGTGCGCGGTGAGCAGCGAGACAAACCAACGATCGTTCTTCAGCGCCATGTCATACATCGTCTTCGCGTGGTTGCGTCCGCGTGGCGTCGTGATGAACAGCGCGTAGCCGTTGTTCTCTTCGAGGATCGGACGGTGATAACCCCACGCACCAGGATGCGCGAGCGCCCACTCGCTATAGGTGATGCCCGCGACGGCGGAGCCGACCGTCGTGTCGTAACGATCGCTGCCGATCACCTGCCATGTTGATCCGTTGTGAAAACGAATGAACATCTCGTTGTCGTTGGTGCTGGCGCGCAGCTCACACGGAAACGCTTCATCGATACGACGAATGCCAGTATGCGCGTTGACCGCGGTCCAGATCGCCTTGCGGCCCTGCTCGTATTCCGGCAAGCAATGCCAATAGTTGCCGATGCGCTCCTGCGCGGCACACGCGGCGAAGTGCAGCGCGACGTCGTCCTTGCCGGCGCGGCGATGCCATACCGCCAACGCGCGCTTGCCGCCGTCGATGAGATGATAAAACAGCGGTTCCTGGTACGACCGCGGCCGCCAGTTATTCGGAAGCTGGAGGTTTGCCATTGCCGTTTATCGCATGGCCGTTTGGCTTCTTGTGCTCGATCGTCAACGGCAACGGCTCGAAACGGCGGATCACCTCGACGATAATCTTGGTTGCGTTCACGTCAACCTGAAACGGAATGATCTTGGAAAGCGCAGGCACGAACACCTGCGGATGCGAGAGCGCGACGGAAGTAAGATAGTTGTCCAGTCCTTTATCGCCGCCACCGCCTGCGCGATTCGCCGCGCGCAGGAACGCCTCCTTCAACAGGAGCGTCGGCGCAGTCGGACCGGGCGCACGCCCTTTCGGGTTAGGCGACGGCCCGCCCTTTTTCCAAGTTGCGCTTGATCGCGCCACGCTGCTCCCCTCTGATCTGAGCAGCGAGCTTTAGCACGCCGACAACGCATGCGCGAGAACCCCCTGCGTCGGCAAGGGGTTCTCGCCCATTTCAGTTTTGTCAAGTATTTTCAATAACTTACAATTTCACCCAGTCGCCGCCCGCGCGCTTGTGGGTCTGCTGCCAACCAGCAAAGCGCGCTTCCTGCTCAGCCAGGAACTCAGTCTGCATGCGTATCCGGCCATCATGATCACGCAGATCGTGTACCTTGCGATCACCCAAGTGCCCGGCAGCCACCTCAGCACGCGCCTTGCGCAGCGCGTCGATGCTGTTCTTCAACCCTTCAATCATAAGCCCGAGCGCATCACGCGCCACCTCGAACGGCAACTTGCGCGCGCCGAAGCAACTCGGCGTCTGTCCGTATCTGGGACGCTCGAAACCGTGATGCGCGATCACGCCCATATTGGCGAGGATCGGCCGGCCGCAGCATTGACAGTGCATGCGCTGCGCCATCACCATACCCCGAGCCTTTCAAGCGCTTCGCGATCACGCTCCGCCATGATCTGATATTCACGCGGCAGCTGCTCGAAATGCACCATCACCTCCTCGCAGATCGCACGCTGCTCCCGCGACATGAGCAGAATAGAACCGATGCTGACATGATATGGATTGCAGACCATCATGGCGCCTTGCCATGCAGCTGCCGCCAGCGTGTTGGAACGCGGGCAGCGCGCCAGCAACTGCCCACGATACTTGCCGCGCGTCGCATAGGCTCCTGCGAGCGCAGTCCTGGCGGTATCGGAAAGCTTGTTCATTAGAACACCATCTGCAGCAATGCCATCACCATGACGATCAGCATCAACGCCCCGTAAACGATGAACGGCGCGGCGATAAACAACGCGATGACGGTGCAGAGAAAGTTGAAACCACTCATCGCGCCGCCACCTTCACGCTGGTAACCTGCTTCACGGTAGTATTCGCGGTAATAAACTGTGGGCTTAACTTCGCGCGCACCGCGGCCATATCGAGCGTCGCACGGTCGACCGTGGTCACCGTCACGCGAAACAACTCACCTTCGTGCTTACCGTCACCAAGCGCCAGCACGGCTTCACGCAGGATTGCTTCCTGCGCTTCGAGGTCAGCGATCTGCGCCTTGATGGCACCGAGCGCGTCGATCGGGTTGTTGGTCTGGATCTGCATGTTGGTTCTCCGTTGAATTTCAGTAGCTTACGGGTTTCGTGGGAATTTCATGGGAATTTCATGGCCCGTGCTCTTCACGCGCGATCATCTCTTCGATGATCACCTCATGCAGCGCCTTCATGGCATCGGTGAAACTGGTGTACTCGCGGTCGTCGACCGTCTCGCCATACTCGTCGACCAAGACAAACGTAGTCGGTGAATTCGCCTCGACGCTCCAGCTGGAGACATCGACGCCACCACGCGGGAGCCGGCTCATGCCTCACCTCCAATCGGCTCGTTCATCCAACCGAAGGTGTCGCCGTTGGGATCGTTATTGCTCCACGCTCCCGGCCGGTTGGCGTGAGGGATCTTCGGCACCCACGCCTCGACGATGTTTACCAGCATGCCATCGCGCTTGGCTTCGACCGTGACGTCGAAGTCTTTGCAACATGAGAAGTGCGTGGTCGACGGAACCGCCACCATCTTCTGGCGGCTGCAGGTCGGGCAGGAAAGGGTGTGGTAGCGGGTCATCGGGCAGCTCCTCGGTTGGTGTCATCAGTTAAAGCACGTCTTAACTTTATAGGCAAGGCCTTTTTTAATAGTGAACCATAAATTTTCGGCCCGACCGCCCGTAGATGCGCCAGCCGGTATCCTCCAGCTTATTGTTAATCTGGTTGACGTGGACGTTAAGCGCGCGCTTGCGCTTGGTCGGATCCGGGTCGCCGCCGAGCGGCAGCCGCTCCAAGATGGCGTCGAGCAGCAGGCCTTCTTGGCCGGCCGCCTTAAGCATGTCGACCAGCTTCGTCTTGAGCGGCGACATCGGGACGCCGAAGCGCTTGCGCCGCAACGGGGCGCCGCAGTGAGGGCAGGTCGGCTTCGTCTGCATCACGCCGCCTCCGCTTTCCGCAGCTGCTTGATCACCTGGAAAAACTCGACCCAGCGCTTGTTGAACAGGTCGCGCCGGTCCTCATAGGCCTTCAACTTGTCGGCGCTCGAGATGCGCCAGTCGTAAGCGCCTAGATCACGCCGAGCCTCGTCGGCCTTGTTGGCGTAATGCAGGCTAGCGACGTTAATGCAGTCGAAGATGTCTTCGGCCTGCTCGGCAGTCAGCTCGACGGTGATTTTGCCGGTCATGGTTCAGCCCTCCACTTTGATGTTACGCGGCAAGCCGTACTGCTCGCGCAGCGCGCGGTAGCGCGGGTCCATCAGCTTCTGCCGCAGGTCGTTGCGCCGCGCCTGGATGGTGGCGGCAGCCGCGGCCAGCGCTTCCTCGCGGGTGAC
>Ga0207428_10004133_pt1 | contig 13914 bp, 11 predicted proteins | sample RhiMethybrSRZTD1_FD_187600 | JGI IMG/M metagenome (GOLD analysis project Ga0207428, IMG submission 187600) | Populus rhizosphere microbial communities from Tennessee, USA - Rhizosphere MetaG P. TD hybrid SRZTD1 (SPAdes) (version 3) | ecosystem: Host-associated > Plants > Roots > Rhizosphere >... | reverse complement strand
CGATCCACTCAGCCATGGAGGTGTTGTGAACAAGAAGGTGATCGTGCTTGCCATGCTCGCTGCTCTGGCCGCCACCCCGGCGCTCGCCGAGAAGGGTGATTTCTGGTTCGGCCTCAACACGGGTGTTTCGAGCCCGACCGGTGACGTGGGTGATTCGCAGAACCTGGGATTCCAGGGGACCCTCGTGACCAACTACATGCTCACCCCGGCATTCGGCCTCGGTGTGGACCTCGGCTACCACATGTGGAGCTTCGATGACGCCGTCATTCCGGACGGTGCCGATGCCAGCTCGAACGTCCTCCAGGCCACTGCCCAGGGCTCGTACATGTTCGCGACCAGTGGAAAGATGATGCCGTACCTCAAGGGCGGCCTGGGCATGTATCGGGGCAAGGCCGAGTTCTCGGGTGCGACGGATCCGTCCGACAACTTCGAGAGCACCTCGACCGACTTCGGCTACAACGTCGGCGGCGGCCTGAACTGGAACGTCAGCCCGATGTACCAGATGGGTGTCGGCGCTGCCTACCACAGTGTCCAGACCGACGGTGATGCGACCAACTTCTACTCGGTTGGCGTGAACCTCCTCTGGGGCAAGAACTAAGTCAGCCGCAGCAGAGTTTCGAGCGGCCCGGCGGCGATCCCGCCGGGCCGTTTCGCTTGCGGGCAGCACGCCGAATGCGCAGGATGGCGCCCCCCCGGCGAATTCTCCCGGCTGGCCGTCCTGGACGGCACCACGGGCCACCGATCCACGCACCATGGAGGTCTTGTGAAGAAGGTCATCGTGTTTGCCATGCTGGCCGTGCTGGCGGCCACCCCCGTATTCGCGGACAAGGGCGAGTTCTGGTTCGGTCTCAATGGCGGGATCTCGGGTCCAACGGGCGACTTCAGCGATGCCGCCGAGATGGGTTTCCATGGCACCCTGACCACCATCTACTTCCTGACCCCGGTGTTCGGCATCGGCGCCGATGTGGGCTACCACTGGTGGGGCGCCAGCGACGCCTTCAACGACGGGCTGAAGGACCTGGACGAGTTCCTTGGCGCGACCCCGCCATCGGGCGCTGAGGGCAACTTCAGCAGCATCCAGGCGACCGCTCAGGCCACGTTCATGATCCCGATGGAGGGCAAGACCCGTCCGTACCTGGCGGGTGGCCTGGGGCTCTACAGCACGAAGATCGGTGTCGAGAACGCCGAGTTCCTCGATGACGGTGACTCGTCGAGCGACTTCGGCTTCAACCTCGGCGGCGGCCTCAACTGGATGGTCAGCCCGATGTACCAGGTCGGCATCGGCGCCGCCTACCACAGCATTCAGGGCGACGACGAAGACGGCGGCAACCTCGACTTCTACACGGTCGGCATCAACCTCCTGTGGGGCAAGGGCGGCCAGTAGTCCGTGATTTTTCGGCGGCCCGGTCGGGGATTCCCGGCCGGGCCGTTCGCTTGCGGGAAGCGCGACGAATGCGCAGGATGTCGCCCCTCATGACGACCTTGCCCGCCTCCCAGAAGCTCGCTGCCCGGCCGCTGGCGCCCGGATTTCACGGCGCGACCACCGCATGCGGACTGAAGCCGAGCGGTGCGCTCGATCTCGCGCTGGTCTGGAGCGACCGTCCGTGCACTGCTGCCGGCATCTTCACCACCAACCGCGTCCAGGCCGCGCCGGTGGTGCTCGACCGCGAGGTCCTGACGCGCTCGGCGGGCGACATCCGGGGCGTGATCGTCAACTCCGGGTGCGCGAATGCGGTGACCGGGCCGCGCGGGCTCGAGGATGCGCGCCGGATGGGCGAGCTGGCGGCGGCGCGGGTCGGAGCGGCGCCCGCGCAGATGCTGGTGATGTCGACCGGCGTGATCGGGGTCCATCTCGACATGACGAAGCTGGCCGCCGGAATCGAAGCGCTGGGACGGGCCGATGCGCAGGCCGAACCGGATCTGGTGGCGCGTGCGGTGATGACCACCGATACGCGGCCCAAGACCGCTTCGGCGTCGGTGGCGCTGCGCGGGGGAACGGTGACGATCGCCGGATTCGCGAAGGGCGCCGGCATGATCCATCCCAACATGGCGACCATGCTCGCGCTGGTGACGACCGACGCAACGGTCGATCCGGCGCTGCTCGATCGCGCACTGCGGGCGGCCGCCGATCGCAGCTTCAACCGCATCAGCGTCGACGGCGACATGAGCACCAACGACACCCTGATGGTGCTCGCGTCCGGGAGCTCGGGCGTCGCGGTGGGAGAGGCGGAGTCCGCGGCCTTTGCCGCCGCGCTCACCGACGTCTGCGCCTCGCTCGCCCGGCAGATCGCGCGCGACGGCGAAGGGGCGACGCGGCTGGTGGAGATCGTGGTGCGCGGCGCGCGCAACGAGGCTGAGGCACACCGCGTGGCCGACACGATCGGGCTGTCGCCGCTGGTGAAGACGGCCATCCACGGCAACGACCCCAACTGGGGCCGCATCCTCGCGGCCGCCGGCTACAGCGGCGTCGAGATCGATCCCGCGCTGGTGAGGCTCACGTTCGGCGATGGCGCCGAGGCGATCACGCTGCTCGAGCGCGGCATGCCGGTTCCGTTCGACCGCGACGCCGCCTCGAAGATGCTGGCGCGCGATCCGTCGTTGATCCGCCTCGATCTCGGCCAGGGCGATGCATCCGCGACCGTGTGGACCTGTGATTTCAGCGCCGAGTACGTGCGCGTGAACGCGGAGTACACGACCTAGGCTTCGGCCAGGTCAGTACGTCTGCGGCACGAAACTCTGAATGGAGACCGGCGGGCGCTCGTAGGTCGGGTCGACCTGGCGCGGCGGCAGCTTCAGTTTCTTCGGCGTGTAATCCTTGTATGGGAACAGGCTCAGGATGTGGTCGATGCAGTTGAGGCGCGCCCGTTTCTTGTCGTCGGCGGGGACCACCCACCAGGGGGACGCCTTGAAGTCGCAGGTTGCCAGCATGGTGTCCTTGGCACGCGAGTAGTCGACCCAGCGGGCCCGCGATTGCAAATCCATCGGGCTCAACTTCCACCGTTTCGCCGGGTCCTTGATCCGCTCCTGGAAGCGTGCCTCCTGCTCTTCGTCGCTCACCGAGAACCAGTACTTGATCAGCACGATCCCGGACCGGACGAGCATGGCCTCGAACTCCGGGCAGGAGCGCATGAACTCCTGGTATTCGCTCTCGGTGCAGAACCCCATGACCCTCTCGACCCCGGCCCGGTTGTACCAGCTTCGGTCGAACAGGACGATCTCTCCCGCCGCGGGCAGCTCCGCCACGTAGCGCTGGAAGTACCACTGCGTCTTCTCGCGCTCGGTCGGCGTCCCGAGCGCGACGATCCGGCAGGTGCGGGGATTCAGGCGTTGGGTGATCCGCTTGATGACTCCACCCTTTCCCGCCGCATCGCGTCCTTCGAACACGATGGCAACCTTGAGCCCCCTGACCCGCACGTACTCGTGAAGCTTCACCAGTTCCAGTTGCAGGCGCGCCAGCTCTTTTGGATAGACGCCCTTCTTCAACTTCTTGGTCTTGGCGGGCCGATCCTGAGAACCATTCTTGGAAGGTGAGAATTCGGGAGTCTCGACAGCTGCGCGAGGACGTTTGTTCCGTGCCGACTTCGCCATTTTCAAATCACCTCAGGCGGGGGTGGGTCTGGTTCGGAGTGAACTCCCCACGCAGTCGGCATGTGCGCCGATCTCACACAGACCTGACAGGTTGGTGCGCGGCTCTACACGGGCTAGAGCAAGGCGCAGGCCACGAGTCCCGGACTCCGGGTCAATGATTGGCCCAGCCTAGTCCCCGAACGAGATCCCGATGTCGCGACAGGCGATGACGGTGTCGCAGTCGACCGGGACCAGCTTCATGCGGCGCACGGCTTCCTCGAGCGGGACCGGCACCATGTCGGGAGGCTTGTAGGACACCATCACGTCGCGCTGGCCGTCGGCGATGAAGCGGACCGCGGCGGCGCCGAAGCGCAGCGCCAGCAGGCGATCCCATGGCGTCGGCGAGCCGCCACGCTGCAGGTGACCCAGCACCAGCGAACGCGTCTCCTTGCCGGTCTTCTTCGTGATCTCGTTGGCGACCCACTCGCCGATCCCGCCGAGCCGGGATGGCTCGCCGGCGCCAGGACCCACCTTGAGGCGCGGCTTGCCGTGCCGGGGGCACGCGCCCTCGGCCACCACCACGATCCCGTAGCACTTGCCGTTCGCCTCGTTGGCCCTCAGGTGAGCGAACACGCGGTCGAGATCGAACGGAATCTCGGGGATCAGGATCACGTCGGCCGAGCCGGCCATTCCGCTGTGGAGTGCGATCCAGCCGGCGTAACGTCCCATCACCTCGACCACCAGCACGCGCTCGTGCGCGCTCGCGGTCGAGTGCAGCTTGTCGATCGCGTCGGTCGCGGTCATGACCGCGGTGTCGAAGCCGAACGACGAGAACGTCGCGGTCAGATCGTTGTCGATGGTCTTGGGGACGCCGATCACCGGCATGCCCTTCAGGGCGAGCTGGTGCGCGAGCTCGAGGCTGCCGTCGCCGCCGACCGCGATCAGCACGTCGAAGCCGAACTCCCGGAAGTTCTTCACCAGCTGATCGGAGATGTCCTGCTCGGTGAAGGTGCCGTCGGCGTTGCGGACCGGAAAGCGGAACGGGTTGCCGCGATTCGTGGTGCCGAGGATCGTTCCGCCGAGCGAGGCGATGCCGGCGACCCGCTCGGGCGTCAGGCGCCGGATCCGGCTGGTATCGCGCAGGCCGGCGTAGCCGGACTGGATGCCGTAGACCTCCCAGCCGCGCTTGGTCGCGGCCATCGTCACCGCCTGGATCACCGCGTTGAGCCCCGGCGCGTCGCCGCCGCCGGTGTTGATCGCGAGCTTGAGGGCGCTCACGCGTTGGCGACCTGATCGCCGCGGATCCAGCGCGAATAGAGCCAGATGCCGACCGCCGAGGCGAGCCCGATCGCCACGAACGGAATCCACAGCTTGTAGGGATGGTAGGTCGTCCACAGCAGCTCGGTCGCCTGGACCGCGTCGATGTTCAGCAGGCGCTGCATCGTGGCCATCGCGTTGGTGCGGTCGGCGCCGGCCCCGGCCAGGTTGTGATCGGCCAGATAGCGCAGCGCGAGATTCGCCTTGTCGCCCAGCTGGTCGTAGATCTGGCCGCCGGCGAACGAGCCGTAGGCCCAGCCGATCGCAACCGGCATGTTGGCGTAGCCCATGTAGAGCGCCTTCTGGCCTTCGGGCGCGATCACGCCCAGGTACTCGTTCATCTTGGGGCTCGCCAGCATCTCGCCGAGCGAGAAGCACCAGATGCCGAGGATGCAGAACCAGCCGGTCATGGTGAAGCCGGCGGCCAGCAGTCCGATCGAGGCGATCGCGATCCCGAGCAGGATCGAACGCACGCGGTTCATGCGCGCGACCAGCGACGAGATCCACACCACCAGCAGGACGATCAGGAACGAGTTCATGTTGATCATCCATTCCTGGGCGACCATGACGCCGCGCGGCGTCTGGGCGACGAACATGGCGGGCAGGTGCAGGGTCTGGACGATCGCGCGCGAGTCGACCCAGTCGACGATGAAGTTGGGCAGCATGTCGAACAGCTGCATGAACATCAGCCAGAACCCCGACATGATCAGGATGAACGTGATCAGCTTGGGCCGGACCAGGTTCTGGAAGGTGAGCTTTGCGACTTCGAGCGGCCCGGCGCGGAGCGCGCCTGACGGCACTTCCTTGTAGGTCATCAGCATCAGGTAATTCAGCGACAGGACGATCGCCGAGCCGGTGAACACCATCGGCCACGACATGCCCTTGAGGAAGTGCGCGAACGGCGGTCCGAGGAAGCCGCCGATGTTGACCACCATGTAGAAGGTGCCCCAGCCGATCGACGAGTTGCCGGCGTTCAGGGTGCGGACCAGCGTGCCCTGGAGGCCGGGCTTGAAGATCGCGGTCCCGAGCGCGACCGTCAGGCACCCGAGCGTGAACGGCCAGAAGCCGCGCTGGGTGCCCATCAGCAGGTACCCGGCGATGGTGATCGCGAGCGCGGTCGCGATCGTGCGCTTGTAGCCGTAGCGATCGGCGAAGCCGCCCGAGAAGATCGGGACGCCGGCCTGCACCAGCGCCCACATCATGAAGATGGTGCCCTTCTGGGTCTGCGTGAAGTGCAGGCCACCGGGTTCGTCGGCCTGCGCGATGTAGATGGGGATCACGACCCGCACGCCGTAGTAGGCGAGCCGCTCGAACATCTCCATCACGTTGGTCATCCAGAACGGACGGGGGAGGACCCCGAGCTGGGCAAACAGGCCGGGCCTGGCAGCGGGGGCGGCGCCAACCTCGTTCAAGACAGTCCCTTCGTCGGAGGGTGTGGTGCGGCTGTGGACCGCGCGATGCTACCCTATCCGGCCGTGACCGTACCCACGGAGGGCCGTTCGTGATCGACTTCAGTCGCGTGGACGCGTGGCTGGACCAGCATCTCGACTCGAGTCTCGCAGAGCTCTCGCGACTGGTCGCGCAGCCGAGCGTCGGCGCGCAGGACTGGGGCATCCCGGAGTGTGCGGCGCTGGTGGCCGACATGCTCCGCCGCCGTGGATTCGAGGTCGCCACCCTGGCGACCGCCGGCGCCCCGGTGGTCTACGGCGAACGCTCCGGCCGCTCGTCGAAGCGCCTGCTGTTCTACAACCACTACGACGTTCAGCCGCCCGAGCCGCTCGAGCTGTGGGAGTCGCCGCCGTTCGAGCCCGCGCGCCGCGACGGCAAGCTGTTCGGCCGTGGCGTCAGCGACGACAAAGGCCACCTGGTCGCGCGCCTGTTCGCGATCGACGCGCTGCTCGCGGTCGCGGGCGAGCTGCCGTCCCTCACCAAGTTCGTGATCGAGGGCGAGGAGGAGACCAGCAGCCGCAATCTCCACGAGTTCGTGGTCCGGGAGAAGCAGCGGCTCGCGGCCGACGCGTGCGTATGGGAGTTCGGCTACGTCGATCATCTCGACGTGCCGCTCCAGCTGCTGGGCCTGCGCGGCATCTGCTACGTCGAGCTGTCGGTCGAGACCGCGCACATCGACGCGCACTCGGGGCTCGGCGGATCGATCTTCCCCAACGCGGCGTGGCGCCTGACCTGGGCGCTGGCGACCCTCAAGGGGCCCGACGAGCGGATCCGGATTCCCGGCCACTACGACGAGGTGCGTCCGCCGACGCAGCAGGACCGCGCGTTGTTCGCAGCGCTTCCCGACGAGGACGACGAGCTGCGCACCCGTTACGGCGTGAAGGCGTTCCTGCGCGGCGCCTCGGGCGTCGATCGGCGCGTACAGGAGGTGTTCGAGCCGACCTGCACGATCTGCGGGCTCACTTCCGGCTATCAGGGCCCCGGCGCCAAGACCGTGCTGCCGGCGCGCGCGTCGGCCAAGGTCGACTTCCGGCTGGTGCCGGATCAGAAGCCCGAGGACGTCCTCCGGCGGCTCCGCGCACACCTCGACGCGGAGGGTTTCCCCGACGTAACGATCACGTTCCTGGGCGGCGAGCCGCCCGGACGCACGCCGCTCGATCATCCGTTCGTCGATCTGGTGGTCGATGCCGCGACCCCGGTCTATGGTGCGCCGATGCGGCGCGTGCCGATGACCGGCGGATCGGGCCCCAACGCGATGTTCATCCACGAGCTCGGGCTGCCGGTGGTGACCGCCGGCATGGGCTATCCCGATGCCCGCGTCCATGCCCCGAACGAGAACATCCGGATCGATCTGTATCTCAAGCACGCGAAACACATGGCGCGCGTGATGGCGGCGTTCGGCGCGGAGGCCTGACATGCAGTTCCGGCTCGCGGTGAAGTTCCTGGTGCTGGGCGTGCTGGCGGTGCTGTTCACGGTGGTGTTCGCGGTGATCGGCGGGATCCGCGCCGATCGCGAGCGGTACCGTGCGCAGGTGGTGCGCGAGGTGTCCGAGAGCAGTGCCGGTCCGCAGGTCGTGACCGGTCCGGTGCTCGTGGTCCCGTACCGGCAGCGCACCGAATACCGCACCACCGATTCGCTCACCGGCCGCATCGTGGTCGGCGAGCGGATGGTCGATCGCCAGCTCGTCCTGCTGCCCGACTCCCTGACGATCGACGGCACGACCGCGGTCGACGCACGCAGGCGCGGGATCCACGAGGCGCGCGTGCTCGATGCCGACCTGATGGTGAACGCGACGTTCCGCGCCGCCGGATCCGCGGTGGCGCGCGACGTCGCCGAGTGGCGCCCACCATTCGTGGTGGTGGGAGTGTCCGACTCGCGCGGGCTCCGGCGCACGCCGGAGATCGCGTGGAACGGCACACCGATCGCGGTCACGCCGGGATCGCGCGTCCGCTGGGCGATGCACGGGTTCGCGGCGGATCCGGGCGAATGGTCGCCGGTCGACGGTGCGCCCGCCCACCTGCGCCTGCATCTCCGCCTGACCGGCACCGAGCGCCTGTCGTTCGTTCCGGTCGGCAAGGAGACCGAGGTCCGGCTCGCGTCGTCATGGCCGCATCCGAGCTTCGCCGGACGGATCCTGCCCGACACCCGCGAGGTGCGTGCCGACGGTTTCAAGGCCACCTGGCACCTGTCGCACTTCGCGAGCGGCATCGAGGACGTGGTGCCACGCCTGCGCGACGAGGGCGGCGACGTGTTCGCCGGCTACGACTTCGGCGTTGCGTTCATCGAGCCGCTCGACGTCTACCGTCTGACCGATCGCGCAGTGAAGTACGGAATGCTGTTCGTGCTGCTGACGTTCGTCGGGTTCCTGCTGTTCGAGGTGCTGCGGCGGCTCGACATCCACCCGGTCCAGTACGGACTGGTCGGGTTCGCGCTCGCGACCTTCTTCCTGCTCCTGCTGTCGCTGTCCGAGCACATCCCGTTCGCGATCGCGTACCTGGTGGCGAGCGCGGCGTGCCTGGGTCTGATCATCTACTACGTCACCCACGTGCTGCGGAGCCGCGGGCGCGCGCTCGGGTTCGGCGCCGGCCTGGCGGCGCTCTACGCGCTGCTGTACGTCGTGCTGCGCTCCGAGGACTACGCCCTGCTGCTCGGCACGCTGGTGGTGTTCGGCGTGCTGGCGTTCGTGATGGTCGCCACCCGGCGCGTGGACTGGTCCCGCGCCGGTGACATTCCGCACGACGAGCGTACGATGTAACGAACGACTCCCGGGCATCGGCGATAGAATCCGTCGCGTCACCGGTCATCGGATCACCGTAAAACCGAGGGAAGCATCATGGCTCCGACCACCGAGCAGGCTGTGAAGGCCCCGGCTGAAACCACCCAGGCGACCGTGCCCGTCACGGTCATGAATTTCACACGCGCCGAAACCGACGTTTACTTTGCCAACATCGTCAAGCTCGGTGGTTTCGGAGCGTTCCATCACTACCGGGTCCCGACCGCAATCGATCAGCAGACGGTCGTGCGCATGAACCGCGACACGCTGTACTCGGCATGCGTATTCGACCTCGACGCCGGCCCGGTTACGATCACGCTGCCCGATACGGGCAAGCGCTTCATGTCCCTGCTCGCCATCACCGAGGATCACTACGCACCGCCGGTGGTCTACGCTCCCGGGACGTACACCTTCGACAAAGCTGGAATCGGCACGCGTTACGTCGCACTGGCGATCCGCACGTTCGTCAATGCCGGCGATCCGGCGGACCTCGAGGCCGCCCACGCGCTGCAGGACAAGGTCGAAGCCCGGCAGGCGGACGCCGGAACGTTCGAAATCCCCAACTGGGACCCGGTCTCGCAGGGGAGGATCCGCGAACTGCTCACCGCCCTGGCAGCGATGGGTGGCGAGACCACCGAGCGGAAGATGGGCGCCAGCGCGGCCGACGTGGATCCAGTCCTCCACCTGATCGTCACGGCCACCGGGTGGGGCCTCAATCCGCCGGAAGCCGCCGTCTACGACGGCGTGTTTCCCACCGCCAACGACGGCACGACCGCGCACACGCTCACGGTGAAGGACGTGCCGGTGGACGGCTTCTGGTCGATCACCGTGTACAACGCCAAGGGATTCATGGAAGCGAACCCGCAGGAGGCGTACTCGGCCAACAACGTGACCACGAAGCCGAACGCCGACGGCAGCGTGACCATCCGCTTCGGCGGTGACCCCGGGCAGCCCAATTACCTCGCCATCATGCCCGGGTGGAACTACGTTGCCCGCATGTATCGGCCGCGCCGGGAGATCGTCGACGGAACCTGGAAGTTCCCGGTCGCCCAGCCGGTGAAAGGCGCTTGAGGATCCAGCACGCCACGTCACCCCCGAGGAAGCCCATGTCGACAGCCGCGCAGGACGACGAACTCCCGCCCGAATTCCAACCCCTTCCCGAGGACGCCACGCCCGAGGAGAAGGACCGGCACTGGTTCGAGCACGTGTACCAGGGCGACCGCATGCCGCAGCTCACCCTGCGCGCGGTGATCATGGGCGGCTTCCTGGGAATGCTGATGTCGGTCTCGAATCTCTACACGACGCTCAAGGTGGGCTGGTCGTTCCCGGTTGCGATCACCTCGTGCGTGATGTCGTTCGTGATCTGGAATGCGTTCCGCACGCTGATGGGCGGCCGCCTGCGGCAGATGTCGCTGCTCGAGAACAACTGCATGCAGTCGACCGCGTCGGCCGCCGGGTACTCGACCGGCGCGACGATCGCGACCGCGTTCGGTGCGCTGCTGCTGCTCGATCCCCAGCACCGGCACGAGCCGTGGCTGGTGGTCGGATCGTTCACGCTCGCGACCGGCGTGCTGGGCGTGTTCATCGCAATCCCGATGAAGCGCCAGATGATCAACCAGGAGCAGCTCGCGTTCCCGTCCGGGATCGCCGCCGCCACCACGCTGCGCAGCCTCTACAGCCGCGGCGGTGACGCGGTGAAGAAGGCCTATTCGCTGATCGCGGGCCTATTCGCGGGCATCGCGGTCGGCGTGCTCAACACCGCCGAGGACCAGTTCGTCGCGCTCGGTCGGTTCTTCGTGTGGATGCGGACCCGTGCGTTCAACGTCCACCTGCCGGAGCTGGTGCCGGCGGCCGGCTTCGCGCCGATCGGCGGCAAGCCGGCGGTCGCATTCGGCTTCGAGCCGAGCGTGCTCCTGATCGGCGCCGGCATGATCGTGGGCAACCGGGTGTCGCTCTCGATCTTCTTCTCGTCCCTGTTCCTGTTCGTCGGGGTCGCCCCGTGGCTGGTGGCTCGCGACCTGGCCCAGGCCGGAGTGAGTGGCTACGTGGCGTCGATCCCGCTGGTCGGCGGCGGAACCTACGTGCACCCGGTGCGGTGGGCGCTGTGGGGCGGGACGTCGGTGATGGTGTTCGCGGGCCTCGCCGCGATGGCGTTCCAGTGGAAGACCGTGGGACGTGCGTTCTCGATGCTCCGCCGCCGCGAGGCCAAGCCCGCCGGCGACATCGAGGCGCGGATGGCGGCGATCGAGGTGCCGACCCGGTGGCTGGTGATCGGGCTGATTCCGATCACGATCGCGATGCTGCTGGTGCAGTACCTGGCGTTCCACATCAGCTGGTGGGCAGGACTGATCGCGGTCGCGATGTCGTTCGTGCTGTCGATGGTCGCGGCGCGGGCGACCGGCGAGACCGACACCACGCCGGTCGGCGCCATGGGCAAAGTCATGCAGCTGCTATTCGCCGTGATCTCACCCGGCAACACCACGCACAACGTGATGTCCGCCGGTGTGGCCGCCAACAGTGCGTCGTCGTCGGCCGATCTGCTGACCGACCTCAAGAGCGGCTACCTGCTCGGCGCCAATCCCCGCAAGCAGTTCATCGCCCAGTTCGTCGGCTGCTTCTTCGGCACGCTGGCGGTGGTGCCGGCCTGGTATCTGATGATTCCGAATTCCGCCGCGCTCGAGAAGTATCCGCTGCCCGCGACCCGCATCTGGGAGGCGGTTGCGCGCGTGCTGGCGAACGGTCTCAGCAGCCTGCCGATGTCGGCGCGCTGGGCGATCCTGATCGGCGCCCTGGTCGGCGTGTTGCTGCCGCTGTTCCAGACGCTGGTGCCGAAGGCGCGGAACTGGACACCGTCCGCGATCGGCCTCGGCCTCGGCTGGGTGGTGCCGTTCAGCTCGGCGCTGTCGTTCGCAATCGGCGCGCTGATCGCATGGATCTGGTCGCTCGGTCACAAGCGCAGCCAGGAGATGTACAACATCCCGATTGCCTCGGGCCTGGTGGCCGGCGAGTCGTTGATCAAGGCGATGCTGGCGATGCTCGCGACCGCGATCGGACTGGTGAGCGGGAAGTAGGTTCCGCGCGCGAAACGAAACGGGCCGGCGATGGCGCCGGCCCGTTTGCGTCGCGCCCGGATGAACCTCACTCCACGCGAGTGAAGCGTCGCGATAGCGTCTCGTGTCCGGAACGCACGCGCACGAAATACACGCCCGCGGGGACGACCGCGCCCCGGGAGTCGTGAAAATCCCACATGAAGCTCGAGCGACCGGGCGACAGTGCCGGCAGCGTCCATCCGCGGAGCCGGCGTCCAGTCGCGTCGTAGATGCCGATGTCGGCCGGTGCGGTGCGGTCCGACGACAGCTCGAACCTCACGCCCTCGCGGGCGGGATTCGGCGTCGGTTCGCCGAGTGTGAACGTCGCAGCGCCCGCCTCGCCCGGAACCACTCCGGTCGGCGCCGGTGCGATCACCCAGCCCATGCCGTCGGGCAGTCCTCCGGACGGATAGCCGGCCGCCACCAGATTGGCGGAGAGCAGGGCACGCGCGCTGTCGTTCTCGACCTTGATCGTGTAGAGCAGCCCGGACCCGGTTGCGAGGTACAGCGAGTCCGCCTGCCTGTCCCACGCGAGCGCCCCGAAGTTGCCGGTCGGCGGCGTTCCTTTCCACGGGTACGCCGCGTACGACCAGGTGGTCGCGTTGGTGCGCGTGAGACGGCCGATCCGCGAGGTCGAATAGTTGGACACGAACAAGGTGGTGCCGACCCACTCGATGCCGACGCAGCCGGTCGGGACGGTGAAGGTGGACTCGACCACGCCGGCGGTCGTGGTGCGATACATCACGCTTCCGGTGTAGGTGATTCGCCACAGGGAACCGTTGGCGAACGCCCCATCCTCCCGGAGGCCAGCGAGCGCCGGTGAGTACGAGCCCGGTGCGATCAGCGCCCCGCTGTACGCGTCGTGCGTGTTGATGACGCTGCTGGAGGGATTGCTCAAGTACACGTTCAGGCCGTCGGTCGCCATGTTGTTCCAGTGATCGGTGGCGGTCGGGCTGATCACCTTGTCGATCGAACGCGTCTGGAGATTGAAGCGATAGGCGTTGCCTTCGACCTGGTACTCGGCGCCGAGCCACAGATAACCGCCTGCGTGCGCCGGGCGCGGGGCGACCGCGATCAGGGCGAGCACCAGCCACACGGACCGCGAGAAACGGAGGCGGGAGCGCATGCGAGACCTCGATTGAATCTGTTCGGGTCGGAACTCTACCGGTAGAGCGTCTTCACCTGTCCCCAGCTGCGCGGCACGGTCGGCACGGGCGCGCAGCAGTTCGCGGTGTAGCGCGTCCACAGCGAATTCACCCCGAACGCCGAACACCAGTCGGTGAGACCGGCATAGAAAGCGGTCGTGCCGAAGTACTGCTCGCAGTTCGTGCAGGGCACGGTCGTGTTGTTCAGCGCCAGTTCGGTGATCGAGACGTCGTCGCACAGCAGGCTGACGAAACGTACGCGGACGAACGCATCCTGGGAGATGCAGCAGGAGCCGGGGATCGGCAGCGTATGCGTCTTGAGCCCCGCGAACGCGTCCGACGAGATCGGGTGGAGCGTCGGACCGCACAGCACGTTCGTCGTATCCGGTTGCGGGCAGCCGTTGGGCCCGGTCGCGCCGATGATCGTCAGTTCGACCTGCGCGTCGCATTTGCCCAGCCAGCGCACGCGGAACGCGACGCTCTCCATCGCGAGCGCTTGCGGGAACGGACACGCCTCGCATGCGTCGGGATGGATCCGCCACACGAAGTCTCTCCACCGGCCAGAACCAAAGA
>Ga0207428_10004128_pt1 | contig 13925 bp, 10 predicted proteins | sample RhiMethybrSRZTD1_FD_187600 | JGI IMG/M metagenome (GOLD analysis project Ga0207428, IMG submission 187600) | Populus rhizosphere microbial communities from Tennessee, USA - Rhizosphere MetaG P. TD hybrid SRZTD1 (SPAdes) (version 3) | ecosystem: Host-associated > Plants > Roots > Rhizosphere >... | reverse complement strand
CGGTCCGCGACGCTCCGGGAGGAGAAAATGGGCATTCCGCCGACGCGCGCTTTGAGGCCGCCTGGCTGGACCCTGACCCCGACGCCGACTACGTACAGGAGATTGACATCAACGTTGAGGACATTCCACCGCTGGTCGCGCTGCCTGGCGACCTGGGCCGGATCGTCCCCATCGACGAAGCCGAATCTCAACCGATCCAGCAAGTCTTTGTCGGTTCATGCGCGGGCGGCCGCGTGGAAGACCTGGCAGTCGTCGCACGGCTGTTGCGCGACAGGCGGGTGGCCCCGGGAGTCATGCTCGTCATTACGCCGGCCAGCCAAACGATTTATTACGAGTGCCTGCGAAACGGGATCTTCCAGACTCTGGCAGAAGCCGGAGCGCTGATTACCAATTCTTCCTGCGGGGCTTGTGGTGGCATAGATAAAGGTTTAATCGGCGCGGGCCAGTCCTGCCTGTCGACATCCAATAGGAACTTTCGCGGGCGCATGGGATCGCCAGACGGTTTTATCTATCTGGCCTCGCCGTTGGTTGCGGCGGCGGCTGCGATTACCGGGAGATTGACCGATCCGCGTCTGTTGCTTGCGGAGACGCACGCCGAATCGTCACGTGACGAATAAATTCGTCACTACGTGGTTATTTTCTGGAGAGACTCATGATCATCACGGGAAAAGCCCTGGTAATGGGGAATAATGTGAACACCGACGTCTTACATCCATCTCAGTTCTTTTCTTTGGACGATAACAAGGTGCGCGCCGGTTTTTTGCAGGCGGCCGCCGGCTACGAGCAGGCCGGCGCCGGCGACCTGTCAGGCCGAATCATTCTGGCCGGAGACAACTTCGGATGCGGTTCCAGCCGCGAGACCGGGGCGCGCGCCTTTGTGCTTGCCGGGGTGCGGGCCATTGTCGCACGGTCGCTCGCAAGGATCTTCAGCAGCAACGTGCGTAACCTTGGACTGCCGGCCGTCGAATGTCCCGCCTTGCCGCAGCTGACAGAGAGCGATTTCGAAGTAGGGGTTGACCTCCAGACCTGGACCCTGGAGATCCCGGCCGCCTCCGGGATTCCGACTGATAGACGGCAGCTCGCGTTGAAGCGACTGGACCCGTTCTGGGAGGCGGTCATTCGCGCAGGGGGGTTGATGGGGTTTCTTGGTTTCAAAGACAGTCAATGAATCAGAAATTGGTCGCAACGACTGAAGTGGGATGATTGCATGGATCGAAAGTTTATCCGGATCAGCGAAAAGGTGGCCGATTTTGTAAGTGGCGCCGATGCGGGCCACTCATCCGAGATGTTTAACAGTCTCGCGCTTGAGGTGTTCGAGTATCAATACCGCTCCATCAAGCCTTATCGCCGGCTTTGCCAGCATAAAGACAAGACTCCCGAAACGGTCCAGTCCTGGTCGGAGATACCGGCCGTGCCCGCGGACGCTTTCAAGCAGTTCACGCTCTTCACCGGACACCCGGATCAGATAGCGAAGACCTTCAGGAGCAGCGGTACGACGGATCCGCGCAACAGCAGCAAGTCGCACTTCTCGGCGGCCGGACTCGAGTTGATGAATACGGCGGTCGCCGTCAACGCGGCGCGCATGTTGTTTCCCGATAATCGGCGGACCAGGATTCTGGCGCTGGCGCCCAGCCCGGAAATCGCGCCGCACATGATCATGGTCAACGGCATGAGCCATATGATCAGGCAGTTCGGCGCCGAAGGCAGTCGCTTTTGTATCGGCGCTCAGGGACTCGACGTGAAGTCGCTGCTGGACGAGTTGCTGCAGTGTGAGAAGGACGAGACGCCAGTAACGCTCATGGGGGCATCCTTCGGATTTGTCCACCTCTTCGACCAGATGGAGGAGTCGGGGCGCCGGTTCGCGCTCCCTGACGGCAGCCGGTTGATGGACGCCGGCGGGTACAAGGGTCGTAGCCGGGAGCTTGAACGAACTGAGTTCGTCGAGCGCGCCTGCGCATCACTCGGATTGCCCCCGGAACGAGTCGTCAATCTGCTTGGAATGACCGAACTGGCGAGCCAGATCTACGACGGAACGCTCGCGCGCTCGATTTGCGGCCCCGTTGACGGCGCCGCGATGGGAATGAAGGAGGCGCCGCACTGGGTCCGAACGAGGATCGTTGATCCGACATCTCTCGAATCCGGAGACCTTGGAGAGGTACGCGATGGGCGCCGTCCAGGTTTGTTGCGACACCTCGATCTGGCGAATGTCGAGCGTCCGATGGTCGTTCAAAGCGACGACATCGGCCTGTGGCGCGAGAGCGGCGATGGGGCCGGCTTCGAAATACTCCGGCGGACCAAAGGCTCCGAACCGCGTGGATGCTCGCTCAGCGTGGAAGAGTTCAGCCGATTGCGCTCGGATTCGACTTTATCCGCTTTGCCGTGATCGTTCGCGTGGGTCCCAATGGATGTTTGAAGGATCAACTGACGGCGAACCGGAGAAATCCGTTCCCATAGGAAATTCGCGGTTGATCTTCGGCGTAGCCTTCATGTCGCGTACCGACGTTCAGGAACAATGAAAAACGCCCCTGGGTACGCATCGCTTCCGGCTGCTTTGCTTCGATCAAAGATCGAAGGGGGAGCCAGGGCCGCTGGAAGCGATGCGTACCCAGGGGGGTTCCGCAGGAGTCGTTCATTTCACAGTGAGTGACGCCTGGAAATAATGAAAATCGCGGCGCGCCATGTACCGTAGGTCGTCCAACCTGCGGAGGGCTTCACAACCAAACCGCTTGATTGCAACTAAAGGCTTCAATAATCAATCCCCCGCAGGTTGGACAACCTACGGTCAGTAGATCGCGAAATGGACGGAGACATCCATTGTTCATCGTTCATTTGTCATTTGTCATTGCCGGCCGCAGCAGTCGATCGATCCCCTATGAACATTGGGCGATTTCCGGGCAATGACAAATGATAAATGAACGATGAACAATGACGAATGCTCCTCATTTCCTGATTTCGCGATCTACTAACGGTACATTTTTTCGGAGGAGGGACCCATGGCCCAGGAGATGGCCAGCGCCTGCTGGCTGCACCCGGACCTCAGAAATGCGCTCGCCGCGCTGCCGGGCGCCACGACCAGTTTCATCAAGCGTTACGAGCGCGCCGGCAAGACCACTGACGTCTCATTTGATCTGCTGGCGCCGGAGGCCCTGCGAAAGGTCGTCTCATTTCTGCGCGACCGATGCGAAGCCGTACTGCGGAAAAGAAGCGTGACGGAGATCGTCGACCTGCTGGATTCGGCCGCCGAACTGTGGCTGGATCCGGCGTACGCGCCTCGTCAAAAGGCCGTCGGTCTGATTTCCGACATCACCGGTTTCTCGCCGGAGATGGTGGAGCACGCGATTGACGAGGAGCAATCAAGCTCACGCGGCCCGCACCTGCTTCAAGCTCTGACAAACGAATTGGGCGATCCGGCTTTCCTGGACGGTTTCCAGCGCAACGACAGGCTGGGCGGCTTCAGTCACGCTCTGGGGCCGGGGCTGGTAGGAGCGATTTTCAGTTCGAACATACCCGCGCTCCCGCACCTGGAAGTGATGCGCGCATTCCTGACCAAGTCGGCCTGTCTGGGCCGCGTTTCAGCAGGGGAACCTGTCTTCCTCACGATGTATGCGGAGACCCTGTACGAACTCGATCCGGAATTGGCGTCTTGCATGGCTGTGATTTACTGGGAGCGCGGCGACGACGAGCGTGAATCGATATTTCTCAATGAGATTGACCATCTTGTCGCGTATGGCGGCGACGAGCAGATGAGTCGGTTGCTCAAATTGAAGCCGCCCGCCCTGGAAACGACGCTTCACGGACACGGCGTGGGGTTCACTTATATCTCGCGCGGCGCGCTCAACCGGCAAAATCTTGATGACCTCGCCCGCGATGTCAGCTACGACTTCACGATCTTCGACGGCCACGCCTGCTTATGCCCGCAGCTATGCATGGTCGAGACCGGGGGCGAGGTCTCGCCTCGCGAGTTCGCCCTCGCCTGCGCCCGCGAAATGGGCCGGTGGGCAAAACATTTGCCTCCGCGCAGGTTCGATTTGTCGGAGGCCGCCGCCAAGTATCGGATAAGGGAACTCTACCTGATGCGCGAGTCTCCTGCCGACGATCTGGAAGTGATCGCCGCGCCCGAAGACCATTCGTATTTGATCGTCGTCGAGCGACTCGAACAGTTCGAGCCGTCGCCGATGGATCGCTTTTTCAGGATAGCGCCGATCGACGACTTCGCGGACGTGGAACGGCTGATCAGACCGCTTAAAGAATACCTGCAGTGCGCGGCAATGGGACTCGGGGCGGAGGAAACTGGCGAGAGTCAACTGCTGAGAAGGCGGCTTGCGTCGTGGGGCGTTTCGCGGATGGTCCCGCCGGGCATTATGGGCCGGCCATCCATGATGTGGCATCACGACGGAGCTCCTTGTCTGGGAAAGATGGTCAGGTGGTGCGACATCGAATTGACGCCGCCTGATGTGTTGCTGACAGTTCAGCGAAACACCTGACCAAAGATTAAAGGAGTCGTTCATGTCGCAATGAGCGACGCCCGGCAACAATGAAAATCGCCCTGGGAGCGCAGGCTTCCCTGCCTGCGGGCTTCCGGCAAGATCTGACCGGCCGAGGCAAGAAGGCAGGGACGCCTGCGCTCCCAGGGGTTTTCGGAGGAAAAAAATATGTCAGACTATAACGATAAGGTTTATGACGTGGTGATCGTGGGAGGGGGCCCCGCGGGCTCTACTCTCGGCGCTCGACTGAAGCGGGAGACCGACCTCTCGGTCGCCATCTTCGAGGCCGAGTTTTTCCCTCGTGATCACATCGGCGAGACGTTTGTCCACACCGTAATTCCATCCATTATGGAGAGCGGCGCGTTCCGGAAGGTTATGGACAGCGATTGCTATGTCAAAAAGGGAGGCGGGTTTTATTCATGGGATCCGAAGCGGCCCTGGTCAACCTTTTTCGAGCATGGGCTTCAAGAGAGGGATGGTTATTTTCGTTGGGCCATACACTGCAATCGGCCGGAGTTCGACCACATTCTGTTAAACCATGCCCGTGACAACGGCGTCGAGGTCTACGAAGGAACGCCGGTGCATGCTGTCGAGCGCCTTGACGGAGTCACTCGCGTTGATCTCGGCATCTATGGCGAGACGAAATGCAAGATCTTCGTCAACTGTTCGGGAAGGACCGGAAATACAACGATCACCGGAGAGCGGTCGTTTCTTTCCAATTATCGGAATATCGCGATCTGGAACCACATTGTGGGTGGAAAAAAAGCGCAAACGCTTCCCGGCGACTGGAATATTTTTCGTGAGAAGGACCTGTCACCCGTAGGCAGTCTGGCCTTCGAGGACGGATGGTTCTGGTATATCCCCGTCCCAAAGCTAATTCAAGGTAAGCGAGTCGTCACACATTCGCTGGGCGTAGTGACTGACCCTTCCGCCCTGAAAGATCCCGCCAAGCGGTTCACCGATCCGAAGATTTTCATGGAGACTGCGAGAAAAGTCCCGTTGCTCGGGGAATTGATCCAGGACGCCGAGCTGGTGTCGGACAAGTTCCTGACCGCGCCAAACTACTCCCGGATCAGCGGCCGGATGTGCGATTGGCGGAAGAGGGAGATCCGTGTCGGTGACGCGGCATATTTCGTAGACCCGCTCTTCTCCTCCGGGGTCCACTTTGCGCTTCAACACGCTGGCATGGCGGTGACGATGATCAAGGCCGCCTTTGACGACACTCTATCCGATGCGCTCAAGGAAGAGCTATGGGAGGACTATCACGAACAGCTTTGTTCCGTCTCGCGGGGATTCGCGGCAGGGATTGACCAGTGGTACACCGAGATCTCCCGTGACAACCCGAACAGCGTTTACTGGAAACATCGGGGCAGCCAGTCCACATTCGACACTCGGGCGGAAACATTTCAGGCCCTGGTTAACGGCCAGATACACGGCGATCTGATCCAGGTCATCACCAAGGGAACCAACAGCGTCAATTCCCTCGGCAAGGAAGGCGCGCTCCGCAGAACCCATGAGGAAATTCAACACAAGGAACCGCCCGCGGATGTGAAGGTTCGGCTGAAGCCGAATGTCGACGTAAAACAGAGCATGACGCTCGAGGGACCTGCCCAAACTCCTGACGGAAGGGTTATCAGCTTCCTGCATGGCCCCTACTGGGACGACCCTGAGAAGCACGCCCATGAAGTGCTGCCGCTGTGTGGCGATCCGAGGCCTTGCCATCGTTTCTATTTCACGGACGGCGAAGGCGAGGTCAAAGTCAAATTTATAGACGCCGAACACAAAGGGCTGGAACTGTATGACCTCTTGAGAAGTGGCGCTTACACTTACGGCCAACTCAAGGAGAAGTTGTCCGGCCCGCAGCAGCATCTATTGCTGCTGACGGCGCTCTCGGACATGGTCGAGGCCGCTCCCGGCGCGGCGGCGTCCGCCGATTGATGTATGCGATCTGTTCTACTTTACATCTCTATGGTCGGACTGCCGATCGTGGGCATGGTCGGAGCGCTCCATCTGGGGCGAGAGTTGGCAGCTCCGGCCTCAGTGGCGGGCGTCTGGCGAGTTGAGCTCGTCGGGCCGGCGGGCGTTATCCAACAATGTAATGAAGCGATGGGGCCCGGGCCGCCGTCGCTTCAAATCATCCAGTCAGGACGGCGCATCGCCATATCCGTCGGCGATGAGAAGAAAGTTGCGGCGGTGGGCGAGCTACGGGAGGCGACACTCACCGCCGCCGGCGACAGTCTTCAGGTAAAGGCCCGTCTTCACCGTGATGGAGATCGAACGCGCCTGCAAGGCTTCATCTCACTCAAAGTGTGCGGGAAACCGGCCGAGATCGAGTTTCACGCGGCGCCAGCGCCGAAGCGGGTAACGGAAGAACACTGATGTCGAAGATAGCGATTCTCATCATGCAGATCGGGACCATTCTATTGGTCTCCGGGGTTATGGGGCGGATATGCAAACGTTTCCACCAGCCGCGGGTCATCGGTGAGATGCTAGCCGGCATCTTGCTCGGGCCGTCGTTGCTAGGGTGGGTCGCGCCCGGGATCAGCGCCGCTCTGTTTCCGCCGAGCAGCCTGGCTTCGCTCAATGCGCTAAGTCAGGTCGGTTTGCTGGTGTTTATGTTCGTGATCGGGCTTGAGGTGAACCCGCGTCTGCTGCGAGATCGCGGTCACACAGCGTTGTTAATCAGCCATACCAGCATCACGATACCGGCTTTTCTGGGCATGCTGCTCGCGTTCTACCTCTATCCGCGACTGTCTAACGACAACGTCCGGTTCACTCATTTCGCGCTGTTCCTGGCCATCTCGATGAGCGTCACCGCGTTCCCGGTTCTGGCGCGCATTTTGACAGAGCGCGGTCTGCTCCGGACTGAAGTCGGCGCCATGGCTATCGCATGCGCCGCGTTCGATGACGTCAGCGCCTGGTCACTTTTGGCGGTCGTGGTCACCCTGGTCCGCTCCGGCCATTTGTCGGGAATATCGTTCTGGGCGCAAATCCTCGGTTCGCTCGCTTATGTGGCCGTGGCGATCTTCCTGCTGAAGCCGGCCCTGGGGAGGCTACTCAAATGGCGCCAGCGCAAAGGCGCCGGGGTCGGGGACATCCTGCCACTTTGTTTGTTGGTGGCATTCGGCTCGGCGCTGATCACCGAGGGGCTTGGCATCCACGCCCTGTTCGGCGCGTTCCTGATAGGCGCGGTGATGCCCAAGGAGCGTGAGTTCGTGCAGTCGCTGACGGAGCGGCTCGAAGGCGTCACGCTTCTCCTGCTGCCCCTCTTCTTTGCCGCCACCGGACTGCGAACGAGCATCGCGCTCCTGAACGACGCCGAGATGTGGTTCTACTGCGCCCTGACCGTGGGGGTTGCGATCCTCGGCAAGTTCGGCGGCGCGATGATCGCGGCGCGGGCCTCCGGCCTTGGCTGGCGCGAGTCAGGCGTCATCGGGGTCCTGATGAACACGCGTGGCTTGGTCGGGTTGGTCGTCCTCAACATCGGGTTGGATATCGGCGTCATCTCACCGGCGCTCTTCACGATCCTGGTTGTGATGGCGCTCGTCACGACATTCATGGCGGGACCTCTGATCGAGTTGATCTACCCAAAACGGATCAGCGATCAGAAGCCTGCGGCGGTCGCGTCGGAAATGGCCGCCTGAAACGCGTTATGCCTGAAAGCGGCAAGACCTAGCCACAGAGGTCACAGAGATCACAGAGGGTGGCGCCTTGTTTTTTTATGCTCTGTGTCCTCTGTGCGCTCTGTGGCTCAATCCTGATCTTGGAGCCCCAGGCATATAGATGATCTAGAGATGCTGTTGATTGGCGGCTTCGGGGGAGCCGATGCCGAGCATCGAACGCTGCTGGCCGAGGCGGGTTTCGACCTGACGAAGGTCACTCCAACTAACTCGCCCGTCAGCATTATCGAGGTGTCCCAACATATGCATAGTAGTGATTCGCCCGGCGAGTTGGTGGTGATGTCTTGGGCGGGAGGATGGGGCAAAGGTCTGCTTGAAGCGGTGTCGATGCCATTCACCAAACTCACCGGCATCCCGGTCCGCCACGAAACCAATATCGGTCTCAAACTACCGGCCGCCCTGCTGGAGGCGCTTGAAATGGGCGAGCGGCCACCCTTTGACGTTGTCTGGTCCAACTCGGTCCCTGCCATGACGATGGCGCAGAAGGGCTGGAGCCATCCGCTGGATGAAGGGTTGACGCCGAACCTGGCCACGCTCTGTTCAAGGTGTAAGCCGAAAGGGTTTTCAGGCTGGCCTTTTGTCTCGCCCTACATCGTTCACTACGTCATGGCGTATCGTGAAGAAGCATTTCCGCACGGAAAGCCGGATAGTTGGGAAGTGATGCTCGATCCCCGCTACAAAGGCAAAGTGGCGTTATATCCGGGTGGCAATGGTTTCTATCCCATTGCCCAGACGCTGGGCGGCGGCTCGCTGGATGGAATTCCCGGCGACATGGCTGCTTGTTGGGAATTCTTCCGCAGGTTGAAACCGCAGGTCGGCCATCTGGGCTACAGCATAGGCATGGGCGAACTGATACGCAGGGGGGAGTTGGACATCTGCTTCCGGGCGTTAACGAACGCCATCGCATTCAAGGATGAAGGTCTGGCGGTTTCCTGGGTCGCGCCGAAGGAAGGAATTACGGATACAGCCGACGCGTTCTGGATTCCGAGAGGCGTTCCGGATGACGTTGTTTTCTGGGTTAATCGCTATATCGACTTCGCTCTTTCGCTGGAAGTTCAGGAGAAATGGTGCGACAAACTGGGCGTGATGCCCGCGCATCGAGAAGCGCGGCTGTCGGAAGCGCTGCGAACCAATGCGGATTTCCCGAAGTCGGCGGACGATTTCTCCGGCGTTTTGCATGTCCCGGACATCGTCAAGATGCGTTACGAGGCGGAGTGGGAAAACAAGTTCAACGAGATCTTCTCCGGCTAAGCAGTGAATACCTGACCGGCGCTCTAAATCGGAACAAGTAAGTCTGGGACAAAAGATTCAGCCACCGCAGGCCACAGAGAACACAGAGAATCATATTAAAGTGTCTTCCCGCTCTGTGTTCTCTGTGGCCTGCGGTGGCTGAATCTTTTATCCCAATGTTTGTCGCTCTGATTTAGGGCGTTTTCAGCAATTGGGCCAGTTCCGTCTTCTCCTGAGGTTGCGCGAGTTCCAGGGCAGTCTTGCCGCTTTTGTCTTTGGCGTTGAGGTCTGCTCCTTTTGCCAGCAGAGCTTTGACAATTTCGGTATGGTTGCTTTTCGCCGCCCCCATCAATGCGGTCCGCCCGTTATTATTTTGCGCATTCACAGCAGCCCCGCGCGCCAACAGTTTCCCGACAATCTCGGCGTGGCCGCTCTCCGCGGACACCGTCAAAGCAGTGTCGCCGCTGTTCGACCTCGCATTCACGTCGGCCCCTTTCTCCAAAAGTAGGAGCATGCTGTCAGCATGCGCTTTGAAGGCGGCGCGCATCAGGGCCGTCCACCCGTTGTCGTCGCGCGCGTCGACCTCGGCCCCTTTTTCCAACAGCGTCTTTGCAATCTCAGTGTGATTCCACCAGACGGCGAACATCAAGGCGGTCATGCCTCGTTTGTCTGGCGCCTGGATGTCGGCCTTTTTGGCGAGTAACAAGTTCACGATTTCGACGTGGCCCTTGGCCGCGGCGTTCATCAAGGGAGTGCCGTCAAACCTATTCTTCGCATTCTTGTCTGCGCCCTCGTCGAGCAAGAGTTTCACTACCGCGCTCTGGTTCGCCAGGGTGGCGGCTTCCAAAGCCGTCTGTCCCTCATTGATTTTGACATCAGGATCCATCCCGGCCTTTAAAAATAGCGCGACGGTGTCGGCGCTGCCTTGCCGGGCGTTTTCTACGAAGTCGCGTTCGGTGTACGGGATGTTCTTTTGCGCCAGCGCCAGCCGGGCTTTTTCGGCGCCTCGGCCGCATCCTATGAACGCCGACAAACACGCCAGCATAAGAAATAAGTTTCGTGTGTATCGCATAGGCATGCTCCTTTTATAGCACCATTTGCGCAAATGGAGCTATAAGATGTTGGCAATGCTCCAACAGAGAAAGAATGAAGGTGAAGAAAGGGAGGGCATGACGTCCTGTTTCTTCCAACTGTACTCCGTATCCGCCATTCTCTTTAGTCTGCGTGTGGCCGTTATGTGGCTCGCTCCGGAATAGCTTTTTGGCTACATCCACGATGACCTGCAGGAAGGCTTGCGCCGCGCGCGAGTGAGCGGTTGTGCGGCGCCGCACGGCCCAAAGCGTGCGCTCGTGACGGAAATCCTCAACCGGAATGATTATCAACTCGTGGCGCTCGACTTCTTCCCGGGCGCATGTAAGCGGCACGAACCCCACTCCCACATTGGCGGCCACCATCTGCTTGATCTCCTCGACGCTGGCCGCCTCCTGGGCGACCCTGGGCGAGGTATGAGAGCGGCGGAAAGCCTCAGCCACCTTGACGCGGGAAGGCGAGGTGGTCTGGTGCGCGATGAGTGATTCCGCGCCCAAGTCGCGGATCTGGATGCGCGGCTGCCCCGCGAGCCTGTGCTGTGGGCTGGCGATCAACACCAACTCGTCATGTACAACGGGCGTAGATTCGAAATCGCAGTCCGGCGGCAGAAAGGAGAGGATCGCGCAATCGAGATGGCGCTGCTTGATCTCCTCCGGGAGCATAGTGGAAAGGCGCTGATAAACCTCTACCTCGATCTTGGGATATTGTTGATGGAATTCCCTGGTGAATTTAGGGAGCAAATAATGAATTGTGCTCTTGTTGGCGCCAATGCGAAGACGACCGCGCTCCAGACGATTGAGCTCATCAAGGGCCGACAACGCTTCGTTGTGCAACTTGAGCAGGCGTTTGGCATAAGCGTAGAGAGTCTCGCCAGCCTCGGTCAGAGTGTAATGATGGCGCCGAGTGCGGTCGAAAATCGGAGCCCCCATTTCCGCTTCCAGTTTGCGCAATGCCATGCTGACGGCTGGCTGTGTGCGAGACACGCGATCAGCCGCCTTTTGGATGCCGCCTTCCTCTACTGCCGCGACCAGCATTTCGAGCTGCATTAGTTCCATTGCTCACCTCCTGTATAGTGTCACAATGGTGAGAGTTGCCGCTCTCACGCGAGCCTCCGCAAAAAAGTGAAAGATCACCATTATCCCCGCAGCGGAGCCTGCGCTGAGTGAGCGCCGATCCGTTGCATCCGTGAAAATTAGTGGTTAATTCCTGGAAGGTAATTTTTGACGCTTTGGGTATTCGTGTGGGATTCGCGCTACGGCGGCGCGCTCGTTCCTCTAAACTATTGGGAACATCATGTTAGCCCCTTGGCGTGATCACATTTCCACGTAAATTCCCAAAGAGCCAAATTTTACGCGCCCTTTAATTTATTGGGGGACTGGGCAGTCGTTCCGCGTCTTAATCTTCAAGTCATCCACGTACGTTAAGCGCGCGCAGGGGGCGCGATGAGGTTATTGATGCCACAGCAACATTAACTCTTAATGGGAATATTGTAACACCACATGCATACTTTTTAACCCCACTTGTGCAACAGGCGACGCCACAAAAAAAATAGGATCAAATTCGTCAATGCAACCGACAAAATTCGTCTGATTCGACTCAGAATTATCATCCGGGGCGCATCGGCGGCTTTTTGCGCCGGACTATTTCCACCGAGCAGCGCGCGTGCGTCGCCACTGCGTGCGAGACCGATCCGAGTAGGAAGCGCCGCCATCCTCTGTAACCGTGCGATCCGAGCACGATCAGATCGGCGCCCCATTTCTCCGCCTCGTCCAAAATCATGTCTTTGGCGGGGCCGTTCGCAACCTCGGTCATGATTACAAGCTCACCGCGGGCGGACTTGAGCCGCTTCGCCGCCTGATTTACAGCCGTCTTCGCCTGCTCCGTCCCGACCGTCTCCAATTCCTTGAAATAACTGTCGGGGAGCGCCCATGATTCGGTCATGGGTGTGTAGGGAAGCTCGATCGCGGAGATGACCATTACTTCGCTGCCTTCGGGCCAAGGGCGTTCGGCGACCGCATCCACGGCGGCCTTGCTGCAATCGGAACCATCTGTAGCCAACAGGATTTTCATAACAGCTACCTGCGGACAATCCTTGGGAGGATAATGAATGAGTCTTATAAGACTCATAAGACCTATAAGTCCCGTTCATGCCATCAAAGATAAACTGCAACCATTATGCCGCGCTTGCTGGCGCTACTATTGCCCTGATACTGTTTGAGTCGATGGCCATAGAATTTTCAAAAGATCTGTTACTACGCGACGGCGCGGCGCTGCGAGTCCGTTCGATGCGTCGAGACGACCGTCAGGCATTGAAAGACCTGTTCGCGCGTTGTTCTCCCGAATCGATCCGTTTTCGTTTCCTGCATCAGGTCAAAGAGTTGACCGAGGACATGCTGGACAAGTTGACCGACATTGACAGTTCACGCCATGTCGCCCTGGTTGTAACGCAGGGCGAAGGCCGCGACGAACGGATAGTGTCGGTCGGGCGTTATCTGGCACGGGCGGAAAGGCTCGACGTCGCCGAAGTCTCGTTCCTGGTCGAAGACGCGATGCAGCGCCGCGGCATAGGCACGCTGTTGCTGGACGCGCTGGCCGAACTGGCGCGCGAGCGCGGCGTCACGCGATTCTCCGCCGACGTGTTGGCCGACAACCGGCAGATGCTCTCGGTCTTCCGGAAGGCCGGTTACGCGCTCTCGGCGACGACCAGTTACGGCGTGACGCAACTGGAGTTTCCCATCGCGCTGACCGAGCTGGCGCAGGCGCGCGCCGAGGACCAGGAAGCCGAAGCCGAACGCGCATCGCTCGCCCACGTGCTCGCGCCGAAATCGGTCGCCGTCATCGGCGCCAGCCGCAATCCGAACTCGGTCGGCGGGGCGCTCTTTCAAAACCTCATCCGCTGGCGATTCGCGGGCGTGGTCTACCCGATCAACCCTTCGGCGAGATCGGTCGCTGGCGTCCACGCTTACGCCGAGATTAAAGAATTGCCCGAGACTCCTGAGCTGGTCTTCGTGGCGGTCCCGGCCCGCGCCGCGCTCGACGCCGCGCGACAATGCGCCGCCGCCGGAGTCCGCGCTTTGTGCGTGATCTCGGCAGGCTTCGCCGAAACGGGCGCTGAAGGCAGGGCGGCGCAAGATGAACTACTCGATATCTGCCGGTCATCGGGAATGAGGCTGGTCGGGCCGAACTGCATGGGACTGGTCAACGCGTCAGGCGAAACGCGAATGCTCGGTACATTCGCGCCCGCCGACCCGCCGGCCGGCGGCATTGCGATCAGTTCCGAATCGGGCGCGCTCGGATTGGCGCTACTCAACCAGCTCGGGCAGTTCGGCCTCGGCGTTTCATCCTTCGCGAGCATCGGCAATCGCGCCGACGTTTCAGGCAACGACCTGCTGCAATATTGGGAGGCCGACGACGCGACGGATGTGATTCTGCTCTACCTCGA
>Ga0207428_10004126_pt1 | contig 13926 bp, 12 predicted proteins | sample RhiMethybrSRZTD1_FD_187600 | JGI IMG/M metagenome (GOLD analysis project Ga0207428, IMG submission 187600) | Populus rhizosphere microbial communities from Tennessee, USA - Rhizosphere MetaG P. TD hybrid SRZTD1 (SPAdes) (version 3) | ecosystem: Host-associated > Plants > Roots > Rhizosphere >... | reverse complement strand
CCCCACCGGCACGCCCGATCCAAGGCCCTTCGCGAGCGGCACCACGTCGGGCAGGAAGCCGGCGTGCTGGTAGACGAACCACTTGCCGGTGCGCCCGAGGCCGCACTGCACCTCGTCGGACATGAAGAGCCACTGGTTGCGGTCGCAGATCTCCTTCAGCCCGCGCAGGTACTCCAGGCGCGACACGTTGATCCCGCCTTCGCCCTGGATCGGCTCGACGAACACCGCCACCACGTTCTTGTTGTGCTCGGCCACCTGGCGCACCGCCTCGAGGTCGTTCAGCGGCACGCGCACGAAGCCCGAGACCAGCGGCTCGAACCCCGCCTGCACCTTGCGGCTGCCGGTAGCCGAGAGCGTGGCGAGCGAGCGGCCGTGGAACGCCTTCTCCATCACGATGATTGCCGGCTCGGCGATGCCGCGCTCGTGGCCGTACTTGCGCGCCACCTTGAGCGCGGCCTCGTTCGCCTCGAGGCCCGAGTTGCAGAAGAACACCTCGTCCAGGCCGGTGATTTCGGCGACGCGGTCGGCGGCGGCCTCCTGGGTCGGGATGCGCCACAGGTTCGAGGTATGGAGAACTCCGCTCGCCAGCCTTTCCGAAAGAGCCTTGGTCAATTTCGGGTGGTTGTAGCCGAGGGTGTTTACGGCGATCCCGGCGAGGGCATCGAGGTATTTCTTGCCGGCTTCGTCCCACAGCCACACGCCTTCGCCGCGGACGAAGGCCACCGGCTGGCGGGCGTAGGTGTTCATTACGTGGGACATGGCGTCCCTCCCAGAATATCAAAAGACAATGCGGTCTGTCCCCGATTTTGCCCTTAGGGAAGACGCTGCAGGCCCTTTTCCTCCTGAGGCTTGAGGACGCGCACGCAGGGCACATAGCCCTCGTGCACGATGCCGTGCATCTCCATGCGCCGGGTGGAGCGCAGGAGGTCGGCGAGGTATTCGACCACTCCCGTGGTGATGAGCTGCCCGGGCACCAGCACCGGAATGCCGGGCGGGTAGGGCACGATCTGGTCGGCGCAGACCGCGCCCACGAGCTTGCGGTTGACCCGCTCGCGCTCGTCGAACACGGGCACCAATTCGCCGCCGCAGTAGTAGGCGTCGCGCGGCAGGTAGCGCAGGCGCGTGAACCCCGGGATCTCGGGCGTCTGCACCAGGCGCCGCGCCTGGCGCCCCTCGCGGGCAATGCGCATCAGGGCGTCGTAGAGGCGCGAGAGCTTCGAGCGCGTGGTGCCGATGGTGAAGAGCAGCGACAGCGTGTTGAAGGTCGACTTCTCGACCTGGATGTTGTAGCGCTCGAACAGCTCCTTCTGCAGGTCCTCGGCGGTATAGCCGCAGCCCGAGATGTCGATCGTCACCTTGGTGGGATCGAGGCGGATGCCGTCGCCTCTCACCTCCTCGGGCAGCAGGTCCTCGAGCTCGAGCACCCGGAACACCTTGGTGGAGTTGATCAGGCCTCGCGCCTCCTTCGCGAGCTCGAGGGTGCGCCCCAGCAGCTTGTAGCCCTCCATCACGGCCTGCTTGCGCGCTACGTCCAGGCTCGCGATCAGCCCGTACTGCGGGCTGGTGGAGGTGTGCATGTTGAAGTTTTCGCGGAAGAGGTGCTCGCGGAATCCAGGATCGTTGATGTGGATCATCGAGGCCTGAGAGAACGCCGAGAGCACCTTGTGCGTCGACTGGGTGGCGTAGTCGGCCCCGGCCTCCAGCGCCGTGGGCCGGAACTCGGGATGGAAGCGCGCGAAGCCGTACCAGGCCTCGTCGATGATCACCTTGATGCCTCTCGCGTGCGCCGCCTCCACGATCGGCGCGAGGTCGTAGCGCAGCCCGTCGTAGGTGCAGGAGGTCAGGATCAGGGCCTGCGCGTCGGGATGCCTTTGAATCTGCTTCAAGAGCGTTTTTTTCGGCACCGGGCCGTAGAGGCCGTATTTCCTGTTCAACGCCGAATCGAGGTAGATCGGGTGCGCCCCCGAAAGCACCACGCCGTGGTGCACGCTCTTGTGGCAGTTGCGGTCGAGGAGCAGCTTCTCCCCGGGGGCGAGCAGGGTCTGGAAGATGACCTTGTTCGCGGTGGAGGTGCCGTTGGTGGCGAAGTACGTGCGCCGGGCGCCGAAGGCCTTCGCCGCCATCGCCTGGGCTTCGCCGATCACACCCTTCGGCTCCATCAACGAGTCGAGCATCGGCACCGACACCGAGAGGTCGGCGTCGAACACATGCTCGCCCATGAACTCGTAGAAGTCGTTCACCCAGGCGCTGCCGCGCAGCGACTCGCCCGAGGAGTGGCCCGGGGTGTGCCACTGGTCCTTCGCCATCCACACGTAGTTCTTGAGCGCGTCGTAAAACGGCGTGCGCGCGCGCTCCTGGATTTGCGCGTTGAGGATGCGGTAGATGCCGCGGTAGTCGCGCTCCTCGCGGTAGAAGTACCCGTCGACCGACTCGGCGAACAGGGCGTCGACGACGTCGTCTTCCTTTTCCTGCGCGATCAGGATGTAGACGTCGAGCTCGGGCCGAAAGCGCGTGATCCTCTGCACCAGCTCCAGGGCCGACATCTGGAGCTGCTTCTTGTCTTTTTCCTTGTCCTTGCCGTTTCGGGCCAGGGAATAGAGCGTGTCGTCCACGAGGACGGCCTGCAGGTCGCCGTCGGACTCGATCACCGACAGCGCTTCCTTGGCGGTGGCTACGCCGGTGAAGCTGATGCCGAGAGGATTGTCGAGCGCGCGCGCGGCGGCGTTGAGGCCCTTGACGAACTCGCGCAGAACCAGGTGCTCATCGTTGATGACGAGGATGCGGCACGAGAGCTTGGGCATCAGCGCGCCTCAGTATAATGGCGCATGCCCGAGCCTCGTCCCGGCAGGCTCGAAGAACTTCAGAGTGCTACTTGAGGGTCCTGAGGGCGTGTGCCAGCCGGCTCTTGTGGCGGTCGCCCGCGTTCCGGTGCAGCACCCCCTTGGCGACCACGCGGTCGATGACGCGCTGCGACGCGCGCAGCACGTTCTCCGCTGCGGCCTTGTCGCCGCCGGCGACCGCCTTCTTCACGTTCTTGATCGCCGTACGCACGGCGGTGCGCAGGCTCATGTTGTGCTCCCGGCGCACCTGCGCCTGGTGCGCGCGCTTGCGCGCGGACTTCGTGTTAGCCATGAATTCGATGCCCTTAGAAGGGGCGGAAGTCTAGCATGAACGCCTCTCCAAACGCATGAACCTCCTCCGGGCCCTGGTCACGGTGAGCGGTCTCACCTTCGTGAGCCGGATCCTCGGGTTCGCGCGCGATTTCATCATCGCCCGGGCGTTCGGCGCGGGGCTTGCCACCGACGCGTTCTTCGTCGCTTTCCGCCTGCCGAACCTGCTGCGGCGGCTGTTTGCGGAGGGGGCGTTCTCGCAGGCGTTCGTGCCGGTGCTCGCCGAGCAGAAGAACAAGACCTCGCCCGAGGAGGTCCGGTCGCTCATCGACCGGACCGCGACCCTGCTCTCCCTGGCGCTGGTCCTCACCGCGCTCCTCGGCATGGCCCTCGCCCCGGTCGTGGTCTACATTTCAGCGCCCGGCTTCGCCTCCGACCCGGCGAAGTTCGGCCTGACGGTGACGATGCTGCGGATTACGTTCCCGTACATCGCGTTCATCTCGCTGGTGGCTTTTGCCGCCGGGGTGCTGAACACCTGGAACCGCTTCTCCGTGCCGGCGATTACCCCGGCGCTGCTCAACGTGTCGTTCATCGTCGGCGCGCTTTTTTTCGCCGACCGGTTCGACCCGCCGGTACTGGTGCTCGCCTGGGCGGTGTTCGGCGGCGGCGTGCTGCAGCTCGCCTTTCAGATTCCTTTCCTGGCCAGGCTGGGTCTGCTGCCACGCTGGCGCCTGGATCTCCAGCACCCCGGCGTGCGGCGGATCCTGAAGCTGATGGGGCCGGCCGCCTTCGGCGTCTCCATCAGCCAGATTTCGCTGGTGATCAATACGATCTTCGCTTCGTTCCTGGTGACGGGAAGCGTGTCGTGGCTCTACTACGCCGACCGGCTGATGGAGTTTCCGTCCGGCATGCTCGGCGTGGCGCTGGGGACCATCCTGCTGCCGAGCCTATCGAAATACCACGCCGACGCGAACCATGAGGAGTACGCCCGGCTGCTCGATTGGGGGTTGCGCGTCACGGTGCTGCTCGCGCTCCCGGCGACCGTGGCGCTCGCGGTCCTCGCCCTGCCGCTCATCGCGGCGCTCTTCCACTACGGCCGGTTCGCGGCCGAGGACGCCTGGATGACGCGCCAGGCCCTCATGGCTTACAGCGTCGGCCTGGTCGGCATCATCATGGTCAAGATCCTCGCCCCGGGCTTCTACGCGCGACAAAACATCGTGACCCCGGTGAAAATCGGCATTCTGACCCTCGTGGCTACCCAGGCCCTGAACCTCGCCCTGATCGGCCCGCTCAAGCACGCCGGGCTCGCGCTCGCCATCAGCCTCGGCGCCTGCCTGAACGCGGCGCTGCTCTACCGCGGCCTGCGCAAGAGCGGGGCTTACAGGCCAGTTGCGGGCTGGCCAGTCTTCCTGCTGAAGGTCGGAACGTCGGTCGGCTTCATGGCAGTGGTCCTCTTCACCACGATGGGCGAGGCGAGCTGGTGGCTCGCCGCCGGCTGGGAGAAGAAAATCCCGGCGGTGATCGGATTGGTGGTCCTGGGGACTGCGGTGTACGCAGGATGTCTGCTCGCTTTCGGCTTTCGGCCGCGCGATTTCTCGCGCCGGGCGGCCGCGTGAGCCTCGAGCGCTTCGCGCTGGCGGTGAGGCGCGAGGAGCGCGACATCGACCTGGCCCAGGCCTGCCTGCTGATCGCCCAGGATCCGTACCCGACGCTCGACGTCGGGCGCTACATGGACGAAATCGAACGCATGGCGCTGCGCCTGCGTGCGGACATGCCGGAGACCCTGGATCTCGAAGAGCGCATCGTGGCGTTGAACGAGTTCCTGTTCGGCGAGCTCGGGTACCGGGGCAACACGCGCGACTACTACGATCCGCGCAACAGCTACCTGAACGACGTGCTCGACCGCAGGACCGGCATCCCGATCACGCTCTCGGTGCTCTACATGGAGCTGGGCCGGCGCATCGGCCTGGCGGTCGACGGGGTGTCGTTTCCCGGGCATTTCCTGGTGCGGGTGCAGCTGCGCGGCGGGGTGATCGTGCTCGACCCGTTCTCGGGCGGGGCGCCGCAGTCCGAAGCGGAGCTCCGCGCCCGGCTGAAACGCGTGATTCCGGAAGGGGTGGCCGACGACGTGCCGGTGGCCGAGCTCCCGCTCGACCAGTTCCTCGAGCCGGCGAGCAAGCGCCAGATTCTGATGCGGCTGCTGCGCAACCTGAAGTCCATCTACCGCGACACCGACAAGCCCGAGCGGCAGCTCGAGGTGCTGAACCGGATGCTGGCCGTCACCCCGGAGGCCCCGGCCGAGCTGCGCGACCGCGGCCAGGTCTACCAGCGCCTGGAATGCTGGCAGCCGGCGCTCAAGGATTTCACCGAGTATCTCGAGCGCGAGCCCGATGCCTCCGACGTCGACGACGTGCGCGTCCGGATGATGGAGCTCCGGGCGCTTTGCTCGCGGATGAGTTGACTTTTCTGACGGCTTGCTTAAGCCTGCGCGGCGATCCCCCGAATAGAATGACCCCGCTTCTTATCTGAGAGGAAGAGAAAATGACCCGCAGAACGTTTCTGAAGAAGGCCGCGGCCGGCGTCGCGGCAGGCACGCTCGCCGCCCCGGCGATCGCGCAGTCGCAACCGGCCATCCAGTGGCGCCTCGCGGCGAGCTGGCCCAAGAGCCTGGACACCCTGTTCGGCGGCGCCGATCTCGTCGCCAAGCGCGTTGGCGAGCTCACCGACGGCAAGTTCCAGATCCGCACCTTCGCCGCCGGAGAGATCGTGCCGGCGCTGCAGGTACTCGACGCGGTGCAGGCGGGCACCGTGGAGCTCGGCCACACGGCGCTCTACTATTACTACGGCAAGGACCCGGCCTTCGCGCTCGCCTGCGCGGTGTGCTTCGGCGGCAACAACCGCCAGCAGAACGCCTGGTGGTACCACGGCGGCGGCGAGCAGGCGCTCGAGCCGCTGTGCAAGGAGTACGGCGTCAAGGCGATCCTCGCCGGCGACACCGGTTGCCAGATGGGCGGCTGGTTCCGCAAGGAGATCAAGTCGGTGGCCGACCTGAAGGGCGTCAAGATGCGCATCGGCGGCATGGCCGGGCTGATCATGGCGAAGATCGGCGTCGTGCCGCAGCTCATCGGCGGCCCGGACATCTATCCCGCGCTCGAGAAGGGCACGATCGACGCCGCGGAGTGGGTCGGCCCCTACGACGATGAGAAGCTCGGCTTCAACAAGGTGGCGAAGTTCTATTACTACCCGGGCTTCTGGGAAGGCGGCCCAATGCTGCACACCATTGTCAACGAGAAAAAATGGAACGAGCTGCCGAAGAGCTACCAGGCGGCGCTCAGCACCGCCTGCGCCGAGGCGAACGTGTGGATGCCGGCCAAGTACGACGAGCTCAACCCGCAGGCCCTGCGGCGCATGGTGGGCGCCGGCACGCAGCTGCGGCCCTTCCCGCGCCCGGTGCTGGAAGCTGCGGAGAAGGCCGCCTACGAGCTCTACGAGGAGCTGAAGGGCAAGAGCAAGCACTGGGCGAGCATCTACCCGAAGTGGAAGGCGTTCCGCGACGAGCAGTTCCTCTGGTTCCGCGTCGCCGAGCACACTTACGACTCGTACGCGTTCAATTCGAAGATCGGCGCCCCGGCGCCCGCGGCGGCCAAGAAGTAGCAGCCGCCGGTCCGCGCCAGGAACCCCGCCGCGGCGGGGTTTTCTATTTGGGCGCGCCGAAGTCTGGCGGCGCCGTCTCCTCCTGCTGCTGCTCCTGCGGCTCCTGCGGGATCTCGATTTGCACCTTCGACGGGTCGATCTTCGTCTGCTCCAAGTTCCCGGTGACGAGCCCGGGGAAGGCGATCACGATGGCGACCATGATGACCTGGATCACCACGAAGGGCACCGCGCCCCAGTAGATCTGCCCGGTGGTGACCCCCTGGATGGGCTTGCGCAGGATCTTGTCGACGTATTCCCGGGCCGGCGCGACGCTGCGCAGGTAGAAGAGCGCGTAGCCGAACGGCGGGTGCATGAACGAAGTCTGCATGTTCACGCCGAGCAGCACGCCGAACCAGATGAGATCGATGCCGAGCTTGTCGGCGACCGGCGCGAGCAGCGGCACGATGATGAACGCGAGCTCGAAGAAATCGAGGAAGAACGCGAGCAGGAAGGTGAGGATGTTGACCACGATCAGGAAGCCGAGCTTGCCCCCGGGGAGGCTGGTCAGCAGGTGCTCGATCCAGAGGTCGCCGTTCACGCCGCGGAAGGTGAGGCTGAAGACGGTCGCCCCCACCAGGATGAAGACCACGAAGGTGGTGAGCTTGGCGGTCGAGTTCATCGCCTGGCGCAGCAGCGACCACGTGAGGCGCCGGTTGACGAGCGCGAGCACGAGCGCGCCGGTGGCGCCCATGGCGCCGCCCTCGGTGGGCGTCGCGACGCCGATGAAGATCGTGCCGAGCACGAGGAAGATGAGCGCCAGCGGCGGGATCAGGACGAACACCACCCGGCCGGCGAGCTTCCAGCCGCGCAGCGGCCGCGCTTCGGGCGGCAGCGCCGGCGCTGCGGCAGGGTGCACGATGGTCTTGCCGAGCACATAGGCCGCGTACAGCCCGGTCAGCACCAGCCCCGGAAGGATCGCGCCGGCGTACATGTCGCCCACCGAGCGGCCGAGCTGGTCGGCCAGCACGATCAGCACGAGCGAGGGCGGGATGATCTGCGCGAGCGTGCCGGAGGCCGCGATCACGCCCGTGGCGAGGCGCCGGTCGTAGCCGTAGCGCAGCATGATCGGCAGCGAAATCAGCCCCATCGAGATGACCGAGGCGGCGACCACGCCGGTGGTCGCGGCGAGCAGCGCGCCGACGAAGACCACTGCGTAGGCGAGGCCGCCGCGGATCGGGCCGAACAGCTGGCCGATGGTGTCGAGCAGATCCTCGGCCATGCCGCTGCGCTCGAGGATGAGGCCCATGAACGTGAAGAACGGCACCGCGAGCAGCGTGTCGTTCGACATGATGCCGAAGATGCGCTCGGGCAGCGCCTGGAACAGCGCCTCGTTCAGCAGCCCGAGCTGGATGCCGAGCAGGCCGAAGGACAGGCCGAGCGCGGCGAGCGCGAAGGACACCGGGAAGCCGAGCAGCAGGAAGACGACCAGCCCGGCGAACATGATCGGGGCGATGTTGGCGACGAGGAACGCGCTCATTTGCGGCCCTGCTCGACGGCCGCCTTCTCGACGTCGAGAACCAGATCGAGCCCGGGATCCTTGTGCTTCTCGACCGGATCGGGAATCAGGCCCCGCAGGTACGCGATGCGCTTGATGAGCTCCGAGAAGCCCTGCGCGCTGAGGAGGAAGAAGCCGAGCGGGACGAGGAGCCGCGCCGGCCAGCGGATCAGGCCGCCGGCGCTGCCCGAGATCTCGCCGCTGGTCCACGCGTTCATGAACACCGGCCACGACAGCCACATGATGAACAGCGACATCGGCAGCAGGAAGAAGACGATGCCGAACACGTCGATCCAGACCTGCGCGCGCCGGGAGAGCTGCGAGGAGACGACGTCGATCCGGATGTGCTCGTTGTGGAGCAGGGTGTAGCCCGAACAGAGCAGGAACACGCCGGCGAAGAGGTACCACTGGAGCTCGAGCCATGCGTTCGACGCCAGGTTGAGCGCGTAGCGCGAGGTCGCGTTGGCCGCGCTCACCAGCACCATGACAAGGACGCACCAGTAGACCAGACGACCGATCCGCTCGTTGGCGAAATCGATCGCCCGAGATAGTGCGAGCAGACCGTTCATGTGCTCCTCCTCCCAGAGGATAGTATCGAACTCGGCGTCAGCGAGCCGGCGTCAGTTTCGCGTCAGTCGCGGACGTTCTGAGCTTCAGCGCGCGCGCTTGTACTGCGGAGTGGAGCGCGGGCTTGTAGCCGAGCGCGAACAGGATTTCCGCGGCCAAGAAGATCGGCGCCACGAAGATCTGGAACAGGTTGTCGGCCAGCGCGGGCTTGCGGCCCTCGAACACGTGGCCGACGAGCTGCAGGATCCAGCCGCCGACGAAGAGCACGCCGAACCAGGTCCAGGCGCTCGCCGCGCCGCCCGCCGCGATCAGCTCCGCGAGCCAGATGAGCGCACCGAGCAGCGCCAGCATGGCGACGGCGAGAACGAAGTCGAGCACGAAGTAGTAGGCGAGCACCGCGGAGGAGAGCAGCACGGCCGCGGTCAAGTCGAAACCGCCCACACTGACACGCAAAAGGCTGAGGGGTACGAGGAGCGAGAGCATGATGAGCGGCACGCCCACGAAATGCGTCGCCTTGTTGCGCGCGTCGCGGTGGTAGGCCGCGTAAATCGCCATCTGATCTTCGAGGGTCTTCACAAAAGCACTATAATTCAGCGTTTTAACCGAGTCCATGGTCGTCACGCACGGCTCTCTGCAGCGCGCCCCGGGCCGGTGTGCGCTGACGATCGGCAACTTCGACGGCGTGCACCGGGGTCACCGCGCGCTCATCGAGCGCGTCACCGCGAAGGCGCGCGAGCTGGGGCTCGCCTCCTGCGTGCTGACCTTCGAGCCCCACCCGAGGGAATTTTTCGACCCGCAGGCCGCGCCCGCGCGCCTCACCCGCCTGCGCGACAAGCTCGAGCTGATCGAAGCCGCCGGGGTCGAGCGCGTGCACCTGGCGCGCTTCGACCGCCGCTTTGCCTCGCTCCCGGCGGAGCGCTTCGTCGAGGACGTGCTCGTGAACGGGCTCGCCGCGCGCTGGCTCCTCATCGGCCGTGATTTTCGCTTCGGCGCGCGGCGCGCCGGCGACTACGCGGCGCTTGCTCGCGCTGGCGCCCGGCACGGATTCGAGGTCGAGTCGATGGCCGACGTCCTGTTCGAGGGGGTCCGGGTTTCGAGCTCCGCGGTGCGTGCCGCGCTTGCGGCAGGGGAGCTCGACACAGGTGAGCGCCTGCTCGGGCATCCGTATACGATCAGCGGTCGCGTGGCCCACGGGGCGAAGCTGGGCCGCAGCCTGGGCTTTCCGACCGCGAACATCGTGCTGCGCCGGCCGCCGCCGCTCTCGGGCATCTTCGTGGTGGAGGTCGACGGGCTCGGCCCGGGCGTGGCGAGCATCGGCAGGCGCCCGACGGTGAACCCGGTGCCGCTGCCGCTGCTGGAGGTGCATCTCTTCGACTGGGAGCGCGACCTGTATGGGGAGCACCTGCGGGTGCGCTTCCTGAAGAAGCTGCGCGACGAGCGCAAGTACGACGGCCTCGACGCGCTCAGGGAGGCCATCGCGCATGATGCGCGAGAGGCCAGGGACTACTTCGTGAACCATGGCTGACTACAAAGACACGCTCAACCTTCCCGAAACGCCGTTTCCCATGCGCGGCGACCTCGCCAAGCGCGAACCGCAGTGGGTGAAGGAGTGGCAGGACAAGGGCGTCTACCGCCGCATGCGGCAGGTCGCCAAAGGGCGGCCGACCTTCGTGCTGCACGACGGGCCACCGTACGCCAACGGCGCGATCCACATCGGCCATGCGGTCAACAAGATCCTGAAGGACGCGGTCTGGAAATCGAAGTGGCTCGCGGGCTTTGATGCCCGCTACGTGCCGGGCTGGGACTGCCATGGCATGCCGATCGAAGTGCAGATCGAGAAGAAGTACGGCAAGAACCTCCCGGTCGAGGAAACGCAACGCCTCTGCCGCGCCTACGCGACCGAGCAGATCGCGAGCCAGAAGAAGGATTTCCAGCGCCTCGGGGTGTTGGGCGACTGGGACGATCCGTACATGACCATGGCGCCCAGCAACGAGGCGGACGAGATTCGCGCGCTCGCCATCATCCTGAAGAAGGGCTATCTGTATCGCGGTCTCAAGCCGGTGAACTGGTGTTTCGACTGCGGCTCCGCGCTCGCGGAAGCCGAGGTCGAGTACGAGGATCGCCAGGATCCCGCCGTCGACGTCGCCTTTGCTCTTGTGAGGCAGGACGTGCCGAAGTTAGAGGCGGCTTTCAAGGCAAGAGCAACGAAACAGGTCTATGCAGTTATCTGGACCACTACGCCTTGGACGCTTCCCGCGAACCAGGCTTTGAACGTTCATCCCGAGCTGGCCTACCAGCTTGTCGATACCGAGAAGGGGCTGCTCGTCCTGGCGGCGGAGTTGCGCGATGCTTCCTTGAAGCGCTACGGGCTCTCGGGGAAAGTCATCGGAGAAGCGAAGGGGAAGGCCTTGGAGCACCTGCGCTTCGCGCATCCGTTCTACGAGCGCACGGCGCCGATCTACCTCGGGGAGTACGTCACGACCGAATCCGGAACCGGCGTCGTGCACTCGTCGCCCGCCTACGGCGTCGAGGACTTCGACTCGTGTCGGCGCTACGGATTGAAGGACGACGAGATCCTCACGCCCGTCCAGGGAGACGGAAAGTACGCTGCGTCGTTGCCGCTCTTCGGCGGCTTGTCCATCTGGGATGCCAACCCCAGGATCGTGAAGGTCCTGCAGGAGAAGGGCGCCCTGCTGGCGGTGGACTGGAAGCACACCCACAGCTACATGCACTGCTGGCGGCACAAGACGCCGGTGATTCTGCGCGCTACCGTGCAGTGGTTCGCCTCCATGGACAAGATCGTCGGCGGCGAAAGTCTGCGGCAAGCCGCCCTGCGCGGTATCGAGCAGACGCAGTTCTTCCCCGGCTGGGGCAAGGCGCGCCTGCACGGCATGATCGCCAACCGCCCGGACTGGACGCTGTCGCGCGCGCGGCAATGGGGCGAGCCGATCCCGTTCTTTCTGCACAAGGAGACCGGCCAGCTCCATCCGCGCACGCCCGAGCTCCTGGAGCGGGCGGCGCAAGCGATCGAAAAGGGCGGCATCGAGGCCTGGCAGCGCGTGACGCCGGAGGAGTTCCTCGGCGCCGACGCCAGGGACTATGAGAAGGCGCGCGAGACCCTCGACGTCTGGTTCGACTCCGGCACCACGCATTTCACGGTGCTGCGTGGTACGCACAAGGAGCAGTCGACCTACCCGGCCGACATGTATCTGGAAGGCTCGGATCAGCACCGGGGCTGGTTCCACTCGTCGTTGCTGACTGCCTGCATGATGGACGGCCATCCGCCGTACAAGAGCCTGCTCACCCACGGCTTCGTCATCGACATGGAAGGTCGCAAGATGTCGAAGTCGAAGGGCACCGGCATGGCGCCGCAGGAGGTGTCCGGGACGTTGGGTGCCGAGATTCTGCGGCTGTGGGTCGCCTCGAGCGACTACAGCGGCGAGCTCGCCATCTCCAACGAGATCCTGAAGCGCGTGGTCGAGAGCTACCGGCGCATCCGCAACACGCTGCGCTTCCTGCTCGCCAACGTCTCCGACTTCGACCCGGCGAAGCACGCGCTGCCGGTGGAGAAGATGGTGGAGATCGACCGCTACGCGCTCGCCATGACCGCGCAGATGCAGGAGCAGGCGGCCGCCGACTATGCGCGCTACCAGTTCCACCTGGTGGCGCAGCGCCTGCAGAGCTTCTGCTCCGAGGACCTCGGCGCCTTCTACCTCGACATCCTCAAGGACCGGCTCTACACGGCGGGCGCCGATTCGAAACCGCGCCGATCCGCGCAAACCGCGCTCTGGCACGTGACCAACGCCCTGGTGCGGCTCATGGCGCCGATCCTGAGCTTCACGGCGGAAGAATCGTGGGCCGTGTTTACCGGCAAGGCCGACGACAGCGTGTTCTTCCACACGCTGCACGAGCTGCCGGTCCCGCCCGACGGCCCGGCGCTCGAGGCGAAATGGAAGCGCCTGCGCGAGCTGCGCGAGCCGGTCCGCAAGCAGATCGAGGAGCTGCGCAACCAGGACAAGGTCGGCGCTTCGCTGCAGGCCGAGGTGGACCTGCGCGCCGAGGGACAGGACTACGAGTGGCTGGCGAGCCTCGGCGACGAGCTCAAGTTCCTGCTGATCACGTCGGCTGCCCGGGTTCACCGTTCGAGCGGGGCTACGGTGGAGGTACGGCCGAGCGAGCATCGTAAATGCGATCGCTGCTGGCACTACACGCCGGACGTGAACGAAGAGGGCCTGTGCGCGCGGTGCAGGTCGAACCTGCGCGGGCCGGGGGAGACGCGGCGCCATGTCTAAGGCGATGCCCTGGTTCGCCGGCGCGGCCGCGATCGTGCTCGCCGACCAGCTCACGAAGTGGCTGATGCTCGCGCGCTTCGCTCCCGGCGAGCGCCTCGAGCTGACCGGCTTCTTCAACCTCGTGCTGGTGTTCAACAAGGGCGCGGCGTTCAGCTTCCTCGCCGCCGCGCAGGGCTGGCAGACGCCGCTGCTCGCGGCCTTCGCGCTCGGCGCCGCGGTCGTGGTCTCGGTGCTGATCGTGCGCTCGCCGGAGCGGCGGCTGTTGTGCGCCGGGCTGGCGCTGATCCTCGGCGGCGCGCTGGGCAACCTGGTCGACCGCCTGCGCTTCGGCCACGTGGTGGACTTTCTCGATTTGCACGCCGCGGGCTGGCACTGGCCGGCGTTCAACGTCGCCGACTCGGCGATTACCATCGGCGCCGCGCTCCTGATCCTGGACGGCTTCCGCCGCCATGAAAAGCGGGCTGGCGCTCCTTCTTAAGGCGCTCGCCTTCGCGGCGCGCAAGCACCGTGACCAGCGGCGCAAGGACGCCGAGGCTTCGCCCTACATCAACCATCCCATCGCGCTCGCGGATGTCCTGGTGAACGAGGCCGGGGTCACCGATGTCAAAGTGCTTTGCGCGGCGCTGCTTCACGACACCATTGAGGACACCAAGACCACGGCTGAGGAGCTGGAGCGCGAGTCGACTGGGCGCGCGGTCTTCGACCGCGCTCATGCGCAAAGACCCGAATGAGCGAGAATGACGCCATGGAAGTGATGCTGGCCAGCCCG
>Ga0207428_10004125_pt1 | contig 13927 bp, 12 predicted proteins | sample RhiMethybrSRZTD1_FD_187600 | JGI IMG/M metagenome (GOLD analysis project Ga0207428, IMG submission 187600) | Populus rhizosphere microbial communities from Tennessee, USA - Rhizosphere MetaG P. TD hybrid SRZTD1 (SPAdes) (version 3) | ecosystem: Host-associated > Plants > Roots > Rhizosphere >... | reverse complement strand
CTTGCCGCTCGCCGCCGTGCTGACCACGCCGGAGATCGAGGACATCTGCCACGAGCGGGGCTTTCTGTTCTACACCACGCACGCCTCCGATCCCCTGCCGGCGGCCGTCGGCCTCAAAGTGCTGGAGATCGTGATCCGCGACAAGCTCGCCGAGCGCGCGCGCAGCTTGGGCGACTATCTGCGCGAGGGGTTGCGCGCGCTCCAGCAGCGCCACGAATGCATCGGCGACGTGCGCGGACGCGGCCTGCTCGTCGGCCTCGACCTGGTGCAGGACCGCGCCAGCAAGGCGCCCGCTCCGGAGTTGGCCCGGCGCGTGGCGGCCAACTGCCTCGACCTCGGCCTGATGACGAGCGTGGTGCGGGGCGGCTTCGGCATCTTCCGCATCGCGCCGCCGATCACGATCGCCAAGGACGAGATCGACCTCGCCCTGGATATTTTCGATGCGGCCATACGGAAAAGTCTCGCCTGATCGGCGTCATGGCAGGGTCCGCAATCCTGTTGCGCTGTTCCCTGCGGCACAGCTCGAGATCGACTATCCCCGCATCCTCCGTGACTCGGCGGATTGATTGGTGAACACCGTTCGCTCACCAGCCGCCAACGGTGCGGCGCCCGCGGCTTGGGCCGAATGTGGCCGAGGCGCGTTGATGTGCTAGCTTGGCGACGGCGGGTCGCGAACGGACGCCAACGAGGTGGATGACGATGTCACAGCTCCTGCAACGGCAGATTGTGGAGCGAGCGCGGGCCCTGATTGCGCGGCCCGAGGCGTGGAGCCGAGGCGAATTCGCGCGCGATGCGAACGGCCAGCCGGTGAGCTGGCGGTCCCCCGCCGCCGTGCAGTTCTGCGTCTGGGGCGCGCTCAATCGGGCTGCTTTCGAGATGACGGGCGACAAATATCGCAGCGTGCCGTTGGCCGACCATGCGGCCGCCGCGCTCCGCCACGGGGTCGCCAGCCTCTCACGCGTCAATGACGGCGGCACCCACGCCCAGGTGCTCGCTCTGTTCGACGCCTATCTGGGGAAGCGGGCAGCCTAGCCGCTGCCGGCGTGGCGCGTCTGCGCTTACCTTTTGCTAACCCTAGATCGCTGCAATTTTAGACAAATGCGGTCCTCGCCAAGAAAGAATTAGAGTTGCTCGGGTAGCCCTGCTCCCTCGGACAGGTGGGGAGCGGCGATGTCGCAGAGCGGTAAACGGCGAGGGCTGGCTCGCTGCGTGGTGCGCCATGCGCGGGGCGGTGGCTTGGTGCCGACCCACGAGCGCGAGCTTCTAGGCGCCGTTTGGGAGGCCGTGAACGTCGGCAGAGACCACAAGGCTCTCGCCGTCGTGCGCGACGGTACCATCTGCAACATCAACATGCTGGCGGCACAGCTATGCGAGCGCCCCTCGGGCGAGCTCATCGGCAAGCGTGTCGCCGACCTCCTGGAGGGGGCGCCGCCAGCGAGGTCTCATGCCAACGAGCGCTGGCAGACGGCACTGAGGACGGCATCGGGCCACACGATTGCCGTCGAGGTCACCCGCCAGGCGCTCGGCATGCGGCTGCAAGACTTCGAGGTTTACGCGATCCGCGATCTGCGCAGGCGGCACGCAGCGGCAGAGCAACTGCAGCGCCAGAGCGAGTTGCTGCTGCAGCATGAGGAAGACCTCAAGGCGCAAAATTCCAAGCTCGACGCGGCCCTCTCGAACATGTTTCAAGGGCTTGCCATGTTCGACGCCGAGCAGCGGGTGGTAATCGCCAACGATCGCTTCGCGGAGATGTATGGCCAAGCGCCGGACGAGGTGAGGCCCGGCACGCCGCTGCGTGACATCATCGAAAAGCGCATCGCCAGCGGCCATTACGTGGGTACCACGGCCGAGGAGGTGCTGAGACGCATGCGCGAGCGCGTGGCGCGCCAGAAGGTCAGCCACATGACGGCGCGCATGGGCGACGGGCGCACCATCGCGGTCTCGATCAGGCCGCGGCCCGATGGCGGGTGGGTCACGACCCATCAGGACATCACGGAACGGGAAAAGCTCACGGCCCAGCTCGAGCAGCAAAACCGTCTCCTGAAGCAGCGCGAGACGGAGCTGGCCGCCCAGAATGCCCGCGTCGATGCGGCCATCAACAACATGACGCAGGGCTTGTGCCTGTTCGACGCCGACAAGCGTGTGGTGATTGCCAACCGCCGCTACGCCGAGATCTACGGCCTCACGCACGCGCAAGTGCAGCCCGGCACATCGCTGCAAGAGATCCTGGAGGCGCGCGCCGCCACCGGCGTCTACGCGGGGATCGACGCGAGCACGTTCGTCGCCGAGAGCATCGCCAGCTTCAATCAAAAGGTTTCTCAGGTCGTCAAGCTGGTCGACGGCCGCGCCATCTCTGTCGTGCGCCTGCCGATGGCGGATGGCGGCGTGGTCAGCACGCACGAGGACATCACCGAGCGCGAGAAGCTCACCGCGCGCTTGGCCGAGCAGCACCAGCAGCTCGATGCCGCATTGGACAACATGCGGCAGGGCCTGGCCATGTTCGATTCCGACCAGCGGCTGGTCGTCTGCAACAAGCGCTATGCCGAGATGTACGGCCTAACGCCCGAGCAGGTGAAACCCGGCACGACCGTGCGCCAGATCCTGGAGTACCGCATCGCCAGCGGCTTCTATCACGTCCGCGATGCCGACGGGTTCGTGAGCAGCTGGACCAGCAACTTCGGCGACGTCTCATCGCGCATCCAGGAGCTGGCGGACGGGCGCATCATCAACGTCACGCGCAGCGCCATGCCGAACGGTGGCCGCCTGGTGACGCACGAGGATATCACCGAGCGCGAGCAGCTCCATGCCCGGCTCGAGGAGCAGCATCGCCTGCTCAAGGAGCACGAGGAGAAGCTGCGCGTGCAGAACCTGCAGCTGGATGCGGCCCTCAACAACATGGTGCAAGGCCTCGCCATGTTCGATGCCGAGCAGCGCATCGTCGTCGCCAACGAGCGCTACGCGCACATGTACGGATTGGCGCCGGAGCAGATCGGGCCGGGCACCAGCTTGCGCCAGATCGTGCAGTCCCGGATCGCACTCGGCCACTATCCCGGACGCAATGCCGAGGAGGTGATGCAGGAGACGCTCGCCCGCATCTCCGGGAAGGAGGCCGGTAACTATCTGAGCGAGCTCACGGACGGTCGCTGCATCGCCGTGTCCCTGCAGCGCATGGCCAACGGCGGCACCGTCACGACGCATCAGGACATCACCGACCAGCGTCGTGCCGAGGCCAAGATCACGCACATGGCGCTGCACGATGCGCTGACGGGCCTGCCCAACCGCGTCCTGCTGAACGAGCGGCTCGAGAACGCATTGGCCCGGGCCCGGCGCGGCGAATCGGTCGCCACTCACATGCTCGACCTCGACCACTTCAAGCATGTGAACGACACGCTCGGCCACCCCGCCGGCGACAAGCTCCTGCGCATGGTCACCGAGCGGCTTGTCGCCCAGGTGCGCGAGACCGACACGATTGCGCGCATGGGCGGCGACGAGTTTGCCATCATGCAGATCGGGATATCCCAACCGCCCGACGCCACCGCGCTCGCCCACCGCATCATCGAGGCGCTGAGCGCACCCTTCGAGATCGACGGGCATCAGGTCGTGATCGGCACCAGCGTCGGCATCGCGCTCAGCCCCATGGACGGCGTGAACCCCGAGCAGATCATCCGCAATGCCGATCTTGCCCTCTACCGCGCCAAGGGCGACGGCCGCGGCACCTACCGCTTCTTCGAGCAGGAGATGGACACGCAGATGCAGGCCCGCCATGCGCTGGAACGCGACTTGCGCCGGGCGCTGCCGGCTTGCGAGTTCGAACTGTATTACCAGCCTGTCGTCGACCTTGCGACGGACAGCATCAGCGGTTTCGAGGCCCTCATTCGCTGGCATCACCCGGAGCGGGGCATGATCCCGCCGGATGCCTTCATCCCACTGGCCGAGGAGATCGGGCTGATCGTGCCGCTCGGCGAATGGACCATCCGGCAGGCCTGTGCCCAGGCGGCGCGCTGGCCGGCCGATCTCAAGGTCGCCGTCAATCTATCAGCGACGCAATTCAGGAGCCCCGGGCTCATTGGGGTGATTGCCAACGCGCTGGCGGCATCCGGTCTGGCTCCCGACCGGCTGGAGCTCGAGATCACCGAGACCACGCTGCTGCACGACAGCGAAGCGACGCTTGCCATGCTCTATCGGCTGAGAGAGCTCGGCGTGCGCATCGCCATGGACGATTTCGGCACCGGCTACTCCTCGCTCAGCTGCCTGCAGAGCTTCCCTTTCGACAAGATCAAAATCGACCGCTCGTTCGTAAAGGATATTGTCGAGAGCGTAGGTTCCCTCAACATCGTGCGGGCGGTGGCGGCGCTTGCCAACGGGCTGGGCATTGCCGCGACCGCGGAAGGCGTCGAGACCAAGGCGCAGCTCGATACCATCCGCTCCGAGGGCTGCAGCGAGATGCAGGGCTTCCTCTTCAGTCGCCCCTTGCCCGCCGCCGAGATCGAGCGGCAGTTCCTTGCGGACCGCAGGAACGCAACGGCTGGCAGCTCGGCCGCAGCGTGAGCGGCCGGCTGCTTCGCTGCCCTGGGAAAGCGAGTTACTACGCTCGTCGCACCAAACCGGCGACCAGCGAGATGACGAAGAGGACGATGAACACCCAGAACAGAAGCCGTGCGGCCTCCATCGCGAACCCGGCGACGCCGCCGAAGCCCACGGCGGCCGCGATCAGCGCCACAACCAGGAAGATGAGCGCGTAGTGAAGAAGGTTACCCATGTGCAGCCTCCAATGATTGTCCGCCGCGCGGACAAAGCTTGATCGCCGCTTTAGAAACACCGCAGGCTGGCGCGGGTTCCGCCGGCGTAATGGGAACCGGAGCCTTCGCCGGACGTTCTTTGGCCCTGTCGATCTCTCAGGAGACGCCCCATGGGCCGCGGATTACTCCTTTGGCTGGTTGGAATTCCTCTCCCGGTCATCCTCGTCCTCTACTTTCTCGGCTATCTCCACTAAGCTTGGCCGATTCCTGATCCCCGAAGGGGTCGGGGCGCGGGGCAGGCCGAAGGGGGATTGCCGATGCCGGACGTACTGGGGTGGCGCAAGACGTTCGGCGCGATCGGCCCCTCCACGAACACCGTCGTGCAGCCCGATTTCGACGCCATGCGGCCCGTGGGTGTCACCAATCACTACAGCCGCATCTTCACCCCCAACTCAGCGGCGCTCAGCAACGAGACCTTCCGCGCCGGCATCGCTACCATCAGCGACAACGTCATGGATGCAGTGAAGAGCGTCATGACGTGCGCGCCCGACTATCTCGTCATGGGCATGTCGGCGATCACGTTCTTCGGCGGGCCGCGGGGAGCCGATGCATTCGTGCGGCGGATGGAAGACGCGACGGGTGTCGGCATAAGCATCGGCAGCCATTCCACGACGGCGGCCTTGCGCGCCTACGGCAATGTGCGCCGCATCGCCATCCTCTCCCCCTACTGGCCCGTCATGAACGAAGCGGTGAGCGGCTATTTCACGGACATGGGCTTCGCGGTCGTGCGCGACGTCGCTCTCCAGTGCCCATCGTGGACGTCAATTGCGCAGGTTACGCCGGCGCAGTGTCGCGAGGCGCTGCGCAAGCTCGACGGCGACGACGTGGATGCGCTCGTCCAGGTCGGCACCAACCTGTCGATGGTCAGGCTCGCCGCGGCGGCGGAGGTCTGGCTCGGCAAGCCCGTCATCGCCATCAACGCCGCCACCTACTGGCACGCTCTGCGCGCCAACGGCATCATGGATCGCATGGAAGGCTTCGGCCGTCTGCTCAGCGATTTTTGAGAGCCTGAGGCGACTTTTCTTGCACCGACCCGCGCGGCGCCCCGTGCAGCGCTCGGCCACGTCGAGGCCTGAGCTTGCCTGGAACCTGCCCCCGCAGCGTCGCGTTCTTCGCCACAACGAGGAGGTTCTCATGAAGCTTAAACTCTCGATCGGCGCGGCGGTCTGCGCGCTGGCACTGGCCGGCAGTTCGCTGGCCGCGCAGGCCGATATCGGCGGGGCGGCAAGTCATCTTGGGACGGCAGCTCGCGCGCAGTCGAACGTCGATGCGGTCGCCTATCGCAATTGCTGGTGGCGGCATGGCGTCCGGCACTGTCGGTACTATCGCAGCGGGAGGACGTACGGATACAGCGGCCCGCACCTGCCCGAGGCCTATCCGACCGGCTCGTCGCGCTGGTGGCAGGAGATGGATCGTCAGGATCGCGGCGGTCGCGGCCGGCGATAGGCTTGACGAGACATCGCCGTCTCTAGTCGCCTGCCTCGGCATCCGCTGCGGCAGGCGACGTGTTGCAAGCTAGGCGCATCGCGCAGCGCGTCGTCCAGTCTGTCTCCGCGAAAAAAAATGGCCTCAGCTCTGCGGAACCAAGGCCCATAAGTCGTAGGAGGGGGACCTCCATGGGGCCTTACAAAGCGCAATCTTGCCGGCTCATCAAGCGCCGTTGACTGGTGGGGTCAGCCGCCCGTCAGAAAGCCAAGAAAGGGTCCTCCGAAGCGCGGCATACCTGCGACGCACGGATTCGACGTCCCATCGGGTCGCTATGCGGCTAAGCCTGGCCGGACGAATACGGACTTTTCGATCTCGGATAATCAGTCCGGCTTGGCCAGGTAGCGCTTGTCGAGCATCACGTGGATGCCCTTGGCGCCGTTGACGACCTGCGTGACCCGCAGGTCGGCGGCGAGGCTGCACAGCTGGTAGGCCCGCTGACGGCCGATCCCGGTCTCCCGGGCGACAAGGTCGATCATCTGGCGGAGCGCAATGACCACGCAATCGTCGAGATCGGGATCGAAGGCCATCGTGATGACGTGCGTCGGCGTCTCGGCGCGTGGCCACTCGAGCCTGAGATCCTCGCGCACCACGAGCTCGAAGGTGCCGATAAGTCCCGTTTCAATGGCGGTCACGCACACTTCGCCGTCGCCCTGCGCGCCATGGCCGTCGCCGACCGAGAACAGCGCCTCGTCGACATGGATGGGCAGATAGAGCGTCGTTCCCGCCACCAGCTCCTTGTTGTCGAGGTTGCCGCCGTTCTTGCGGGGCGGCAGCGTGGAGATTCTGCCCCAGGCGGCCGGCGGTGCCACCGCCAGCACGCCGAAGAACGGCCGCAGCGGCAGCTCGAGGCCCCAGGGCAGCCGACCCGTCATCCGCTGCCGGTCGAGCGTGACGTGCAGGAGATGCCGCTCGGGGAAGTCGTCGGGCAGCGCGCCCGTGAGGGGGCCGGAGAAATTGTAGCCCCAATCGTAATGCAGCTCGATCGCCTTGATGCGCACCTCGAGCACTTGCCCGGCCTTGGCGCCCCTGATCGCCACGGGCCCCGTGCACATGTGGCCCGGCAGTATTTGAGGCACATGCGCCTGCACGGCGGCGAGCGCCTCGGGCACCCCGAGCGGTGCGGGCGGATTCATCTCGCGCCCACCCGACACCGTCGACACTACGACCGTGTCGCCGCTGTCCACGGTGAGGAGCGGCGGCAGCTTCGCGTCGAAATAGCCCCAATGCACAGTCGCAGCCCCGGCATCGAGGCGATGAGTCTTGGGCATAGGATTCGAGGTCCCCAGTCAGAATTCCGGTCCGGGTGGCAGCCTAGGCCCGTTTGTCATGCGCCCACAACGGCCTTTGGGGGACTTGGGCGAGAGGGCGTGCGTTGACGCCGCCGACGCGGCCGGTGTACGTGATATATCAGCATCAGACACCAGGCCCGGCGATCGCAGGGAGGCGCAGATGGTCACCGAACGGCAGAAGGCGTTCCGCCAAGAGTACCGCTCGCGCATCATGGGCTGGTATGACGGCTATCTGCACGTCGCCATCATCTATGCCATGGGCGCGGCGGCCTTCACCATCTACTTGCAGCACATCCACAACGTGACGCCGCTCGAGTGGCTCACCATACCCATCACCTTCCTATTCACGAACATCTTCGAGTGGGCCGTGCACCGCTTCGTCATGCACCGGCCGGTTAACATCAAGGGGCTCAGGGCCATCTACGAGCGCCACACGCTCAACCATCACCAGTTCTTCACCGACGAGGAGATGCGCTTCCGCGACCACAAGGACTGGCGCGTCACCGTGTTTCCGCCCTACGCGCTGGTGGTGTTCATCTTGATGTCGATCCCGGGCGGACTGATCCTGGGGTGGGTGTTGTCGCCCAACGTCGGCTGGCTCTTCATGTGCACGACCACGGGCATGTACCTGATCTACGAGTTCATGCACTTCTGCTGCCACGTCGACGAGAACTGGTTCGTGCGCCACTGCCCGTTCGTCAATACGCTCAGGCGCCATCACACCGCCCACCACAATGCGCGGCTGATGATGGAGACCAATATGAACCTGACGTTCCCGATTGCCGATTGGCTGTTCGGGACATCGGACCTCGACCGCGGGCTCGTCGGCCATCTCTTCAACGGCTACAGCGACGCGCACTTGAAAAAGAGGCTGCGCGGGGCGCCGAAGCGGCCCGACCTCGCCGCCGCTCAGCCGCTCGGGAATTACTAACGGTCATGGCTCCCCCCACCCCTAACCCCTCCCCGCGTCGTGTCGAAGACACGCCTTCGGCATGATGGGGAGGGGGATCTCGCGGAGTGCGCGATGCCGAGTGACGTCAAGGCGATACTTTCCGTGATTGCGTTGGCGGTGGCGGCGGCCTTCGCCCATTGGGAAAGCTCGGTCGGCAACGGCCATCTTTACTGGTTCGTCATCGGCTTCGGCATCTTTGCGGTCGTGGCTATGTGGGTGTTCCCCGAGGCCGTAGGCAAAAATGACGCCAGAAAGAAAGGCTAACCCCAGGCAAGCGCGGACCGAGGGCCGCAAGCCCGCCGTCCCGCTCTCGCTTGGCGACATCGAGACGGCGGCCGAGCTGGTGCGTGGGCTGGTTCCGCCAACGCCGCAGCACGCTTGGCCTTTGCTGGCCCAGCGGATCGGTGCGGACGTGTGGGTGAAGCACGAGAACCACACGGCCATCGGCGCCTTCAAGATCCGCGGCGGCATCACCTACATGCACTGGCTGAAGCGCGCAAAGCCTAAGGTGAAAGGCGTCATCACCGCCACGCGGGGCAACCACGGCCAGTCGATCGCGCTCGCCGCCCGTCGAGCGGGACTGTCGGCCACCATCCTCGTTCCGCATGGCAACAACGTCGAGAAGAACGCGGCCATGCGGAGCTTCGGCGCCGAGCTCGTCGTCCACGGGCGCGACTTCGACGAGGCCAAGGCTCACGCTGCGGCGCTGGCAAGGGAGCGTGGACTGCATTTCGTGCCGTCGTTCGACCTCGAGCTGGTGAAGGGCGTCGCCACCTACGCGCTGGAGCTGTTTCGCGGCGTTCCCGATCTCGCCACGGTCTACGTGCCGATCGGCATGGGCTCGGGCATCTGCGGGCTGATCGCCGTGCGCGACCTGCTCGGCCTGACGACGGAGATCGTCGGCGTGGTCGCCGCGGCGGCTCCGGCGGTGGCGCTGTCGGTCGAGGCCGGTCATCCCGTGCCCACCAATTCGGCGCACACATTCGCCGACGGTATGGCGTGCCGCGAGCCCGATGCGCAGGCCCTCGACATCATCCGCAAGGGCGCAGCACGCGTGGTGCGCGTCACGGAAGACGAGATCGCCGAAGCGATGCGGATTGCCTGGGCCACCACCCACAACGTCGCGGAGGGCGCCGGTGCCGCGCCGCTCGCGGCCCTCATCAAGGAGTGCCAGCGCATGCGCGGCAAGCGCGTCGCCCTGATCCTGAGCGGCGGCAACATCGACGCCGAGGCGCTGCGCACCGTGCTGGACGGCCGCACGCCGGCGGCGTGACCGAGGCGCTGCGTTTCGGCCTTCGAAGTTTTTCTGATCCCGGGGAAACCTCGTCGCGTGCTCAAGCTCCAGTTTGCGCGAGCACGCCAGATGCCAATGCGTCGGCGTTCACAGTATTTTGATTGCGGTGCACCCGATCAACCGCACTCGAATGTCCTCGATTGCAAGAAACGGATCCGAAGCTGGAGCTTGGCCGGTGCCGAATTCCGGTGCTGGAACAAGCAGGAAAGCTTCTTACTTATTCTCCGAGCGCATCTCTCAGGCCAGGGGCACCAAATGAGAATCGTGTATCGGGCGTACGTGCTTCGAACCTTGGGCGCGACTTTGCTGTGCCAGGTCGCTGTCACCCCAGGCGTCGGCCAGATCCACGGCGATCCAGCCGTCGAGGCGATCGAAACCCTCACACCCGTCTTCAAGCGCAATCAGCTCGAGAGCCTGCTCGGTCGAGAGGTGCGGACCCGCGTCGAGCAGGATGCGGGAAGGGTCATCGATCTGTTGGCCGATCGCCATGGCCGGGTGCAGGCGGCCGTCATCGAATTCGGCGGATTCCTCGGCATCGGCACGCGCAAGATCGCCGTCGAATGGACGGCACTGCGCTTCGAAAGCGACGGCAAACAGCCCGTGCTGATCGTGGACCTGACCCGCGATCAGCTGCGCGTCGCACCCGAATACAAGGCGAACGAGCCAGCGGTGGTGCGCCGGGCATCCGACTAAGTACTCGGCAATGCTACGGCGCTCTTCGGGTGAGCTCGACCGCTCGGTCGCCGACACGGGAGGGCGCGATTTGCGCGGTTCGGAGGCGGAGGCGCATGCATCGAAAGCGCCCTCGCGCGCCAGTCAGCGCGGCCTCGACTGGTTCACCTTCTTCGTTGCCGATATCCAGACCGGCTTCGGTCCGTTCCTTTCGGTATATCTGACGACCCAGAAGTGGACGCAGGTCGATATCGGGCTGGTGCTTTCCATCGGCAGCATCGTCAGCCTTTTAGGCCAGGTGCCCGGCGGTTGGGTGGTCGATTGGGTGCGCTCCAAGCAGCGTGCCGCGGCCCTCGCCGTCATCGGCATAGGCCTGAGCGCGCTCATCATCGCCGTGGCGCCGCTGTTTGCGACGATCGTTGCCGCCAAGCTGCTGCACGTAGCCTCGAGCTCGGTTCTGGGCCCCGCAGTGGCCGCCATCACCCTGGGCTTGGTCGGTCATGCCGCCGTAAGCCCGCGATTGGGCCGTAACGCGCGGTTTGCCGCCATCGGCAACGGACTGGCCGCGGGCGTGATGGGAGCCTGCGGCTACTTCGTCTCGGCGCAAGCGGTGTTCTTCGTTACCGCCGTTCTGGCGGTGCCGGCTGTGCTGGCCCTGTCGCGCATACGCGAGGCCGACGTGGATCCGGTGCGGGCCGACGGGGGCATCGACGCCTGCTCTGCCAGCGCCGCTGCCGCCGGCCTCAGCCGACTGCTTCTGCGACCCCCCCTCGTCATCCTCACGATCTGCGTCCTGCTTTTCCACGTGGCGAACGCGGCGATGCTGCCGCTGGTCGGCAGCGACGTGACGATGCGGTCGACCCAATGGGCCACGGCTCTTGTGGCGGCCTGCATCATCGCCCCGCAGTTCGTCGTCGCGTCGATCTCGCCCGCGGTTGGGCGGCTCGCGCAAAGCTGGGGCCGGCGGCCGTTGTTCCTGATCGGTTTCGCTGCGCTGCCGTTACGCGGCGCGCTGCTGGCATGGACCAACGATCCCTACATGATCGTGGCCGTGCAGGCGCTCGACGGTATCTCCGGCGCCGTGTTGGGCGTGCTGGTACCCCTTGCTCTTGCCGACATATCGCGCGGCACTGGCCGCTTCAATCTCGCGCAAGGCATCGTCGGCAGTGCGACCGGAATCGGGGCGGCCTTGAGCACGATCGGCGCCGGCTACCTGGCCGACCGTTTCGGCACAGCGACGGCCTTTGCCGGCCTGGCGGCCACCGGCGTTTTCGCTTTTGTTCTTCTGCTGGCGACGATGCCGGAGACCAAACCCGCCGAGTGAGGCATGTCACGCCCAAGCTTGGGCGTGACAGTAATCGACGTACCAGCGGGGAAACTTTGAACCAATTCGGACGTTGAGATGCCATGCAGAAGGGCTCGCTGGCGCGAGCGGCTGTTCACGGGGAGAGCCCCTTGGTGCACGAAGACCTCTGCGCATTCGCGAACCGCCCGATTGCGTTTTTCGTGCGCTACGTGCGGCGGCATCCTGTCGCCCACACGCTCATCCTGTCTTCGGTGGGGCTCGCGGTGCTGTGCTCCGTCGTCACGCAATACGGGGTGAAGCTCCTCGTCGACACCTTGTCGCAGCCCTCTCGCGAGGCAGCCGCAGTGTGGTTCGGCTTCGGCATACTCGTCGCGCTCATCGCCGGCGACAACCTGCTCTGGCGCCTGGCGAGCTGGATCGGCAATTCGACTTTCGTGGCCGTGACGGGCGATGCGCGACGCGATCTCTTCCGCCATCTCACGGGGCACGCGCCGAGCTTCTTCGCCAGCCGCTCCGCAGGCACGCTCACCAGTCGCATCACCGCCACCTCCAACGCGCTCTTCACGATCGAGAACATGCTGGTGTGGAACGTGCTTCCACCCTGCCTGGCGACGATTTGCGCCATCGGCTTCGTTGCCACGGTGAGCTTGGGCATGGCCGCCAGCCTGATCGTCGTTGCGGGCCTGGTGGTCTTCATCATGTTCCGCTGCGCCGCCGCCGGCAGGCCTCTGCACCACGAATTTGCCAATCGTGCCGCCGCGGTCGACGGCGAGATGGCGGACGTGGTCGGCAACATGGCGATCGTCAAGGCCTTCGGCGGCTTGCTGCGCGAGCATCGGCGCTTCGACGCCAAGGTCGAGCAGGAGATGAGCGCGCGCTGCCAAAGCCTTTTCTACCTCGAGCGACTTCGCATCGGGCACGCCGTCGTCACGGTCGCGCTGACCGTGGCTCTGCTGGCTTGGGCCATCGTCTTGTGGCGCCGCAATGCCGCCACGACGGGCGACGTGATCCTGGTGTGCACGCTTGGCCTGTCGGTGTTGCACGCCACCCGCGATTTGGCTGTCGCCCTCGTCGACGTGACGCAGCACCTGGCCCGCTTCTCCGAGGCGCTGTCGACGCTGCTCGTCCCGCACCAGCTGTGCGACCGGCCAGGCGCGCCTGCCCTTCTGCGCCGCGGCGCCAGCGTGACCTTCCAGGATGTGACCTTCGCCTACCCGGATTGCCCGACCATCTTCGAGAGGCTGAGCTTCCACATCGGCACGGGCCAGCGCGTCGGTCTCGTCGGCGCCTCGGGCGGCGGCAAGTCCACCCTGTTCGCACTCCTGCAACGTTTCTACGACATCCAGTCGGGGCGCATTCTGATCGATGGCCAGGACGTCACGGAAGTCACCCAGCAAAGCCTTCGCGAGGCCATTGCCGTCGTACCCCAGGACATCTCGCTGTTCCATCGCTCGCTGATGGAGAACATCCGCTACGCGCGACCCGAGGCCAGCGATGCCGAGGTATGGAAGTCCGCGCTGGCGGCGCATTGCGGCAACTTCGTCGACGAGTTCCCACAGGGGTTGGATACGATTGTCGGCGACCGCGGCGTGCGCCTGTCCGGCGGGCAGCGGCAGCGCATCGCCATCGCGCGCGCCTTCCTGAAGGATGCGCCCCTGCTGCTGCTCGACGAGGCGACCTCGGCGTTGGACGGGAGTTCCGAAGAGCTCATCCGCGAGGCGCTCGGGCGCCTGATGCGGGGGCGGACCACGTTGGCCATCGCCCATCGCTTGTCGACCGTGCGCAACTTCGATCGCATCCTCGTGCTGGAAAAAGGCCGTCTCGTGCAGGACGGCTCGCCGGAAGGACTTGTGCGCGCCGATGGCATCTACCGCAGGTTGATCGAAGCCGAGATCGGCCGCTTGGCCAGCCATCGTCCGCAGGCCGCGTGAGCACGCTGGGACCAGCAGGGAGCTTCACGGACCGATTTCCACTGCAAGTTCAATGAAAATCGCCCGGGTTATCCCCGCGGCGAAAGCGAAGGAGACGGCAATGAGAATCGCACAGATCGCTCCCTTGATGGAGAGCATCCCGCCCAGACTTTATGGCGGCTCGGAAAGGGTGGTCTCCTACCTCACCGAGGAACTG
>Ga0207428_10004123_pt1 | contig 13931 bp, 6 predicted proteins | sample RhiMethybrSRZTD1_FD_187600 | JGI IMG/M metagenome (GOLD analysis project Ga0207428, IMG submission 187600) | Populus rhizosphere microbial communities from Tennessee, USA - Rhizosphere MetaG P. TD hybrid SRZTD1 (SPAdes) (version 3) | ecosystem: Host-associated > Plants > Roots > Rhizosphere >... | reverse complement strand
CCCCTAACAACGACACACGTTCGCGAATGCTGAAGAGGCCCCAGCCCACCTGCCTCGTTCCTGCCTGCTCTGCCAACCGTGCGACCTCGAAGCCAATCCCTTCGTCGCGTACCGTGATGCACAGCATCTCGTCCGAATTGACGGTCAGATCGACCATCACCCGATTGACCTGCGCGTGCTTGACCGCATTGAACAGCAGCTCGCGGACGGACTCGAACAGCAGCGTGCGAACGTCGTCGCGTGACGTATTCGCGCGGGGATCGACGGCGACGACGACCTCGAGCGAGTACTTCTGGCGCGCCCAGCTCGCCAGCCATCCCAACGCGGCCGCCAATCCCGAGTGTCGCAGAACCGGCGGCACCAGCTCGTAGCTCAGTGATCGTGCCACGGTCGTTGCTTGGTCGAGATGCGCCTTCACCTGCTCAAGCAGATCGTCGGTTCCGGCGCCGTGCTGAGAGTCTCGGCGAATGCGGCGATCGAGGGTGAGCGTTGCGCTGACCAGCAACTGCTGAAGGCCGTCGTGCAGCGTCTTGGCGATTTGCTCGCGCGCGTGATGCTCCGCGAGCGTCAAGTCCGACGCCAGCCGGCTCAATTGGGCCGTGCGGTGTTCCAGCTCCAACGTGCGTTGCTGACGTTCGGTGATATCCGTGACGAACGCGAACGCGTGCCCACCCACCTGATTCAGGCTGACTTCGATCGGAAACGTCGATCCGTCCTTGCGCTCGCCGACAAGATGCAGGCCTCCCCCCATGAGGCGCGGCCGCGGTGCGCTGACATAGTTCGTCCGGTGCCGCTCGTGGATCTGACGAAACGCGGGTGGCAGGAGGCGCTCCAGGCGCTGTCCGATCAGTTCGCCCGATTGCCAACCGAACATGGTTTCCAGCGCTCGATTGGCCATGACAATCGTGCCCCTGGCATCCACCGACAGAATGCCCTGGGTGGCGGTTTCGAGGAGGACCTTCAGATCACGGCTCTGGGCTTCATGTCGTGCGGTGACGTCCAGTTCAAGCCCGGCGAGCCGTCTGATGGCGCCGCCGGCATCGCGCTCAACGCGGCCGACGCTTTGAATCCAGGCGACGGTTCCGTCCGGCCGCACGATTCGGAACGTCTTGTCCCACGCGTCGCAGGTCGGTTGCAGGTTCTCGTCGACCAGTTCGAGCACGCTCGGACGATCCTCCTCGTGTACGCGACTGAGCCACGCCTCGAACGTTGCCGGCTGATCCGGAGCGAACCCGTATAGCTGACGAATCCCTTCGTCCCAATCGATACCGCCACCACCAATGTTCCGGGTCCACGACCCCGCCGCTGATGCGTTGAGTACCACACGCAGCCGTTGATCGTGCTCGCGCAGTGCCGCCTCGGTCGACACACGCTCCGCTGCCGACCACATATGTTCCGCCGTTTCCTGAACCAGAGTGACCTCGTCGCGTGTCCAGTCGCGCGGCGTTACGCTGTTCACGCCGAAGATCGCCACTAACTGACCTTCTTTGCGCAGCATCACGCGCAAAAACGCCGCGATGCCGTACGCCAACAACTGCGCGCGCTCGGCGTCGGTCAACCGCGGATCTGTCCGCACATCGCTGCACGTCACCGGGTCGCCGCGGCGGTGCGCGTCGAGCAGTGTCACGCCGAAGACGCTGAGTGGCCGCCGGCCGCGAAATGGCGCGACCTCCCTCTCGTAAGAGGTCGTCACGATGAACTCATCGCCTTCGACTACAGAGTACGCCACGCGGTTCACGCCCAGATGCTCGCCGAGAAGGCGGACCGTCACGTTTTGAATTTCGACCGGATCGCGCAACGGGCGGAGTGCATCGTTCAGCCGCAGCCGGAAGGCCAGCCGCTCTTCGCGAACGTGAAGCGTCTGTTCGAGGTGTTCGCGGCCGGTGATGTCGTGGACCACGCCGACCAGGTGCGTGGCGACGCCGCGGGCGTCGTAAAGCGGTGTCACCGCGACCTCGCCGGTTTTCTGCCCGGAAGGATAAGCCGACACTTCCTTCCAGCGCACCGTCCGGCCCAATCGGATTGCGTCGCGGTAATGGTTCAATACCAGCTCGCGAGAGGGCGGCGGAATCACGTCTCGCACGGGCGCGCCCACGAGCTGTTCTCGGGTGAGCCCGGTGGCCTCCAGGCCCGCAGCGCTCATCGACAGGAAGCGGAATTCGCCTCCGGCCTCGATCCGGACGTAGAACAAAATCCCCGGGACCCGCTCGTAAATCGCAGCGAGTTCTTGTTCCCGCAAGGTGAGCTCCCGAGACGGGTCGTGAAGAATGCTCGGCGTGCCGTTCGGACCTTCGAACTCAGACATTTTGCAAGACGCTACTGGACGTGTCTCACGAGATCGAGTCGGGTTTGACCGTGAATTGTCACTTGGGGAGGCTCTGTTCGGAGGTGTTCTCGCCCTCTACATCCGCCGGGCGGGCGGATTCTACGCCTCGGCACCGTCGGGTGCAATTAAAACTCGATCGTCAGGACGGCGTTTTCGAGGACTGACGCGATATCGGACGCCGTGAACTCTGCGATCTGCGGCCCGATCATCTAACCGGGATTCCGAGCGCTGCAGCGGCTTCCACGTTCGTGACCACGGTGTGGCCCCCCGGAAGGCGCTCGATGTCGCGGTTGTTCTCGCCGCAGATGAACTCGAATGGCTCCCAGTCCGGCCGCAGGTATACCTCTTGCCTGACCGTCCAGGCTCTCGTGTACGCTCCAGGGTCGTCGATCGTCACGTCAATCACCAGCCGTCCGAAGTCGGGTCGGGTGAAGCGCTCGATCACGTGGAGGCGATCGGTGCTGGGCCGGCCAAGCTGATCGAGCCACGCTTTCCCATTGAAGCCGCGCGTATCGACGACAAACGTGTCCTCCTCCCACTTGCCGGTCGAGTAGCCCATCCAGGTCGGATTGGCATCAGGGTCAACGGTGCGCCCGTCGACGAAGATCTGCCGCCAGTAGGTGAACGTCTCGTAGACGATCACATATGAGATCGGTGTCTGAATGATCTTCCAGGGGTAAGCAACGGCGTCGATCTTGGGGACTCCCTGTGGAAGGCAGTGCGCGTCCGGATCCTCTCTCGAGTGGGTGCCGTCCTTGCGGGCATCGAACAGAGCTTTCGCCCACGGCCGATACGGAACGTCGTCCGGGTTCATGTCCGCCGCCAGGTCACGAAGGAACTTGTTGTCGGTGGATCGCCAGATGCCCGTCAGGTCGGGCTTGCCACCCGGCAGTCGCGGTGTCGGCGCGCGGAGGTCGGGCCGGCCGTCGGCCGTGCGCGGAATCGCCGCCTGCGGCACGTTCAGCCACTGCGCCGGGGCAAGCGATGGGACCAGCAACACAGCGGCGATAATCGAGAGCCAACGCGTAGCAACGCGACGATAGACGAGAGCCATAGTGGAGCAGGATCTTACTGCGGGGTCCTTAAAGCGGCGTGCCCATCCGCCTTAGCCGAAGTAATGAATGCCGATGTTCGGAAGGTCTCAGGTCCGCGATAATCGGCCTCGACTCACATGGCTGGTCGGGTTGCTATCAGATACGCATGCAGGACGCTACGACGGAGTGCCGACTGAAAATTGACGACCTGAGGATTGGTATACCGGTACGGGGATCCGCCGTCGTCTCAACCGCCCGTAATGGCGGGCTCGACATTCTGTGAGCTCAAGAGCGTCCGGACCTGTCCCGTTTGGCGGCCGCGCGCCTCTGCAGCACTTCGTCGATCTCCTTCAGCAGCGTGTCGACGGACACGTTGTGGCCGGCGGCGTAGTTGATGGCCCAGCGGTCCGGGCCGAGGTGAGCCCGCGCTTCGCGTTCCGCCGCCTGCTGCTGGTCAACCATGGACGGGTCGACCACGCTAAGGCCCGTGCTCATACTGATGGCTTCCCGAGCGCCGAAGATGCGGGCAGCCCAGGCGTGCTCACCCTTGAGCACGGCGGCTGCCGCAAGCGGAGCCAGGCTGTAGAAGAACGTCTTGTCCTGCAGGGTGCCCATGCGTGTGAGGAGCTCCCGGACCGCTGCGATCGTGTGATCGGGGTCACGGCGCCGCACCGCCAACATGGCTCGGATATAGATGCTGAGGCCCGGGAACCACGGACCGGCCCCTCGCAGCACGGTCGCAGCCTCGTCGAGCAGACGTTCGGCCTCAACGGTGTCGCCGGTCGCCAGCGCGGCGTGCGCCAACCCGGTCAGCGAAAGCCCCGTCCCCCACGGAATCGCGAGCGCCCGGAAATCCTTGACGCCGTGTGTGAACCGCTCGCGTGCGGAGGCGATGTCACCGAGAGCGTATTCGACGTACCCGAGCAGATGCTCGGCCTGGGCGACCATCTCGAGGTCGGCGGTCTCGTGCGCCAGCGAGAGCCCCCGGAGGGCCTCGCTGCGAGCGCGCGAATGATCGGCCTGCCAGTACAACATGATGGCGGCGCCGATGAGCGATCTCACTTCGGCCGCCGGCGGTAGCTCCGGCAGGCTCAGAATCTGCTCGTACCACCTGAGGCCTTCAGGCACATGCCCTCGGATCAGCCAGAAGAACAGCAGCGCCGATGCGACGCCAGACGCTTCCGCGGCACGGCCACGCTCGATGAGCCACGCCAGAGAGCGGCGGTAGTTCTCGAGATCGTCGTGCACGCGAGCCAACCACTCGGCCTGCGCCAGTCCGACCAGGCCCGTCGCCGCCCGTGCCGCTTCCTCCGCACAATAGCGTGCGAGCCCTTCCTGCGCGTCCTCGTACTCACCCGTCGCGTCGAGCTGACGGGTCGCATAGGCCCGCACGGTTTCGAGCATCAGGAACAGTGAACGCGTCGACGCGTCGGTGTCGGCGCGGAGCAGCAGGCTTCGGTCGATCAAGCCAGCGATCGTACCAAGTGCGCTGACGCCAGCGGGTGCTGGATCGTCAGGGCGGGCCAGGACCGCGGCGGCGGCTTCGATCGGGAACCGACCAGGCAGCACGCCCAGGCGGCGGAACATACGCTGCTCGTGCGAGTCCAGGAGCTGGTAGCTCCACGCGACCGTCGCGTTCATGGTCTGCTGACGTTCGGGCAGGTCGCGCGGCCCGACGGTCGAGAGGAGGACGTCCCGTTCGAGTCGGCGGAGCAGTTCGTCGGCGGTCAACGACTTCATCCACGGTGCCGCGAGCTCGAGGGCGAGCGGCAGCGCGTCGAGCCGCTGACAAATGGCTCGCACGGTGGGCCCGTTTGCCGGGGTGAGACGGAAGTCGGATCGCACGTCCCGCACCCGTTCGACAAACAGCCGGACGGCGGGCATGTGCGCAAGATCGAAGGGCGACACCCGATCCGAGTCCGCGTCGAGACCGAGCGGTGCAACGGCATACTCCCGCTCCCCGCGCACGCACAGTGGGGCACGGCTGGTGACCAGCAGTTGCACGATCGCGACCGATGCCAGAAGCTCCGTGAGCAGCGGCGCCGTGTCGACGACCTGTTCGAAATTGTCGAGCACCAGAAGCATGCGGTGACCGGTGCACGCCGCCCGCGCCCGCTGCGGCAGATCGAGCGCCGTGACGTTCGACAGTCCCAGGGCGTCGCCAATCGCCGAGGCGACGAACGCCGGCGCCCGGATCGCCGCCAGCGCGACGAATCGCGCGTCGCTCGCACCCTCGGCCGCGCTCGCATGCGCGACTTCCAGCGCCAGGCGCGTCTTCCCGACGCCGCCGGGTCCGGTCAGAGTGATCAGACGCCGCGACGGATCGGCGAGCCATTGACGCAGGATTCGCACGTCCGCATCGCGACCGACGAGGGCCGTGGAGGGCAGCGGCAGCGCGGGTGCGTTCGATCCCTCGCCGACCGTGATGTCGGCAGGGGCGCGAGCGCTCTGCATGAAGGCGTCGCGCGCCGCACCCGTCAAGTCGAGCGCCGCTGAAAGCGCGCGCACTGTATCGGCGTGGGGCCGGCGCCGTTCCCCGCGCTCCAAGGCGCTGATCGCGTGGACCGACAAGCCCGCGATCGTCGCGAGCTCCTCCTGGGTGTGGCCAGCCGTCTCGCGGAGCGCTTTGAGTCGCGCTCCAAACCGCGATGGAGCGCCTGACGTCATGGCGCGCCCATCTTACTCCCACGTCCGAGCGGCTCGCACCGGAATGCCCCTAATCGTGGCGCTCCCGAGCTTCGCGTCGTTCAAAACGCTTCGATGATGAGACGTGTAGACCGGAACCGATCGAAAACCCGACTCAAGCCGCCGTAGCGAAGACGGGTGAGATATCCGCAAAGACACGAAAGTCTGCGATGAGATCTCCCCGCATGCGCAATGTGCTGGTCACCGGAATGGCGTCGGTCACTGTTGCATCTTTGCGGCGATACGTCACCGTCGTCTCGACGCTGGTCACCGCACCGCCTTCCCACGCGCCGGACCATACGCCCACGATCTCGTGCTTCAGACCGCCGATCGTGGAAAAGAACCCGGCGACACTTTCTTTGATCTGCTGACGGCCGACAACGGCTGGGGCACGACCGCGAATGATGTGGGGACCTCGGCATCGCCAGCGTAAGCCCTTGTCGCACGCTGTCGGGGGAGGAGTTCACCGATTCGCGCCCCCACGATACTCTGGCCCAAAGATAAATCCCGCTGTTGTGATCACCCCGCGTCGAGCTGGTGTCGGATGATGTGGTACCGGTACGGGGTTATGCGAAAGGGTGTTCCGCCGAGAACGTCCAATTCGTAGTACCCGCCTCGGCGTCTACGAAGTCGGCGCGCAGATCGGCGAAGGGGAACACGCGCATCGACGCGTCTACCGCCGCGCCGACTGGGGCCAGACCGTGCCCTGGTGCGGCGCCGGTACCCGGCCAATGCCCTTGAACACGAACTTCTGCAGGCGCTTGCCCTCCCAGGTTTCGGTCGTATAGATGTTGCCTTTCGAGTCCACGGCGATGCTGTGCACGCCGTAGAACTGGCCCGGCTGGCGCCCACCGTCGCCGAACGTCGTTAGCTCCTCCAGCGTGTCGCGCCGCAGGATGTGCACGCGGTTGTTCATCCCGTCGGTGACGTACAGAAAGCGCTGCTGCGAATCGTGCGAGAACGCCACGTCCCATGCTGATCCCGACGCCTTAGTGCCCCTCGCGATGAAGGCTTCCTTCACGAAGGCGCCATCCGGCTTGAACACCTGGATCCGGTCGCCGTTGCGATCGCATACGTAGAGCAGACCGTCCTTCGACAGCATCACGCAGTGCACGGGGTTGAGGAACTGCCGCATGGGTGGTGCGTTCGGAACGTATGGCCCCAGGTTGGCGTCGTTGGGCTTCTCGCCGTAGGCGCCCCAGTATCGCTTCAGCTTCCCGCTGGCGCCGTCGATGACGGCCACGCGCTTGTTCAAATAGCCGTCGGCAAGGAAAGCCTCGTTGGTCCGCGGGTCGACGAAAATCTTGGCGATGCGACCGAAGCTCACCTGGTCGTGGCTATTGCCGACGTAGGTTGGCTGGCCCTGCGCGTTGGCCGGCCCGCGTCTGGCGTCGGGCTTTCCCGCCTGCATCAGGAACTTGCCGTCTTTGGTGAACTTGACCACGTGGGAATCGCCCGGGCCGTTACCCCCGATCCACACGTTGTTCTCGTGGTCGACGAAGATGCCGTGGTTGCCGGTCGGCCAGTCGTAACCCTGTCCGGGCCCGCCCCACGACCGCACCACTTTGCCCGATGCGTCGAACGCCAGGATGGGCGGCGCGGCCGCGCAGCACTCTGCGTTCTTCAGTTCGAGCCCCTTCTCGTTGTCCGCGAGCGTGGCCGATCCGCGGTGCACGATCCACACCACATCCTGGTCGTCCACCCAGACACCGATCGCCTGGCCCAGCACCCAGTGATTGGGGAGGGCCTTCGGCCAGAACGGGTCTACTTCGAATTGCGGCGCGTCCTGTGCCTGAGCCGAGGCCTGCCTTTCTTGCAGGGCGTACGCGGCGCCGAGCGCGGCGGCGAGCACAAGCGCGATGGCCAGCCGCAGGTGGTGGCGGCCGACGAGAGGTCGGTTCTGCATGAGCGGCTCCTTCGGCCGGTAGCCTACACCCGCGCGCGCCGAGTTACCACCCGCGTCTCACGTGGCAATCGTCGAACAGCGTCTCGTTGCTCACGAGCGCCAGATCCTCGATCTGGGCAATGAGCACCAGGTCAGACTGATCGTGGTGGGTAAAGCAAAAGGTAACCGATCGACACCCGCTCAGATCTGTTCTTGCTCGGTGTGATCTCCCGATCAGGCAGTTGACGACGGCTCACACGCTCACTGGCAAGCGTGAGCTGAAGGTTGGTACCGGTACGGGGATTTGCGAAAGGTTGGATCGTGAATTTGGAGGGAATCGCGGGATAAGTCCCGCGCATTCGCGTCCGGTATCGGACAACGTCATCCCACTGGCGACACAACTTGTAGCCTTCCGACGATGGTTCGGCCCGTCGACCGACGCGCAGCTCTTGGCCAGGGCCTTGCCCGTGAGGCGGCCATGGCCTTGTTCGCGCCCGAACTTGCCGGCGCGCTTCGTAGCCTCCGTCAGCATCCTGGATTCCTCTTGACCGCTGCGGGAACTCTCGCCATCGGCATTTGCGCGAACGTGACCGTGTTCAGCATGGTCAATGGCGTCCTACTCCGCCCGATGCCGTTCGGCGAGCGTACTGACCGCGTGATGACGCTCCATTCGACGCATCGCCTTCAGGCGGAGGACTTGGACGACTCCGGCGTCTCCTCGGCGGATCTCCTGGACGTCCGTGGTGAGACCCGATCGTTCGAGGAGGTCGGTGGCTATGTAGTCCGAAATTTCACCATCGCGTCAGCAAGCGATACCGAGCGCTTGACGGGGCTCTCGGTGACACCCAACCTTTTTTCAATGTTGGGAATCGAGCCCGCGCTGGGACGCACCTTCACGCCCGCTGATGCGGCCGCCGTGGGCCTTGAAAGCTCCGTCATCCTTACGCATGGTGTCTGGCAAAATCACTACGGGGGCGACGCGAACATCATCGGCCGTGTCGTGATCATCAACGACCGCCCTCAGACGGTAGTGGGCGTCATGCCGCCCGGATTCCGCTTTCCCCAACGCGCGCAGCTCTATGCGCCGCTGGTTCTCGAGGGCGATACCGCGCGAACGATTCGCAACGTATCGGGCATCGCTCTGCTGAAGCCCGGGGTTACCCGGCAGCAGGCGCAGGCGGACGTGGACTCCGTCGCGGCGCGGCTGGAATCGGCGTTCCCGACGACGAACCGCGGCTACGGCATTCGCGTGCTCACGTTCCGCGACTCGCAAGTGGCCCCACAGACGCGCATCGCGATGGGCGCCCTGATGACCGCTGTCGTATTCGTGCTGCTGATCGCGTGCGCGAATCTGGCGAACCTGCTGTTCATCCGCGGCGCCGCGCGGCAACGCGATATGGCCATCCGCGCCGCGATGGGTGCGACCCGCGCCCGCCTGATCGGTCACGTGTTCGCTGAAAGCGCGATCATTGCAGGCGCCGGCACGGCGGTCGGTCTCTCCGGCGCGCTATGGTGTATTGGCTTCCTTCCTTCTGTTTGGCCCGAGGAGTTCCCGTATTGGCTGCGACTGGATCCTGACGTCCGAATGGTCGCGTTCACCATAGGCCTCACGATATTTACGACGTTAGCGGTCGGCCTGCTCCCGGCGATCCGGATGTCGCGTCCGAGTGTCACCGACCAACTGTCGCACGGCGGCCGGACCTCCTCGCTGGGACGCTCCTCGCATCGCGTCCAGCGGGCGCTGGCCGTGGGGCAGGTGGCACTATGTCTGGCGCTCCTCGTCGGCGCGCACTTGATGATTCGGAGTTTCCTGTCGCTCCAGCGCGGCAATCTGGGCTTCGACGAACGTCCACTGCTGTCACTGCGCGTATTCGCGACGGGTGACGCCTTCGATCCGATTCCCGCTCGCGCGGCGTTGTTCGCCCGCGCGCTGGACTCCTTGAGGGCACTGCCCGGAGTCGCGGCGGTGGCGGCGACTAGTGCCGTGCCTGGAGACGATGGCGGAGCAATGATCCGCGTGACGAAGGATGGCGCCGCAGGGCCGTTCGTTGGCGCTCAGGCGATCACGGTGACTCCCGGGCTGTTCGACACGCTTGCCGTTCGCCTTGAACAGGGGCGTACTTTCACGGAGAACGAATTCGCGAATCCTGACTCGGATGCTGTCGTGATCAATGAAGGGCTCGCGAGACAGATGTGGCCAGGCCAGTCGGCCCTCGAGCGCCGCATCGGCATAGCCACCGCAGATCCGCGGACGGACGGCGTGTCATGGCGGCGCGTCGTTGGCGTCGCCCCAGATCTCGTCTACGAAGAACTCGGCGAGCAGACGGAACAAGCACGGCTGAATGTCTACTTCCCGTACGCGCGCAGTCCACTGCGAACGATGGCGCTGCTGATTCGCGGGGACGGCAACCCCGCGGCGCTCATAACACCGGCGCGGCAGGCGCTTCGCCAGGTCCACAGGGGATTCGCGGCGTTCGACGTCGCGACGATGTCCGAACGCCGTCGGCTGACGACCGGGGCGCAAGGCGCCCTCGGCACGATGATGGGCGGCTTCGCGGCTGCCGCACTGCTGCTGGCCTGCCTCGGCATCTACGGATTGCTTGCCGACACGGCGCGACAACGCACACAGGAGATCGGTGTGCGTATGGCACTCGGCGCCACGCCGCGGGGCATCGTCGCCCTGTTCGTCGGGCAAGCCGCAATCATCGGCGCGGCCGGTCTGGTCATGGGGGCCGTACTCGCAGTGCTCGTCGCACAGGCGCTCAGCGGCGTGCTGTTCGGGATCGATCCGCTCGCGGTGACGCCCATGGTGCTCACCGCTGCGACCCTGATCGTGGTAGTGATCCTGGCGGCGTACGTCCCGGCCCGCCGAGCATCGAAGGTCGCGCCGCTCGTTGCACTGAGAACCTTCTAGGCCGCTACCCGAATGGTCTTGAGTGTGAATGCAAAGTGTTCTGGACCGGTACGGGGTTATGACAAAGAGTGTTCCCTTGAGAACGTGGAATTCGTGGGCATCGCCGCGTGATCTCGAGGTTCAGACGCAGCAGGAACAATCCGGGCTAGCGTAGCGGCGGCGTCGACACTGGCGCGTGCCGATGACGCGTGGCCTGCTCGTAGGCGTAGGCCAGCTTGATGAGCGTCGCCTCCGCCCACGCCCGTCCGTAGAACGTGATACCCGCCGGCAGCACGCCGCCGCGTGTGTAACCCATCGGCACCTGAATCGCCGGGAACCCGGTGGTCGGCGAGAAGAACTGTGAGTTGTCGCCGGCCGGTGTGTTGAGATCGCCGATCAGTCGCGGCGGGTTGCTCCAGGTCGGGTAGACGAACGCATCGAGCTTGTTCGCATCGATCGCCTGCAGCACCGCCTGCCGTACTTGCTCGCGATACTCCTGCTCGGCCTTGCACGCGGGCGTGTCGGGGCCGTTCTCATCGCCCTGCTCGGCCTGCTCGAGCCGTCGCTGCACCGTCGGGTGGAAGCGGTTCGACCTTACGATTTCCGCCAGGCTCCTGACCGGCACCTTGTCGCCGTGCGAGGCTAGGTAGCGGTTGATGTCGTACTTGAACCCCATGCACGACCCCGCGCCCTGGGCGCGGCGCACGTCGTCGAGCGGCACACGCGCGGGATCGACGATGACGGCGCCGGCGCGCTTCAGGTCCTCGACGGCGGTCATGAACACGGAGACGATCTCGGGATCGGTACTGTCGCGTTCGTAGGCCTGCCGCAGCACGCCGATGCGCGCACCCTTCAACCCGTCGCGCTGCAGCGCGGCGGCGTAGTTCTCCCGCGCACGCCCTTTCGACGCGGCCGTGGCCGGGTCCCCCGGATCTTCACCAACCACCACCTGGAACACCGTCGCCGCATCCTCCACCGTCCGCGCCATTGGCCCGGCGATATCGGCGAGCAGGTTGAGCGGCATCACGCCCGCCCGGCTGGTCAGCCCCATCGTCGATCGAATGCCGACCAGCGCCTGATGCGACGCCGGCCCGCGAATCGAGTTGCCGGTGTCGCTGCCGAGGCCGACCGCGCCGAAGCTGGCCGCCACCGATGCGGCAGTGCCGCCGCTTGATCCGGCGGTGACGCGATCGAGCGCGTACGGGTTCTTCGTGTAGCCCGGCAGGATCGAGCTTAATGTCTCGAACGGCGTGAACGCCCACTCCGCCATGTTCGACTTGGCCAGGACGATGGCGCCGGCGTCCTTGATCCGCTTCACCTGGAACGCGTCCTTGCTCGACACGAACCCCTGGAGCGCGAGCGATCCGTTGGCGCTCTGCAGGCCGGTGGTTTCGAAGTTGTCCTTGACGATCGTGGGGATGCAGTGGAGCGGACCCACGGGACCGTTCGCCTTGAAGCGGCGATCCATTTCGTCCGCCTGCGCGAGCGCCTGAGGGTTCGTCACGACGATGGCGTTGATGGCGGGGCCGTTCTTGTCGTAGGCGTCGATGCGACGGAGATATTGCTCGACCAGGCCGCGGCAGGTGACCTGTCCGGCTTTCATCGCCGCGTGAATGCCGGAGATCGAGGCCTCGTGCACCTCAAACGGGGCCGGCTGCTGCGCCAGGAGTCCTGAGGTCAGCGCGATGCCGGTCGCCGCCGTCACAGCCAGACTCATTCGTTGCGTCATGGTGCCGGAGATCCTATGGCGTTTTCGAGCGCGGGCTCGGGCTGCGAGCTGGTACGACAGCGTGCTCGCTAGCACGCGTGGCGTTTGCCGGCATTACAGGCGGGCTTCAGGTGGGCCCGCTTCTCACTGGCGAGCCGACCTGAGCCTGCGACGTGCCGCCGGCGCTGACGTGTCACTGCGCCATCGGCCACGCGACGACCATCAGCCAGAGGCTATCGGCCACCATCAACAGGCGGTTGACCCAGCCGAAGAGCCACGGCACTTGCGGACTGGCTCCGTGGTTGGGTCCCACCATCGCGCCGATCGCGATCATGGCGATGAGACTGAGCCAGATCGCGGCGGTGAGGAGCAGCAGCGGTATCGCGGCATGAGAGCCGTGTCTAGCGAGCGAGAGTGACAGGATCGACGCCGCCAGGACGAGCGCCGGTACGCCGACGAGAAACGCGATGCCGTGCATCTTTCCTGAGAAGGACATGTCACGGCGCGGCGTTCCTACTGGATCCATCGGGAACCTTGCAGCCATCGCAAGGCCGACGCTTGCGGCGAGGAGAAGGACCAGGCCTACGCGATCGAGGCCCGACGACGCGCGCGGTGCGAGCGCGACGAACAGGAGCGCACTCGCCGCTGCCCACGCGGCGAAGCAGAGCGCCATCAGCCACCCGTACGGTCCGAGCGCGTAGCGACTGATCATGGTTCGGGATGGATCGAGATCGCGCCTGAGGACATGGACGACTGCGAGTGCTATGAGCCCCAAGGCCGCCGAACCGATAGCTGCGCGCGCCGCAAACACGGCGTGATGATACGGGACAAACTGACAGGAAATGGTACCGGTACGGGGATTTGCGAAAGGTTGGTGCGTGAGTTTCGAGGGAATCGCCGCCTGACGATGCGGCGTGCGCCAGATCAGAACGCAATCGCGCCGGGCAGGCCGGTCCGGCCCAGCAGTCTCGACAACCTTCGCCCGATGTTTTGTCCAGCCCGCGTGAGCCAATCACTCGGCAGGGTGAAACGGATGTCCCTCCGTTATGTTCGGCGTGCCGTGTCGCCACGTCCGACGTCAATCCGTTAGGCGTGCTGGTCGAGCCGGGCGCGGATGTCAGCGGCAGCGGGAATTTCATCGACGCGCCTATACCATCCGGCCCGGCTGATTCCGTGCATCAGCGGCCCGGCTGAAGTAAGCTGTGCGCCCTGGACGGCAAAGTATGACGAAGGACCTACCGGACGAGGTACCCGGGCTGCCGGACACGCTGCCCGATTCGCCTGGCGAACTGTTCGAGTGGATTGCCGATCTCCTATTCAAACGCTATGTGGGCGGCGCGCACAGCCCAATTAGGGTCGTCGTGGTCCTCGGGGCCGGCAGTTCGGTATGGAGTGGTTTG